>Ga0070658_10001319_pt1 | contig 21163 bp, 20 predicted proteins | sample KBSC13metaG_FD_64664 | JGI IMG/M metagenome (GOLD analysis project Ga0070658, IMG submission 64664) | Corn rhizosphere microbial communities from Kellogg Biological Station, Michigan, USA - KBS C1-3 metaG | ecosystem: Host-associated > Plants > Roots > Rhizosphere > Soil ...
ATGGCCACGGTGCTCACCATGCCCGTGATCGCCACGGACCGTTTCACCGTCATCGACTGGCTCCGCCAGCGCCACGTGCGCATCATCGCCGCGGATCCGGCATCGCCGCTGCACTACCGAGCGGCTGACTACACCGGCCGCGTCGCGATCGTCGTAGGCAGCGAGCGAACCGGGCTCGCCACCGCCTGGAGAAAAGCCGCGGACGTCATGGTGTCCATCCCCATGACCGGTATCGCAGACTCGCTCAACGTCGGGCACGCCGCAGCCCTGCTCATGTACGAGGCCCTACACGCCACCCTCCCACCACATGGCACCGAGACCCAGCAGCCGCCGTCCGGAGCGACAACGTAGCGGCCATCCGGCCAGCGGAGGCGCAGCCCATATCAGACTCGCGTCATGACAACCGACGACTCAAGTGCCGTCGACTTCAGGTTTGTCCGCCCACTAGTGGTGCTCCGATTCGCGGTCGGGTGAGTGGGTGCGGTCAGCATCTTGATTGCGGCCTTCGTCGCGTGCTGAACGCGCTGTTTCTCTGTCGATCTCGCCTTGTTCTCGACCCACCCCGGCGGATGTCCGCTCAACGGCGGATTCGTTGCGGTTGAGTTCCTGTTCACTTCGGTCGAGCATTTCGCGGGACCGTTGAAGCTCGACCCGGGCGCGGGTAATCGCTTCGAGCGTCCGGTCTTCTTCTCCCGTGGTTGCGATGCTGACCCGGCGCGCCAGTTCGTCGATACGATCTTCCCGCTCGTCCTGGGCCCGATCCCGCTCGTCCTGGGCCCGATCTCGTTCGTCCGCGGCCTGTTCGCGCGCATTGGCGGCGACTTCGCGCTGTTCTGCCGCGCGCTCGCGCGCATCCGCGGCCTGTTCGCGCACGTTCGCGGCTTGTTCGCGCACGTTCGCGGCTTGTTCTCGCGCATCGGCGGTCCGCTCGCGCTGATCCGCGGCGCGTTCGCGCGCGGCCAGGACGCGTTCCCGCTCGTTGGCGATCTCTGCGGGCGTGCGGGGCACACCCCTAAGCATGGCCCTTGCCTTCGTGTCCTGCACGCCGGTCGCTTCGGGCGGACGCAGCGGTCGCGATCGTGCACCATTGGGATCCGATCCGGACAAGGCCGGCAGCTGGCCATGCGTAGGTATCACGCGACGTCGTGGTTATCCGCTACTGAACTCGGCGTCGACCTTCACGCACCGCACGTTGACGCCGTCGATTTGCCGCACTTTCGTGAGGGTCGACGCCGTCGCCCCCCACCAGATGGCGTCTTGCGCGGTCTGGAGGAGCAGGCCACCAGCGGCCCGAGAACGTCCACGCGGGTATACAGAATGACGTGCAGGTCGAGTGCGCCGACTGCGGCTGCCTTGTAGACCGAGGCCGCGTCGTTCGTCGATGCGAAAGGCCGGATTGTTGTTGCGCCGACTTGCCGGATCGGGCTGCTGACGCCGCTCCGGAGGCGCAGTAGAGGAGCCGTTGCGCAAGGGTAACCGGTCGCGCCGCTACGTACGATCCCCTCCGTGGCGGACGCCGAGACAGAGATAACCGCCGGGCTTGTGCGCGACCTGTTACGAGATCAGCATCCCGACTTGGCCGATCGACCGGTTGCGCTCGGCGCGCGAGGTTGGGACAACGAGTTGTGGCGACTCGGCGACGACCTCGCGGTGCGATTGCCGTGGGCGACTGAGACCGCGGACACGTTGCTGGTGAAGGAGCACGATTGGCTGCCGAGTCTCGCGCCGCATTTGCCGTTGCCAGTGCCGGTGCCTCAGCGGCTGGGCGAACCCTCCCGGCGGTTCTCGCGCCCGTGGATCGTGACCACATGGGTGCCAGGTGCACCGGCCGACATCGCGCCGGTCAGCCGTAGCGCATCGGCAGTTGTACTGGCTGCCTTCTTGACTGCGCTGCACCGACCTGCCCCGGCCGGTGCACCTACCGGCCGCGGCAGGGGAGGAGCTCTGACGGAGGTCGCGGGAGCCGTCTCGAAGTCGATGGCCATGGCGGCTGAGCGGGGGTTGATTCCCACCCGGATGCAGTGCAAGCGATATGGCACGACGCCGTCGCTGCCCCCGGATGGGAAAGGCCGCCGGTCTGGGTCCACGGCGATCTGCACCCAGCAAATGTCTTGACCGACAACATCGCGGACGCGGGGAGACGCGGTCTTCCCGGCGGCAAGCCCACCTGGGGGCCGCCAGCCCTGACTTCGTTGGAACGCCTTACCGCGTCTAATGGGTAACGGCCACTTCACCGCGACGTTGTGGGCCACCCGGTTCCTGCTCCGAGAAGAACTGCCGGTGAGCGCTTGCGGGCAGGGTGGCGTCCCCTGCTCGTAGATGTCGGGCCGGAGCAAGTGCTCTGTGCCCATGAACGCGTCAGTCGCGAATTCGAACACCAGGACCTGGTACGACGGAAGCCTTTCAGCGAAGCCCGGAGTTCCCGGAAGCGGCGGCAGGCCAACGCCGGGTGGCGCGCACAGAAGCAGTGCCGGGAACGCGAGCGGCCGGATGCAAGTCCACCCCGCCGCCGACAACCGGGAAGGTGGGACGCTCTGCGCCGAGGCGTGACCCGCCGCGGGCAGCGACGCCTACTTCCGGCGCCTTCGGCGGCGGCCGTGACGCATCCACGCCGGATGCGCGAGCGGGATTCCTCGGCTACGGGATCATGCGTCGGTGGATCTGCGTTCACCGGCTGCGTTGAGAGCAGATGGCTGGGCACAGGTGACGACCGGCGAATCTGGCGCCGTCGTCTTACGAAGCGTGGACGGGTCTCGCTACGCCAAGTTCGTCGCTGCCGAGCAGCAGGCTGTTTTGGAGGCCGAACGTGAACGGATCGATTGGGCCTGCCGCCATGACATCGCCACAACGCGGGCGCTCGACTGGATAACGAACGGGGAGTGGGCGTGCCTGCTGACCAGCGCAGTCCCAGGAGTCTCTGCGGATGGGCTGTCACCCGCTGAGCTGTGGACAGCCTGGCCTTCGATCACGACGACCTTGCGACGGCTACACGAATTGCCTGCTGAGGATTGCCCCTTCAACCGCGGGCTTGCAGAAATGTTCGTCATGGCCGAACACGTTGTAAGTCGCGGCAGGGCCAACGCGCAGTTTCTGCCGGTGGAGTTCAGACACACACCGCCCGCCGAACTGCTCGACCAACTGCGCAGCGAACTCCAACAGCGGGTGGCCGAGGAACAAGCCGACCTGGTCGTATGCCACGGGGACCTGTGTCTGCCGAACATCATCATCGACCCAGCAACACACTCCGTCACCGGAGTCATCGACCTTGGCCGCCTCGGCGGTGCTGACCGCTACGCCGACGTCGCGCTGCTGCTAGCAAACAGCCGCGGAACTTGGGTGGACGAGGGACAGGCAGTTGCCGCCGACAACCTCTTCGCCGACACCTATGGCATCACCCTCAGCCCCACCCGCCGGCAGTTTTACCTGTGCCTCGACGCTCTCACGTGGGAGGCCGGGTCTTGAATCAGCGGGTACTGGCGGTCACGGGCTCAGCGTGCCCACCCGTCGGAACAGACTTGTTCCTGTTGCTTGCCAGGCCACGGTGCCCAGGCGTCGACGGATTGCCGGCCTGTGCGGGGTCACTCGGGCAGCCGGCGTGGCACCCGTCGGCATACCCGATGACGATTCGATCGTCGTTGGTGATCGCTGTGTCCGTGAAGTCGAGGTGCTCGCGGCAATCGGTTGACCCGCACCTCGGGACAGATCGAGGCGCTTGGTCCACGTCCGGGTCGGAGTCGACGTTCTTCTGCGCCGCTCTGTCAGCGGCTGAGAGGGCTATGGAACGCTTCCGCGGAAGCGTCCGGGAGGTGCCGTGCCGGCGCGGACCGCCGCGCAGGCAGTTGACTGGGCGTCGGGATGACTAGCCGTAACGCTTCCGGGCGGGGGCCGCGCACGGTGGCGCTACCCGACGTTGAAGGTGCCGCTCGAGCGCTGCCGGGCGAGTAGGCGCTTTGCCATCCGGCGGATCTTTGGATTGTCGTCCCGGCGACGGTCGTTCAGCACCGTGGCGATCCGAGGCCAGTAGGGCTTCGGTGCTCCATCGGTTAGCGCGTGCAAGGCGTCACTGCGTACGCCAGGGTCGGGGTCGTTCGCCAGTTCGATGAGGCGCTCCCACACCTCCGCGCGATTTGAACGAACGTGACACGGACACAAGTTCTTCGCCGCCAGGCGTCGCGCGAGCGGGTCGGTGTCGTACGACGCCGCGAGCGCTTGCTGCACGCTGTCCGCGTCATTCTTGCCCGTAGGGACGACCAGCCCCGTCTGCGCGGAGACGCGATCGTAACGACCCACGGTCGAACCGTAGACCGGCGCCGCTGGCTGGTCATCCGAGTTCCCCATGCGCGGCAGCGCAGGCACCTCCGATGACACCATCCACGCCAGGTGCCACCATCCGACCATGCCTACCGCCACGCATGGGACGACGTCGATCGACATCGTTGCCCCCGCAGCAGATGTCTATGACCTAGTCACTGATGTCGCGCGGATCGGCGAAAGAAGCCCGGAGTGCTATCGCGCCGAGTGGCTGGACGGTGCCGGCGCTGCCGTGGTCGGGGCGCGCTTCCGAGGTCATAACAGGATCGGTCCCATCAAGTGGACGACCACCTGCACCGTGACGACTGCGGATCGCGGACGAGAGTTCGCGTTCAGCGTGATCGCCGGCGGTGGTCGTGAGTCCACGCGCTGGCGCTATCTCCTCGAGGACACAGACGCAGGCTGCCGCCTGACCGAGTCTTACGAGTTCGTCTGGTGCCCTCGCATTGCGCGCATTGCCGAGCTCCCTTTTCCACGGGACAGACAGTTACGACATGGCATCCGGCGCACCGTCGAGGCGATCAAGTCGACCGCTGAGGGCCGTCATCGAAGTCGGTCGGTGCAACCCTCAAGTCGCCTGCCGGCAGGCGACGCGTAGGCCCAATGATCGCCAGCGCGCGAGGGTCGACGGGAATCGGCAGAATGCGCGCATGGAGAAGCGTCTGCCTGGTGGAAACACGGGCGGAGCCGTGCTCGTGGACGGAACGGTGCGTCGACGGGCAGGACTCTGGACTCCGGCTGTCCACGCGCTGCTCGGTCACCTCCATGAGCGCGGATTCGACCGTGCCCCACGTCCGATGGGTTACGACGCGGCGGAACGTGAGGTGCTCACTTTTCTTCCGGGCGCGACGGTGGGCGATAGCAAGCCGTGGCCCCAGTGGGTTCACGCGGATGAGACGTTGCCTCAGGTAGCGGAATGGCTTCGTGACTACCACCTTGCGGTGGCCGACTTCGTTCCTCCGCCCGATGCCGCCTGGCGCATGGGAGGGCAGTGCGCGCCGGGGCAAATCATCTGTCACAACGACGCGGCGCCGTATAACGCAGCCTGGAACGGCGACCGGCTGTCGGGGTTCTTTGACTGGGACTTCGCCGGTCCAGCGAGTCCGGAATGGGACCTGGCCTTTACGGCCTGCGCCTGGGTGCCACTTCACGCCCGACACGTCGCAGTGGCCGAGGGTTTCCGCGCCTTCGGTGACCGCCGCCGACGGCTAGCGCTGCTGCTTGGGGCGTACGGCTGGGAGGGCCAGGTAGCCGACCTGCTAGCTGTGCTCGATCGCCGACTTGAAGCGCATTGCGAGAACGTTCTTCAACTCGCCCGCGGTGGCGATCCGATGTTTCAGCGGTTGGTCGACAACGGCGTCGTGCGTGACGTGCTCACCGCCCGTGCCGAGCTCGCCGAGTTCTGAGGCCCCCCGCAGCGGTGTGAGTGCCGCTAACGAGCGAAGACAATCACTATGGCGACGAGCGCGATGCCAGCAACTACGGGCCAGACGGGAATGAAGGCGAGCTTGCGGCGTTGATTGCGCTCCGCGCGAGCAGGGCTAGGCATGTGTTCCACGGCCTGCAAGATGCCCCGCGCTGCCCCGTCGAACCACTCTCTGTACAGGCCGCGGGTAGGTGCCAGTCTCAGGTCTTGCGGTAGGCAGGAGGCGTGCCTGGCCGACGTCCCTACCTGATCCTGATGATCAGCTGTCTGGTTTTGATCGTCATGGCCTGGACCTGGGTGTACCGCCTGTCGGACACGGCAGCCATCGTCATGTCCGCGGTGGCGCTCGCCATCCCGCCGGTTGCCGCCATCGTCGCCAACGCCGGTCGTGAGACGGAGGAGTTGCGCAAGCGCGAGCGCGACCGGTAGCTGATGGCCGACGCCGAAGAGGGATTCCGTCGCGTCACGTCGGCGATCATGCAGCCGCGGCCCGGCACCTACTCCTTGCGGACCCGCCGGATCTAAGCGCGTCCTAGACAGGATTTCGGCCATGTACGGCGAAGGCCAAGCCGTGCGCAGCAGAAGGTTCATCATCGCGTCCACCGCCGTGCTCCTGCCGATAGCCGCGTTCGCCGCGCCCGCTGGTCTGGCGGCCGTCAACCCACACCGGGTACCGCTCTATACCAGCGAACGCGTCACCCATGGTGGATTCGAGCCACGGATCGCAGTGGCCCCGGATGGCACCCGATGGTTGAGCACCCAGGACACCCAGGGGCCCGCCGGTGACGTGCTCGGCGCCGGCGCCGAGGTCGTCTACTACTCGAAAGACCGCGGTAAGACGTGGCACCGAACCCCGACGGATCCACAGGTCAGTCAGCCCTGCTGCGACAATGAGATCGCCGTCTCGCCAACAGGTCGTGTGTTCACGAGCGTCATCGACTTCTCGACGATCAACATCAACATCCAGTACAGCGACGACGGTGGCAAGACGTGGACGTCGACCCAGGGCAACACGGCCGCCGACCAAGACCGGGAATGGCTCGCGGTCGGCCCGAAAGATCCACTAACCGGCAAGAACGACGTCTACATGCTGTGGCACAACCTCGCCTCCGGCGCGGCCGACCACGAGATGATGGTGTCGACGTCGCGGGACAACGGCGCGACTTTCGGGCCTCCGGTGCCGATCGCAACACCGGGCTCGCAGGCGTGGCTCGACCTACAGTGCGCCGACTCCGGCGGTCCGTCCAACATTTTCACCAACCCGAAGACCGGTCAGGTCTACGCGTTATTCGCGACCCGCTCGTCAGCGCTCGGCGGTTGCGGTGCCTCGGCTACGCAGAACTTCGAGATCAACATCGTCGCCGCGACACGCGTTTGGCTCGCAACGTCGACCGACCAGGGACTCACGTGGACTGATTCGCTGGTCACCGACGACAGCAACGCGGGCAACATCGTCGGCATGCAGGTCAACTCCGGCACCGTGGATGACAAGGGCAACGTTTACGTCGTCTATCCGGAGTCGCCGAAGGCGTACCCCGACTACGACGGTGCCGCCGTCAAGTACAAGTGGGCGCCCGCCAACCTGAGCCACTGGTCCAAGGCCGTCACGGTTGCACCGGCGGTAAACCATGGCAACACCCCCGGCGCCGGGCACATCCTCACCCAGATCGCGGCCGGCGATCCAGGGAAGCTTGCGCTGTTCTACCTCACCGGTGACGGCGACGGCACCAGGGCGCTGTGGTATCCAACCGTCTCCACGACGTACGACGGACTTGACGCGTCACCAAAGTTCGTCGAGCAGCGAGTCAGCAAGGTTCCCGCGTGGAAAGGCACGGCGACCGAACTCATGGGCGCGTGCTTCTTCCTCAAGGACAACGTGAACAACAGCCTTGCGGTCCTCGACGGTGGCTTCAACGACTTCGTCTGCGGGCGCTCAAGTGACGTGCTCGGCCAGGCGATCGACGCGAACGGCCACCCAATGTTTACGTGGGACGACGATCAGAGCGCTGCTGGCAAACAGGCCTCAGGCACCTACGTCACACAACAGGCCACCGGGCCCAGCCTCATCGGTCGTCACTAACCATTGACGATTCGAGAACCAGACCTACGGCGCACGAGCTAACGAACCGATGCGGCGTAGACGAACACCCCGGCCGCGACTGCACGCGCGGCGATCGAAACGACAGCTGTGAACCGCATCGCACCCCCACGGCTACAAGGCGCTCATCGTTCCTGGCAAAGCACATCGGCTTTAACGGTTTCGCCGCCGCTGACGCTTACGGGTTGGAGCGCCCGGCACAACGCATGGCCTCGGTTGTAGAGAGGGCTTGTGCCCGTCAAGCCGTACGTTCCTGGCGCCGTCGTGAACCGGAAGGCGCCGTCGGCTTGGACGGCGATGTCTCGCCAAGCTGCGTTGGGACCGATGAGCTCGACCTTGCCTGATAACGGCCTCGAAGTCGCCGCGACGCCGCCGACCGCGAGCAAATGACCAGTGATGTTCCCTTGGGCCCGAGAAGCGGTGGTTCCGTAAGCCGCAGACGACGGCGTCAGCGGGTGTGACACAGCCGGAGCGGTCCGATGTCCACCGCTTCCAGAACAGGCGGTGAGGGCCAAGGCGCTCGCGAACAGGGCCCCCCGGTTACGCATGCTGATCATGGTGTTAGAACCTGCACGACAGCGCAAGCACTGTGCAGACCGCGACATGGATGCCGGCGTGAGAGGCGTTCGATCAGGCGCCTATCGACGTCGCATCCGACGCCACGTTAGGCGCGCGGCAACGGTACCTACGCGGCGTACGGCGCGGCGCCTAGCGCCGAGCCTCAACACGGCGCCTTCAAGGCGCGCCCAGTACGCCGTCAAGACCCCGCGATGTCGTCGACTTGCACGAAGGTGCGCTAAATCGACGCCGCCAACGTGCGGTTCGTGCAGGTCAACGCCGAGTTCGGTAGCGCCGGTGGTGCTGCCTTCGCGGCCAGCCGAACGGGCGTCAAGTGGTGGTCGGGACAACCGGGGCCGGTTGTGAGACTGTCGCGGCATCGCCGGAGGCGGCGATCGCCTCGTCGACCGTCGGGAACGCGCCGAAGACGCGATGCAAACCGCTGATGCGCAACGTCCGTAGGACCGGGTCGCTGGGCGCGGCGACCCGCAAGTCGCCATCGCAGCGGCGCAGGCGTTTGAGTGCGCCCACCAGCACGCCGAGCCCGACGCTGTCAATGAAACTGACCGCGCTCATGTCGACAGCGACCTGCTGGGAACCAGCCGCGATCACGTCAATCAACTGCTCGCGCAACAGCGGCGCGGTGGAAACGTCGAGTTCCCCGGCAACGGTGACCACCGACCAGTTGCCCTGCTGGTGCACATGAATCGAGGGGGTCATGCCGTCCTCCGCGGGTCCGGCCCCCTGCGGCGGCCCCCGCTGCCGTGCGCGTCACCCTACACAGGGCTGATCGAGGCGCTGGTGCGCGTCGCCAAATGCCGGCCCGGTCTGGTCGGGGCCGTCCTAGCCGATTGCCAGTCGCTCACGTTCGCCGATGATCGGCATATCGAGCGCCGCGAGCGCGGTAGCGATCAGCATCCGGGTCTCGAGCAGGTCTTCCAATGCCGCCTGCGGATCGTCGGTATCGATCTCTACCGCCGCGTCCAACGACGTTTGAGCTGCTACCAACATGCGTCGGGCTTTCGATCCGTCGATGCACACGAGGGGCTGCTCCTGGGTAGGTGGCGCGGGTCTCGTCTTCCTCCACGATGGTCCGCAAAGGCAGACGAGCGGCGCTGCCCGTGTCCCCGCTGCGCCCGCGCATTACGCGTGGAGACGCGGAAGTTCACCCGCTCGGGCTAACCGCGTTGGGTTTATCTCCCTCGCCGCCCCTTCGTCGAGAGCGCCGGGACGCTGTCGCACGACCTGGGCTTCCAAGTGGAGCGGGCGACGGGAATCGAACCCGCACCACCAGCTTGGAAGGCTGGGGCTCTGCCGTTGAGCTACGCCCGCGTGCGAGCCTGACCTCTAGACTTCAGGCCACGCCGCGGGGCGTAGCGTAGTGGCTAGCGCGCCTGCTTTGGGAGCAGGAGATCGGGAGTTCGAGTCTCCCCGCCCCGACAAGGACGATCGAGCAAAGGATGAGCGACGCTGCGATGAAGAGCGCCGTCGAGACCCTCGGGCCCACCCGTGTGAAGTTGACCGTCGAGGTGCCCTTCGACGAGCTCAGGCCCAGCATGGATGCCGCGTATCGCAAGATCGGGCAGCAGGTGCGGGTCAAAGGCTTCCGGCCCGGCAAGGTGCCGCCGCGTATCCTCGACCAGTACGTCGGCCGCGCGGCCGTCCTCGAGGAAGCGGTCAACGACGCGCTGCCGAAGCTGTACGGCGAGGCCGTGCGGGAGAACAACCTCGACATCCTCGGCCACCCGGACATCGAGGTCACCCAGTTCAGCGACGGCGACCAGCTCGCCTTCACCGCAGAGGTCGACGTGCGGCCGGAGTTCGAGCTGCCGTCGTACGAGGGCCTCGAGGTCACCGTCGAGGCGGCCGATGTCACCGACGAGCGGATCGACGAGCAGCTGCAAGGGCTGCGCGAGCGGTTCGCGACGCTCAAGACCGTCGAGCGGCCGGCGCAGGCGGGCGACTACGTGAGCATCGACCTGTCCGCCACGATCGACGGCGAACCGGTCGAGGACGCCAGCGCCAACAATCTCTCCTACGAGGTCGGCAGCGATTCGCTCGTCGAGGGCCTCGACGCGGCCATCACAGGGCTGGCAGCGGGGGAGTCGAAGGAGTTCGGGACGCAGCTGCGGTCCGGGGAGCACGGCGGCGCCTCGGCGCAGGCGACCGTCTCCGTGCGCACCGTCAAAGAGAAAGAGGTGCCTGAGCTCGACGACGAGTTCGCCCAGACCGCAAGCGAGTTCGACACGATCGAGGAGCTCCGCGCCGACATGCGCAGCCGGCTCGAGCGGATGGGCCGCTTGCAGCAGGGCGTCGAGGCGCGCGACCGCGTGCTCGACGTGCTGCTGGAGAAGGTCGAGGTCCCGATCCCCGAGCACCTGCTCGGCGACGAGGTCGGCTACCGCCAACGGTCGATGGAGCAGCAGCTGTCGTCGATGGGCATGACCAAGGAGCAGTACGCCGGGTTCGAGGAGAAAACCGTCGAGCAGCTCGACCAAGAGCTCGAGGACGGCGCGAAGCAGGCGATCAAGGCGCAGTTCGTCCTCGACGCGATCGCGCGCAAGGAAGAGATGACCGTAAGCGAGCCCGAGCTCACCGAGCAGATCCTGCGCCGCGCTCGGCAGACGGGCATGCGCCCGGACCAGTACGCGCAGGAGGTCGTCAACTCCGGCCAGCTCGGCGCTCTGATGGGCGAGGTCCTGCGCGGCAAGGCGCTCGCGCTGATGCTCGAGAATGCGACCATTCGCGACACGGCGGGTACTGAGATCGACCTGGACTCGCTGACCGAGCAGTTCGCGCCCGCGGCCGAGGACGAGGCAGTCGAAGCCGCAGACAGCGACGCCGATGGCGAGGCGGAGGAAACCCCCGCCCTCTGACCGGTCACGCCGTCAGCGAACAACGCGGCGTAGCGCGTGTGCGCGTCGTAGCGCGGGGCTAGTGTCGTCGGCATGAGCGAACAGATCTGGACACCGAGCCGGAGTGGAGCGGTCGAGGCCCGCGGCGCTGCCGGTGGGATGAACCTCAACGACTCGGTCTATGAGCGCCTGCTCCGTGAACGGATCGTGTTCCTCGGCAGCCAGGTCGACGACCCCATCGCCAACATGCTGTGTGCGCAGCTGCTGCTGCTCGCCGCGGAAGACCCGGAGCGCGACATCGCGCTCTACATCAACTCACCGGGCGGCAGCGTCTCGGCCGGCATGGCGATCTACGACACCATGCAATACATCCCCAACGACGTCGCGACCTACGCGCTCGGTCTCGCGGCCAGCATGGGCCAGTTCCTGTTGTGCTCCGGCAGCAAGGGCAAGCGCTACTCCACGCCGCACGCGCGGATCATGATGCACCAGCCGTCCGGCGGGCTCGGCGGCACCGCGAGCGACATCGCGATCCAGGCCGAGCAGATGCTCTACACCAAGAAGATCCTGCAGGAGCGCATCGCCTTCCACACCGGGCAGACCGTCGAGCAGATCGAGAAGGATTCCGACCGCGACCGCTGGTTCACCGCGGACGAAGCGCTCGAATACGGCTTCGTCGACCACGTGGTGACCCTCGCCAGCCAGGTCCCGTCGGCCGGCGCGGTCTCCTGACCGCCGGGCAGCAGACAGGGAGACCGTGATGAGTGACCAAACGACGCAATACGGGCGCTACGTACTGCCGACGTTCACCGAGCGGACGTCCTACGGGTTCAAGGAGCTCTCGCCCTACACCAAGCTGTTCGAGGAACGGATCATCTTCCTCGGGGCGCCGATCGACGACACCTCGGCCAACGACGTCATGGCGCAGCTGCTGTGCCTGGAGTCGATGGACCCCGACCGCGACATCTACGTCTACATCAACTCACCCGGCGGCTCGTTCACCGCGCTGACCGCGATCTACGACACCATGCAGTTCATCCGGCCGGACATTCAGACCGTCTGCATGGGACAGGCTGCGAGCGCGGCCGCGGTCCTGCTGGCAGCTGGCACCAAGGGCAAGCGGTTCGCCCTGCCCAACAGCCGGATCCTGATCCACCAGCCCTACAGCGAGGGCGGCGGCCAGGGCAGTGACATCGAGATCCAGGCGCGCGAGATCCTCCGGATGCGCTCGCTGCTGGAAACGCTGATCGCCCGCCACTCCGGCCGCACCGAGGAGCAGGTCCGCCAGGACATCGAGCGCGACAAGATCCTCACCGCCGACGAGGCGACCGAGTACGGCCTGGTCGACGAGGTGATCCAGTCCCGCAAGCTCACCCCGATCGGCGCCGGCTCTTAGCCCGTTCGAGTGACGCACCGCTGCCGAATCGGTGTTGGTTCGTTACATCAGGCGCGCGACACGCCGTACGCCGGACTTCGTGCGCGAAAGAGGGGTTCCTGACGGCGGGTAAGGCGGTACCGTCGTAAACAGCCGTCCGGGGCCTCCGGCCGGTTCGCTGTCCGTAGAGGAGATCGAGTGGCACGCATCGGTGACGGTGGCGACCTGCTCAAGTGCTCCTTCTGCGGCAAGAGCCAGAAGCAGGTCAAGAAGCTCATCGCGGGCCCCGGCGTCTACATCTGCGACGAGTGCATCGACCTCTGCAACGAGATCATCGAAGAGGAGCTGACCGAAAGCTCCGACGTCAAGTTCGACGAGCTGCCCAAGCCGCGGGAGATCTACGAGTTCCTCGACGGCTATGTGATCGGCCAGGACACCGCGAAGAAGACGCTGTCGGTCGCCGTCTACAACCACTACAAGCGGGTCCAGGCGGGCACCACCGACAAGGACCCGGTCGAGCTGCAGAAGTCCAACATCATGCTGCTCGGGCCGACCGGCTGCGGGAAGACGCTGCTCGCCCAGACACTGGCCAAGATGCTCAACGTGCCGTTCGCCATCGCGGACGCGACCGCGCTGACAGAGGCCGGCTACGTCGGCGAGGACGTCGAAAACATCCTGCTCAAGCTGATCCAGGCGGCCGACTACGACGTCAAGAAGGCCGAAACCGGGATCATCTACATCGACGAGATCGACAAGATCGCCCGCAAGAGCGAGAACCCGTCGATCACCAGGGACGTCTCGGGTGAGGGCGTCCAGCAGGCGCTGCTGAAGATCCTGGAAGGCACCACCGCAAGTGTGCCGCCGCAGGGCGGCCGCAAGCACCCGCACCAGGAGTTCATCCAGATCGACACGACCAACGTGCTGTTCATCGTCGGCGGCGCGTTCGCGGGCCTGGACAAGGTCATCAACGACCGGGTTGGCAAGAAGGGCCTCGGCTTCAACGCAACGATCCGCCCGAAGGCCGAGATCGACACCACCGACGTGTTCGCCGACGTCATGCCGGAAGACCTCCTGAAGTACGGCATGATCCCGGAGTTCATCGGCCGGCTGCCGGTCATCACGAGTGTGCACAACCTCGACAAGCCGGCGCTGATCAAGATCCTCACCGAGCCGAAGAACGCGCTCGTCCGTCAGTACAAGAAGCTGTTCGAACTCGACGGCGTCGAGCTCGAGTTCAACGACGAGGCGCTCGACGCGATCGCCGACCAGGCCATTCTTCGCGGCACCGGTGCGCGCGGTCTGCGCGCGATCCTGGAAGAGGTCCTGCTCTCCGTGATGTACGACGTGCCGTCCCGCAAGGACGTCGCCAAGGTCGTCATCACCGGTGACGTCGTGCTGGAGCATGTCAACCCCACGATCGTGCCGCGCGACACCACCCCGCCGAAGCGGGAGCGCCGCGAGAAGTCGGCGTAGCTGCCTTTTCCGCCAGCTTGGCCTGATTGCTCCCGGCTTTTCGCCGCAGGAGTAGTCACAACGGGCTATGGACGCGCCGCGTCACCACCCGGTTGCATGGTGTGACTAGCAGGACGGGGGTGGTCATTCCAGGGGGGACATTGGGCGCGCTGCCTGCGACGACCCGAAGCGCCGTGACGTTGCGCCTCGCTCGGCAGATCACCGCCCGTCACGACCTCGACGACGTGCTCGCCGAGACCTTCCGCGCACTGCGACCGATGATGCCCTTCGCCGGCGGCTCGATCCAACTGCTCGACGACGACGGATGGATCCAGGTCGTCGCCGCCGACCCGGTGCAGCCCGCTCACCTGATGGCCGAACGGGTGCCCCTCGCCACGTCGCTCGCCGGGCGGATCATCCTCACCGAGCAGCCGGTCTACGTGCCCGATCGTGACGAGGGCGGCAGCTACCTCGGTGTGCCGTTGGTCGCCGACGGCGCCGCGATCGGCGTCCTGCAGGTGCACTCACCGGAGCGGGACGCCTGGAGCGACGAGCAGCGTGAGCTGTTCGTCTCGGTGGCACCCGTCGTGTCCGCCGCAATCCAGAACGCGCGAGCCTACGCACGCGCCGCCGCCGCTCGGGCGCACGCGCACTCGGCGTGGCTGAAGCTGCACGAGGCGCAGCAACTGGTCATGTCGCTGCAGATCGCGCACCGGCGGGGCGACCAGGTCGACCTGGCCGGTCTGCTGGCGCGGCTCACGGCCGTGCTCGACGAGCCGGACGTCACGCCGCTGCCGGTGCCGGTGCCTGCGCAGCGACTCGCGGTCAGCTGACCGTCCTCTCAGCAGAGCCACCTGTCAGCAGAGCGTCCTGTCAGCAGAGCGTCCTGTCAGCAGAGCGCCATAGGGTGTCGCCTCATGGCGACCACCGCGGGGTATCTGCGCTTTCCGAGCATCCACGGCGACACCATCGTCTTCGGCAGTGAGGACGACTTGTGGACCGTGCCGGCCGACGGCGGCATCGCCCGCCGGCTAACCGCCAACCTGGCCGAGACGTCTCGGCCGCGGCTGTCGCCGGACGGACAGCTGCTCGCGTTCACCAGCCGCGAGGAGGACCACCCGGAGGCGTGGGTGATGCCGGCCGAGGGCGGGCAGGCGCGGCGGCTGACCTATCTCGGGGCGCCGACCACAGCCGTGGTCGGATGGTCGCCGGACGGCCGGGTGGTGGTCGTGAGCGCCGGTGGGCAGCCGTTCCGCGGCTGGACCATGCCGCTGCTCGTCGATCCGGAGAGCGGGGCGGTCGAGCAACTGCCGGTCGGACCGTGTCGCGAACTGTCCTGGGCGCCCGACGCGAACGGACTGGCTCTCGGCCGCTACGCCTTCGACCCGGCCCGGTGGAAGCGTTATCGCGGTGGCACCGCCGGGCAGCTGTGGGTGGACCGCAACGGATCCGGCACGTTCCGCCGGGTCCTGTCCGACCTCGCCGGCAACCTCGTGTGTCCGATGTGGGTCCGCGACCGGATCTATTTCCTGTCCGACCACGAAGGCATCGGCAACATCTACTCGATCCGTCCCGGCGGCGGCGACTTGCGTCGGCACACCGACCACGACAGCTACTACGTCCGTTTCCCGTCCAGCGACGGAACGCGCATCGTCTACCAGCACGCCGCCGAGATCTGGCTGCTCGACCCGGCCGCGGACACCGCGACCCGCGTCGACGTGCAGACCCAGAGTCCGCGCGTGCAGCGCAACCGGAAGTTCGTCCCGGCAGCCGACTTCCTCACCGGTTTCTCGGTGCATCCCGACGGTCGCTCGGTCGCTGTCGAGACGCGTGGCCAGCTCTTCGACCTTCCGCTGTGGGAGCACGCCGCGCGCCCGCTCGGGCCCGGCACCGGTGTGCGGCAGCGGCTCGGCGTATGGCTTCCCGACGCGCGAAGCCTCGTTGCGGTCAGCGACGAGGGCGGCGAGGAGCATCTCGTCGTCCACGGCGAGGACGGCTCGCGCGCGCTCGACGTCGACAGCGACATCGGCGACGTGCACGAGCTGGTCGCGGCCCCGGTCGGTGACGACCGGGTGGCCGTCGTCAACCAGCGCCACGAGTTGTGGGTCGTCGAGACGGCGACCGGGCAGGCCCGTCGGCTCGACGCGAGCACTGCGGGCGAGCTGTCCGGCGTCGCGTGGTCGCCGGACGGAACGTGGCTCGCCTACAGCATCGCCGAGACCCGGACGACCCGTTCGATCCGCGTCGTCGAGGTGACCAGCGGAGCCGTGCATCGAGTGACGCGGCCGGAGTTTCGCGACTTCGCGCCGGCGTGGGACCCGAACGGTCGCTTCCTCTACTTCCTGTCCGCGCGCGTCTTCGATCCCGTTCCTGACGAGCACTACTTCGACCTCGGTTTCCCCAAGACGGTGAAGCCGTTCGTCGTTCCGCTGCGAGCGGACGACGTCTCACCGTTCCGTCCGGAGCCTCGGCCGATGAAGCCCGACGCTGCCGGAAACGGGGAGACGGCGACGCCCGCCGCCGAGCCCGTGCGCATCGATGTCGAGGGTTTGGACCGGCGTGCGGTCGAGCTCCCGGTTGAGGTCGGCCGCTACCTGCAGATGGCCGTGCTTCGCGACGCCGTGCTGCTGTTGTCAGCGCCGGTTGAGGGGATGCTTGGTCAGGACTGGACCGCCGACCCGCCGCCCACCTTCACCATCGAGAAGGTGGCGATTCCCAGCGCGAAAAAGACCGCCCTGGTCCCGGGTGTGAGCGGATTCGCCGTCTCGCGGGACCTGAGCACGCTCGTCTATCGCAGCGGTAAGAAGGTGCGAGCGATCACCGCCGGCGAGAAACCACCGGAGGGCGAGGGCGTCGACGACAACCCCGGACGGCATAGCGGCTGGATCGACCTGGGCCGGGTCCGGGTGAACATCGACCCGGCGGCCGAATGGCGGCAGATGTACCGCGAGGCGTGGCGACTGCAACGCGACTACTTCTGGGACGCGGGCATGTCCGACGTCGACTGGCAGCTCGTGCACGACCGCTACCTGCCGGTGCTCGAACGCGTCAGCGCGCGCTCGGAGTTCGCCGACCTGATGTGGGACATGCAAGGCGAGCTCGGCACCTCCCACGCGTACGAGCAGGGCGGTGACTATCGCGCCACGCCGTCGTACGGTCTTGGGTTCCTCGGCGCCGACCTGGTCCTCGACCGCTCCGGCCGGTGGAAGGTGGAGCGCATCGTGCGGGCCGACCACTGGTCTCCCGAGCTCGGGTCGCCGTTGGAGGCGCCGGGCGTCGGTGTGCGCGACGGCGACACGATCCTTGCGGTCAACGGCCGGCCGGTCGGCCGGGACCACTCGCCTGCGGCAGAGCTGGTCAACCAGGCCGGTCTCGACGTCGAGCTGACCATCGGAGACGCGCGCGGACGACGGCCACGGCGGGTGGTCGTCACAACGCTTCGGGCGGAGGAACCGGCGCGCTACCGCGAGTGGGTCGATGGCCGCCGCCGCTACGTGCACCAGGCGACCGACGGCCGGGTCGGCTACCTGCACGTGCCCAACATGATCGCCCAGGGCTACGCCGAGTTTCACCGCGCGTTCCTGACCGAATGCGAGCGTGACGCGCTGATCGTCGATGTCCGCGACAACGGCGGCGGCAACGTCTCGCAACTGCTGCTGGAGAAGCTGGCCCGTAAGCGCATCGGCTATGACCTGTTGCGCTACGGCCCGCCAGAGCCCTATCCGTCCGAGTCGCCGGCCGGCCCGATGGTCTGCATCACCAACCAGAACGCCGGCTCCGACGGTGACATCTTCAGCCACTGCTTCAAACTGTTCGGCCTCGGCACGTTGATCGGCACGCGAACGTGGGGCGGTGTCATCGGCATCAACGTGATCCGGAAGTTGGTCGACGGTGGCCTGACGACGCAGCCGCAGGCGTCGTTCTGGTTCAACGACGTCGGCTTCGGCGTGGAGAACTACGGCACGGACCCGGACGTGGTCGTCGACATAGCCCCGCAAGAGTGGGCGGCCGGCACCGATCCGCAGCTCGACCGCGCGATCTCGCACATCAGCCGCGAACTTCGCAAGCACAAGCCGGCCGACCCGGAGAAGACGCCGCGCCCGCCGCTGACACTGCCGAAAGGCCTGCCACCCCGCAGCTAAGGAGGCGGGTAACTGCTCGTCATCGGCGCCTACACGACGGCTAGGCGCGATTGCCTGGCCGCCGTCGGGCTCGCTTCGTCGACTGCGACGAATTGGCTGTAACTGGCGCGTTCTTGCAGCCACTTCGTGCAAGTCGGCGAGCGAGAGCCGCCGACGCTCGCGGCCGCCGGGCCAATCGCGCCGTAACGGCGCCTACGCGACGACTGGGCGCATGACCTTCCCCCACTTTGACGGACACCCGAAACTGGGCAGTGGGCCCAGGGAAGGGAGCGTCCGGGGTGGCGCGTCCACATAAGTACACGGAGGAGTTCCGGCGTGACGCCGTCGCGCTGGTTCGCGAGCAGGGGATGCCGGTTCGCCGGGCCGCCGCTGACCTCGGGATCCACTCGAGCGTGTTGGACGGCTGGCTGAAAGCGGACCGGGAGGCGCGCGGGGAAACAACGGCGCGCAAGTCGCCGAGCACGACGCCGCTATCGGCGGCGGAGCGTGAAGAGCTGCGTCGGCTGCGCCGCCGGGTGGTGGAGCTTGAGGAAGAGCGGGAGGTGCTGAAAAAAGCCGCGGCCTTCTTCGCCAAGGAGACGACCCGGTGAGCCGCTACCAGTTCATCGTCTCGGAGAGGGCGCACCATTCGGTGCGGTTGTTGTGCCGGGCGCTGGATGTCTCGCCGTCCGGGTTCTATGACTGGCTGTCCCGGTCACCGTCGGACCATGAGGTCACCGACGGCGCGTTGACCTCGCTGATCCGTCACATCTTCACCCAGTCCAAACGTCGGTACGGCTCGCCGCGGGTCCACGCCGAGTTGCGCGAGGTGCACGGCATCCGGGTGTCCCGCAAACGGGTGGAACGGCTGATGCGCGAGGCCGGGTTAGCCGCTCGCAGGCGCCGCCGGCGCAGCCTGACCAAAGCGAACCCGGCCGCGAGGCCGGCGCCGGACTTGGTCGGCCGTGACTTCACCGCAGAAAGACCCGGGATGAAGTTGGTCGGTGACATCACCTACCTGCCGACCGTCGAAGGCTGGCTCTACCTGGCCACTGTGCTCGACCTGGCCACCCGCAAACTCATCGGCTATTCGATGGCCGGGCATATGCGCGCCGAGCTCACCATCGACGCCATCACCATGGCCGCCAGCCACAGTCAGCTTGAACCGGGCTGCATCTTCCACACCGACCAAGGAAGCCAAGGCGGATTCAACTGGTCGTCGCAACACCTCGTGAACACGGAGGTGTTGGATGGCGCGACGTCAGCAGGAAGCGGATCGGGCTCTTCGCCCGGCGTTGCGTTCACCTGGCCGGCCGATCCCGGCGAGGCATGTGGAGCGCGAGTTCTGGCGCCTGATCGCGCAAGGCATCCGCAGCGAGGATGCCGCGGTCAAAGTCGGCGTGTCAGCGCCGGTCGGGACGCGTTGGTTTCGTCACGCTGGCGGCATGCCGCCGTTGAGCTTGGCCGAGGTGACCGGCCGATATCTGTCGTTCAAGGAACGTGAGGAACTGGCGCTGCTCAACGCGCAGGGGTTCGGGGTCCGCGCGATCGCTCGTGAGCTGAACCGGGATCCTGGCACGATCTCTCGGGAGCTACGGCGCAACGCAGCTACCCGTGGCGGCAAGCTCGACTATCGGGCGTCGGTTGCGCAGTGGAAGGCGCAGACCGCGGCGAGGCGACCCAAGCCGGCGAAGCTCGTCACGAATCCTCGCCTGAAGGACTACGTTCAGCAACGCTTGAGCGGCGAACTACAACGCCCCGACGGGACGGTCGCTCCAGGGCCGCGGACCAGCTGGAAGGGACGCAACAAGCCACGTCGTGAGGATCGTTGCTGGGCGAGCGCATGGAGTCCGGAGCAGATCGCTCGTCGCCTCGTTGTCGACTTCCCCGACGATGAAGACATGCGTATCAGCCACGAGGCGATTTACCAGGCGCTCTACATCCAAGGGCGAGGCGCGCTCAAGCGTGAGCTGGTCGCCTGCCTGCGCACTGGCCGCGCGCTGCGGGTGCCCCGGGCACGATCGCAGAACAAAGCCCAAGGGCACGTCACCGCGGATGTCGTGATCAGCGAGCGTCCGGCCGAGGTCGCCGACCGGGCGGTGCCTGGCCACTGGGAAGGAGACCTGATCATCGGGCTGAGCCGGTCGGCTATTGGGACGGTCGTCGAGCGGACAAGCCGCTACACACTGCTCGTGCACCTGCCGCGCATGGACGGTTACGGGACGACCCCGCGCGTCAAGAACGGTCCAGCACTCGCGGGCTACGGCGCCATCGCGATGAAAGACGCACTCAAAGCGACGATGACCACGATGCCAACCGAGCTGCTCCGTTCCCTGACATGGGACCGCGGCAAAGAACTGGCCGCGCATGCGCAGTTCAAGGTCGACACCGGTATCGCGGTTTACTTCGCCGATCCGCACTCACCCTGGCAGCGGCCGACGAACGAGAACACCAACGGGGTTCTACGGCAGTACTTCCCGAAGGGCACCGACCTATCCCGCTGGAGTCTGGAGGACCTCCTGGCGGTCCAGGTGGCGATTAACAGCAGGCCCAGGAAGGTCCTTGGTTGGAAGACACCAGCCGAGGTGTTGGACGAGTTGCTACGGTCCCTACGACAGACCGGTGTTGCAACCACCGGTTGAACCTGCCCAATACACCTCGACCGCGTTCCGCGGAGCGCTGACGGCCTTCGGGCTTCGTGGCTCGATGGGCCGCGTCGGCTCCTGCTACGACAACGCCGCTGCCGAGTCATGGTTCGCCACCCTCAAACGCGAGCTCGAGCACACCGTGTTCGCCACTCGCGACGACGCACGCCGCGCCGTGTTCGCCTACATCAACTACTACAACCACCAGCGGCGGCACTCCAGCCTCGGCTACCTGACACCACACGAAGCCGAGCTGCGCTACCGTCGCCAACAACCGCAGGCCGCATGAAAACGTCGTGTCCGCCGAAGCGGGGGAACTTCA
>Ga0070658_10001320_pt1 | contig 21147 bp, 19 predicted proteins | sample KBSC13metaG_FD_64664 | JGI IMG/M metagenome (GOLD analysis project Ga0070658, IMG submission 64664) | Corn rhizosphere microbial communities from Kellogg Biological Station, Michigan, USA - KBS C1-3 metaG | ecosystem: Host-associated > Plants > Roots > Rhizosphere > Soil ...
TAGAGACCGACCGACCGGAACCCGCCGCGGGCGAGGTGCTGGTCAGACTCCATGCGGCGTCGCTCAACTACCGCGACGTGATGGTCGTGAGCGGCACCTACAATCCAAGGATGCGTCTACCGGCGGTCCCGCTATCCGACGCCGCCGGTGAGGTCGTAGAGGTCGGGGCAGATGTGACCAGGTGGAAAGTCGGCGATCGTGTTTGCACATGCGTGATCCCGGGGTGGATCAGCGGCGGGCCGACAGCCGAGAGTTCAAAGACCGCGATCGGTGCAGGCGGTGCACCGGGTGTGGCGAGAGACTTTGCGGCCTTTAAAGAGGAGGCGGTAATCGCTGCTCCCGGTCATCTCACAGACGATGAGGCTGCGACGCTCCCTTGTGCCGCGCTTACAGCGTGGCACGCACTTGCGGTGTCCGGCGGCGTAAAGCCCGGCGACACGGTTCTGACGCTGGGCACAGGCGGAGTATCCGTCTTTGCGGTTCAGTTTGCCAAGGCCATGGGGGCCAGGGTGATCTCGACATCCGGCAGTGACGCGAAGCTGGAGCGAGTGAGGTCACTCGGTGCCGACGAAACCATCAACTATCGCTCTACGCCGGACTGGGATAAAGCCGTTCTTGACCTTACCAATGGACGCGGTGTGGACCACGTAGTCGAGGTTGGCGGTACGGGGACGCTGCCTCGCTCCGTCAAGAGCGTTCGAACCGGCGGGCATATCGCTCTTATCGGAGCTCTGGATATGGCGGGCGAATTTAACCCGATCCCTGTATTTATGAAGGGCATCCGCGTGCAGGGGATATTCGTTGGATCTCGTGAGATGTTCGAGAGCATGAACGCTTTCATTTTGGAGAAGGGGCTGCGACCGGTGATCGATCGTGAGTTTGGATTCGACGAACTCCCGGCAGCCCTGCACCACATGGACAGCGGTTCGCATTTTGGCAAGATCGTCGTGAGGTATTGATGAAGATTGGGATCATTGGTTCCGGCAGCGTGGCTCAGGTCCTGGGCTCGGGCTTTCTGTCAAAAGGGCACAGCGTAATGCTTGGCACGCGTGACGCCTCTAAGCTGGGAGAATGGGTGACGAGCTCGGGAGAGAATGCTCATGTCGGCACATTTTCAGAGGCTGCTCAATTCGGCGACCTCGTACTGCTCAGCGTTCCGGGCACGGCTCTGGAGTCCGTCATTGACATCGCCGGCCGTGGGAACTTCAAGGGTAAGACGGTCATCGACATAACGAACCCTATGGACTTCTCTCAGGGAGCTCCGCCACGGTTTACTGCCACGGTCGGGAACTCGCTCGGCGAGCAGGTCCAGCGGCTGCTGCCTGACGCCAACGTCGTCAAGGCTTTCAATTCGATCGGGGTCGCAGTGATGACAGATCCGGATTTCAACGGTGAGGCCGCGACGCATTTTATCGCGGGCAACAGTGACGCTGCCAAGGCAGAGGCGACCGAGTTGATCCGGGAATTTGGCTGGGAGGTCATCGACGTGGGTGGTATCGAGCAATCATTCTTTCTCGAGGCTCTTGCATCGCTTTGGGTGAATTACGCCTTCAGGTCCAACAACTGGAACCAGGCCTTCAAGCTTTTACGAAGATAGCTCTAGTTAGATAAACTTCATTTATAGAACAAGTTCAGGAGAACCAAATGGCACATTTTGCGAAGGAAGCAACAGATAACAATTTTCAGTCCGAGGTGCTTGGCGCCGATAAACCGGTCCTTGTAGACTTTTGGGCAGAGTGGTGTGGGCCCTGCCGTATGATCGCCCCGACCGTAGAAGCGATAGCGGAGGAGTATACCGACAAAGCGAGCGTGTACAAGATGAATGTAGATGAGAATATGAATGTACCGCAGCAGTTCGGTATCCGGGGCATTCCGACGCTCATCGTCTTTAAGAACGGGCAGGAGCAGGAGCGTATCGTGGGAGCGGTTACGCGTGAGGCTATCGCCCGGGTTATCGATCGTTACGTTTGATCTCTCGTACTAGTTAGACAAAAAAAGCCGGGCCCTGATGGCCCGGCTTTTTCACGTCTGTCGTGATGAGTGACTACTGGACGTTGTATCCAGCAGCAGGTGTGTCTGTGGCTCCCGCTCCCCAGGTCGAGTAGATGGGCGTTCCCGTCTTGCTGCCTAGTACATAGAAGGTGCCGTCGCTCCTGCGCCACACTGCCGGGTCGGTCTTACCATCGCCGTCATAATCGCCTTGTACGATCAGGTCATCACTCCGAACGCCGCTAATCGCACCGGCTCCCCAATTGGTCTCATGGACGCTGCCGTCCGTGCTGTTTCGGACCCACCACTGCAACTGGCCGCCTGCATTTCGGACGACGGCGAGGTCGGTCTTCCCGTCCCCGTCAAAATCGCCAGGCACGTAGTAGTCGCTCGCGAAGTAGCCCCACCGCTCAACCATGTCTGCCGACCCGGTGTTATTGCCATCGCCGCTGCCATAGTGGACCCACACGACGGACACGCCGGTCCCGTCGTCACGGGTAACGGCGAAATCGGCTTTGCCGTCGCCGTTAAAGTCGCCCGGGTACGGGTAATCCGCTGCATATCCCCATCTAAACCCAAACGTGGCCCCCGCATTCGGTCCGCCGGAGGGCCGGAACCACCATGTTGTGGTGTTTGCCGTAAAGTCATATCGCGCGATCGCGGCGTCCGTCTTGCCGTCGCCATCGTAGTCGCCAATGACCGACGGATCATCGCCCTGTTGGCCCCAGGGAATAAAGTTGACGGTTCCGTCTTTGCTGTTCAGGATCCAGAAACCGGCGTGGGTGCCATTCAACTCCGGACGCCAGATCGCGTAGTCCGTCTTGTTATCTCCATCAAAATCCGCAGGCTCAGGATAGTCGGTACTGGCGAGCCCCCAGTCCTGGTACCTGTAGTTAGCGTTGGTTCCGTCGTTTAAACGTGTGTACCAGGTTGCCGCATTCGCACCGTTGTCCCGGATGACCGTAAAGTCCGTCTTGCCGTCACCGTCGAAATCGACCACATGCTGCGGGTGAGCGACAACGGTTGCCGTATAGGTAAACTGATCGCCTGCCGTTATCGCACTCGTGCCCCCTGACGTGGTGACCCTTATGTCCACCGCTCCTGCAGCGTGAGCCGGCGAGGTAGCGGTGATCTGGGTCCCACTGTTCACAGTGAATGAAGTGGCCGCGGTGCCGCCAAAGCTCACCGCCGTTGCACCGGAGAAGTTCGTACCCGTGATAACGACACTCGTGCCGCCGGTGTCAGGACCGGACGTCGGGCTCACGCTCGTGATCGCCGGAGCGGGAGTTGGGGTTGGAGCTGCCGTGTAAGTAAACTGATCGGCAGCGGAGGTCGAGCTGGTACCGCCGGAGGTGGTCACGGTGATATCAACCGTACCCGCTGATCTGGCCGGCGATGTGGCCGTGATCGAGGTGGCACTGTTAACGGTGAAGCTGGTCGCGGCGGTACCGCCAAAGCTTACAGCGGTCGCTCCCGTGAAGTTTGTACCCGTGATCGTAACACTCGTGCCGCCGGTTGTAGGACCAGAGTTCGGGCTCACGCTCGTGATTGCCGGAGCACTGGACGCACTGCCCGTAACATCGGCCCAAGAGGTCCCCGCACGGATACCATCCACCTGCTCAGTCGGGGCGGCGGTCGTACTGCCCTGTCGAAGAGCGACACCTAGAAGACCCGTAGAGTCAGCGACAGTGACAGTAGTGATGTCAGCCGACAGAGAAGGTGCCGGCTCTGCTCCACCAAGCACAGGATCGATGAAAAGATCTACAGTGTCATCCGTCGTGGATCCCGAATTGAATGTGTACTTGACCACGATCAGGTGGGTAGATCCGAGCGCGTTCGAATAGGTCGGTTGATAGACAAGCGTCCCACCCGTCCCCTTAACGATGCCAAAGGCATAATTAGTTGAACTCGGATCTTTCTTAGCAAAAACCCGTCCGTAGAAGATGGAGGAACTTTGGAACAGGTGGAAGAAATAATCGCCGGTCGCTTGTGCGTTGGACACGTTTACCAAGGCCGCGGCATAGATGCTTCCAGAATTAACCGGTGCGGCCCACAAACGGTTGTCGTCCTCGCCACTTGGGCCAACGCTCGCCGCATTTCCAACTCCAGAACCCGCGTACCCCGGATAAGTCAATCCGCCATTGCTGACAAGGATCGGATTCGTTCCTCCAGCACTATGAGCCGACCAGAAGCCCGAGGATGTCAGAGCTGTGCCAGCAGTGTACTCAAAGTCCTCAGTGAGTAACGATGCCTGCGGCGCCGTGGGGGCGAGGCTGCCATCGTTCTGTTGCGCCGAGCTTCGATCGCCGCGGGCTAGAAAGCCAGCGAAAACGGTACATGCGATAAGCACCCAAAACAGTTGCCTTTTCATTAAAAACCTCATCAGACTACACAAAGATCGTTGCTCTACCGAACGCGTAGGAGTAACCAAAGCTGGACACACTTAACCTTTTTACGGCGATCTGAAAGCGACTTGGGAATAATACCATAGCGGCAGCAAATTTCGAGACACATTTTTGCCGCTTGCAGGCCTCAAAACATAGATTTTTGTTAAAATTTCTCGTCTCCTGCAAAGCCCATGAACCGCATCCTCTCGATCATGCTTTTGGCTCTACTTATTGGGTCAGGGGTGTATACGGTCTTTTCACAGGACAAGGACGAGGTTATCCGCGTCGACACCCAGTTCGTTGAGGTGCCGGTAGCGGTGTCGAGTCCCGCAGGAGTGCCGGTTCGAGGGTTGAAGCAGTCTAATTTCATTGTCTATGAGGACGGCAAAAAGCAGGAAATAGCCGACTTCTCCGCAGTCGCTGAGCCCTTTGAGGTGGCATTGTTGCTCGATACGTCTGGGTCCACCCGGAACGACCTGGCTCTGATACAGAGGTCGGCACAGTACTTCATCGACAACCTCCGGCCCGGGGATCGCGTGGCTATCGTCGCGTTTACCACGGGACGGGACGAGAAGACGGCCTTTGCTGTTCCGGAGGTCCTCACTCGCCTCACTGACGACCGCAAGGCTCTCAGCTCGGCCCTGCAAAGGGTGCATACGAGTAACGGCACTCCGTACTACGACGCTCTGCTGCAGGTTGCGGAGACTGTTTTCAAGGACCCTCCGACGGAGCAGTTCCGTGGACGCCGTGCCTTGGTCGCACTGACGGACGGCGTCGATTCCTCAAGTATCGAGGAGTTTGACCCGGCCAAAGAGGAACTTGAGAGCAAGGGCGTGATCTCCTTCTTTATCCGAGTGGACACCCGTGACGATTTTGAGGCGATGCTGACCGGCGACTGCCAGACCGCTATACATTTTTCGTCAGCCCAGATCAGACGCTATTACCGGAGCATCTCCGGCAAAGGCGGGGAACGTGCGGTTAACTTTTGTTCTCTGGGCGATTTCGAACGGCTGGCCGTCAGCAAACGTCTCTACGATATTGCAGACCTTCAGATGAATGACCTCGCAAAGACGAGCGGTGGCAGGGTCTTTCCAGCGAGCGACCTGTCCGATGCCCGAGCGGCATTCAAGGGCGTAGCCGACGAGATCGGTACCAAATATACCCTCGGCTACAATCCCACAAATGAGAAGCGGGACGGCACGCTTCGCAAGATCCGCGTCGAGGTCGTCGGGCTGCCTAAGGGCACCGTTGTTCGGGCACGGGAGGGTTACACCGCTCCGACACACTAGCTCCTGCCGCCCTTTGTCGCGCGTTCGTAGCAAAGTCCCGCTGAATCGTGCAAAATTCTCCTATGAGCAAATTCAACAGGATCTGCCTGATGGTCCTCGACTCGGCGGGTATCGGCGAAATGCCGGACGCCGCTGAATGGGGTGACGCCGGAGCAGACACGCTGGGTCATATCGCCGAGAGCCGGCCTCTGCGCGTGCCGCATATGCAGCAGCTCGGGCTGGGCAATATCCGCCCCCTCGCCGGCATCTCTCGCGTCGAGAGCCCGAAAGGCTCGTACGGGAAATGCACTCTCAAGTCGAACGGCAAGGACACGACGACAGGCCATTGGGAGATGGCCGGCATCGTACTCGAGAAAGCGTTTCCGACCTATCCAGGTGGATTTCCTGAGAGGATCATCGATCGATTCGTAAGCGAGGCCCGCGTGCCGGGGATCCTCGGCAACGTGCCTGCGAGCGGGACCGAGATCATAAAGGAGCTCGGCGAGGAGCATGTGCGGACGGGCAAGCCGATCGTCTACACGTCCGCAGATTCCGTTTTTCAGATCGCCGCCCACGAGGAGGTTGTTCCTGTCGAGCGTCTCTACGAGATGTGCGAGATAGCAAGGCGAATACTCGACGGCGAGGACCGCGTCGGCCGCGTTATCGCACGGCCATTTCTCGGCCACAATGCTGCCGACTTTAAGCGTACGGAGAATCGTCACGACTACGCTGTGCCGCCTCCGGCCGAGAACCTTCTCCCGACCCTGCAGAACGCCGGCCTCGACGTGGTCTGTATCGGCAAGATCGCTTCCATCTATGACTCGATGGGAGTCACCGAGGACCTCACCGCAAAGAACAACGAGCAGACCGTCGAACAAACGATAAGCGCCCTTAATGCACGCTCGCGTGGACTCATCTTCTCCAACCTTGTCGATTTTGACATGCTCTACGGGCACCGGCGAGACACCGAGGGTTATGCCAGAGCACTCGAGCGCTTTGATGAGCAGCTGCCGCAGATAATGTCAGCCATGGCCGACGACGACCTCCTGGTCATCACTGCGGATCACGGGAATGACCCAACGGCAGCCGGGTCGGACCACACGCGCGAGTACGTTCCACTGCTGGTCTATGGAAAGAGTTGTAATGCTGTAAACCTTGGAACGCGCGGGTCTCTCGCCGACATCGGTCAGACGATCGCGGAGAACTTTGGCCTTGCGATCGCTGACGGTGTTAGCTTCTTAAGGGAGATCGAACGAGGCTAATCCCTCGATCTCAGTCGCGCGAGTATCGCCTCAGAATCCTCGATGAGTCTCTTCGTCTCGGCGTCCAGATAACTAATCTGTTCCGGGGTGAGCGAACCCGACTGAACGAGCCTTCGAGTCTCCTCAAAGACCGAATCCGATCGTGATAATAGATGCTGAAGATCCGGGTCTGTCCCCGGATGGGAGGAAGGACTCATATCTGTTCTCTTTACCCCTAATCAGCAGGCGGTAATTGCGGATAACAGACGAGGCCTTGCTTGGAGGCGTCTCCCTAGCTATGAGCAATCAAGCGGTGGCCAAAGCGTCCTGTCACGCCCGGGCCAAGGTGCAACGAAATTGTTGCGTAAGAATATTCTTACACCATTTTTCTCTCATATCAAGATTAAATCAGCAGATCTAAGCTAGAATTCACTCGCTCGGGGAACCATAGGAGATGAAACTATTTTTGTGCACGCTGTTGGTCGTTTGCTGTCTTGGCGGACCCGCCCTCGGTCAGAATGTTCTCGCCCAGTACAACGATCCGCCGTCGGCTTTACGGGGCGTCATCGAGAAGTACAACCAGGATTACGGAATCCTTGACCGCTTCTACACGGCATCGATGTCGCCGAACCGGAGTGCACGGCTCAAACAGCTCTACGCCGAGTATCTTGGCGTTCTATCATCGACCGATTTCGACAAGCTTAACCACGACGAGCAGATCGACTACATTCTGTTCCGCAATTATCTCGACCACGAATCCCGTGAACAGGACCGTCGTGACAAGCAGATCACGGAGATCACCCCGATCGTGCCTTTTTGGCGGACGATCTCCGATCTCGAGGACGAACGCCGGACACTTGCGGACATCGACCCCGCAAAGGCCGCGGCCACTCTCACCGAGCTTAAGAAGACGATCGAGCAGACGCAGAAGTCATTCGAGCCATCTGCCGACAAGCCCAAACGTACCGTGGCCAATCGTGCGGCCCGTAACATCGGCGACCTGCGGAACGTGCTAAAGCGTTGGTACACGTTTCACAACGGTTACGACCCGATGTTCACCTGGTGGAACGAGGCTCCGTACAAGGCGGCCGACGAGGCTCTCGCCAGTTACCAAAAATTTGTCACGGAGAAGCTTGTTGGGATAAAGCCAGACGACAAGACGACGATCATCGGAGATCCCATCGGCAGGGAAGCTCTCATTCAGGAACTGCAGTACGAGATGATCCCGTACACACCTGAGGAGCTTCTCGATATAGCAAACAAAGAGTGGGACTGGTGCCAGCGTGAGCTCAAGAAAGCCTCCCGTGAAATGGGCTATGGCGACGACTACATGAAGGCCATCGAGGCCGTCAAACAGAAGTATGTCGAGCCCGGCAAGCAGCCCGACCTTATAAAGAAGCTCGCCGACGAGGCGATCGACTACGTCGAGAAAAACGATCTTGTTACGGTCCCCAAACTGGCGCGCGACGGCTGGCGGATGGAGATGATGACGCCCGAGCGGCAGCTCGTGGCACCGTTCTTTCTCGGCGGCGAGACCATCCTCGTTTCATACCCGACCGATGGCATGACACACGAGCAAAAGATGATGTCGATGCGTGGGAACAATCCGTACTTTTCGCACGCCACGGTCTTTCACGAGCTTATCCCCGGCCATCATCTGCAAGGCTATATGGCGGCCCGATATCATCCGTACAGGCAGCTGTTCTATACGCCATTCTCAGTCGAGGGCTGGGCCTTGTACTGGGAGTTCCTGATGTGGGACAAGGGCTTTCAAAACACTCCGGAAAACCGTATCGGGGCGCTCTTCTGGAGATCGCATCGAGCCGCGAGGATCATCTTCAGCCTGAACTTTCACCTCGGCAACTGGACGCCCGAACAGTGCGTAGACCTGCTGGTCAACAAGGTGGGTCACGAGCGCGAGAATGCCCTCGGCGAGGTTCGTAGATCATTCAGCGGTGACTATGGTCCTCTGTATCAGGTTGCGTACATGATGGGCGGGCTCCAGTTCTATAAACTGCACCACGACCTCGTCGATTCAAAAAAGATGACGGACAAGCAGTTTCACGACGCGATCCTCCACGAGGGCCAGATCCCCGTCGAGATGGTGCGGGCGATCTTGACCGATCAGAAGCTGACAAGAGACTTCAGAACTTCCTGGAGATATTATCCAGGTCTCGCTCGTTAGCAGAAACATATCGCCTCATTGGCAAGTTTAGTTATCAATATGAACAAAGGCTCGCTTCGGTATCTCCTGGCCGCTGTTTTTGCGCTCTCGTCGTTTGGAGCTGCTCTCGGACAAGAGGTTGTCGTCAATGAAACGAACGTCCGGGCGGAGATGTACTTTCTTGCGTCGGACGCAATGCAGGGCCGCGGCAGCGGAACTCCATTCGAGCGTGTAGCGGCGGAATATATCGGATCGCAATTTATGCAGTTCGGTCTCGAGCCAGCCGGCGATACGGGCTTCGATGGGAAACCGACTTATGTGCAGGCTGTCGAAGTGCCTGGCCGCGAGAGCCTAACGAACCTGCGCATCGGCGGCGACACCGGCGCGGGACTCGTCTATGGCCGCGACTGGGCTGCCTTCGGAATGACGGCCAGGGAACTCAGCGGCCCTCTGCAAAAGATCAACCTCGGCGATGCCGGTGCCAAGGGCTCGGTCGTTCTCGTTAAGGTCGATCCATCGAGAAAGTTCATGGACATGGCCCCCGAGTTTGCGAAACTCCGGCAGGCCGGAGTCGCGGCGATCATCATCACCGAGACCGATGAGGGTCGCGATAACTGGGCCGAGATATCCCAGATGAAGGTCAATCTTGTCCGCCGTCCAGGCAACCTCTTCATGCTGCGAAGCTCCGCGGCCGACCGGTTTTCCAAGCTGAACGACGGCACTGCGGTCACTATCTCTGCTGACACGGTTCCAGGGCCGACGACGCAGACATGGAATGCGATCGGCAGGATCACGGGCACCGACCCGGGCCTTTCGTCGCAGGTCATTCTCCTCAGCTCACACCTCGATCACCTCGGCGTTCGTCCCGCGGACCCGGGAGTGGATAAGATCTACAACGGAGCCGATGACGACGCCTCTGGTTCGATAGCTGTACTCGAGATGGCACGGACCCTCGCATCCGGTAAACGTCCCAAGCGGACCGTGTACTTCGTTTGCTTCGGCAGCGAAGAGGCTGGCGGTTTCGGAGCGAACTACTTCGTTACGCACCTGCCTTTTCCAAAGGAGAAGCTCGTCGCAAATCTCGAATTCGAGATGATCGGGCGGCCTGATACCGCCGTAAAGCCGGACGAGCTTTGGCTGACCGGCTACGAACGATCGAACCTCGGCCCCGAGCTCGCCCGCCGCGGCGCAAAGCTCGTCCAGGACCCGCACCCTGACCAAAACTTCTTCCAACGCTCCGATAACTACACCCTCGCCAAGCAGGGGGTCATAGCCCACACGGTCTCGAGCTTCGGACTACACTCGGACTACCATCATGCTTCTGATGAGATCAAGACCATCGATTTCGTCCACATGACACACGCCATAAACTCGATGGTGAAACCCATCCAATGGCTCGCAAACTCCGATTTCGCCCCCACTTGGAACGAAGGCAAGAGGCCCTAGTCGTCGTCCTTTTCGCGGGAGTGTAGACATGGAAAGGCGCCGCTGGACAGCGGCGCCTTTTGCTTCAGAAACTCTCGAGCGGCTATGCCGTCTCCGGCACATGGTGATGGTGCGGCCCCTCTGCGAGTCGGTGGCCCAAGGCAGCCGTCGGCACGAATAGGAGTATTGTACCCGCGAGAAACCACAGCGGCCCCGGCCAATATGCGTACGCCGCGATCGCGAAAATCGTCAGGATGCCAGCCGTGACCATCGAGAGGCCGTAGCCGCCGGTGGTCCACCTCCTCGACATCTTTGTGGTTATGAATCCGCCGGCAAATCCCGCACACGCATAGGTGATGAGCCCGATCGCCCAGTAGAGCGGCGGTGCGGCATTGGCGTAATTGATGAGGTCGCTATGAGCGACGTATTCCATCTGGGCCGGTGCCGAGAATGGAGCCTTTGTGCTGATCATCCAGCCGAGCACGATGGTCGCCAACGATGTGATCAAACCCGTAATGACAGCCGTTACTTTGCGTCCGATATTTATCGCCATATGCGCCTATCCTCCTGTTTTTTCACCTCAAATATAGTCTTCAGGATGACAGAGTCAAGAGAATTGTTGCGGCTCGGGACACTCAAACAGCTTACAGAGTTCCTGGTAGATGCGGACCATGGCCCACGTGTCTAGCTTGCAGTACTCGAGCAGGTCCTGGAATATCACGAGGCGTTCCGCATCGGACAGGGAATTCCACTTAACTGCACGAAACCACTTGATGGTCGCGGTCATACCTTCCGGGATGCCGAGGTCTTTGTAGCTGAGCTCAGGGCAGATGACGGGAAGTACCTTTTTTATGGAACTGCGGCCCTTGAACTCAGGATGGATGTACAGCCGGTCGGCGAAGATCTTCATCAGGTCCACGGTCTTTGAGTTGATCTCCTCAAAGAATTCGCGGTGATCCTCCATCATCAGGGCCATCTCGGAGTTGCGTGTCTTCTCAAAGGCCTCGTACCAGACGAATACCGTTCCAATGTTGTCGCCGAATGCGTCCCGCATGGACCGCGCGATGGCGAGCGGCGGGTTCTCTTCGTCCTCTCTCACGAGGAACTCATGGTGCTCGATTGCAGCGCCGGGCCGCGGGATCGTGTGCAGCGAATATTGAAAGACCATCTGCTGGAAAGGCCTTACCCCGTCAAACTGCGGTATCGCGTACTGAAAGGTCTCATAATCCAAAAAGTGCAGCGGATACTCCCACGCGTCCATTCTCTTGCGGATGGCCGGAAGGTCTATCACCACCTCACCTGATTTGGCGGCGGCTACCTGCTTTCGCTGTTTGTCCGATAACGGAAAGTCATCGGGCACGTCGCAGATGTCGATCACGCCCTGCTCGATCAACTCGCGCCGCTTGTCGTCCTTCAGATACGAGATGTCAAAGACGGTGTAATCCGGCAGCCCCGGGAATGACATCTGCAGGAAGCGGCAGCTCAGCTTATTGTCCTTGCAGTAATCGAGCAGCGATGCCATTGGCGTCGTGTCCAGGTACTTGATCGCCTCGACAGCTTTCTCAGCCGTGTACGCTCGCCTAAGCTCGACCTCCTGCGTCACGTTCGTGATGACAAACAGCTGCTCCTTATCGACCTGACCGCGGCGGACGTACTCGCCATTCATCGTTATGACGTACGCGGCAGTGACGCGAGCACCCATCAGCTCAGCGACATGCACCTGGAATGCAACGTCATCGAGATGCTCAGGCTTAACAGAAGCCGCGGCCTTTACCTCGTATATCTCGATCGTTCCCGTGCGGCGGTTCGTAACGACAATGTCAGACCGCGCCTCATAATCCGAGGTGTGAAAGGTGCGCTGAAACTCCACCATCTGCTCGTCATTCGACGCAAAGCGTGACAGCTGTTTTACAAGCTGCTCGACCGCATAGCCTTGCTGTCGCAGATGCTCGGATTCAAGCGGGCTCTTACTGTCATCCACGGTCAGCAGCGGCTGGTGGATCTCGAGCCAAAACTCGGGAGCGCACCTTAGATACTTGAGGTAATTTGATTTGGAGAGCCGGAATGTTGTCTTTCGTTTAGGTTGCATCTTGCGTGTATTATCGTAAGCTCACGATAGACCTTTTTCATCTCTGAAACAAGACTATGAGCGATAAAACACCCTCTCTTTTCCGTGTTTTTATCCCTGTGAGTGATTTCGACGCCGCCAGGAGCTTTTACGAGCGCCTGTTGGGCCTTGAAGGAAATGTCATTCATCATGGCCGCGTCTACTTCCAGTGCGGTCCGGTCATCGTCGCGGTCATCGAGAACAGCGGAACGCCGATAGGCGATCACCTATATTTCTCGGTTAGTGATCTAGACGAGGTCTTCGCTCGTGCCCGCGAGCTCGACTGCCTTGCGACAGATGCGGTCCACGGCTCGCCGTCCGGTGAGATAAACGTCAGGCCGTGGGGTGAGCGGTCATTCTACGCTCGCGATCCGTGGGGCAATGGGCTTTGCTTCGTCGACGAGACCACGCTTTTTACAGGAGTAAGATAATGCCGCAAATATATGAGGTCACCGCAATGGTTACGACGGAACGCTCCGCCGAATGGGAGTCGTACATGACCGACACTCACATCCCAGAGGTGCTGGCGACGGGATGCTTCGCGGCGGCATTCTTCGCCAAGGAGGGCAACCGGTACACGATCGCCTACCACGTCAACACGCCCGAAGAAATGGAGCGATATCTGACGGAGCACGCCGGATCTCTGCGGGCGGACGTTCTGGAGCGGTTTGGCGACGACGTCCAGCTCTCACGGCGCAACCTGGAGATCATAAAGCTGTTTGGCGGCGAGGACGTCCAGGTCAGCTAGTCCGCCTGTCGGATGTTAATCTGCTTACGTGCTCATCCTCGGAATCGAAAGCTCCTGCGACGAGACCGCCGCCGCCGTGGTGCGCGACGGGCGGGAGATACTGTCGTCGGTCATCTCGTCACAGATAGATCTGCATCGGCCGTGGGGCGGAGTTGTTCCTGAACTCGCCTCCCGCGAACATCTCGCAAAGATCGAACCCGTTGTTCTCGAGGCCCTGGAGAGTGCAGAGGTCACTCGCAGGGACGTCGATGCGATCGCCGTCACCCAAGGGCCGGGCCTGATCGGCTCGCTCCTGGTGGGCGTTTGCTACGCAAAGGCACTTGCGTGGGCGCTCGACATCCCGATCGTGGGTATCAACCACATCGAGGGCCACGTCTATTCGGTCTGTTTTGAGAACCCCGACGTCGAGTATCCGGCCCTCGCCCTGATCGTATCCGGAGGTCACACCAACATTTTTCACATTCCCGCGGAAGGGAAGTACAAGATCGTCTCCCGCACCCGCGACGACGCAGCGGGCGAAGCTTTTGACAAGGTGGCGAAGATGCTCGGGCTCGGCTATCCCGGCGGGCCCGTCATCGAGCAGCTTGCTCTCGAGGGTGACGTCAACAAGATCAAGTTCCCGCGTGCAAAGATCTCTGACGGGCGGCCCGATCTCTCATTCAGCGGCTTGAAGACCGCGGTCGCCCGCTATGTGAAAGAGCAGGGAATCGAGCCGCTTCAGAATGGCGATATTCCGGGTCAGGAGATAAAGGACCTTGCCGCGAGCTTTCAGAAAGCGGTAGTGTCCGCCCTCGTCGACACGCTGGAGAAACTCGCCGTCGAGCTCCATCCTCGCACGCTTATTGTCGCGGGCGGCGTCGCCTGCAACATCGCACTTCGCCAAGCCGCGGAGTCGGCGGCCAAACGGCTCAAGGTGCCAGTCTACTTCCCATCCAAACACCTCTCGACCGACAACGCCGCCATGATCGCAGCTGCAGGGTACTTTCACCTGGAAAACGGCGAGATCGCGGACGAGACTATGACGGCGGACATTACTCTGCGGCTGCAGAATCTGGACGTCGAGCATCTGAAAGGGAAAGCGAAGTACCGCCTCTGATCACAGCGCCAGTTCACCGCCAAACGGCACGTGCGATGGTAAAGACGTTGACCTGCGCGGCACCGCTCTTCTTCAGGACCTTGGCACAATTCGAGGCTGTTGCTCCCGACGTAAAGACGTCGTCGACCAGCAGGACGCTCTTGCCGGCAATGAGCTTTGGACGCGTTACCGAGAAGACATTCCTCACGCTCAGCTCGCGGGCCTTGTCGTCCATACCGACGCGGTGAACGTGTGTCGGCAGGTGACGCTCGAGTGAGCGGGCGTCAACAGGAGTGCCCAGATGCCGCGAAAGCTCGGACGCGATCAGCTCGGCCTGGTTAAAGCCGCGCTCCAGGCGGCGTTCTGTGGAAAGCGGGGCCGGGATGATGACGTCGGCCGCGGGAAGGGAATCCGCGATGCCTCCGATCAGGTGACGCAGCCGCTGGGGAAGAGCGGGTGTCTGCTTGAGCTCGAGGACCGCGGCGGCGAGGGCTTTGCCGTAGACGCCGATCGCATAGGCTTTCTCGTAGTGGTGCTCGTCGCACTTACGGCAAAGGACCGGGAGAGGGCCGTTTAGGGGCCCGAGCAACGCGCCGCACTTGTTGCAGAGCATCTCGTGCCCGTAAAAGACGAGCGTCTCGTCCCAGCACTCCCCGCATGAAACGCCGTCGGCCCGGTGTTCTACCGGGCCGACGCAAACTCGACAGTGTTGTGGGTAGACGAGGGAGAGCAGCGGATCTGTGAGGGTCCTTAACACTCGCTCTATGAGTGGCTCTCTCCGTTAGCCTTCCTCGTCAAGCTCTCCGCGCTCGACGAGCTCCTGGCACTCGATGCAGTAGCGTGCCCAGGGAATGGCCTGGAGACGCTTGGGATTGATCTCCTTTTCACAATTCTGGCAGGTGCCGTACTCTTCGTCATCGATCCTGAGCAGGGCCTCGTCGATGAGTACCAGCTGACGGCTCTCATTCTCGGACACCGCAAGCATAACGTTCTTGGAGTAGTTGCGGACCGCGAGATCGACCGGGTCGGGGGTCTCGGCGTCGTCGACGGAGAGGTCGTTGCCCTGTAGCTTTTGGATCAGGGCCTCGCGCTCCTTTTGGAGCCTCTCCTTGATGTCCTTTAAGTTCAATTTGCTCATTTCTGGTATGGAAAACCCTTGATTATCGTATAAGCCCGATAAAGTTGCTCTAGCAGTACGACGCGAGCCATCTCGTGCGTAAAAGTTAGAAACGATAAGGATACCCTAAGGTCCGCTTTATCGGCAACTTCCGGTGAAACCCCGTCTGCACCACCGATCACGAAGGTGATCTCGCGTGCCGAGGCATTTTGCCACCGCTCTATCTGCTTTGCAAGGTCATGGGAGGAGAGGCCTTTGCCCTTCACGTCCAGCAGGCAGACAAGGGAGCTATGATTCACCTTTTGCAGTATTCGTTTGCCCTCCGTTTCCTTATCCGGCCCATCGCGCACCTCCGAGAATTCCGTATTGACAAAACGCCCGAGCCGCCCGGCATAGTCCTCCTGCAGGGCCGCAAAGTGCGGGTTCTTTGTCTTACCTACCCAGATGAAGTTGAAACGCATGACGGTGAATAGTGAATAGTAACTGACAACAGGCGGCCTTTGCTCCAACGGGCCGGCCTTGCAAACGTGCCTGCGGCCGAGATCGCCACCTCGTATGGTGCAATCGTATCCCGTACGAGGCCTTTCGGAGCGTCGCCGATCGGCCTTCCTAGGCTAAAGAACCAGGGTAACCCTAGGCGTAATAAGGCTGGGGGTATCCTACCCGATTTGCGGGTACGCCCATTGCTACCTTTACGAGTGGTTCGATGATCGAAAAGAAATGTCGAGCAAACCTGAAGCGACCCGCTCCTATTTCGGCACCGGGCGTGGAGGTTGAAACGAGATCTGGCAAGGGGATTACAAATGCATTCATTCAACGTTAGAAAGTTCGTCGGCGTATCGACGCTGGGCCTTTTGGTTTTCGTCGGCAGCATCGCGACCGTGAGCGCACAGCAGGACGACAACTGGGGCCACAACAGGGATCGCCAGTCGATCAAACAGCAGCAGAAGATAGCCCGTGAGCAGGCAAAGCTTGAACGCGAACGCCTACGCCTCGAGCAGCAGCGCATCCGCGACGAGCAGCGGACGCATCATGGCCGGAATGGCGACAACGACCGTTATGACAACGACGGCCGCAACAACGGCACCTCCAATAACGGGTACTACGACAACAATGGCTATAACAACGGTAGCTACGACCAGAACCGCCGCTATCGCGTCGTCCGCAACGGAAGGAATTACGACACCGACGGCCGCGGAGCCGAGCTTCTTAGGCAGGCAGTAAACCAGGGTTACGAGCAGGGCTACGCTGCAGGCCAGACGGACCGTTCAGGCCGCCGCCGCAGCAGCTATCGCACGTCTAATGTTTACCGCTCAGGCAACTATGGCTACACGACCGGCGTCGACAGCAGCCAGTATCAGTACTATTTCCAGCAGGGCTTCCAGCGTGGATACCAGGACGGATACTACTCGCGTAACCAGTACGGCACCTACAGCAACGGCAGCGGCAACGTCCTCAGCTCGATCCTCGGATCGATCCTGAACATCCGCTCCTACTAGGACATCCCGCACCGCGAACACCCACAGCCCCGGGCCCACCAGCCCGGGGCTTTTTTTTATTCTCTATGCGCCGGGGCCGATCAGCTCGCGTTTCTCCCTATCTCAAAGCGGACAGCGGACACTCATTTGTTCGACCCCGACCAGGTTTTGGCGTTCCGTTCCCAAACGCTCACTGATGTAAAATGTTCGCCAATATGCCGCGATCACCCGTCTCCTACGATCTCGTCAAGGGCCTGGTCCTTGTCCTGCTGCTCCTGACGATCCCCACTTCCGGTCAATTTTTGCAAACCTCCCACGTGCAGTCCGCGGACATGCAGCGGGACGAATGGCTCACGCAGGTGACCTACATGCCAAGCGGCAAGGAGATAGTCTCGGGCGGTATAGACGGGCACGTGATCTTCTGGGACGCGTCCTCCGGAAAGGCCCTCCGTGAGGCCGTGCTCCCGGCAATTGTTCTAAGCGTTGCTGTAAGCAAGAACGGCGATATCGTCGCTGTGGGTGACGCGGCAGGAAACGTCTCTGTGATCGACTCAGCCTCGGGTAAGGTCAAATTCTCTTTCGCCGCCGACAAGCGGCTCGTCAACGCCGTAGCCATCTCCGATGACGGAACAACTGTTGCCGCCGGCGGAAGCGACGGGATCGTCCGGCTGGGATCGGCTGCCGACGGCAAGCTGCTCGGCGAACTCGATCCTGCTCAAGGCAATGTAGTGGCGCTTGGCTTTGCAAAGGACCGCGTGGTCATAGGCATCCGAGGGGCGAAAGACTCGAAGCGGTCCGGCGAGGTGTGGGACTGGAGGGCAAAGACTCGCCTCCGCACATTCGACGAAGGGCCGTGCGGGATGAGGGCAATGACGGTTTCGTCCGATGGCCAGCTTGTCGCCATTGCGGATCACGTTTCTCCGACGCTGCTCAGCATGCTTCCGTCCGACAACGGCGGCATGGAGGTGAGCGTTCGCGCACTTCCTGACAATGATCAGGGTACTGCCGTCGCGATCTGGGACATCGGTACCGGCAAACGGGTTGGGCTGGTCAATGGTGAGACGGGAGCACGCAGCATCGCCTTTTCGCCCGACAACAAGGTTCTCGCAACTGCCGGAGCGAACGGGGTAATGCTGCACGACACGGGCCTCTTCACAGAGGTCGGCCGGATCGATACACAGACGAGTGTCGATGCCCTTGCGTTTAGCCCGGACTCAAAGCAGTTGGTTATCGCGCGGGAAAAGGAACCTATCGTCCGCTTTGGCGAGGGCGGCACCGACAAACTGGTCGACCCATTCTTCACCAGCCTGATCATGCAGGTTAGGGACGGCATCAATTCCGGCATAATGCTTCAGTTCGGGGCAAAGATGCATCCGGTCACGAAGGGACCTGCGTCTGCTACAGGTGGCTCGTCTATCCAGCTGTGGCAGGTAACAACGAAGACGGCCCCCGCGGATACGAAGACCTGGGAAGCCGTAACACAGGTCTTCGCGGACAAACCGGACGAGGCGAGCCGGACGCTCGATGCCGTGATCAGGGACAATCCCAACTACGGAGAAGCTCAGCGGTTGAAGGTCGTTTTTTTCCAAAGGAAGGACCCGGCCAAGGCCCTTGCCTCTTTGCAGCAAACGGTCAAGGCCGACCCCGCGTGTGTCGCGTGCTGGCGCTCGCTCGGTGACCTGCAGTACGGAATGAAGGACTACCCCGAGGCGATCAAGAGCTACGATGCCGCCCTCAAGCTCAGGCCCGATTACGGACTCGTCATAGGCCATGAGGCACAGGCCTATGGGGAGCTCGGGCTGAGTCTCATCTCCTCAGAGAACTCGGCCAAGGTTATGGACGCGGCAAAGGCAGCCTTGGTCCGCGCTATCGAGCTGCGTCCGGGCGTCGAGCAGTTCTACACAAACCTGGGTGCGGCGTACTACTTCAGAAGTGAGTTCGACAAGGACATCAACCTCCTGCTCATCGCCAAGCGCCTCCGCCCCGACCACGCACGGATCTACTACAACCTCGGCCACGCCTACCGATACAAAGGCGATAAGAAATCCGCTATCGACGCCTACAAGCGCTACGTCGCCATGGGTGAAGAAGGTGAAGAAGACCGCGTCGAAAAGGCGAAGCAGCTCATTGCGGAGTTGAGTAAATAGACAGCATTGGTGTTAAGCCGCCATGTTACCGAGTCACGAATCGTAATATCGTTGGCCTGACCCTGATCCCTCCCTTCTATCTTCAGTCGCATAAAGTTCTTAGACGCTTCCTGAAAATTAAAGGACTTCTCGCGGAAGGAGGGCCTTGGAAGAATAACAACCGTACGGAAGGAGTTTTTTTCAGGATTTATGGATGCCGCTCTAAAACGGCCAAAGGATCCCGCGCAAGCGGAACCGTCGAGCTAACAACTCAGTGAACGGAGTCAGATTCTGCTACCTGGTCGTTACGTTTGTGTACAAAGTTCACGGTATTGATCTTGAACAGCTCGTAGTCCTCTAACGTTTCCGGGCGCGGAGTTTGGTCGAAGCTGGCGAACGGCGAGAAGAAGCGAACCGCGGAATAATCCGCCGACACAAGGTCCTGCAGCAGAAAGAAATCTACGTAGCCTTTGAAGTCACGGAACAGCGCGAAGAAATCGCTGTACCTTGCGAGGTCATTGAATAGCGGGCTGTCTTCGCCGTGGTAGTAGCGTCTGATGCACTCGACGGTTAGGTCGAAGCGGTCGGCGATCTTTGGGTTGCAACCGCGTGCTCCGTTAATCGTCATTCGACCATCAACCTTATTGCCTGGAAAGATCATCATGCCGCCGATCGTGTATGTCTCGCGGACAAACTCCTCGACCTCGTCTTCCGGGATCTGACTGATGATGTGTTGATACGACTTGTACTGGCTGAACGTCGGCAGCACCGAATCGCTCGTTAAAACGAATTCACCAAGCTCTGAGTTGTGGTACAGATACTTCTCCGGCACCATTTGCAAATCGAACATCTTGCCAATCGGTAACGGCTTGCTCCACAGAAGCTGATGATACCTCCGCAGCGTCGGACTATACTTGTCCGGATCACGGCTGTTCGAGTCCTTTCTGAAATCAAAGGTGACGTCGATTTTCACGCTTTATTCTCGGGCCGAAGCCATGTGTACAGGTCGGCTAGTGAGCGGGATCGGTGAATTTCCACCCCGTGCTTATCCTTGAATCCACAGGAGCGGTCGCTAAAGAATTCGATGCTCGAACGCCTCATCGGGCGGCGGCGGCCATGCGTTGGAGTTCTGCGACGATCGGGTGCTCGGTGTTAAAGCCGAACCATCGATATGGAGCCATGAAGACTATCTTCTTACCGAATTCGGATGGACTCGACAGGTGGATCGTCACTATCTGAGGCTCGGCGAAGAGGAATCTTGTGACGCGGTCCACTTGGGCAAGCGGGATCGTTGTTTCCTTGAAAAAGTTCGAGACGTAGAGGTTGCGTGAGTCGGCCTTCACCGACTTGATCCTGTACGCCGTCCAAACATGATAGGCCTCGATGGCTACTATGAAGCTGATAACGACCACCTGGAACGCGATATCGTCACCGTTCTTGGGAAAGCGACCTATGAGTAACGCCATGTTGACCCCGACGATGAGGCCTACGATCGGTGAGATGAACTTCGCCACAAACGTTAGGCGCGACGAGATCTGACGCAGAGTGTCGGGAGGGCTGAACATCATCGGCAATAGTAACTCAGACCATTAGGAACACAAGCGCAGGTCGCCTGCTCCCGTTTCGAGGTGGAATGCGAGAGGAGCGGGCGGAGGCCGGAATGAGCAGGCTTATCGTCGGGGCTTGGCGTATTCCAGGCCGCTGACCCTGCCTTTGGTCAGGACGAACCTCATGCCTGATAGTTCTAGAGGAGCATAGCGATGCGTGCGGTTAACGAAACAAAAACGCAGTATACGTCTAACTCCGATTGTCAGCACGACTACAGAGATGTAGAAGCGGGTTGCATACGCTCGACTCGAGATACCTGGTAAATGGAGGATCAAAGATCATGGCTAGCACTACATGGAAAGCTGACACTCACCAAGGAGAACTAAGCACAAAGGATAAGAACGACCTTCCCGAAAGCGTCTTTGCGTTTCCCAAAAAGCGTAAGGAACCCCTCACCGATGCAAAGCATGTCCG
>Ga0070658_10001324_pt1 | contig 21121 bp, 17 predicted proteins | sample KBSC13metaG_FD_64664 | JGI IMG/M metagenome (GOLD analysis project Ga0070658, IMG submission 64664) | Corn rhizosphere microbial communities from Kellogg Biological Station, Michigan, USA - KBS C1-3 metaG | ecosystem: Host-associated > Plants > Roots > Rhizosphere > Soil ...
GCTGGGTCCGGCACGTACGCCTGCGCCACACCTCCATCCAGACCTCCGATGGCGATACCGTCATCATTCCGAACAGCTTCCTGACCAAGTCGCCGGTGACGATCATTTCGAAGGCTCATCGAAAATTCATTTCGTTCGTCATGCCGTATATGTACGATCCGCACGAGGTGATCCACGCGGTCGGCGCCGCGCTGCGCGCTTCGCCGCTTCCCAACGTGGCGACCGAACCCGCGCCGCAATGCCTGATTCAGGAACTGACGCCTGGGCATATTCAATACGCGGCGGTCGTCTGGCTCTCCAGTCCAGGCGTGACGGATTCTCCCACTTCCGCCGTACTCCACCGCATCTATTACGCCCTGCAGCGCGCCGGCATCCCGGTTTCCGAAATCTCGATGCTGCTCGAGAAAAAGCCGGACGCGCCCCCGCTCGAAGAGGCCAGGCCGGGGGACATCCTGCGCCGCATTCCGATTTTCCGGCTTCTTGAAGAACACGATCTCAACGAGCTCGCGAAATCCCTCCGCCGCTCCACGTTCGCTCCCGGCGAATTGCTGTTGCGGCAGGGCGACCCCGGCGATTCCATGTATTTCGTGCTGGCGGGGCGGGTCGGCATCACTTACCGTTCGCCGGATGGCGCCGAGCAGCCTCTCGCTACTTTCGACTCCGGCGACTTTTTCGGGGAAGTGTCACTGCTGACGGGCGAAGTCAGAGGGGCCACCGCGACCGCCATGTCCCGCGTGATCTGCTACTGCCTGGATAAAGCCGGGCTGCAGCGCACGATGGAAATGCATCCCCATCTGGCCGAAGATATGTCCGTCATCATGGCTCACCGCCAGACGGAACTGAACGCGGCGCGCGACCGGATGGACCGCGAAAGCGCGCTTCGGCGCGAAGCGGAAAGCCAGACACAGATGCTCGCCAGGATCCGGCGATTCTTCGGGATTTCCGGGTCTTCGGCAACCGCCGGACAGTGATAAAGTTGATCCATGTTTCAAGTTCAACGCTCCCCAGAGGTGCATGATGTCGTCGTGATCGGCTCGGGCGCCGGCGGCGGCACCACGGTGAAGGTTCTGACCGATCTTGGGATCAATGTCACCCTTCTTGAAGCCGGCCCCATGCTCGATCCCATGAAGGATTTCAAGGAGCACGTGTGGCCGTGGGAAGTGAACCACCGCGGCAGCGGTCCGAATGCGGAATCCTATTTCGGCAAGCAGCAGTGGAGTTACTGGAACGCGCCCAATGGCTATTGGGACGTCCCCGGCGAGCCCTACTCCATCGCGGAGGACAGCGAATTCCGGTGGTTCCGCTCGCGCATTCTGGGCGGCCGCACCAATCACTACGGCCGCATCTCGCTGCGCTTTGCCGATTACGATTTCAAACCCCAGGCATTCGATGGTCTCGGCTTCGACTGGCCGGTGACCTATGAAGAAATGTCCCCCTGGTATGACAAAGCCGAGGGATTTATGGGCGTCACGGGCACGCATGAGGGCTTTCGCAGCGCGCCGGATGGAAACTTCCTCCCGCCGGTTCCGCCGCGCGTCCACGAAATGCTGGTGCAGCGCGCCGGCAAGAAGCTGAACATTCCGGTCATTCCGTCGCGCATGGCGATGCTGACGAAGGGCATTAATGGCCGCCTTCCCTGCCACTATTGCGGACAGTGCGGACGCGGCTGCCATACGGCGTCGGCGTTCACGTCGAGCCAGGCGATGATATTCCCTGCGATGAAGACGGGCAAGCTGAAGATCATTACAGGCGCGATGGCGCGCGAGCTTCTGGTGAATGACGAGGGGCTGATCCGGGGCGTTTCCTATATCGATAAGGCCACGCGGTCGGAAAAGCAGATTCGCGCCCGGGCCGTGGTGGTTGCTGCGAGCGCCTGCGAATCGGCGCGCCTGCTGCTGAATTCGAAATCGACGAAATACCCGAATGGCGTGGCGAACGGCTCCGGCGTGGTTGGCCGCTACCTGACGGATACGGTGGGCTACTCGCTCGGCGGGAACATTCCGGCGCTCGAAAATATGCCGCGCCACAATTGCGACGGCATCGGCGGCATGCACGTTTACGTGCCGTGGTGGGAGCTCGATAAGAAGAACAAGGCGTTCCCGCGCGGATATCACATCGAAATTGGCGGCGGGTTCGGTATGCCGCAGCTCGGTTCGTTCCGCGGCGCGGCGTCGCAGGCGGGTTACGGCGCGGCAATCAAGGAGCGCGCACGCCAGCAGTACGGCACGAATATCAATTTCGCAGGACGCGGCGAAATGATCCCGAACGAAAATTCGTACTGCGAAATCGACAACACGAAGGTGGATCAGTGGGGCATCCCGGTCCTTAAGTTCCACTGGAAGTGGCAGGATTACGAAATCAAGATGGTGCAGCACATGCACGACACGTTCACGTCGCTTATCGAGACGATGGGCGGCCGCGTGGCGAATCGTGGTTTCAATCCGGAAGCCGCTATCTCGAAGGGCGGCCAGATCATTCACGAAGCGGGTACGGTGCGTATGGGCGACGATCCGAAGAAGTCCGCGCTCAATAAGTATTCGCAAGCCCACGAGGTGAAGAACCTGGTGGTGGCGGACGCCGCGCCGTTCAACGGCAATCCGGATAAGAACGTGACGCTGACCATCGTGGCCAATGCGTGGCGCGCGGCCGAGCACCTGGCGGAGGAAATGAAGAAAGGAAATGTCTGAGATGAACGAACCAGTGAATCCCGCAATCCCGCTGTCCGATCTGCCGGACGTTTCCCGCCGGAATCTGTTCCGTATTGTTGGCGCGACGGCGATCACCGCCGAGATGCTGGCGGGCCAGACCGCAAAGGATGCGCCCGCTCCGCACGCGATGACGGGCATGTCGGCTGACGCGGTGGCGGCGAATCCGAAGTCTCTGAATGGCGGCCCGAATTACGTTCCGAAACACCTGAAGCCGCATCAGTTCAAGACGCTGCGCCATCTGGGCGACCTGATCATGCCCGCCGATGCGACCTCACCGGCGGCTTCCGAAGCCGGCGCGGCGGAGTTCATTGATTTCCTCTGCAGCCGGAACGAAGACCTGGCCAATATTTTTGATGGAGGCCTGGCGTGGCTCGATCAGTACATGATCCACAAACACGGCACGGACTTCCTTTCTTCAAAACCGGCTGAGCAAACGGCCGTTCTCGATCTCGCGTACGGTACGCGCGGCGGCGCTCCCGAGGTGGCGGGCGGCGCGCAGTTCTTCACGTGGGCGCGGAATATGGTTGTGGATGCGTATTACACGAGCCCCGTGGGCGTGAAGGACATCGGATACAAGGGCAATACTGTGCGGAGTTCGTTCAGCGTGCCGCAGGAAGCAGTGGACTACGCGCTGAAGCGCAGCCCGTTCGGGGGCTAAACGCCTTCAGGGTCAACGGTCACGCGTTAGCGCCACATTGGCGCCGCAATTGCCTTTTCTCCGGCGAGGTGCTGATATGCTTTTCGCCGAAGTAGTGCTTGCGCTTGCCATGGCGGGGATTGTGCGTGGTTCCTCAACACTCGTACGGCGTTTACGGGGCCTGTCCGAACGATTCTGAACGTCGTTCTGATGCTGATTGTCGTGGGTGTTTCGCTCTGGATCATCGATACTTATGTGCCCATGGCATCCGGTATTCGGGCGATCCTGAATGTCGTCGCCTTTGTGGCTACGTGTATCGGCGGGCTTTGGGGCGGCTTCGTGAAGTTCTGGTGCGGGAGAACATAATGGGTCATCACGTACCGCGCCTTTAATCACATTGGTGCTATCCTCATCGCGTGAGACGTACAGCACTCCCACTTCTTTACTTTGTCTTTGCGAGCCCGGTGTTGGTTGCCGCCCCCAGCCTGCCAGGTATGCCGGCGGTTCGGGATTCGCAAAATATTTACTCCGAAACCCGCAGTCTCAGCCCTGCGGTAAAGGGTTTTCCCGATCGCATTTACGTACCAAACAGCGGTAGCGGCACGGTGGATGTTATCGATCCGCACACCTACAAGGTCATCGACCATTTCACCGTCGGCAAGCAGCCGCAGCATGTCACGCCTTCCTGGGATCTCAAGTCGCTCTGGGTCCTGAACGATCTCAGCGACAGCCTCACCCACATTGATCCCGCCACAGGCAAAAAAGGCGATACGGTTCATGTAAAAGATCCGTACAACATGTATTACACGCCGGACGGGAAGTACGCGATCGTCGTGGCTGAGCGCATCAGCCGCCTCGAATTCCGCGATCCCACGACATTCGCGCTGGCGCAATCGTTGCCCGTCCCCTGCCGCGGCGTGGACCATATCGATTTTTCGGCTGACGGACAGTTCCTCGTCGCAAGCTGCGAGTTCTCCGGCTCCATCGTAAAAGTGGATGTCGCCCATCGAACGGTGATGGGCACGCTCGCGCTGGGCGGCGCTCCAACGAAGCCGATGGCGATGACGGCCGCGATGTCACGCAAAATGTCCCCGCTCGATAAACGCCGCGCCTACGATCTCAAACATTCGCCGACCGGCAGCATGCCGCAGGACGTCAAGACCTCGCCCGATGGCCGTATCTATTACGTCGCCGACATGTACGCGAACGGCGTGTACATGATTGACGCCGACAAGTTCACTTCACTCGGCTTCATTCCGACCGGCGAAGGCGCGCATGGTCTGTATCCAAGCCGCGACGCGAAGCTGCTCTACTGCTCGAATCGCGACGAAGGCACCATTTCCGTCATCAGCTTCGCGACGCATAAAGTCGTGCAGACCTGGACAATTCCCAACGGGACGCCCGATATGGGGGGTGTTTCCGCCGACGGTAAAGTGCTCTGGCTTTCCGGCCGCTACAGCAAAGAGGTTTACGCTCTGGATACGCAGACCGGTAAACTGCTCGCGCGCATTCCGGTCGGCAGAGGACCCCATGGCCTCTGCGTTTATCCGCAGCCCGGACGCTATTCGCTGGGACACACCGGCATTCTTCGATAAGAAGCCGCGGCCAGACAAACGACCGCGACCGCGTAGCCGCCAAGAACGTCGGTTGGATAGTGGACGCCCAGATAGATTCGCGAAATTCCGATCAGCAGCGCCAACAGCACCGCGGCGGCGCGAACCGCCCAATTGCGCGAAGCAAGCGACGCCAGCAGGATGTAAAACACGGCGGACTTCAGCGCGTGCCCGCTCGGAAAACTATAGCCGTCCGGTCTCTCGGCGAAGAACGGCATTGGACGCGCACGGTGGAACGACACTTTGAGAATCTCCATCAACGCCTCCGCCGCGAGTACGGTGATCACGAAGATGATGGCATCGCGACGCCTCTCGAGATGCAGCAGCCGCCACACGGAGAGGAATCCGAGCGCTCCCATAAAGAGATCCGTTCCGGTGGCGGAAATCCCCACTAGCAGGCTCGTCAGGAGCGGCGACGACAAGCTATGCACTGCATCGCGCAACGCTGTATCGAACCCCAGGGCGGCGCCGGACATTGTCAGCCAGGCGATTGCGACAAACGCCAGCGCTCCTGCCGTGCCAATGATCGCCGCGCGTTTGTTCATCCGTCTCTCATCTGACTATAGATCCGACTATAGAATGACGTCATGAACTGGACAGCGGCGGGAGCGATTCTGATGGGATTGGGAGTAGCGATAGGCGCATTCGGCGCGCATGGCCTGCAGGGCAGGCTTGACGCCTATTCCATGGGCGTCTATGAGAAGGCCGTGCTCTACCATTTCTTCCACGCTCTGGGCCTGCTGGTGGTCTCGCTGATGCCGCGCGCCGGCGTACTGCCAAAACCCGCCGCGGGGCGCATCTGCGCGCTCCTGCTCGCCGGCATCGTGGTCTTCTGCGGGAGTCTCTATGTGCTGGCGATCAGCGGGGTTCGCATGCTCGGAGCCATTACGCCGATCGGTGGAATCGCATTCCTCGCCGCGTGGTTCTGGCTGGCCATACTGCTGGTGCGCGCAGAACGGGCGTAATCAGATCGCCGGTGTATCCACGGGGTCGTTCTGGGGCACGACGTCGGGATCCGGTTCCTGGCGCGGACGCGGGTATCCTGGGTTCGTCGGGTCGAACTCGGGTTCGGGATCGCGTGGCGGCAATTTTTTATCGGGACCGGGCAACTCGTCAGCCTCCCGATTGCCCCTCATCTTCCAGCCGCGGGGGCCATGCATGCAGAGTCGTCTGGTCCCTCAGTTTATCGAGCTCGGTCTCCCCGTTATTGGGATCGAGGTCCGGATCTTCTTCGTCCCGGATAGGATACACAACGGTATCTTTCATGCCCTTTCCGGTGCACGGAAGTGGCCAAACCAGAATCGAAACTAAATCTTGCTGAGGCGTTCGCCCGCCGCCGCGAGTGTTTCGTATTTCTTGCAGAAACAAAAGCGGATCTGCGATGCACCGCGCACCGGATCCAGATAAAAGCTCGAACCGGGTACGCCCGCGACCCCTACGCGCTGCACCAGGTCAGTGGCAAATTCAACATCCGTCAGTTTCCCGAAACCCCGTATATCGCACATGATGTAATACGCCCCGCCGGGCACGTAACACTGAAATCCGGCATTACGAAGCATCGTCAGCGCGGCCTGACGGCGCCCGTCATATTCAGCAGACAGACCCGCAAAATAGGAGTCCGGGAGACCGAGCGCCATAATGCCCGCCTGCTGGAGCGGCGTGGCGGCTCCCACTGTGAGGAAATCATGAACCTTACGCACGCTTCCCGTAATCTCCGGGGAGGCGATCACCCAGCCCACGCGCCATCCGGTTACGGAGAACGTTTTGCTCATACTGTTTACCAGGATGGAGCGTTCGCGCATTCCGGGCAGCGTGGCGATCGGGATGTGGCGCTGCCCGTCGTAGGTGATGTGCTCGTAGATTTCGTCCGTGATCGCCAGCGCGTCGAATTCCTGGCAGAGCGACGCGATGTACGTCAGTTCCTCACGCGTGAATACCTTACCGGTGGGATTATTAGGCGTGTTAATGATGATCGCTTTAGTGCGCGGCGAAAACGCGCGGCGCAGTTCATCGGGATCGAATCGCCAGTCCGGCGCATGAAGCGTCACCAGTTTGCGTTCCGCACCGCAGAGCAGAGTATCCGGATGGTAGTTTTCGTAGAACGGCTCGAACACAACCACTTCATCGCCGGGATCCGTCACCGCCAGCAGCGACGCGATCATCCCCTCCGTTGCCCCGCAGCAGACGGTGATTTCGCGCTCGGGATCCACTTCCATGCCGTACGTGCGGCGGTACTTCGCGGCAATGGCGTCGCGGAACGGCTTGACGCCCCAGGTGATCGGGTATTGATTGTAATCCGCGTTCACCGCGTCAACGGCAGCCTGTTTGATGTCCACCGGCGCAGCGAAATCGGGAAAGCCCTGCGCCAGATTTACCGCGCCGTGGCGCACAGCGAGGCGCGTCATCTCACGGATAACGGATTCTTTGAAATCGGCGGTACGCGCGCTCTGGAAGCGCTTGCCCGCGGCGGCAAGAGACATGAACCTATGCTCTCACGCGGCCGAGTGTTTTTTGGTGGACTTCTTCGGTTCGCCGGCGGTTTTCCCGCGGCTCTTTTCGCTGACCGGCGTATCCGGAGTGGAGCGCGAGTTGGAGGCTTTTGGCGCCGGCTTCTTCACGGCTGCTCTCTTCACAGCGGCCGCTTTCCTCTTGCTGACGGAGATGCGCTGCGGCTTCTTCGTCATCACCTTGCTCGACGCCGCCGTAACGTTGCTGATCTTTCCGGCCGGAACGTCTGAATCGTCCTGAGTTTCGGCCGCCAGCACTGCCTTCTGCTTTCCGTAGAGTTCCCGATAAATCTGCCCGTTGCGGAGCACCGCCTGCACATAATCGCGAGTCTCATTGAAGGGAATATTCTGGATGAATTCGGCGGGATCGTCGTAGCCATATTGCTCGACCCAGCGCCTCACCCGCGTGGGACCCGCGTTGTAGGCGGCCAGCGTCTTCACCCAATCGCCATCCCAGTGGTTGAGCTGTCCCCGGAGATACTGAGTGCCCAGGCGGATATTCAGATTCGGCTCCAGCAGCATACCCGTGCTCGATACGCGGATCCCCTCCTGCCGGCCCAGCATTCTGCCGGTTGACGGGATCAGCTGCATCAACCCATATGCCACGGGCGAACGCGCCCCGGGGTTAAACTCCGATTCCTGCCGGATCAGGCCAGCAACAGCGTAGGGATCGAGGTCGCGGCTGTCCGCGCTGGCCGTCAGCGTCTCCTGATAGGGCAGCGGGAACAGCATCTCCCAAAACGAGCGCGAAGCTTTATCGAATGGCAGAGAGAGATAGTCGCCGCTGAACTTCTTCATGACACGGAGCGCGAGATAGGGAGTCGGCATCGCGCGCGAGAGCTCCATCGCGAGCAGCGTTGTCTGCTCGGTGCTTTGGCGGGCGCCGAACTGCAATTCGTCGACGGCCTGAGAAGTCATGCCGGCGGCGATCAGCAACCGTCCGCGTTCAATACGCTGCCGCGTCGCGGCGTTGGGCGCCGTGCCGATGTCATCGGGAATCGCGTTGGCGTGCGCGCCGGTGGCATCGTCCACCCAGGAGCGGACTGTGGTATCCAGCTTCGCGTCTGCCAGCTTCGGCGTATTCAGACGGTCGCGCGCCAGGCCTGCATAGTAATAATGCGGGAACTGAGCGCTCAGAGCTTCATAGTAGGCGCGCGCGGCCCCGAAATTCGATTGCTGTTCGGCTTCGCGTCCCAGGAAAAACAGCGCGTCGCTCACATGCGTGTCGTTGGGGAATTTCTCGACCTGCTCGCGAAGCAGTTCCACGCGCCCGGGGCTGTGATCGAGCCAGGCCGACCATACCACCCGCCAATGCGAGAGCGGCGCCGCCGTATCGTTTGGGAACGTCTCCGCCACCGCCTGATAGAGCGGGACATACTGCGCGCGATCCTGCGTCAGCAGATAGCGATTTCCGGCCGTGATAAGCGCCTTCAGCCGCCATGGCGAAACCGGATAGCGTTCTCCCAGTTCCTTCACAGCCGCCATCATGGCGGAATCGTCATCCAGTTTTCGGTAGGCCTCTGTGAGATAGTAGAGCCGCTGCGCGCCCGCTTCCGCGCTATCCGGATGGAGTCTTTCGAGCCACGAGACCGCTCCGGCCGCATCGCCGTTCAGAAACAAAGCCGCGCCGACGCCCGCCTGCGCTTCTTCACGATCCCCACCCGTCAGATCGTCCGCCAGCGTGGCGAACTCCTGACGCGCCTTGAGGTACTGTCTTGCGGTCAGCCAGGCCTTACCGCGTTCGAGCCGCAGCCGGGCGGGCGCCTCCGGATAATCGCCGCCAAGCGAACCTTTCAGCCTCTCGAGCGCCACGCGAGCCCTCTCCGCATAGTCGGATACCGGAAAGAGAAAATATACGCGCTGGTAGTTCACCGCAGCCTGGCGCGGAAACCCCGTAGCCTCCATCGCCTGCGCGTCAGTGAAATCGCCATCCGGCTGCGGGAGAAGCGGGGCCTGGGATTCCAGAATCTGGCGCGCCTTCAACGCTGCGGCGGGAGTCGGATTCGGCTGCCCAAGCAGCGCCTTCGCATAGAGCAGGTTCAGCCTTCCGGTAAGCGGAGATCCCGATACCGGATCGGCGGCATAGCGCGCCAGGTCGCGTACCGCATCGTCGCCATTGTTGGTGACCAGCTCCGCGTTGGCGAGGTAGTACACCACATAATCGCGAAGCTTCGCCGGCTGGCCGGACGCGGTCAGCAGGTGAACCGTGGCGGAGTAATCTTTCTTCTCATATGCATCCACTGCCTGCCCCAGCCGCGTGACCGCAGGATCGACGGCCGCCTGAGCGGAAACGAGCGACGCAGCCAGAAGGGCTACGCCGGCCGACGTTTGAAGAAAGCGGACGGGTGAAAGAAAGTGCATATCAGGCCATCGGTCCCGGGTACTCGGCGCCCAGAAGTTTTTCGTTATCGTGTGCGAGACTGCGCACAATCTCCAGATGGAGATAATCCACCATGCCGGGCGTTTGCGTCATATAGTTCTGCCGGAATTCGCCACGGGCCGCGTCAATCGAGCGCCGCAGCGCCTGATAGATATCCCTCTCCTGTACTCCTTTTCGCAGAGCAGCGGCTTCGCTGATGCGAATTTGCGCTACTCGTACGCGCGCGGTTCGCTGTGCTCGCAGATGCTCGGCCTGTTCCTGGCCCGAAAGCGTCTCCCACGAGCTTGCAGGCGTTGTTTCGTTGCGTACACCCGCAATTTGTACGAGATCGCCCTTCTCAGCTACGTCAGGCGCAGCAGCGGCAGCCGGGCCGGGTGCCTCCAGCGCCTCCAGCTTCATTCCCGCAGCTTCGCAGAGCAACTCGAGGGGGGCCGGGCTCACCGCGCCTCCCGCCACCATCAGCGCCACGGTCTTCTGACGCACCCGGATTGGGAAGAGATACACTTTCTCTCCCTCACCTTTCCCAAAGGCAGACGCCAGGATGGATGAGATCTCACCGGGGGATGCCAGGGCTGCCATTGGATCGCCGCTCTCCACACAGGACGCCAACGCCGCCGCTTCTTTCAGATCAATTGGAGCGGAGTCTTCTTCGTCCCCGCGCAGCGTCAGATCGCGCCAGGCAGCCACCCGCGCAACCCGGCCGCTTTCCACCAGGACCACCACCGCACGGGTGGCGCAGAAGGCGCTTTCTTCGAGGACCAACTGTAAAGTTTCGTGTTCGGCGGAGGTCTGGCGGATACGACGCAGCGTTTGATTGAGAGATTCGGAAAGCCGCCGGCGGCTCGCTTCCGCGCTGCGCTCCTTCTCTTCATTCAATACGCGCAGGGCCTCTGCATGAACGTTCGTTAATACCTGCGCGGCCTCAGCCCGGGCACCCGCCACCGCAAGAGCGGTCTGCTCTTCGCCACGGCGCTTTTCCTCACCCACTGCGCGCGCCACCTCGGAAGCGATCTGCGCATCCACGCGCGCCCCGACCTCCTCGATAAGCGCAGAATGGCGCTGCTCCATAATTTCACGCCATTCGGGAATTTCACGCCATCCGGGCGCGCTGCCGTGCTGCATTCTACTTTCATAGTAAGGCAGAGTTACCATACTGTCGAGTTCAACAACCCTATGTCGAATGAAAAACTTTCCGGCAAAATTGCGGTTATAACAGGGGGCGCCCGAGGGATCGGTTTTGCCATCGCGTCCCGTCTTGTGGAAGAAGGCGTCAGCATCGCCATCGCTGCGCTGCGCCAGGAGTCGGTGGACGCGGCTGTGACGAAGTTGTCCCCGCGCGGTAAAGTGATCGGCATCGCCGGCGATGTTTCAAACGAGAAGGACGTCGCGCGCATCATGGCGGAAACTGCGCGCATCTTCGGCGGCATCGACATTCTGATCAACAGCGCCGCGATTCGCACGTACCAGTCTGTGATGGATCTCGCACCAACGGACTGGGAACGTATGCTCGCGGTGAACCTCTCCGGCCCCTTCTATTGCTCTCATGCCGTTTTGCCGTGGTTCGCACAACGCGGCGGCGGCGATATTGTGAATGTCAGCTCCCTGTCCTCTACTACTCCTTTTGCGGGCGGCGCGGGATATAACGCGTCCAAAGCAGGCCTCAATGCGCTCTCCGAAGCCACGATGCTGGACCATCGTTACGACAACGTGCGCGTGACCCAGGTGCTCCCAGGCAGCACCGACACGGACTTCAATGGTCCACCCAACGGCCCGCGTCCGGACTGGAAAGTGTCCCCGCAGGATATCGCGGACGCTGTAGTTATGCTTTTGCGGATGCCGCGACGGACCACCGTCAGCCGGATCGACGTGAAGCCGACGAAGCCTCCTCGTAAAGGTCAGTAAATACAGCCCCGCGAACTCAGACAAATGTCGCATTTGCGAGTCTGAATCATTGGCACACGACTTGCAATCAAATAAGTCGAAATCGCTCCCAACGGGGCGATAAGGCTAGGGAGGAGAGGCTGGTATGTTTCGCCTGACTAAGAGACTCGATCCATCGCTGACTGGTAACGAAGCGGTAAAGCTGCGCACGGATCTCGTGAATCGGATTGTCGGCCAGGATGAGGCCATCAATCAGATCGTGAGCGTCTATCAAACTTATCTCGCCGGGATGAGCAGCCCGGGACGTCCCATCGGGAATCTTCTTTTCCTGGGACCGACCGGCACCGGCAAAACGCGTCTTGTTGAAGCAACCGCCGAGTCGCTGCTGGGCGACGCGCGCGCCGTCATCAAAGTGGACTGCGCCGAATTCCAGCACAGCCACGAAATCGCCAAGCTGATCGGCTCGCCTCCTGGCTATCTGGGGCATCGCGAGACGCACGCGATTCTCTGCCAGGAAGCGCTCAATCAATATCATCACGAAGGAATGAAGGTCAGCTTCGTTCTGTTCGACGAAATCGAGAAGGCGAGCGATGCGCTCTGGAATCTCCTCCTCGGTATTCTCGACAAGGGCACGCTGACACTCGGCGACAATCGCAAGGTCGACTTCTCGCAGTCGCTGATCTTCATGACCAGCAACCTGGGCGCGGCGGAAATGAGCAACCTGCTGCGGCCGCATCTCGGTTTCGCGACCTCCACGATCGAGCGCAGCGCGACCGATGGTGAAGTCAGCGAAGAAATGACCGGTAAGCTTTCTCGGGCAGGGCTCGAAGCGGCCCGCAGGAAGTTCACCCCGGAATTCATGAACCGCATCGATAAGGTTGTGGTGTTCCGGCCGCTCGGTTCCGAGCAGTTGCAGAAGATTCTCGGCCTCGAGCTCGCCCAGCTCCAGCAGCGGATTATCCGCGCTCCCGGTTCGGTTCCGTTCGTCATGAATTTGACGGAGCCCGCGCGCGCCTACATGCTGAATGAAGGCACGGATATGAAGTATGGCGCCCGTCATCTGAAACGCGCCATCGAACGCAGTCTGGTGCATCCGCTCTCGAATCTGATCGCGTCCGAACAGATTCGAGCCGGGGACCTGGTCAGCATCGACTATGACCCCGCGACGGCTTCGCTCACTTTTACCCGGGAAGCCGAGGCCATGCCAGGCTACGAAATGGCCGAACTGATCGACACCGCATCGGTCAAAGTTGCCGCCGCCGCGATTGCCCAACAGGCAACGCCGGCGCGCCCGGCAGCCGCTGCGGGCCGACAACGGAAGTAAAGCCTGGTTGATTCCGCAGGGCGGGCTCGCGCGACGAGCCCGCCCTGCGAGGGGTTCGCCATTTAGTACACGACTTCACTGCGCCTGCCATCTACCAGCTTGCCCTTGTCCCTGGACGTCAGCCTGACTTCCAGTTCGTGCTTCCGCGGCTTGCCGGACTTCTCCGGCACGAAGCCAACCTGGTATCCGGAGAGCGCCTTATTCCGGACGCTCGTCAGGATCCGGGACAGTGTGGCGCGGTCCAGATGCTCGATTACGAACAGTTGTCCGCCCGTCATCCTGCCGATCTCGCCGGTGAGCGGCGCATCCACGTAGCGAGTCGCGCCGTTCGCTGTTTCAACGGGAGCCGAAAATGATCCGACGGGTTTGTTTGAAGTTGCGTGGAGGTTGCCGAAGTCGACAATTACCGGATTGATCGTAATCCCGGCTGCTGCCGCCTGACTCGCCAGCAGGTCGGTGTGCAACGTGCCGCCTCCGCTCCACCCGTTGGAAAACCAGATCAGAATACGCCGAGCCTTCACCTTCGATTCGGCGGCATCCCGCAGAGTGGCTGCCGTTGCCTCCTGCAGCCACCCCGGACTTCCGACGATAATCCATCCTGGCCTGCTGCCGGGAAATGGAGTCAACTCGCCCCGGCCCTCCGGAATCGAATCGAGGATGCGATGCAGCGCAGCGGTGACTGATTGTGCATCGTTCGTTGCTTCCGAGAGTCGCTCCCACTGGTTCGCTTCATAGTGGTACACGCCGAGCCGCACGTCCATTCCGTTTGTGTGGAGAATGCTCTGCGTCGTCTCCGCGTCCCAGTCATTTAAGAACTCGTACGTCTCTTTGGCGTTCCATCTCGAAAAGACGCGGACGTCCTTCGAGTTCTTCGGCAGCACGGACGCGTCAAAAATGAGATCGAGTTCCAGCGGAATCGGATGGTCCGTGTGCGGTCCCTCGAAAATGCTGAAGTCGCGCGGATGACCGTCTTCACGCAGAACAAAGTCGGATGCCTGCAGATCCTCCGCATAGAACTTGCCCCGTTCCACGTTAAAGGGAACGAGCACCAGCTTCGTTGCCGCCTGAAACACCACGTCCGAATCCTGAGCCAGCAGAAGGGCCGCAACCAATCCCCAGAGGCTCATGCGAAGAATGATTCGCATCATGATTTCTCTCCTTGCGGAAAATACCCGGAGATTATCACAAAAAACAGGATCTGCTTGATTCCGCCGCTTCTGTCTGGTACATTCCGTCCCAATATGCGCCGGGTCATTCATACTCTGGCTCTTGCCACTTTCACAATCTCTGTGTTGTCTGCGCAGCCGACGTCCGATCTCGCGGACGTCACTTTTCAAGCCAACACGCAGGAAGTCCTCGTCGACGCCGTCGTAACCGACAAACACGGTAACGTACCCCGCGATCTCACCGCTCAGGATTTCAAAATTCTCGAAGACGGCAAAGAACAGAGAATCACCAGTTTTTCCTTCACCGGTGACGGAGCGCCCGGCCACACCGGCAAGCATTTCGTCGCTCTGGTTTTCGATTACGACGAACCCGATTTCCGCGAAGAGGCCACTCGTTTCGTCGACCAGTTCTCCAGCCCCGACCTTTACATCGCCATCTACGCGCGGGTGGAAGAGGATGTTCACCTGGTCCAGGCGTTTACGACGGACCCCGTGCGGCTCAGAGCCGCACTCCGCGATATGCGGGTCATCGGAGAAACCAGCTCGATGAGGTGGGTGAGAAACGTTTCCTACGGCAACCACCAGATCCCCGACGTCCCCATGCTGGACCGGATCGACAAAGTAACAGCGGAGCTGAAACCCATCCATGGGAGAAAAGCACTGGTGCTTTTCGCAAACGGGCTCATTTCTTTCAGAGCCGCCTCCGTCCGGGGGGAGAGTCCGGTGGACCGTCAGTTTCTCCAGACAATCGATCACTCTAACCAGGCGAATGTCGCCATATACGGCTTGATGATCGACGCGAGCATCGGGAGCGCGTCGGGCTGGTACAGCGACGACCGGTCGGCGACCACCACGAACCGTCTGCGCGATCTCGCGGACCGCACCGGCGGAAAATACGGAACACCCGGCAGCAATCAACTCGCCGCCTATCTTGGGAGTATTGCCACAGAGCAGGATGCGTACTATCTCCTCGGCTACACTCCATCCGGCAAATCCGGGTCCAGTAACTGCCACAAACTGCAAGTTACGGTCTTACGCAAAGATCTCCACATCGACGCCCGCGATACTTACTGCGCCACCGGCGGTCAGGATCGATCGCTCCGATCGACGCAGCGCGCGCTTGAAGCGCGTGAGCAAACCGGCAAGGCCGGCGCCGTCGTGGTCTCGGTGCAGGCGGCCTGGTTCTATCTGAAACGCGGCGCCATAGTCGACGCCGCAATGAACATCGGCCCCGCCGCTATGCAACTCAAAGACAAGCTTCATGGCGAAATTCCAATACTCGGGGTAGCATCCCGCGCTGATGGTTCTGTCGCTGCGCGCTTCGGCGATACCATTGATCTCCATTTCCAGACACAATCCGAATTGGACGAGTTTCTGAAATCCCCTTATCAATACTCGAATCAGGTCATGCTGCCGCCTGGCGCTTACCGAATCCGGGTCATTGCAGGCGCCGCGGACAAGGCGTTCGGGGCCGCGGAACAAACACTGACCGTTCCGCCCTGGGGTGGCGACACTTTGTCCGCCAGCGCCATCGCGCTGTGCGATCACGAGACGCCGCTGACCGGCGTAACCGCCCTTCTCGACAGTACGTTGCTCGACGGCCCTTATCGCCTCGCCTCGCGCGGGCGCGAATGCGTTCCGATGGGAAGCACGCAGTTTCACGTCGGGCAGCCAGCGGCGCTGTATTTCGAGATATACGAGCCCCCACTCGCGGTATCGACCTCAGCCAATCCAATCAAGCCACCCCGAATTGATCTCACCATCGTCGACCGCGCGAAGGATGATCAAATAGTCGATTCCCACCGGATGGAGACCAGCCAGTGGACACGCCCCGGCAGCGCCCTCATCCCGATCGCAATGCCCTTCCCCTCCGCGAATCTTCCCGCAGGACTATACAGGCTTGAGGTGCGAGTGACTCATGATCAGGGCGCAGATGAAGTCGTCCGCACGACGGATTTCGAAGTACGTTGAATCTGTGGCCAGTAAATCATCGCGCCATTGGTAAACTGTTCACTTGACGATCGCCGCCCAGACAGACGCCCGGCACGATTTCCGTCACGCTCGCCACCAGTGTCTGATCTACGAAGGCGCGCCGTCTCACTATCTGGGCGACGTGGCGCAAACGATCGTCGACAAGCTGCGTGCGAACCATCGCTGCCTGTATCTGAACAGTCCGGCAATGGTGGCAGGTATGCGATCGCGGCTCGTAGCGATTGGCCTCGAAATGCCGAAGTTTCTCGAAAGAGGCGATCTGATCCTCTCCTCCAACCAGAGCCATCTGGTGAACGGAAAATTCGACGTGGATGAAATGATCATGCTGCTCGCCGAGGCAGTCCAGAAGGCCCTCGCCGATGGCTACACCGGTCTGTGGGCAACCGGCGACATGACCTGGGAATTCGGCAGTGAAAAGAACCTGGAGAAACTGCGCGAATACGAGCGCCGCCTCGAACAACTGATGAAAGAGACCCCGGCCCTGAGCGGCATTTGCCAGTACCACCGCGACACTTTGCCGCCAGACGCCATACAGACTGCGCTCGAAATGCACCCGGCCTTATACGTCAACGCCACCCTTTCCCGGCTGAATCCCGACTACGGCTGCGCGTGACCCAGACTACACTGGAATCGTGCTCCCCCGCTGCCTGACCGTCCTGCTGCTGGCCGCTCTGCCCCTCCCCGCGGCGCTTTCCATCCTGCCGCTGCGCGACGTCAAAGCCGGTATGCGCGCGACCGGCAAGACCGTCTTCACCGGGGACAAAGTAGAGAATTTCGACGTCGAAATCCTGGGCGTTCTCGACAACATCGGCCCGAAGCAATCCCTCATTCTCGGCCGTCTTTCCGGCGGACCGCTGGAGCACACCGGCGTCATGCAGGGGATGAGCGGGAGTCCGGTTTATATCGACGGCAAACTCATCGGCGCGGTCGCCCTGGCGTTTCCCTATTCGAAAGACCCGATCGCCGGCATCCGTCCTATTGAAGAAATGCTGCGCGTCGAAGCGATGCCCGCCGCGCCCGAGCCCATGCGGCTCGCCAGGCTCACGGATCCGGCATCGCTGCTGCGCAACGCGCTTCCAAAGCCGGCGGCCTCGGCCAGCTTCGGCGAGACCCGAATGACGGAAGTCGCCACGCCGATTTCGTTCTCCGGATTCACCAGCGCGACCATCGAGAAATTCGCGCCGGAACTGCGCGCCATCGGCCTTGAGCCGCGACAGGGCATCTCGCTCGGCGGCTCCGCCATCGCCCGCATGGGTGATCCATCGCAGCTCCAGCCCGGCTCCATGATCAGCGTCGAACTTATGATGGGTGATTTCGGAGTTGGCGCGGATGGGACGGTCACGGCCATCGAGGGTAACAAAGTTTACGCCTTCGGCCACCGCTTCCTCTCTATGGGCGCCACCGACCTTCCTTTCACACGCTCCGAGGTGATGACGCTGCTCGCCAATGTGAATACGTCTTTCAAGATTTCCTCCGCCCGCGAGTTGATGGGCGTCATCTCCCAGGATCGCGACACGGCCGTCACCGGAACTCTCGGAACCCACGCCAACATGACGCCGCTCGATATCACCGTCACAGAAGAAGGAAAGCCCACCGGCGAATATCACATGCGAATCGTGAACGATCGCCTGCTCTCTCCCTATCTGCTTCAGATGGCCGTCTTCTCGGCGCTCGATTCCACTGCGCGCGCTACGGGCGTGCTCAGCGTTGCAATGCACGGGTCCATCGAATTTCAGAACCGCTCCGAGACCGCACAGATCCGCAATGTCTACGCCACGGATGGCGGAGCCGCCACCAGCGCAGCGCTGAACGCCGCCACTACGCTCTCTTACGTGATGCAGGGCGGCTTCGACGATCTGAAACTCAAGCGCATCTCGGTCACGCTGGACGCGTCGTCGCGCAAGCAGGCGTTTACCATCGGCCAGGTCTACACTTCGAAACGCGAAGTGAAACCAGGCGAGAAGATCAATGTGACCGCGCTGCTCGATGGCGAAGATGGCGTCGAAATCTCACGCACGGCCAGCTACACCGTTCCGCCGGGGGCCGCGCCTGGCACGCTCTATTTTACGGTCTGCGACGGCGGCCAGGCATCGCTGGCCGATATGCGCCAGACGATTTCCGACAGTCCCGCGAACGCCAGCCAGCTCATCTCCATCGTCAATCAGATTCGCCCCACCGATAAAGCCTACGTTCGGGTGTGGCGCGCCGAACCTTCCTTCGCGGTACAGGGCGCGGAGATGGCCAGTCCGCCGCCGTCGCTCGCTCTGGTCCTCGGAGGCATTCCCTCCATCACCCAAAGCAAGAACGCAAAGATGACCGAGTTGGCGATGGACGCCGCCGGCAACATGGTTTCCGGATCAAAAACAGTTCAGGTTGAGGTTAAAGAATGAACCGCGCTATTCGCGTGGCCCTCGCCGCGGCATTCGCGGCCGCGCTGGCCGCTGCCTCCACGTCTTCCTTCTGGGAGATGTCAAGCTTCACCGATTTCATTGCGGGGAAGATGGATGGCGTAGCGCTCTCGCGCGATGGCCGCCTCTCCGCCGCCCCGCATCTCGATACCGTTTTCGATTCCGGACAGCCGGTGATCTGGAGTGTCGTCAACGGTCCCGGCGGAGTGCTCTACGCGGCGACCGGACATCACGGCCGCATCTATCGCATCGACGCCGCCGGCAAATCGTCGCTGCTTTGGACCTCGGACCGTCCCGAAGTTTTCGCTCTCGCCGTAAATCCGCAGGGCGATCTCTACGCAGCCACGTCGCCGAATGGCAAGATCTACAAGATCCATCCGACGTCCGGCGACGCGCAGGTCACCGAATATTTCGATCCGAAGTCGCTCTACATCTGGGCGCTCGCCTGTGCGCCGGATGGGACGCTCTATGCGGGCACCGGCGGCAGCGGCGTTGTTTTTAAGATCACGGCCGCGGGACAGGGTGAGCCGTATTACCAGACCGGACAGGGCAACGTCACGGGCCTGATGCTCGATTCGAGCGGCCGTCTGCTGGCGGGTACGGAGCCCAACGGTATCCTCTACCGCATTACCGCGAAAGATAAGGCGTTCGCGCTTTACGATTCCACGCTGCCCGAAGTTCGCGCGCTCGCTACGGGGGCGGACGGTTCCGTTTACGTCGCCGGCCTGGGCGGCGCACTCGCGAAGAAGATCCAGGCGGCCCAGCAGAATCAGGGGCTCCAGCAGGATGCCGTCCCCACGATTTCCACCACGATCACCGTAACGGCGCAGGCAGGCGGGGAGCTCAAACCCACTGCGCCGCAAGCTCCGCCTGTGCAGGCCGCGCCCGCCGCCGCGCCAGCGCCCGCCGCGACAGCCGAAGCCGTCGGCGTCGAGAAGAGCGCCATCTATCGTATTTATCCGGATAACACCGTCGACACGCTCTGGAGTTCGAAAGAAGAAAACGTGTACGACATTCTTCCGCAGACCAATGGGGACCTGGATTTCGTAACCGATCAGAACGCGCGTATTTACCGGCTCACCCAGAGCCGCCGCCTCACGCTGATCGCGCAGACGAATGACGGTGAGGGAGTGCGCCTTCTCCGTGAGCGCGACACGTTGCTTGTGGCGACGGCAAACAGCGGTAAGCTGTATCGCCTGGGTGCCGCGGCCGCGGGCGGTACTTACGAATCCGCGGTATTCGACGCCAATGCGACTTCGCGATGGGGCCGCTTCCGCTGGGATGGCGAGGGCGTGACCATCGAAACGCGCTCCGGCAACAGCCTGCGTCCCGATAATTCCTGGAGCGACTGGTCCCCTGCTCTGACCGATGCGTCCGGCTCTCCGATCAGCAGCCCGAATGCGCGCTACCTCCAGTTCCGCGCCAGCCTCACCACCACCAGCGCCCATCTCGACAACATCAGCGCGGCGTACCTGTCGCAGAACAGCCCGCCGATCGTCCGCTCCATCACGGTGACTCAGCAGGCCCCACCCGCGCCCGCTGCGAAAACCACGGCGTCCGGTTCGCAATCTGCAACATCCGCCTTCAGCATCAGCGTGACCGATACCGGCGACGCAGGGCCTGTCGCCTCCACCGGCACCGCAACGCAGACGATGTCGCGCTCCGCCATTCAGTCGCTGCTGATCTCCTGGAGCGCCGACGATCCCGATTCCGACAAGCTGGTCTACGAGTTGGCCTTCCGCGGCGAAGGCGAGGATCAGTGGAAAGTCCTTCGCCGCGATTTACACGACCCCTATGTCACGCTCGATGGCGACGCGCTCGCAGATGGCCGGTATTACTTCCGGGTCACCGCGTCTGACCGCGAATCGAATCCGCAGGGCAGTGCGCGGGACGCCGAGCTCGTTAGCTCGCCCGTCCTGATTGACAACACGCCGCCCACAATACGTATTCAGTCGTCCAGCCGCAATGGAGCCACAGCGGACATCGCCTTCGACGCTCAGGACGGGGCGTCGCCGCTGCGCCGCGCCGAATGGTCGCTCGATGCAGGGGCGTGGATTCCTGTCGCGCCATCGGATGGCGTTCTGGATTCCCGCTCCGAGCAGTTCCGGCTGCACGTCACCGGAATTCTGGCAGGCGAGCATCTTCTGGTGCTGCGCGTGGCCGATTCCGGCGGCAACACGGGCCTCGCCAAAGTGAATTTACGTTGAGTCACTCTCAAAAAACGACGGGGCCGCAAAAAACACTCGAGCGCGTCATCTCCAAATCGGGCGCCGGCTCGCGCACCGAAGCGCGCAGCTGGATTCACGCCGGCCGCGTTCAGGTCAACGGCAGGACCGTCGAGAATCCTGACATCTGGATCGACTTCGCGCGAGACCGCATCACGCTGGACGGCCAGTCCCTTGTCCGGCAGAAGCGCGTCTACATCCTGCTCTACAAGCCAACCGGGTACATCACGACGCGCAAAGATCCCGAAGGCCGCCCCACTGTTTATGACCTCATCGGCGA
>Ga0070658_10001325_pt1 | contig 21112 bp, 15 predicted proteins | sample KBSC13metaG_FD_64664 | JGI IMG/M metagenome (GOLD analysis project Ga0070658, IMG submission 64664) | Corn rhizosphere microbial communities from Kellogg Biological Station, Michigan, USA - KBS C1-3 metaG | ecosystem: Host-associated > Plants > Roots > Rhizosphere > Soil ...
AGCAGATCCACCAGTCATTGTGGGCATCGACAGTCGCCGGCGGATCGGGAGCGGCTGCCATGTGGTGGTGGGACAACTACACCGAGCCCAACAAACTGTGGCCAGTCTATCGTCCGTTAACCAAGTTCATCGACGGCGTCGACTTCGGGCGCGAGCACATGCGCACGGCAAACGTCAGCTTCTCATCGCCCGATCTGACTGGCTGGTCAACCGCGGGACATCACGTCGTGCTGGCATGGGTGAGACTGGCAAGCGCCGGCTGGAAAGCAATCTGCCAGGACCACGTGACGCTAACTCCGGTTACCGGCGGTTCCGTAACTGTGCACGGCGTCGAGCCCGGCGTTTGGACAGCCGACATCTGGGATACATGGAAAGGAACCGTCGTGGGGTCGAGCAAAGTAACGGTGACGTCGACAGGTGACGCGTCGATCGCCTTGCCCACGGTCGACGAGGACCTGGGGATCAGGATGCATAGGTAACTGTGCAAGCCTCGGATCTATCGTCTTAGACACGATGCCCGCCGAACGATAGTCGTGGGGACGCGGTGATTGCACTCGACGGGGTCAGCTCCGGTGAGGAGCTTTTGGAAGGCGAAGAAAGCGGCGTTGCCCACGTCGAAGAAGCTGAAGCCGATGGTCGTCAAACCGCGTGCCTCAGCGTCGTCGGCGTGGTCTATGCCGATCAGCGAGAGTTGACCGGGGACGTCGATGCCGCACTTCCTGGCAATGTCCCATAGGGTCAGGGCATAGGAATGGTAACCGGTGAGGATCGCCGTGGCCCCATCCTTGACGAGCGCCCGCAGCATGTCCGCCGACATCGACTCTTCCGGGTAGACACCGCAGTTGACGCCCCGATGATCGGCCAATGCGGTGAACGCATTGGTGCGGGCTTTATGGTCGAAGTTGTCGATGGGGCCGATGCTGAGGTAGTTGGGACCGACGCCGAGCGTGGGCGGAGCGATGTAGGCGATTCGCCGGTGCCCCAGGTCCGTCAGATACGTGACAGCGTCGAGGATCATCTGGTCGTTGTCGGGATCGACCCAAGCAATCTCCTTCGGGACATCGCGCCGATAACAGACAACGGTTGGAACTTTGTGCCTTGCCAGGCTGTCGAGGGTGCCGCTCCACTCGCCGATGCCCACAGAGACGAAGAGGAAACCGTCGCTGCGGCGGTCGAGAAACCGAAGGTCCTGCCGGTCGGCCATCCACTCCGCTTCACCACGCAGCATCAGGAGAACGTCATATCCATTGTCACGCGCGGCGCTGGCGACGCCGTTGAGAGTGTCGAGGTCGAGGCGCTTACTGAGGTCGGTCATGTGCGGCACGATGCCCACAATGCGGGTCTCGACGTGCCGATTCTGGGCGGCGAAACGGACGGGGATGTAGTCGAGCTCGCGGACCGCCTTGAGCACGCGGTCACGCGTGTCCGGGCTGACGAGATCGTCGCGGCCACGAAGAACGCGGCTGACTGTCATGGCGGACACGTTGGCGAGTTCCGAAACTTGTCTGATAGATGGCCTCATGTTACTGTAACAGGATAACAGAGGACGCCGACAATGTCAAGCTAGCAACATTGAGGAGAGCGGTATCAGGCCGCTTTATCTCGTGGATTGGGCACCGTTGCGTTGTGGTGCGTAACTCGATTGCGCCCGCCTTCTTTGGAGACGTACAGGCACTTGTCGGCGCCTTGGACGAGCTCGTCCGCCGATGTTATCGACATCGACGTTGTGACCACTCCAAAGCTGGCCGTGACTTCCCGCAGTGTCCAACCGTACTTTTCGATCTCTGCCCGGAACCGCTCGGCGACCGCAGTCGACGCCTCCATATCGGTGTTTGGCAGGAGCACCACGAACTCTTCCCCGCCGTAACGCGCCACAAAATCCCCTTGCCTTGCCTGCGCTTTAAGTATCGAAGCCACTGTGCGAAGAACGTCGTCACCGGCCGGGTGGCCATAGGTATCGTTGTACTGTTTGAAGCGGTCGACGTCCATCAGTATCACGGACAATGGCTGTTGGGTGCGGACGACGCGAGCCCATTCGTAGTCGAGCTGCTCACGGAAGGATCGGTGGTTCTTGAGGCCGGTGAGGCCGTCGGTTGTGGCAAGCTCCTGAAGTTGGCGGTTGGCGTGCTCCAGCTCGATCTGTGTGTCGGAAAGCTCCTGGTTCTGCGCCTCCAGTTCGGCTTGCATGTCCGCAAGCTCTTCATTCTGCACCTCGAGCTCAGCCTGGGCATTCTGAAGAAGATCGTTCTGTGCCGCCAGCTCCTGGTGGGCGTCGCTAAGTTTCTCGTTCGCCGAAAGCAGGTCGGCTGTCCTCTCCCGCACAACGGCTTCGAGCCGGCGCGCACGCTGGGCGAGCTGACGCGTGCAGACCTTGAGCACGATCAGGATCAAGCCGACAAAGCCGACACAGGCGAATGCTCGAAACCAAAGCGTCTGATAGAAATGAGGCGCGATTTCGAAGGCGACAGTCGCACCGTCCCAGTTCCAAACGCCGTCGTTATTACAGGCGGCCACCTGGAATAGATACCGTCCGGGAGCCAGGTTCGTGTAGGTCGCGGATCGTCGACCGCCGGCGTCGATCCAGTGCGTGTCGAAGCCCTGGAGCCGATAGCGGAACCGCACGCGCTCGGGCGCAACAAAGCTCATCGCGGCGTATTGGATCTCCAACCGGCCGGGCCCGGCGGGAGCGCGCGTGACTGTCGACGCCGATGGCGTCGACGAAATCGCCAACTGCTTCCCATCGACCGCGGCGCGCAGAATGCTTACCGGGGGCGCTTGCATGTTAACGGGCATATGGCCGATGTCTGCGTGCATCACGGCGGTGGTGCCATAAAACCATAATCCGCCATTTTTCGACTTGGCATAGGTGAAACCAATCGGGGCGGAGAGTACACCATCGGAGGCGGCAAACGAGATCACCGGGATCGGTCCGGATTTTCCAGAAACGTGCCGGAGAAGATCAGCCTTGCGGATGGCAAACAGGCCCGAATGGTCGCCGCACCAGACCGAATCGGCGGTCGACATCACCTCGAAGAGATTCGCGTCAGGAAGGCCGTCGCTCACCTGAAAGGCACGGGCCTTTCCATTTACATAGTGAATCAGACCGTGGTCGGAGCCGAGCCAGAGGCTTCCGTCGACGTCGACGTCAACCGACAGCACATGGGTTCCGTGCGGCTGGCCGGTGTCGACAATGCGGGACTGGGTGCCATTGACCTTGACGAGGCCATTGTTCGTACCGAGCCAAATCGTCTTGTTTTGATCCATCGCCGCGACGAAGACGTACCCGCCGGCGTCGACGGCGAACGGACCGGTGACCGTATGGCCATCGGTTCGATACATTTTCTCACGGGCAAAGAGGATCGCGTTTGGTCCGTCGGGAACGGCGCATTGAACCTGCGGATCAACATAGACAGTCGACGTCTTCCCGCCGGAGACGTGGTACAGAGCCGATCGATTCTGATACGGCGGAGACCAGCACCAAACGCTGCCATCGGCAGCAGACGCTACTCCGCTGATTTCACGGCCTTCAAGCGCTTTCATCTGTTTGGGGTCATAGCCATCCGACGAAACCGTCCACAACCCTTTGCTCGTCGCAAGCCAGACGCCTGGGTCGGACTTGCCGGGTTGACCGACGGTGCGCGGGGCCACATTGTCGATATAGGCGAGCTCGGTTCCCAGCTGGATCTTGATCGGAACAACTTTCGTGATCCCGAATCGATCCAGACCGCCGCCGGAACCAACCCAGAGATTGCCTTCGCGGTCTTCGGAGATTGTCTGCACTGTGGACGCGCTGAGGCCATCGGCCTTACCGAATTGACTGAATCGCTTACCGTCCCACCGGCCGATGCCGTTCATCGTGCCGATCCAAAGGTTCCCTGCACGATCTTCGCAGATCGTCTGAATGGAATTGGCGGGCAGACCGTCGGATTGTCGATAGGTCTTTAACGTCCCATTGTGAACTCTGCCAAGGCCGCTATTGTCGGTCCCCAGCCAGATGTCGCCATGCGAATCCCTCAGCATGCACTTGACAAATACCGTCGGCAGTTCCTTGTTCAGCGGCCACGGAAGTCGCTTTCCGTCGTTTCTCAGCCGCCAAACTCCATCTCCCTGAACGCCGCACAGTATCGAGTCTTTACTGTCTCGGATAATGCCGGTCACATCCGTAGTGTCGCGCTCGTCCAGGGGAAGGATCGGATGCGCGATCCCGTCGACCACGTGATACAACGCCTCGGTGCCGTGGGCCCCGACCCACACAGAACCGTCGGTGTCGAAGTAGAACGAGTTTGTTACGTTCCATCGCGGATCGGCATTGCTGACCCTGTGATAAACGCCATCCTTGAAGGTGCCAAATCCCGCCCATTCGATCCCCACCCAGAGCGTCCCATCTGGAGCGACGCCAAGGGTACTGATCAGGCTGCTGGTGAGGCTAGGTGTATTGTGCGAGTCATACAGCGTGAAGTTCTGACCGTCGAAGCGCAGGAGACCGGAGGCGGTGCCCAGCCAGATGAATCCGTCTGGAGTCTGAACAATGGCCCCTACGTTCTGCGGGGGCAACCCGTCCTTGGTCCCCCATACGTCGAGGCGTTCGCGACTCAGCAACTGGTCCGGCTGTGCGTGGGCTATGGAGGCAAAGACCACAATCAGCGCGAAAGTCAACAAATAGACTGTAGTTTTCAGTTTGGACAATTTTCGATAACCCTTGAACCACCCCACGCCCCGTCGACTTGGCGATTGGATTCTTTATGGTTATCGGTTCATTGCCGGCTATTCTGCATATGGCTTCGCCGCCTCACCTCAACAGGCGCATCGCTCCAATGACCGCAAAGGCGAGTGCCATGAATTCGAAGGCTGTCTGGTTGATGCGTTTAACGAGAACGCGGCCAAGGAGTGCGCCAACAATGCAAGCGGGGACGAGCTTGAGGTCGAAAAGGATCGAGTGGACGTTGATCAGCCCCTGGCCCATGCTGAATGGCACCTTGAAGACGTTGACGATCAAGAAGTACCAGGCCCCGGTCCCAACGAATTCCATCTTGGGCAGGCCCATGGCGAGCAGGTAGAGGATCATAATAGGCCCGGCGGCATTGGCAGTCATCGTGGTAAAACCGGCGAGCAATCCCATCGAAGCGACGTACAGTACGTGCGCCTTCCCACCCGGCCCCGTCGAGTCGGATGTCGCCGCCCCACCCCGTTCGCGGATCTTCTTGACGATCTGGATCGTGGTCATGACGATCAGCGTCAAACCGATGAGCTTCTTGGTCCCCGCATCGTTGATGTGGCTCATGGCGAAGTAGCCGAGAACCACGCCGGTCATCGACCACGGCAGCATGCGGATGACGTGCGACCAGACGGCGTGTCGACGGAAAGCCGCGACGGCGATGACGTCACCCGAAATCAGAAGCGGTAGAACGACACCCGTCGACGCACGCGCGGGCATAATCTGAGCGAAGATAGCGACGACGAGGATGCCTGCACCCGAGAATCCGGTCTTTGAGATGCCGACGAGAAACGCCCCCACAAAGGCGGCGCCCCAATGCCAGGGGTCAAGGTGTTGCTGCATATGATCAGTATTATAGCGGTTGAGCTCCTCTTCCGTTGACAAAGCGCTCCGCCGATCGATATAATAACTCTGCAACCAGCGCGGAAGCGCTCGCTGCCGATTGCCGAAGTGGCGGAACGGTAGACGCGGAGGTCTCAAAAACCTTTGGGGGTAACCTCGTGGGGGTTCGAGTCCCCCCTTCGGCATACAATCGCATACGAAGAACAGGCCGCTGTGCATTTGTACAGCGGCCTGTTCTCGTTTATTCGACGGGAACATCAGGACGACTACGAACCGGATCAGCACGCTGGCTAACAGGGAAACGGCCGGTCGACATCGTCGACCGGCCGTTGCAAGCGGGTGAGTTGAACAAAACCATCACGGACCAAACCACAGAGTTATGTCAGTGCGGGATCTTCGCAGATGTTAGTAACTGTAAGGTACACGTCGGATTCTCCGACAACAATGGGGCGGCGGAACTTCGCCGCGAACCCAGCACCTAGCAATCAAATCACGAATTTTACAGGCGAAAGTGGTTGCGAGCCCTCAGGCCATTGACGGTAGTCGTCTGCGCCACGTAAGAGACGCGTCCCTATTTCGCCGCCGCAGGTGTGACAGGCCCGGCCGGAGCCTGCGCAGTGTTAGCCTGACGGTACTGCGGATGTGTCTTATAAAAATCGTCGATGCCCGTGGCCATCTTCTTGCGATCTTCGTCGGTCATCGTTCCGCCGCCCTTAAAATTCTTCGCGTCCTGGTCGCTCATAGTGCTGTTATTGCTACACCCGGACATGCAGAAAATCGAGATTACTGTCATGGCGATCATGCCGGCGATGTTCTTGTTCTTCGCGATCATATTTCAATAGTCCTCCGGCCCCAGCAGCATTGCGCTGCCAGGGCCGTAATTCGGATCTCACGACCCGCGTAATTACTGGCGGGTCGAGTCCCACATATTGTCCGCCGGGCGGCCGACCGGATCGGGATTGGTCGCGTACGGGAACATTGACTTGACATGTCCGTCCGTGAAGAGGAAGTTCGCACGGCCGGCATGCTTGGTGCTAACGGCGCCGTTCTTGCCAGCCGGATAGGCGGCGTCAGGACGCGCGCCGTTCGGCTCTTCCTGCGGCGAGGCCCACTCGAAGGACGACGACAGGTTCGCGCCGCCGATCACCGCCCCGTAAAAACCGGTGACGTTCGTAGCGCCCGCATTCACGGAGTCATCGTCGTGCTTCTCGGCGATTAGAATCGTGCTGGCGGGTTGGCCGATCGCGGCCAGGTTCTTGCTGTTGGTGGTATCCCAGCCATTCGAGGTCGGCGGATTGGTGGTCGGCCCCTGGGACATCGGGCAGATGACACCGATGAGAGTAGGCGTTACGTTTCCACCGGTCGTTAGTGCGTTTGCCGCATATGAAATCGGAGTGCCTGCCCAGCTCGGATCCATCCAGCTAATTTCCTTCGTGCTGCTATCGTCCGGGCATCGGAAGATCGCATACCGCGACGGCGCATTCGCATTGCCGCCGTTATTGGAGCTGTTCACGCCCGACCCTTGAATATACGGAGCGATCGTAGCCGCCCACGAGTACCTCCACTGGGCGTCCAATCCGAGCGGGAAGGACTCATCGTTGTCCTGAACGTACTGCAGCATCGCGAGACCCTGCTGCTTCATGTTCGACGTGCAACTAATGGCCCGCGCCTTCTCCCTCGCCTGAGCGAAGACCGGGAAAAGAATGGCAGCGAGAATCGCGATAATCGCGATAACAACGAGCAACTCAATAAGCGTAAAACCTTTGAACTTCATCTTTAAAACTCCTTTGCGATAACAATGTATGAAACATTGCGAATGGCAGATACCCCGGCAATTTGAGCCGAATTCTTCGTCAAACGACAGCTAAGCCCTATGCATTGATCGCTATTATCGCGAATAAGCAGCTGACGTCGTCGTTTTATCGAATAAATTGACCTCAACCGGATTGATGTAGCAGGTTAATCAACCTTGATGGGCAGATTATATCATAGCCGATTAACACTGTCAATACATTTTATGTAAATTGACTAGGCAAGTTAAACTCAAAGCCTTGGATGCCTGCTCGATCTCAGAACGGACTGGGCTGACACCTGACATTAGCATAGTCAATGTTGGAACTATCGAATCGGGCTTATACGTTACCGGCTTGTGGGATCTGTATATATCAAAATGGATACTCATCCAGGATATCCGACAGCATGGGGATACAAACCACACCTTGACGCGCCGCGCCGCCAAATACAAAAAGAGGCCGGCCGCAAGGAAGCAGCCGGCGTGGCAACGACCGGCCGATGTTATCGACTAGCGGTTCTAGGTTGGAGGCGACGAGCGCCACAGGACGGCCTGCCTGGATCGTTTAATATCGCAGGCAGGCGCAGGCGCAATTGCGCGTTAAGGCGTGGGCTTTGCCGAAGACGCATTCGGACTTGGCATGCCGTTGCCGTTGTTATTCTCCTGGTTCCTGAGGCTTCCGATGGTCATTTTTTTGGCCATATCAGACATAGCGGGGTCGTTTTGCACCTGCTGTATCCGCGCCTCAAGCTGCGACTTTGTCGGTGGATCCTTCCGCTCGACACCCAGACTGTTGCACCCGCTTCCAGCTCCCAGCAAAGCCAGTCCGGCCGTCACCAAGACGACCCTCTTGTCAATCGGTCTCATACTTCCAACTTCCTTCGAATAAGCCGGCAAGGAGTTGCCTCCTCACCGGCACTTGCGGTAGCGTCTGCCTCATGCGAGGCGGCAGATTACCAGGGCCACCAGCCGGCCGACTCGCCGCCAACCTCGTAGGCGGGGCCGGGGTTCGAGTAGTCGTACACGCCTTTGATCAGAATGTTAGTCTTCCAGTTCAAGCGGCCCTTCTTCATCGCCTTCACGTGGCCGTCGAGGAAGAGGAAGTTGCTCATCCCCGAATGTCGATAGCGCGGCAGTTCGTAGCAGGTCATCCAGCCGCCATACGCTGTACCGGATGGCTGATCGCAGTCGACGGCGCTGGCCAAGTCGGTGTAACCGTTCGCCGGCGAGTTCACGGAACTCGTCCACACATACTCGTCTGTGTTAAAGTCGGTCTTGCCGGACTTCCCGCCCGCCGCGCCAACTTCCCACATGGCGATCTTATCGGCAGGCGCATCGATAGCGGCCATATTGACAATCGGCGAAGACAGGTAGACATTGCTCGTCGGGTTCGTTGACCCCCACCCGCTCTCCGGGAAGACATCGGCGCGTACCACGAACTGGTCGTTCATTGTTGGATTCGCATTCGACGGACACGCCCACACACCACCGAACGTCCCAAGCGCCGGATAAGTCGTGCTGCCCACCGTCACGGTAACCGTCTGCGTCGACCCGTTCTTGATATACGGGCTAACCGCCGCCGACCAGTCGTACACATTCGCTGTGCCGCCGCCGATCACGGCCATCGGGTACGCCTCGTCGTAGTCCTGCAAGTACTGCATCAACGCGAGACCAATCTGTTTCTGATTGTTCAAACACGTCGTCTGCCGCGCCTTCTCCCTTGCCTGAGCGAAAACCGGGAATAGAATGGCTGCGAGAATCGCTATTATCGCGATAACAACTAGCAATTCAATAAGTGTAAAACCTCTGGATGATAATGTCGACTTCATACTCTTTACTCCTTTGCAACAACGATCCGATAAGGCAACTGCGAACGAAGGAGGTACAGGACAGAACTAAAGGCCGCGATACTAGCAATACTACAGCAACACTTCTTTAAGTTCGAACATGTTGTTCGCGACCTCGCGATTGACGGACCAGCCTCCTCGGCTCGAACCTAATGATGTACCAGGTTAATCAAAACATGGTAGGCAAAGTATATCACAGGTCAACCATCGTGTCAATACATTTGCCTAATTGACTAGACAGATAATTAAAACATTGCACATTCGAATCCTCAATACTAATTGACCGTCAAACTTTAAAGATGAAAATCGTGCGAGTAGTCGTTTAATTCCGCCGACTCACGCACCTCGTTCTGCGGTTCCGCCATTCTCTTGGCGAACAACCCAATACTGAATTATGACTATCAAATTGGATATAACTGGTATACTCACTAGGATAGTGGATAAGCGCGGAATAGGTGGTCAGACTTATGTCTTTGAAATCGAAATGTCCATACTGCGGCAGCGACACGCGCCAGGTTAAGGCCGGCATGGCTAACGACGTACAGCGCTACAAATGTATGACCTGCCAGCGCCGCTACACCATCGAACACCAGGATCGCGGCTACCCCGCCGATGTTCGGCAGGAGGCAGTCCGCCTCTTCGACCAGGGAATCAAGCTACGGCAGATCGCTAAACAGCTCGGTGTCAACCATCAGAGCGTCGCCAACTGGATGCGCGAGAAACAGACGATCGATCCGAGCGTTCCGAATGTCGACGGAATTCGCAACTCCGTTATTAGTCAAGGGAGCCGGGCGATCAGGCAAGACACACCCCAGGCAGCCGACCTCAGTCAACCCAAAAGGCGCCCTACTATCAGCGACGTCGCCCGGATGGCCGGCGTCTCAACCGCAACCGTATCCAGCTTCATCAACCATAAGGGCCGCATGGGCACGGCCACGCGCAAGAGAATCCAGAGCGCCATGGAGGAGTTGCACTACACGCCAAACGCACTGGTGCGTGCCATCCGGCAACAGCGCACCCGGATATTCGGCGTGCTCCTCTTTGGTCTTGCCAGCCTTGACGAGCACGTGGGCGACTCCCTCACACCCTCACTTCTCGCCGGCATCAGCCACGCCGCCGATAACGCCGAGCACGACATGCTCCTCTACTCCGGCTGGCCCGACCATCCTGAAAGACACTCCGGTCTTAGCTTCCTCAACGGCCATATCGACGGACTCCTCTGGGTCGCGCCCGAGATGCGCGAGCCCGCCATGGACCGCGTAGCAGCAGCCGGCCTCCCCGTCGTCGCCATGCTCAGCCGCCACGTCCCCGACGGCGTCGGCTACATCAACGCCGACAACTTCGGCGCCATGTCTCTCCTCGTCGACCATCTCACCAGTCGAGGACATTCGCGAATTGCCTACCTCGGCCCCGCGCATTCGTCAAATTTCAAGGACAGGCTCGAAGGATACCGCTCGGCCATGCGGCACGCCGGCCTCGACACCAACCCGCTCCTCGAAGCCGCCATCGACTACCCATTCAACTCTGACGTTCCCGGAATCGCCGTCGACCAGTGGCTCTCCGCCAACGTCCGCGCAACCGCCATCATCTGCGCCGACGACGGCCTCGCCGCAGCCGCCTTCGACGCCCTTCAGGCCCGCGGCATCCGTGTCCCGGAAGACATCGCCCTCACCGGCTTCAACGATATCTTCGACGCCGACCGTATCGCCGGCGGCCTCACCACCATCCGTCAACCCTTCCGCCAAATGGGGCAACTCGCCGCCGAACGCCTCCTTGCCATGATCCAGGGCGCCCCCGTCGACACCTGCCGCATCGTCCTCCCGACCGAGCTTGTGGTCCGCGCATCGAGCGGCGGCTAACATCGTGCCAGCCGAATTGGGTAACATGACTAACCATGCCCATCGACGTCACCACTGAGATCGACATCAACCGTCCAATTTCCCAGGTTGCGGCCTTCGCCACCAACCCAGACAACGCACCGAAATGGTACGTCAACATCGTATCCGTCGAATGGAAAACGTCGCCCCCGCTCACCATAGGCTCAAAGATCGCGTTCATTGCGAACTTTCTCGGCCGGCGTCTCTCGTACACCTACGAAATCGTCGAATTGGTAGAAGGCCAACGTCTCGTAATGCGAACCGCCGAGGGTCCATTTCCCATGGAAACCACATACACATGGCGTTCTACTGCCGACGGCGCCACCCACATGACGCTGAGGAATCAGGGCGAGCCGTCCGGATTCTCGAAGGTCGTCTCGCCGCTCATGGCACGGTCGATGACTCAGGCGAATCGCACGGACCTCGCTCGCCTCAAGCAGATCCTCGAATCCAACTCATAAGGCCCTAACGGCGCGAGGCTAGGCCAACAAACGCAGCGCCTTCGACATCCTTCCCGCTTCGGTGAAGGTCCGTCGCGAGCGTTGGGAGGAGAGGCTCCGGGGTACACTCCGAGTATCAAAGAGTTCGGAGTGTTAGGAATATGGGTGGATTAGTAGACTGGCGAGAATGGTCGGCCGAGGCGTTCGCCGACGCAAAGGCGCAGGACAAACTGGTCCTCCTCGACATCGGCGCGGTCTGGTGTCACTGGTGCCATGTCATGGACGACGGCATTCCCGGCGACCCGGTCCATCGCGGCACATACAGCGACCCCGAAGTCCTCGAACTCATCAATGAGCACTTCATCCCGATCAAGGTCGACAACGATCGACGCCCCGACATCAACGCCCGCTACAACATGGGCGGCTGGCCGACAACCGCCTTCCTGACACCCGGCGGCGACCTTCTCTACGGCCGCACCTACGTGCCGCCCGCCGAAATGCGGGACCTCCTCGAATATGTCGCCGGACTCTACAAGACCGATCGCGAGCAAATCGAGCAGCAGACTATTCAAATGCGCAGCGCGAAATCGGTGCCGGATCCGGACGAGGCCGGTGGCGGAGACCTCGATCCAAAAACCGTGTCTAACGTCGTGGAGATGATTAAGCGCAGCTTCGACTTCGTTTACGGCGGCTTCGGCAAAGAGCCCAAGTTCCCCCACCCAGCCACCCTCGCGCTAGTCCTCGAACAATACGCGGCCACGGGCGATGTAGAACTCAAGACGATCGCAGAGAAGACCCTGCGCGGCATGGACTCGGGCGGCATGTACGACAAGTACGCTGGCGGTTTCTTCCGGTACAGCACCACACGCGACTGGAGCATCCCCCATTTTGAGAAGATGCTCGAAGACAACGCCAAGCTCACGCCCGTCTATGCCCTCGCCTCCGTCGTCCTTGGCGACGAACAGTCGATGGACACCGTCCGCTCCGCCCATAGCTGGCTTCTGACCGACATGCTCGACTCGTCGACGCACACCTTCGCCGGAAGCCAGGACGCCGACGAGGAAGAGCGCTACTACGGCAAACCGCTCGACATCCGGTCTACGATGCGAACGCCCTATATTGACCGCACCGTTTACACCAACTGGAACGCCCTGATGACCTCCGCCCTCGTCGCCCGCTACAAGCTCACCGGCGAAGGGGACATTCTCCAGTGGGCCAAGGACACCTTCGCATTCCTGACGCAGACCATGTCGACGACGAAGGCCGACGGCGCCATCGAGCTCCGCCACTACTTTGTCGACGGTCAGCCTCAAGGCGGTCCGGGACTCATCGGCGACCAGGTGGACTACCTCGCCGCCGCTGTCGACCTCTACGAAGCCACCGGCGAGGCCAACTACCTCGACACCGCCGTCCGCGCCGCCGCCTACCTCCTGGGCACTCTCGAGGACAAGAACGGCAGAGGCTTCTTCGACCTCGCGCCCGACCCTAGCGCCATCGGCGAGCTTGCGACTCCCAAGAAAGACATGAACGAAAACGCCGACGCAGCCCTGGCACTCACCCGCCTCAGTGCACTCACGTCCGATGCCAGGTATCGTCAAGCCGCTATCGCCGCACTGAGCCTCTACTCCGGCAGCTACCAGCGCTACGGCTACTTCGCCTCGCAGTACGCCCGCGCCGTCGACGCCGTCACAAGCCCGGCCCTGCACATTGTCATCGTTGGAGATCTAGCCGCACACGACACCGTGGAACTCCAGCGAATCGCCTGGAAAGCCGTCGCTTCAGGAAAGACAGTACAAACCATTGACACCAGCGGAGCCGTCAACGCCGCGCCACTCGATGTCGACAACCCGTCGCCGATCCACGCGTCTCCCTATCCCGCGTCGACCGACGGCACGGCACTGGCCTACGTCTGCATCGCCGAAACCTGCCTCGCCCCCGTGTCGACGCCGGATGACCTCCGCACCCGCATCTTCGAAGCCCTACAACAGACGTAATCTGGGTGCCATGCCGGCCGCCATGGGCGGGCATGGCCTACCCTGACCGTCGCGGTCCATCTCGACTCCGCGCAGAACATGTCCATCGATCTATGGAATAGTAGGACCATGAAACGTCTTACCTCGCTCGTAATTCTCATAGGCTTATCGACCGCCGCCTATGCCCATGGCCACCAAACCGGGACTGCGTCAGCGCCGAAATCCACCACGGAATACGGATCGCTCGAAGGAACCGTCACCACACCCGACGGCATCGCAATTTGGGTTCCTATGAACCATGGCGGCATCCACGTCACCGGCGTCGCCGAAGACGGCCGCTCGAAATTCGACAAACCGACCGACACCACCATGGGTGGCCTCTACCGCGTCGACAAACTGCTTCCCGGCTACTACGACCTCAAGATTCGCACGGGCTATGTGAATGGCATCGCCTATCAGCCGCAAGTGATCTATGCCGTCCGGATCAAAGCGAACGAGAAGACGGTCCTCAACATAAAGATGGACCAGGGGGGAGGGTTGAATATCGTTGGAACGCCTGTGTATCCGACACCCGCAGCCGCCCGGGCCCAGAATGCACAGGGCGAAAGCCAGACGGCTACGGTCGTTACCGCCTCCGACGCCAAACCGTCGAACTAGAAATGACGAAAGGCTCAGCCGACACCGGCTGAGCCTCAAGCCAACGACCACTTACTTCGACAGGATCTTCTCCTGATTGGCGATAATCGTTCTCTGATTCGCCTCAATCGTCTCCTGATTCGCCAATATCGCGTTCAGCTTGTCCTGGTTGTTCTGGATAACCTTCTGATTGTCCTGGATAACAACCTGATTCGATTTGATCTCCGCCTGGTTGGCCTGGATCGTCTTCTGGTTGGCGATAATATCCGCCTGATTGCTGAGTACCTGATCTGTCGACATTGCTGGTCTACTCCTCCAATATATGGCAGTGACCGCGCGGTGCGACACGCGGCCAAAGTTACCATACCCTGTTTGTGCGGCAGCTTGAGGAACGAAATATCGTCGACGCATATCTATTAGCGCGGTTTCGGCGGCCCAGCAATCTTACATGGGACATATCAAAACTGACACGAGGTTAAGCCCACCTGACGACGAGCGAAAACCTACGACCATGGGAACGCGGGCACCGGGGTCTTAAAAAGTAGGTTCAACAGCACGAAGAACACCGCCATTCCGAACTCCCCCAAAATCATCCCCAGAAAGAACGGCCGCGCCTTCGTATAGAAGGCCATTCCCCCATAGCGGATGCAAATCGACTTGCACACCCACGCAACCAAACACGGGAACCAGAAGACGATAGTCGTCCACGACCCCGCTAGCGCATACCCAAGCGGATGCAACGGCCACCAGTAGAAGGTGGTACGCATGATCGTCAGGAACAGGCACGCCACAATGCCGACGCAGAAGAAGACCGGCATCTGCCACCGCGCCGCCGGGTCCACCACCTGCTGCGGCGAGAAGTACGACTGATACTCGTTCCACGACAACTGCGGGCTCCCCTGCTCCATCCATCCGTCGAGCCGCACCGCGCCCAGTTGATAGGGCTTCTGGATGTTGAGGACCACCGCGATCACCGTCGACAATAAGATTGCGTACACCAGCACACCCGCAAACGAGCGGCGACGGATCTTCGTCCCGTCAGAGATTCGCATGCTGTCCAGCATCCCCGTCAGCAGCAAACCGCGCTGATCCCTGAGCAGGAGGTTGTCGACAAATGCCAACATTGTCAGGTTCGCCCCGCCCAGCGCATGGATCGATCCGAACATGCGGTAGATGTCGATCGGGCGGAACGTCGTCTCGGTCATCAACATCCCCGCCTCGGCCGTCGACCTCGCCATCACCACCGCGATCACCCCGATCAAGACGACCAGCTCAAACACGGCAAGCCACAGTGACATGCCCATGCTCCAAAGCCACAGCGCCGACGCCGCCACGCTCCCGATCAACCCCCACACTGCCACCCGGTACGGCATGACCTCCGCCGAATCATCCACCTTCTCCCGGCCGATCGCAGCCGCCCAGACCTTCTTCAAATGCGGCCTCGCGATCCAAAGCAGGTAGCCCACCAGCACGAAGTACGCACCCATCGCCTGATAGCCGGTAAATAGTTTCGGCGGGAACATCGGCATCCCGGGTGTCGCAACGTTGTACGCAGCGAGAACCACTTCTTCGAACCGAGTCAGCACAAAGAAGAACCAGATCGAAAAGAGTACGTCCGCCGGCAAGAGGAAGAAGAACCCCAGCGCCGCGAACGAGAACGTGAGCGGCATCCCACCAATCGCATTCCACGGAGGCAGCTTCGCGTAGTCGTTGATCGACATCGGCGTCAGCACGTCAGGAATCACCGGGTCCATCTGATGGAGGCCCTTAAGCCCGAACAGGATGATCGGGATCGCTGCGCCGCACCAGGTCAAGTCGTTCTTGAAGAACGCCGGCTCTTCCCCGCCGCCTGCAATCTCAAGCGGAAGCTGCGCCAGCGGGAACGAAAGCTTCTCATTGTCGATCCACTGCTTGCGCAAGATCGTCGCCACACACAAGAAGGCAAACACCACCAGCCCGATCAAGATGCCCCAATTGAGCAGCGGCCCGATCCAGAGACTCCAGGGGATCTGTTCGCCGTGGTGCATCCCGTTGTAGAACGCCGTCGACACGGGCTGCTGACCGCCCACATGCGGATCGTAAGGCACCAGTCGACGCTGGATGTGCGGATCGAAGAGGCCGTGCCAGTTATTGACCGCGGTGGCAAAGTAGTTAGGAGTGACCAGCAGCGGAATCCACTTCTGCACGATCCCGTGGCTCGACACCATCGCCGCCACCAACACCATACAGTAGATAACCAGCAAGTCCGCGCCGCAAAGGCCAAACCGCTTCGAGATCGCGCGCATACCCCGATTGAGGGCCGAGGCAATCAAGAGCAATCCCAGGGCGACCGGCGGAAATTGGAGGTAGCCGATGTGGATCGACGATACCACCAGCTCCGCCTGCGTCACCAGAACCGCCGTCGCCGCCACAAGCAGCGACCCGATCAGAACCGCCCGGCCTCGAACCCCCGAACCCGCCGGGACGTCAACAGCCGCCGCACGCTTTACCGGCTTGAATAGCTGATTAATTGTCATAAGGAAGACCCAACCAGGTGGCATGGCTCTGCCCTATATGAGGAAGAGGAGCCAATCGTGATTATCGGCTCCTCTCATCGATAACATCATGCCTGCGACAAACTCTACGCCGAAACAGGGACCCGGTCCTCATCGACCGCCGTCGACGAACGCGTCGACGGTTCACCTTCCCCGTGAGCGACGCCGTCGGGTACCCGCATCGTAATCATTGCCGCGACCAGCATACAAACCCCGCCGAGGACCACGACGCCGATCGGATCGTTGCCGAAGACGTGCTTCACCAGCGGCTGGAACGTGAGCGACGCCACGATCTCCGGGATGACGATGAAGAAGTTGAACAAGCCCATATACAAGCCGGTCTTCTCCTGCGGAATCGAATCCGACAACATCGCGTATGGAAGCGACAATATCGACGCCCACGCGATCCCCACCCCTACCATCATTGCTAGAAGAAGATTCGGCGAGTGGATCAGGGGCATCGACACCAGGCCAAGCCCTCCGCAAACCAGCGCCGCCGCGTGAACGGCCTTGCGCCCTATCTTACGGGCCAATGCCGGAAGAGTGAAGGCGACAAGAAAGCAGACCAAGGAGTAGACGGCAAAACAGACGCCGCCCCATTCAGTCCCACGGTCGAACGCCGGCGAGTGCTCGTTGCTAGCGCCGAAAACGTGCCGGGCGGTCGATAAGCCGAAGAACATCCACATACAGAATAGACCGAGCCACGTGACTATCTGAACGACTCCCAGCCACCGCATCGTCAACGGCATCTCGCGGATCGCAACGGCGATGTCGACGAGGCCTGACGATTTTTGCGTTGACGTCGACGGTTCCGGCCGAGCCTCGGCCGTGCTGAACACCGTCCACAGAACCGCCAGTAGGAAGACAACCGCGCCAACCCGGAAGGAGTACATCACACTCAGCGGGATTCCGCTCGCCAGATTTCCGGTTACTCCGAAGTGATGCAAGATGGCCGGCAGCATGTTCGCAAATGTCGCGCCCAATCCGATGAAGAAGCTCTGCATCACGAAGCCCGCCGTCCGCTGATCCGTCCCGAGCTTATCGGCGACAAAGGCTCGAAACGGTTCCATGCTGATATTGATGCTGGAGTCGAGGAGCCACAAGAGGCCGGCCGCCATCCACAGCACAGAGCACTGCGGCATGAAGAAGAGGGCGATACTCGACAAAATGGCGCCGACTAAGAAATACGGTCGACGTCGACCCAGCCCGGTCCAGGTGCGGTCGCTCATCCATCCGATAATCGGCTGAACGAGCAGCCCGGTCACGGGTCCGGCAAGCCACAGGATCGGTATGTGGTCCGCGCTTGCACCGAGCTTAGTATAGATAGCGCTCATGTTGGCGAGCTGAAGGCCCCAGCCGAACTGAATGCCCAAAAAGCCAAAGCTCATGTTCCATATCTGCCAGAATGACAATCGTGGCTTTTGCATTGTATTGTTTCCCCAAAGCGAATAGTTGGCACTTCGCCCAAGACAGAGATCTTCGGTCAGATCTGACAGATGCGACCGATTCTTCTCCTACCTGGCGAACTAATGCGTGACGAACACTGCCCCGCAGCGGGCGGGTAGCGTTAACTTAATGGTGGAAGCACCCACCTCCGCGCTCGCACTCGCCCCCATGGCATCCGCAACGTGCCCAATCCTTGCCGGAATGCCGGAACGGGCGATCTCGATTTGGGCGGGTTTGGTGTCGGTATTGAAGGCGCAGATGGCGGAGTGCCCGCCCACCGTGCGTGCGTAGGCGAACTGTTTGTCGGCGACATAAAGACAGGTCATCGCGCCGCGTCGAAGCTCGGCGTTCGCGGCGCGTAGGTGAGTGAGGCGACGAACGTGGTTGAAGATCTCATTCTGTGCCGGCGTACGGCCCGCGGCCGTGAATGCGTCCTGAGTGTCACCGGGGAAGCCTCCGGGGAAGTCGTGGCGGTTATCGGGATCGTCGCCGCCGGTCAGCCCGATCTCATCACCGTAGTAGATCTCCGGGATGCCCCGGCCGGTGAGCAAGAAGGTCATCGCCATCTTGAGCCCGGCTGGATCGGCATCCTTCTCGCTCATGAACCGACGGGTGTCGTGGTTGCCCGCGAACGTCACCATGTGGTCGGGAGACGGGTACAGCCAGTCGTGCGACAGTACAGTGGCGATGTCGACAAACGACGCGTTATTGGCAAAAACACCCCGGATTTGGTAGAAGAGCGGGAAGTCGAAGAGTGAGCCGACCCCCGTGTCGATGCCCGCCTCGCGTCGACCGCCCTGGAAGTACGAGACGACCGCCGAGTCACCGTTCCAAACCTCACCGACCGCGTTGACGGCCGGATGTTCCCGGTGGATCTGGCCGCTCCACTTCTGCCAGTAAGCGCGCGGGACGTAGGGCATCGTGTCCTCACGTATACCGTCGATGCCGGTACTGTCGACCCACCACAACGTGTTCTGGATCTCATACTTTGCGACCTCGGGGTCGCGCTGGTTGAGGTCTGGCAGCCAATCCACAAACCACCCGTCGAGTGTAGTCGCCTCGACCGCCGGCGTCCCGTGCGGATCGGTTAAACTCCAGATCCGCCAGTCGTTGCTGAGGTGATTAGGCACGGTGCCGCTGAACCAGTTGGGTGTCGGCGGCGCTTCTAGCCAGGGATGGAAGTGGCTGGTGTGGTTGGTCACCTGGTCCTGCACCACCTTCAGCCCCATGGCGTGGGCCTTGTCGACTAACTCGCGGAACTTCGACAACTCGCCAAAATGCGGCTCCATGGCGTAGAAGTCGGTGGCTCCATAGCCGTGATAGTCGGAATGGACGTGCTCCGGATCCTTCTCCGGTCCGGTCGCATGATTGACGTTCTGATACACCGGGGTAATCCACACTGTGGTGACACCCAGATCTTTCAGGTAGCCAAGGTGGTCAATCACGCCCTGAAGGTCGCCGCCATGATAAGCGCCCGGATTAGATCGGGAATAGAGCCCAGGCGCAGCCGCGGGATCGTCGTTCTCTTTGTTGCCGTCGGCAAATCTGTCGACCATGACGAGATAGATGACGTCGTCCGGGGAAAACCCTTGAAAACGGCCGGCCGCGGCGAGCGGTTCATCGACGTCGAATGTCGCCGTCGCCGTACCACGCGCGGTCGACACCTTCACGACGTGCGCCCCCAAAGAAGCGCCGCGGGTAATGTCGATGTTGACGAACAGATACCGGCCCCCGCCCGTCACGGTCGATTTGCCGGCCTTGACGCCGCGGCCGTCGATAGTAACGCGGCCGCCGGTGAGGCCGGTACCGGTGATCATGAGCCGAACAGGGTCGACGGAACTGCCCGCCCACCAGTTCGGTGGCTCGATTTTTGAAACTGTTGGGGACGCCTGGACCGTCTTCAGAGTCGAAAGTTGGGGAAAAGTGTGTCCGGGACCGGCAAACCCCGTAAATAAACTGATGGACACAGCCCCCAATATGGTAAATTTAGTACGTGCGTGCATTAAAGCCCCTTAGACATTCCCCACACGGTTGGGGTGAGGCAATTATAGGCAATGGACCGGGAAAAGTCAAGTATTAACTTTCCCCAAAAAATACATGTTGACAATGTTCGGGACCTATGATATACTCCAAACACGTTACCCCAAACGGTTGGGTGAAATCATGGACTATTGAGATTTAAGACGTTTAGGTTGAGATCGATTTATTATCTAAGTGCAGAGAGGGACCAAACTATGAAGTACGGTAAGTTCAAGGGGTTTACACTGATAGAACTCCTCGTTGTCATCGCCATTATCGCGATTCTCGCAGCAATTCTGTTCCCGGTATTCGCCCAGGCCAGAGAGAAGGCGCGCCAGATTACCTGCGTGTCCAACAATAAGCAGCTCGGTCTTGCGCTTCAGCAGTACTGCATCGATAGCGACAATCTGTTGCCACCGGCGGAGAGCAACAATCCCAGCATGTATGTTGTTGGTGCTCGCCTGATGCCCTACATCAAGACAGCTGCACTGTTCAAGTGTCCCTCGTCACCGTTTGTCCATGGCGCTCGCCAGTTCAAACAGCATGACAACGGATCGGGCAACTACCTGCTGCCGCCGAATGACGGCTGCATCGGTCTGCCGACATCGACTCAGGCTCCTTACTATCCTGACGTGTATCCGCCGACGGACTATGACGTCAACCAGTCGTTGTACTCCTGGCAGGGTTCGAGCTGCACGGGCGCCTGGGGCGGCTTCGGCACTCCGGAACCGCTTGACAGCGGCAAGATCAGCAGCGCCAGCAAGTGCGTTTTCTCGATCGACCTTCCACCCGCCGACTTCATCTGGCCTTACCAGTCGGTTTGGGACGCCGGTGGCGCCAAAGCGAAGGGACGCCACTCCGAAGGTTCCGTCGTCCTGTTCATGGATGGCCACGCCAAGTGGTATCAGTTCTCGAAGCTCTATCCGCATGGCGTCGAGTGGAGCGGCAATACCGACGAGTGGGTTTGCTGGGGCTTCACCTGGGCTAACCC
>Ga0070658_10001327_pt1 | contig 21098 bp, 18 predicted proteins | sample KBSC13metaG_FD_64664 | JGI IMG/M metagenome (GOLD analysis project Ga0070658, IMG submission 64664) | Corn rhizosphere microbial communities from Kellogg Biological Station, Michigan, USA - KBS C1-3 metaG | ecosystem: Host-associated > Plants > Roots > Rhizosphere > Soil ...
CACATGATAGCGAACCGCGCCGTCCCATGACACGCGCCTGGGTCGAGATCGACTTGGGCGCTCTGTGCCGAAACGGGGCTGCCGTAGCGGCACGCGCTGGCGTGCCCCTGCTTCCCATGGTGAAGGCCGACGGCTACGGCCTCGGCGGCCTCCGTGCCGCCCTCGCGCTCGATGCGCTCGATCCGTGGGGCTACGGCGTAGCCACCGTTACGGAGGGCGATGAGCTCCGCCGCGGCGGCATCACGCGTCCAATCGTGGTCTTCACGCCCATCCTGCGCACCGAAATCGATTCCCTGCGTCGCGCCGATCTCACGCCGGCGCTCGGCGATCCGGCGGTGATCGAGTCGTGGGTTCGCACCGGGCGGCCGTGGCACCTCCAGATCGATACCGGCATGGGACGCGCGGGCATGCGCTGGGATGCCGTCGCGAAACATCGCGACCTGCTGGAGCGCGCAGTGCCCACCGGCGTCTTCACACACTTCCACTCCGCCGAACTGGACGACGCCAGCCGCGACGAGCAGGAGCGACGGTTCGCCGTCGCGCTCGATGCGCTGCCGGTGCGTCCGTCGCTCGTCCACGCCGAGAACGGCGCCGCGGTCGAGCGGCGGGCGCCGAGTCCGTGGTCGCTGTGCCGCCCCGGCGTGTTTCTCTACGGCGTGGCGAACGTCGAGGGAGGGCCACTCGCACCGGAACCGGTCGCTGCGGTGCGCGCACGGATCGTCGAGCTGCGCACGCTCGGTAATGGCGAGACCGTGAGCTACGACGCCACCTGGCGCGCCGCCGGTGAGCGCAGGATTGCCACCGTGCCCGTGGGGTACGCCGATGGCTATCGCCGCAGCCTGAGCAATCGCGCCGAGGCGCTGCTCGGCGGACGTCGCGTTCCTGTTGCCGGGCTCGTGACGATGGACATGACCATGTTCGACGTGACGGGCACCGATGCCGCGCTCGGCGATGTCGTCACCCTGCTCGGTCGCGACGGCGGGGACGTGATCACGATCGCGGAGCTGGCACAGCGCAGCGAGCTCTCGCCGTACGAGGTCCTCACCGGGCTTCGCGAGCGGCTGCCGCGCCGATACCTGCACGAAGAGCAGGCCGTGGCCGCCGCATGAGACGTCGCGCCATCATCCTCGTGCTCGACGGCGTCGGCATCGGCGAGGCGCCCGACGCGGCGCGCTACGGCGACGTCGGCAGCGATACGCTCGGTCACGTGTGCGAGACCATCGCTGACATCTCGCTGCCGAACCTTCAACGCGCGGGACTCGGCAACATCCGCCCGCTGGCGCACGTCGCGCCGGCTGACGCGGCGGAAGGCGCGTGGGGCATGATGCAGCCCGCGTCGGCGGGGAAGGACAGCACCACGGGTCATTGGGAGATCGCCGGTCTGCACCTGGAGCGTCCGTTTCCGACCTATCCGGAGGGTTTCCCGTCACCGGTGATCGATGCGTTCGCGCGAGCAACGGGTCGCGGCGTGATCGGCAACGTGGCGGCGAGTGGAACGGAGATCATCGACCGCCTGGGCGCCGAGCACGAGCGCACCGGGAAGTGGATCGTCTACACCTCTGCCGATTCGGTCTTCCAGGTGGCGGCGCACGAACGGACGGTGCCCCTCGATGAGCTGTACGCGGCGTGTGAGACGGCGCGTCGTCAGCTCGTCGCGCCCAACGACGTGTCACGCGTCATCGCGCGTCCGTTCGTTGGTGAGTCGGGCGCGTACAAGCGGACGGGCAACCGTCGCGACTACAGCATCGCTCCGCCCGGTGAAACGCTCCTCGATGCCCTGGCCGCCGCCGGTATCCCGCGCGCGGGCGTCGGCAAGGTGGACGATCTGTTCGCCGGCCGCGCGATTCGCTCGCGCCACACGGCAGGGAACGCCGAGGGCATCCAGGATGTACTGGAGTGGCTCCAGGGAGAACAGGGTGGGTTGCTCTTTGCCAACCTGGTAGATTTCGACACGCTGTTTGGCCACCGCAACGATGCGGCAGGGTTCGCGAACGCACTGCGTCAATTCGACGACGTATTGCCCGCCATCCGCGCCGCGCTTCGAGAGGACGACCTGCTGTTCATCACCGCCGATCACGGAAACGACCCGACGACTCCCTCGAGCGATCACGCTCGCGAGAACGTGCCGCTGCTGGCACTGGGCGACGCCGCACATCCGGTCTCGCTCGGAGTGCGTCAGACCTTCTCGGATCTCGGCGCCACCGTCGCGGAGTGGCTGAACGTCGGATTCCGCGGTCAGGGGAGCAGCTTTCTTCCCAGCCTGGAGCGCGACCGGTGAGCGAGCGCGCGGTCGGGCTCCTGCCCGCCGATCGTGTCTGGATCACGCTCACCGAGCGTGCGATGGGCGCGATGGAGCGCGCGTACGCGCCGTATTCCGGCTTTCGTGTCGGGGCGGCACTGCTCGCGGCCGATGGTAGTGTCACCGAAGGCTGCAACGTGGAGAACGCGGCGTATCCAGCCACGATCTGCGCCGAGCGCGCAGCCGTGGCCGCAGCCGTGACGAGAGGCGTGCGTTCGTTCCGCGCCATCGTCATCGCCACCGAAGCCGACTCGCCGGCATCGCCCTGCGGGACGTGTCGGCAGGTCCTCATGGAGTTCGCGCCGGAGCTCGAAGTGTTGAGCGTCACCCGCGGTGGCGCCGAAGCGCGGTGGACGATGGCCGAGCTTCTTCCTCATGCCTTTACCCCCACGTCGCTGGGGCGCCGATGACGCGCGCCGCGACGACGGACGGAGTGTACGAAGTGCCTGATCGGATCGCTCGCGGTGCCCTTGGCATCGCTCTGCTTCTTGCGCTCGGTGCCTGCTCGGAGCAGGTCACCAGCTCGCTCGGTTGCCCGGAGCTGTGCTCCGACCAGAGCGCCACGCTGCGCGACACCCTGCTCACCGACGCCGTGGTGTTCGACACCACGTTGACCGGTTATCCGCAGCTTGGCACCACGCGGGAGCTGTCGCTCGTCGCGCGCGGCGACACGGCGGATTCGCGCATCGTCGCCCGCTTCGACACGTTGCCGAGCACGTACGTGCCCGCCACAGCGCAGGCCGACAGCGCGATCGCCTTCGTGGACAGCGCGACGATGATCTTCGTCGTCGATACGACGTTCGTGCGTCCCACGACGGCGGTGACGATCGATGCCTACGATGTGGACACGACCGCTGCCGACACGAATGCCGATGCGGTGATCCCGCTGTTCCGGCCGGACCGGCTGATCGGATCCACCACGTTCCAGCCGGCGCAGGTGCGAGACACGCTGCGACTGCAGCTGAGCAACGACGCCCTGCTGGCCAAGATCCAGGCGAAGGCCCGGCTGCGCGTCGGCCTCAAGTTGCGCGACGGGTCGTTCCCCACGCTGCGCGTCTCGGGTTCGGCCTTCACGCCGCGCATTCGCTTCCGCACGTCCACGGACAGCACGGTGGCACCGGATACGATCCAGCTCACCTCGCTCACGCCTACCGACGATCCGGTCGTCGCGTCGGGGCTCGCGCTCTATCCAGTGATCGCGGCCGGCGTGCTGCCGCCTCCGCCGCAGGATTTTCTCGCGGTCGGCGGCATGAACGGCGCGCGCAGCTACCTTCGCTTCCTCATTCCGCCCATCGTGCTCGACTCGGTGCAGGTGATCCGGGCCTCGCTCGAGTTGACCCAGCGCGCGCCGCGATCCGCCGGCGGAAGCGGTGATACGATCACCGTGCTCACCTCGGCGATCCTTGCCGGTCCGAGCATCACGGACGTGAAGACGGAGCTGAACTTCCTCGCTCCGACGAACAGCTTCCCGATCGACACGCTGCGCGTCGTACCGGGGCAGGACCTGATCCGGCGCGTGGAGATCGTGAATCTCGTGCGCGCCTGGCGCGTCGTCGGCGCTGACAAGGCAACGCGTGCACTCGTGCTCACTGCGGCGCAGGAGGGCACCTCCCCCGGCGAGATCGACTTCTACTCGTCCGATGCTCCAGCCGACGTCCGTCCGCGACTGCGGCTCACCTACGTGCCGCGCCGCGGCTTCGGGATCCCGTGATGATGTCTCGCCCTTCACTCCGTCTGCTGGCGTCGTTGCTCGTTGCCGTCCCGGCTGCCGCCAGTGCCCAGGGAACCCTCAGCACGCAGGGCTTCGGCTATCCCACGGGCACCCTCAGCACGCGCACGCTCGGTACTGGGGGCGCCCTCGCCGAGATCGATCCGCTCTCGGTGAGCAATCCGTCCGCGATTCTCAACCTCGGCGGCACGGCGCTCTATTTCCAGGCCGAGCCCGAATACCGCAAGCTCAGCGTGGGCGGCCAGTCGCAGACCTCCACGATCGCGCGCTATCCGCTGATCCTCGGCGCGGTTCGCATCTCGAGCAGCGTGGCGGCAAGCCTGAGCGCCACCAACCTCCTCGACCGCAGCTTCCAGACGACGACGCACGGCTCCGTGATCGTCGGCGGAACGCCGATCGGCAGCACGAACACCTTCACGAGCGACGGCGCGATCGGCGACGTGCGTCTGGCGCTCGCCTGGGAGCCGGCGACCTGGGTGCACCTCGGCGTCGGCGCACACGCCATCAGTGGCGACAACCGGCTGAACAGCACGCAGGTGTTCGACGACAGCACCCGATACGCGCGTCTGGTGGATACGAGCACGGTGACGTATACGGGCAATGCCTTCTCGGGCGGCATCGAACTGTACGCCGGTCGGGCGGCCGTGTTTGCCGCGTCCTACCGTCGTGGCGGCAACCTCGAGCTCAAGCGCGGTGACACGACGAAGGCCGACGCGCGCGTCCCCGACCGGCTCGCGCTCAGTGCGGCGTTTCTCGGCATCCGGGGCACCAGCATCGCCGTGCGCACCGCGCACGACACCTGGTCCAACATGGCGGGCCTCAGCTCGTCTGGTCTCGTGATTCACGACAGCTGGGACTCGAGCGTTGGCGCGGACGTGCTCGGGCCGCACTTCGCGGGTCGCTCACTGCAGCTGCGGGCCGGCGGTCGCTGGCGTACGCTCCCCTTCGGCGTCGGCGCCACGCCGGTGCGCGAGCGCAGCCTGTCCATCGGAGCGGGCACGCTGATCGCGCGCGGCCGCGCGGCGCTCGACGTGGCGGGCATTCGCGCCACGCGGGACGCGACGGGGATCGACGTCCAGGAGACGGCGTGGACGCTGAGCGTCGGTATCACGGTGCGTCCCTGAACGATGAACGAGCTCGTTCCACCTCCGGCTGACGCACCGGTCATCCTCGTTGCCGACGACGTGCCGGCGAACGTGGAGCTGCTGTTCGACCAGCTCCACGTGCTCGGCTTCCGCGCCATCGCTGCCGGCGACGGTCCATCGGCGCTGCAGACCTGCTTCGACCAGCATCCCGACCTCTGCATCCTCGACGTCTCGATGCCGGCCGGTGACCTCGGCGTGGATGATCGCTCGACGGGGTTCGAAGTCTGCCGTCGCATCAAGCGCGACCCGCGCACGGCACGCATTCCCGTCATCTTCGTCACGGCGCTCAACGACACGACCGATCGCGTGAAGGCCATCGAGGCTGGGGGCGACGACTTCCTCACCAAGCCCCACAATCGCCTCGTGCTCGGCGCACGCGTGCGCTCACTGCTCAAGCTCAAGGCGGCCACCGACGCGCTCGAGGAGAGCCTGCGCAAGCAGAAGGAACTCGAGAAGGTGCGCGACGATCTGATGAAGATGATCGTGCACGACCTCAAGTCGCCGCTGACGTCGATGATCGGCGCGATGGAGATGCTGATCGACGGGGATTTCGGCGCGTTGACCCTGGATCAGCGCACCGCGCTCGCCGACGCCGAGGGGCGCGGCGAAGACCTCCTCGCGCTCATCGAGGACCTGCTGGAAGTGGCCCGCCTCGAGGAGAACCGCCTCGTACTCAACCTGACGAAGATCGCGCCCGGTGCGCTGCTCACGGAAGTCAAGCGCGACTGGGAGATCCGCTTCCAGCAGGAAGGCGCGACGACGAAGCTCGAGCACGCCGATGACGCGCCCGTGATCGAGGCCGATCACGCGCTGCTCAAGCGCGTCTTCAGCAACCTGGTGCAGAACGCGCTTACGCACTCGGCCCGCGCCGTCACGGTGACGCTCGGGGCGAGACGCGAGGGCGATGGCGTGCTCTTCACGGTCGCCGACAACGGTGTCGGGATCCCCGCGGAGTACCACGACATCATCTTCCGCAAGTTCGAGCAGGTGAAGACGCCGCACATCCCGCGCGTCCGCAGCTCCGGGCTCGGCCTCGCTTTCTGCAAGCTCGTCGTCGAGGCACACGGCGGACAGATCTGGGTCAAGAGTGGCGGCGAGGTGCAGGGAAGCGCGTTCCACTTTTGGCTGCCGGAGCGACCGCCGGCGGAGTCGGCGCCGATCATTACCTGACCGGGAACGGGTGCGCGCCGGGCCTGCGTCAGTCCGGTGTCCGCCTGCGTGGCCGGTTACCTTTCGCTCATGTCGCATTCCTCCCGTCCCACCGTCTACGTCGAGACGTACGGCTGCCAGATGAACGTGAGCGATTCCGAGCTGATGCTCGGGAAGCTCTCCGCCGCCGGCTATCAGCCCGTCGACGCGCCTGATGGAGCCGACGTCATCCTGATCAACACCTGCGCCATCCGCGATCATGCGGAGCAGCGGGTGATCGGGCGGCTCGGTGAGCTCAAGCGGCACATGAAGGCCGATACCGTGATGGGCGTGACCGGCTGCATGGCGCAGCGGCTCGGGCCGCAGCTGCTGGACCGCGCGAAGCACGTGTCGCTCGTCGTGGGACCGGACGGCTATCGCGCGCTGCCGCAGCTCGTGGAAGGCGCACGACGCGGCGAGCGGGCGATCGCGACGACGTTCGACCTCGAGGAGCACTACGAGGACTTCACGCCGCGGCGGTTCGACAAGGTGAAGGCGTGGATCCCGGTACAGCGCGGCTGCGATTATCGCTGCACCTACTGCATCGTCCCCAGCACGCGCGGCTCCGAGCGTAGCCGGCGGCTGGAGGATGTCGTTCGTGAGGTGGAAGCCGTCGTCGCCGAGGGAATGACGGAAGTCGTGCTGCTCGGCCAGACGGTGAACTCGTACAACGACGGCACGCACGACTTCGCCGACCTGCTCCGTGCCGTCGGCACCGTTCCTGGCATCCGCCGCGTGCGCTACACGAGCCCGCACCCGAACGACTTCTCCGACCGCGTCGTCACCGCGATGGCCGAGGTGCCGACGGTGTGCGAACACGTCCACCTGCCGATGCAGAGTGGCTCGTCGCGCATGCTCAAGCGCATGCTGCGCCGCTATACGCGCGAGGGTTACCTCGATTGCGTCGATCGCATCCGCAAGGCCATCCCCGGAGTTGCGCTCACGACGGACATCATCGTCGGCTTTCCTGGTGAGACGGAGGAAGACTTCGCGGAGACGCTGAGTGCGGTGCGAGAGGTAGGCTTTGCCGACGCCTTTACCTTCATTTTCTCACCGCGCGAAGGCACGCCGGCCACCAGGATGCCCGCTGAGCTGACGGTGCCGGCGGACATGGCGAGCGAGCGGCTCCAACGACTGGTGGAGACGGTCCGCACGGGCTCGCGCGCCAGGAACCTCGCGGCGCTGGGCACGCGCCACGAAGTACTCGTGGAGCGCGAGGCACGGCGCGGCGAGTCGATGCTGATGACGCGCACGCGCGACTTCCGCACGGTGCTCGTTCCGGGGGATGCGTCGCAGCTCGGCCAGTATCTGAGCGTCGAGCTCACCGGCACTACCGGCTCGACGTTCACCGGTTCCGTCGTCCGGCAGCGGCAGCCGCTTCCGATGGCTGGCTAGGCTCGATCGGCATTTCGCACCGGCGCGCGGAGATTCGCCCTCGCGCCGGGGACCGTCGCGCCGCTTCGTGCGCGCATGCCTCTCGTCGCGCGCGCCGCCGCCGCATACGCCGTCGGGCTGGCCATCGGTCTGGCGTGTCGACCCGGCCAGGCGCTGCTCGCCGCGGCTGTCGCGCTCCTCGGTGCGCTGCTCCTGTCGCACGGTCGTGGCGGCCGATATCCCTCGCTGCTCGCCGTCGTCGCTGCCGGGGCGCTGCTCGGCCTCGCCGACACGCAGCGCGCAGCGCGGTGCTCCGCTGCGCTCGCGGCTTCGCACGAATGGATCGCCGAGTTCGATGCGCCAGCCCAGGAGGGCGGGGTGGGGCGCGCGACGGTGTCGGCCGCCGGCTGCTCGGCCCACGCCACGCTCCTCGTCAGCGCCGGCCGCGCCGACGCGGGAAGTCGCGGCCGCGTACGGGGGATCGGCTCCGCGGACGAGCGCGGCCTGCTCGTCCGTTCGGCACGCATCCTCGACGTGCAGAGACCGTGGTCGTTCGCTGCGGTGCGCGCGCGTTCCGGCGCTCGGATCGATCGCATCTTCGCCGGTGATGCCCCGGTCGTACGCGCCCTCGTGATCGGCGACATGACGATGATTCCTGCTGCGCAGCGCGATCGTTTCGCGCGCGCGGGACTCGTCCATATGCTCAGCGTCTCCGGGCTGCACGTCGCCATCATCGCATTGGCGCTGGAGCTGCTGGCGGGCGTGCTGCGACTGCCGCGTCAGCCGGCCCGTCTCGTGAGCATCGCGCTGCTCGCGGCGTACGTTGCGGGAATCGGGGCGCCCGCGCCCGCCGTGCGGGCGGCGGCGATGCTCTCGCTGTTCATCGCGAGCCTCGCGATGCAACGTCCCACGTCGCCATGGGCGGTGCTGGCGATCGGCGGGGTCGTACCGCTGGTGTCGCCGCGCACGGTCCTGGACCTCGGCTGGCAGTTGAGCGTCGCCGGTACGATCGCGCTCGTTGCGGGAGGAACGCTCGCGCGCCGCAGCATCCCGACACGCTGGACCGGAGTCCGCCGCTCGACGGCGCGCGCCGCGCTCGTCAGCATCGTCGCGACAGTCGTGACGGCGCCGCTCGTCGCGTGGACCTTCGGACGGGTGGCGCTGCTGGGACCGGTCACGAACCTGCTCGCCGACCCGGTGATGGGACTCCTGCAGCCGGTGCTCTTCCTGGCGCTCTGCATTCCCGTGCCGTTCGTGGAACGACTGCTCGCCGACGCTGCACATTTGCTGCTCGCGGCATTCGACGGCGTCGCCGCGCACGCGGCCGCGGTGCCCGGTGGAGCGCCACTGGTCTATCCCACGCTCGCTGCGGCGGTGGCCGGTGCGGTAGCCGCCACTGCGGTGGTGGTTGCCTGTCTGTCGGAGCGTCCGGCCCGTGCGTGCATCGTGGCGCTCGGATGTGTCGCGCTCATGACGGCCGAGCCGCTTCTGCACCGCCCGCTGCCATTCACCGAGCTGCACATGCTCGACGTCGGGCAGGGTGACGCGCTCGCGTTGCGCACGACCGGGAACCGGTGGCTCGTCGTGGACGCCGGGCGCAGCTGGGCGACGGGCGACGCCGGCCGCAGTGTCGTGGTGCCGTACATCGCCCACCGCGGAGGACGAGTCGCGCTGTTCGCCCTGTCCCATCCGCATGCCGATCACGTCGGCGGAGCGGCGTCGCTGTTCGGCGCGCTCCATCCGGAGCTGTTCCTCGATCCGGGCTATGTCGGTACCACCCCACCCTATCTCGCCGCCCTCGCCGAAGCACGAGCGGATGACATTCCGTGGCGTCGAGTGCGTCCGGGCGATTCACTCGTCGTGGACGAGGTAGTAATCACCTCACTCGCGCCCGATTCCGCGTGGGCGTCCACTCTCAACGACGCGAACCTGGCCAGCACGGTGCTCCTCGTGCGCATCGGTCGCGTGCGGATTCTTCTCACCGGCGACGCCGAGGCGCCGGAAGAAGAGTGGTTGTTGTCCCATTGGCCTGATGCGTTGCACGCTGACGTTCTCAAGGTCGCCCACCATGGAAGCAATACGAGCACCACCGGGGAATTTCTTGCCGCCGTCCACCCGCGTCTCGCGCTCGTGAGCGTCGGTGCGAACAATTCGTACGGTCATCCCGACGTGGAGGTATTACAGCGCCTCGGTGCAGCCGGTGTTCCCACGCTGCGTACGGACCTCGCTGGCACCATCATCGTCCGCACCGATGGCACACGTCTGGAAGTAGAGGCGCGCGGCGAACATTGGACACTCGACGGGCCGCCCTGACCCGACCTCCTGTCCACCCGACCCGGACTTCGCGTGTTCATTCTCGGTTCCCCGATCTCCCTGCCATCGGAGTTGCTGGATCGCTTCCCGGAGCTGGCCGGAGCGCGCTACCGGCGCGGCGGTCTGCCATTGCGCGTGGGCGGGTGGCTGCTGGGTCGGTCCACGGTGTCGGGGATAACCCTCTGGAAGACCATCTGGCTCGCGAGGGGCGTGTCCTTGGACCCGGAATTACTCTTGCACGAACTTCGGCACGTCCATCAGTTTCAGGCAGATCGCGCGTTTCCGTTTCGCTATCTCTGGCGAAGCATCCGGCACGGCTACACCGAGAATCCCTATGAGGCGGACGCACGGGCGTACGCCGCGCGCCGGATCTCCGGCGCTTCCCCCATCGTGTAGAGGCAGCCCCGTGGTCCAGCACACTGCGACGTCGGTCGTCACGATCGAGCGATTCATCATCGAGCAGGAGCGCCTGCATCCGGAAGCCACCGGTGAGCTGTCCGGCATCCTGTACGACATGGCGCTCGCGGCCAAGATGATCGCCAGCAAGGTCCGCCTCTCCGGCCTCGCCGATATTCTCGGCGCCACCTCGAACTCCAACGTTCAGGGCGAGATCCAACAGAAGCTGGATGTCTTCGCCAACGACACGATCATCAAGGCGATGGATCACGGCGGTCGGCTCTGCGCCATGGCGTCGGAGGAAGAGCCTGGCCTGATCCAGATCCCCGACGGCTTCCGCTGCGGCAAGTATTGCCTGCTGTTCGATCCGCTCGACGGTTCGTCGAACATCGACGTGAATGTACCGGTAGGGACGATCTTCTCCGTCGTGCAGAAGATCACGCGCGGACGGCACGGAGAGATGGAGGACATGCTGCAGCCCGGCCGCCGGCAGGTGGCTGCCGGCTACGTGATCTACGGGTCGAGTACCATGCTGGTCTACACCACGGGGCAGGGGGTGCACGGCTTCACCCTCGATCCGTCCATCGGCGAGTTCCTCCTCTCGCATCCGAACATCCGCATCCCGGATGAAGGTCGCTACCTGTCGGTGAACGACTCGTACGAGGCGCAGTGGGACGAGCCCACCAGGCTGCTCATGCGTCGCTATCGCGGTCTCGAGGGCGGGCGCCGTCCGCTCAACGTGCGCTACGTCGGTTCACTCGTTGCAGACTTCCACCGCAACCTGCTCGGCGGCGGAGTGTTCTGCTATCCCGCAAACGGACGCATGTCCGGCGGCAAGCTGCGACTCCTGTACGAGGCGAACCCACTGGCGTTCATCTGCGAACAGGCCGGCGGCGCCGCGAGCGACGGCGTGCAGCGCATCAACGACATCCAGCCCACGGAACTGCACCAGCGCGTGCCGCTGTTCATCGGGTCGAAGCGGGACGTGGACCTCGCAAACCAGACGCTGGCGGGAGAGACCGCGCTGGTCGGCGCCTGAGGATAGCGTGACGCACGGGTGAGCGTGGCGCACGCCGTGAACTGGGGCTGGGCCAAGAACCCGGCTCACGCTGAGAATCGTGAAGCGTACGACTTGAATCGAGCGAGCGAGTCGTAGAAGACGACGAATGGACTCTGAAACGGCAGGTCCCAGCAAGGGATCCTGCCGTTTCAGGTTTTGTCCGCCGCTTCCTCTCTTCTGCAGTCACGTCTCGCGATTCACGCTTCACGATTCACAGTTAGTTTTAGGAAATGTCCTCCGAGAAAGAGAGCCCCTCCGGCATTCCCATCGCTCCCGTCTATCGGCCGGCTCCGCTCGATTACGAGCACGACCTCGGCGACCCGGGGCGGTTTCCGTACACGCGCGGCGTCCAGCCGACGATGTACCGCGGACGCCTCTGGACGATGCGGCAGTACGCCGGCTTCGGGACGGCCCAGCAGACCAACGAGCGCTTCCTTCTGTTGCTGGAGAAGGGCCAGACGGGGCTCAGCGTCGCGTTCGACCTGCCGACGCAGATGGGAATCGATTCCGACTCCGCGCGTGCACTCGGCGAGGTGGGGCGCGTCGGCGTCGCGATCGATACGGTGGAGGACATGCATCTCCTCCTGAAGGACATCCCGCTCGACAAGGTCTCCACCAGCATGACGATCAACGCGACGGCCGCCACGCTGCTCGCGATGTACATCGTCGTCGCCGAGGAGCGGGGCATCGCGCGCGACGCGCTGAGCGGCACGATCCAGAACGACATACTCAAGGAGTACATCGCGCGCGGAACGTATATCTATCCGCCCGCGCCGTCGCTCGCGCTGATCGCCGACGTCTTCCGCTTCTGCGCGGCGGAGGTGCCGAGCTGGAACCCGATCTCCATCAGCGGCTACCACATTCGCGAGGCAGGGGCAACGGCGGTCCAGGAGCTGGCATTCACCTTCGCCAACGCCATGGAGTACGTGTCGCGTGCGCGCGAGGCCGGGCTCGACGTGAACGGTTTCGCTCCACGGCTGTCGTTCTTCTTCGCCGCGCACAACGACCTGTTCGAGGAAGTGGCGAAGTTCCGCGCCGCGCGCCGGATGTACGCTCGGCTCATGCGCGAACGCTTCGACGCGAACGACGCGAGCTGCCGCATGCGCTTCCATACGCAGACCGGAGGCGTGACACTCCAGGCGCAGCAGCCGATGAACAACATCGTGCGCGTGACCATCCAGGCGCTGTCGGCGGTGCTGGGCGGTACGCAGTCGCTGCACACCAACGGCTACGACGAGGCGCTCGCGCTTCCGACCGCCGAGGCGGCGACGCTCGCACTACGAACGCAGCAGGTCATCGGGTACGAGAGCGGTGCCGCGGCGACGGCGGATCCGCTCGCGGGGAGCTTCTACGTGGAGCAACTCACCGACACGCTCGAGCGCGAGGCCGCAGCGCTGCTCGGGCGCGTGGATGACCTGGGCGGAGCGGCCAACGCCATCGCCGCCGGATTCTTCCAGGAGGAGATCGGTCGTTCCGCGTACGAGTATCAGCTCTCGGTGGAGCGTGGCGAGACCACCATCGTGGGCGTGAACAGGTTCGCCGACGAGAGCGAGCCCCCCGAGATTCCCACGCCCGACTACTCGGCGCTCGAACGCGAGCAGGTTGGTCGGGTGGAGGCAGTCCGACGGCGGCGCGACGCTGCAGCCGTTCAGGCGGCACTCGACGCCCTGCGCGCGTCTGCTGCCGGGTATGCTCCGGGCGACGGTGCCGGGCGCCGCGGACCACTGATGCCGCTGATCATCGACGCCGTCCGGGCGAGGGCCAGCGTCGGCGAGATCAGCGATGTGCTGGCGTCGACCTGGGGCGTCTATCGTCCGAACACCTGACGCGCGGCTGAACGGATCGTGTCGCCGGAGGGCCCTCCGGGCGTCCGGGACGTGACCTGTAGCGGGTTCAGCAGTCTGATTCGTGACTCTCCCGGCCCGGGAGGGATCACGATTCTGCTGGCTCACCAGACTACAGGAATTGACAGTATGCGTCGGGTTCTCTCGTTCGCCGCGCTCTCGCTGATCGCAATCGCCTCCACCGCCAGTGCGCAGCGTTCGACCCGCGGCAGCGTTACCTCGGCCAATCCGTCGCCGGAGCTCGGCGTGGACGCCGGCCTGCAGTTCACGCTCGATAGCCCGCGGACCACGAGCTTCCAGGTCCCGATCCAGGGGATCCGGATGGGCTTCTACGTGTCTCCGGCCGTGTCGATCGAGCCTTCGATCTACCTGAACTCCACGAGCTTCGAGGGGGGTGGAAGCCTCACGACCTACGGTGTCGGCCTCGGCATGCTCTATCACTTCTCCACCAGCCGGGCGGCGAAGCAGATGTACGTTCGTCCGTTCATCGGCCTCGACGGCTTCTCCGGCAGCGGCAACTCCGATAGCGCCTTCAACTTCGGCGGCGGCTTCGGTGTGAAGGTGCCGGTCGGCGACCGGTTCGCATCGCGCTTCGAGGCGAACCTCTCGCACGCCAGCAACAATGGCGCGTCGCAGAACGCCATCGGCCTCCTCGCCGGCCTGTCGGTTTACACGCATTGATCTCCCGAAAGGGCGCGGACCGACAGGTCCGCGCCCTTTCTCTTGCGACGCGGAAACGCGTCGCCGTCACGGCGAATTCGCCCGCAGGTCTACCAGGCGGTTCGCTCCCTTTATCCAGAGGTTCCATGCGCTCGATCAACATCTTCCGCACGATGGCCGTTGCCGGTGCCGTCCTCCTCGCGCCCAGCATGCTGAGCGCGCAGGTTGCCCACAAGCCGCTCTCGTTCGCCGTGTTCGGCGGCGCCGCGATGCCGATGGGTGACGCGTCCGACGCGTTCAACACGGGCTACACCTTCGGCGGCTCGATGGATCTTCGCAACTCCTCGATGTTCGGCCTGCGCGCCGATGCGAGCTACTCGAACAACAGCGTGAAGGCGACTGGCGTGGATGCCAGCAACAAGACCATGGGCGCCGACCTCAACGCCGTGGTCTGGACGTCGAAGCGCCCGAGCGCGATTGCGCCGTACCTGACGGGCGGTGCGAGCTTCGCGCACTACGACCTGGGCAACGGCATTCCGACGGAGAGCCACTGGGGCTTCAACGCCGGCGCTGGGCTCGACTTCGCCGTGGGCCGCATCCCGGCGCGTGTCGATGCGCGTTACACGCAGATCTCGACCGGCGACGGCACGAGCATGAAGTCGGTGCCGCTGACGTTCGGCATCCGCTTCTAATCGCGGGACGACTCACGAAGGGCCCGGCAGCCGATGGCTGCCGGGCCCTTCGTGCGTTGCGGGATGTCACGGGCGGAGCCATTGCCCCTCCCGTCTCCCGCCACTAAGTTTCCCGGCTGGACCAGCACCGCCTAAGTCTCACATAGATGCCAACTTACGAGTTCCGCTGTCCCCGCGGGCACGAGTTCGAGAAGTTCTACCGCACCATCAGCGGGGCCGAAGCCCAGGCCGCTTGTCCCGTCTGTGGTGAGCTCGCGGAGCGCATTCTCTCCCCAGCGGGATTTTCGTTCAAGGGTTCCGGCTTCTACCTCACCGACTACGGCAAGAATGCGCACCGCGACAAGGGCGCATCGCCAAAGGGCACGAGCAGCAGCACGAGCGACGGCAGCCCCTCCTCGGGCAGTGACACGAAGGGCGACAGCACGAAGAGCGGTGAGAGCGGCGGTTCTTCCAGCAGTGCCGCGTCAACACCGGCCCCGGCTGCGGAGTCCAAGCCGGCCCCGAAGAAGAGCACCGGAGAGTGAGCGCCGGCACTGACGCGTTGCGCGCCGAGCTGGCGCGCGCCGCCCGGTCGCTCGGTGCGCCCGCCGACGTCGAACCGCTGCTCGAGCGGCCGCGCGATCCCGCGTTCGGGGATTGGGCGACAAACGTCGCCATGGTGCTCGCCAAGCCGCTCGGCAGGAAGCCGCGCGACCTCGCGCAGGAGCTCGTTTCCGCGCTCGATTTCAAGGCCGCGGGGCTCGCTGGCGCCGACGTCGCCGGTCCGGGGTTCATCAACCTGCGCATGAGCGCCGACACGGTGGCCGATTGCCTGCGCGCGCTCATCGTGACTGACGAGCGGTACGGACGCAGCGACGATGGCGCGGCCAGGCCCGTCGTCGTCGAGTTCGTGAGCGCCAATCCCACCGGACCGCTGCATGTCGGCCATGGCCGGCAGGCCGCGCTCGGAGACGCCATCTCGTCGTTGCTGGAGTGGAACGGCTGGCGCGTGTCGCGCGAGTTCTACTACAACGACGCCGGCGTGCAGATCGAGAATCTCGCCCGGAGCACCCAGGCCCGCGTGCGGGAGCTGCGCGGAGCCCCGCTCGAGATTCCGGAAGGCGGCTATCACGGCGAGTACATCGCCGAGATCGCGCAGCGCTACGTCGCGGAGAACCCTGAGGACAAGACCGGCGACAACCTCGACGCGCTGCGACGCTTCGCGGTGCGCGAGCTGCGCAAGGAGCAGGATCGCGACATGCAGGCGTTCGGCGTCGCGTTCGACACGTATTTCCTCGAGTCCTCACTGTACGAGGACGGGCGCGTGGAGCACACGGTGCGCGCGCTGGTCGAACGCGGAAAGACGTATGAGAGGGACGGTGCGCTGTTCCTGCGTACCACCGACTACGGTGACGACCAGGACCGCGTGATGCGGAAGAGCGCGGAGAAGGGTGGGACGTACACGTACTTCGTGCCGGACGTCGCGTATCACGTGACGAAGTGGGAGCGAGGCTTCACGCGCGCCATCAACGTGCAGGGGGCAGATCACCACAGCACGGTCACGCGTGTGCGCGCCGGCCTCCAGGCGCTCGATATCGCGATTCCCGTGGACTATCCGGAGTACGTGCTGCACCAGATGGTGACGGTCATGCGTGGCGGCGAGGAGGTGAAGATCTCCAAGCGCGCCGGCAGCTACGTCACCGTGCGCGACCTGATCGACGAAGTGGGGCGCGACGCGGTGCGGTACTTCTTCCTCATGCGGAAGGGCGACTCGCAGCTGTCGTTCGACGTGGACCTCGCGCGCTCGCAGAGCGAGGAGAATCCTGTCTACTACATCCAGATGGCGCACGCGCGGATGTCAGGGATCTTCCGCGTCGGCGAGATCGACCCGGCCTCCATCGATGCGAGCGCCGATCTGTCGGTGCTCACGCTGCCCGAGGAGGCGGAGCTGATGAAGGCGCTGCTCGATTTCCCGGCGATCGTCGCCGGCGCGGCGGTGGCGCTGGAGCCGCACCGCGTCGCGACGTACCTGCACGACACGGCCGGCAAGGTTCACCTGTGGTACCACAAGGCGCACGTGCTGAACGAGCCGGAGCCGATTACGCGCGCACGCCTGGTGCTCGCGCGGGCCTCGCAGATCGTGCTGCGCAATGGCCTCGGCATGCTCGGCATTTCCGCGCCGGAACGCATGTGACTGGGCGTCAGACGTGATTCGTGAGACGTGATACGTAACTTCAGGACGTCGTCACGATTCACGCTTCACGTCTCATGGCTCACCTTCAGGACTCACCCAAGCCCTCCACCGCACTCCCATGTCCGTTCTCGTCGTCGGCTCCGTCGCGCTGGACTCAGTTGAAACGCCATTCGGCAAGGCCGACCATGTGATCGGCGGGTCGGGCACGTTCTTCTCCGCCTCAGCGAGCCATCTTGCGCCGGTGCAGCTCGTTGGCGTCGTCGGCAACGACTACCCGATGGAGCAGCTCGAGCCACTGAAGGAGCGCGGCGTGGACATGGCGGGGCTCGAGCAAGCCGACGGCAATTCCTTCCGGTGGCGCGGCCGCTATCGCCACGACCTCAACTCCGCGGAAACGCTCGAGACACATCTCGGCGTGTTCTCGCACTTCAGCCCGAAGATTCCGCCGCAGTTCCGCAGCGCGCCGTTCGTGTTCCTTGCCAACATCGATCCGCGGCTGCAGCTCGACGTGCTGCAGCAGGTGCAGAAGCCCCGGCTCGTGGCGTGCGACACGATGAACTTCTGGATCGAGAGCCGACGTCCGGACATCCTCGAGTTGATCAAGCACGTGGACCTGATCACGCTCAACGATGCGGAGGCGCGTCAGCTGACGGACTGCTTCAACCTCGTGAAGGCAGCGCGTTGGATCATGGAGCGCGGACCGAAGATGGTCGTGATCAAGAAGGGCGAGCACGGGGCGTTCCTCTTCCGGGAGAACTCGATCTTCTTCGCGCCCGCCTACCCGCTGGAGTCGGTGTTCGACCCGACGGGTGCTGGCGACTCGTTCGCCGGCGGATTCATGGGCTACCTGGCACGCACCGGCGATCTGAGCGACGCCAACCTTCGCCGCGCCGTGGTGTACGGCTCCGCCATGGGCTCGTTCGCCGTGGAGAAGTTCTCCGTGCAGCGGCTGCTCGAGATCACGCCGCAGGACATCGCGTCACGCGTGCGCGACTTCCACGCGCTGGTGGCCTTCGAGGAGGAGCTCTCCGCGTGAGCAGCGAACCCGGCGAGGAGCGCGGCCTGAACTACGCGAGCGCCGGCGTCGACATCGACCGTTCCGACGCGGTGAAACAGCGCATTCGCAGCGCCGTGGAGTCCACGTTCACGCTCGGCGCGCGCGGCAGCTTCGGTGGCTTCGGCGGCATGTTCCGCATCCCCGCCGAAGCACGGCGACCGGTGCTGGTGTCGAGCGCCGACGGCGTAGGCACCAAGCTGCGCGTCGCCATCGAGGCGAACCGTCACGGCACGGTGGGTCATGATCTCGTGAATCACTGTGTGAACGACATCCTCGTTCAGGGCGCAGTTCCGCTTTTCTTCCTCGATTACTTTGCCGCCGGACGGCTCGAGCCGGAGGTCGTTGCCGCCGTCGTGGAAGGGGTCGCGGCGGGCTGTCGCGAGAACGGCTGCTCGCTCGTGGGCGGCGAGACGGCGGAGATGCCGGGCATCTATACGCCGCCCGACTACGACCTCGCGGGGTTCATCGTCGGGATGGTGGAGGAGGACGCGATCCTCGGCGCGGATCGCGTGCGCGAGGGCGACGTCATCGTCGGTCTGGCGAGCAATGGACTGCACACGAACGGTTACTCCCTGGCGCGGCGCATCGTCTTTGAACGGATGGGCCTGGCTGTCAGCGATCCGTTTCCGGGGGAAGACGCCTCGGTGGCGGACGTGTTGCTGCGGGTCCATCGCTCGTATCTGCCCGTGTTGCGGCCGGTCTTGGGTCACATCCATGGCATGGCGCACATCACGGGCGGCGGCCTGCCCGGTAACGTGAACCGCACCCTCACCGACGCCCTGGACGCCGAGATCGATGCGGCGAGCTGGGAGGTGCCGAACCTGTTCCGGCAGTTGCAGCGCGCGGGTGGCGTGGATCGAGCGGAGATGAACCGGACGTTCAACATGGGTGTCGGGATGGTCGTCATCACCGACGAGGACGGCGCGCGAGCGGTCGAGGCGAGCGCCTCGTCGGCTCACCTTGGCAGCTGGCGGCTTGGGCGCATCGTGCGCGGAGCCGGACAGGTGCGTATCACCGAGGAGCACGCGTCATGAAGAAGTACCTCGTTCTGGCAGCTGGGATCAGCATGGCGGGCGCGACGTTCGCCCAGGCGCAGACGTCGTGCGCGGCTGGCGTACCGACGCCGTCGACAGCGACGAAGAACTCCGAGCAGCAGGCGGCCGATCTGTTCCAGTACCTCGCGCCGCAGCTCTCCGCCGCGCTCGCCGGTGGAAGCGCTACGCTCGGCCAGTCGAGCACCCTGGGCGGCCTGGGCCACATCAGCATCGGCGTGCGCGGTACGGCAGTGCAGGGATCGCTGCCGCAGGTGGACCAGTTCCCGACCTGCTACACGGGCGCGTACTCGGCTGAGCTCCCCACCAGCTCGCAGGTGATGCCGGGCGGTGGCGCGGATGCCGCGATCGGCGTGTTCGGCGGCCTTCCGCTCGCCCTCACCAACGTGGGCGCGGTGGATGTGCTGCTCAGCGCCACCTACCTGCCCGAGTTCAACAACGACAACGTGAGCGTGAAGCTCCCGGACGGCTCGCTCAAGATCGGGTACGGCCTGCGAGTCGGGCTGCTCTCGGAGTCGATCATCGTTCCGGGCGTGTCGTTCAGCGTCATGCACCGCGACCTGCCGACGGTGGATCTCACGGCCAACAGCAGCGCCAGCGACTCGCTCTACGTGACCGGCCTCAAGATGAAGACCACGTCGTGGCGCATCGAGGCGAGCAAGTCGCTCATCATCTTCGGGATCTTCGGCGGCGTCGGCAAGGATCACTATGATTCGTCGGTGGAGCAAGTGCGCGCGTCGGTGCTCGCTGGTGGCCTGGGCCGGACCGATGCCACGCTCAGTCCGTCGCCCGCGCAGAAGCTCGATCGCACAAACATCTTTGCCGGCGTCAAGCTGAACCTGATGATCTTCAAGCTCGCCGCCGAAGTGGGTCGCGTGTCGGGTGGCCAGGTGACCACCTTCAACACCTTCTCCGGCTCCGAGCCGAACGCCGCCCGCAACTACGGTTCGGTCGGTCTGCGCTTCGGTTTCTAGCGAATGGCATCGCGCGAGCGCGCGGCGGCACCGGCAGATGGCGCGTTCATGCGCCGCGCGCTCGACCTCGCGGAAAATGGATGGGGACGCACGGCGCCGAACCCGATGGTCGGCGCCGTCGTCGTCCGCGACGGGAACATCGTCGGTGAAGGCTGGCATCGACGCTACGGCGAGGCGCACGCGGAGGTTGAAGCTCTTCGCTCGGCCGGCGAGCGGGCGCGAGGCGCGACGATGTACGTCACCCTCGAACCGTGCAACCACGAAGGTCGCACGCCCCCGTGCACCGACGCCGTTCTCGCCGCCGGGATCCGGCGGGTCGTGATCGCCGTTGCCGATCCCAACCCCATCGCCGCCGGAGGTGCCGAACGTCTGCGCGCGGCCGGGGTGGCGGTGGAGATCGGCCTTGGTGAGGCGTCGGCGCGGGAACTGAACTCCGTCTTCTTCCACGCTCTGGCGTCGGATCGTCCCTTCGTGCGGCTCAAGCTCGCGCTGTCGCTGGACGGCGCGATGTCGGATTCCACGCGGAAGCCGGCGTGGCTCACGGGACACGAGGCGCGCGGCGAGGTGCACCGCCTGCGCGCCGGATCGGACGCGGTGGCCGTCGGCATCGGCACCGTCCTCGCCGATGATCCGCTGCTCACCGTGCGGAGCTTTTCGGCACCCCGGGTGCCGCCCGTGCGCGTGGTGTTCGACACCTCGGCGCGATTGCCGCTCACGTCGCAGCTCGTGCGGACGGCGCGCGAGTCGCCGGTGCTCGTCGTCTGCTGGGCGCCGGAAGCGAGGCACGCATCGGCGCTCGAGCAGGCGGGCGTGGAGCTGCTGCATGCGGCGACGCTTGGCGACGCACTGCGCGCACTTCGGGTCCGGCATGTTCGATCCATCTTCATCGAGGGCGGTGCTTCGCTGGCGGCGTCGCTGATCCAGGAGGCGCTGGTGGATCGACTGATTATCTTTCGGGCGCCCCTCGTGCTCGGTTCGGGAGCGCTGAATCCGTTCAGCGGCTTTGCAGCCACGACGATCGACGACGCGCTGCGCTGGCGATTCGTGCGTTCGGCACGGTTCGGGGATGACGAGATGACGGTCTATGCGCCTCCGGTCCGGGAGGCCGGAGCGAGTTGACATGTTCACCGGGTTGGTTGACG
>Ga0070658_10001329_pt1 | contig 21084 bp, 22 predicted proteins | sample KBSC13metaG_FD_64664 | JGI IMG/M metagenome (GOLD analysis project Ga0070658, IMG submission 64664) | Corn rhizosphere microbial communities from Kellogg Biological Station, Michigan, USA - KBS C1-3 metaG | ecosystem: Host-associated > Plants > Roots > Rhizosphere > Soil ...
GCACCGGCCGTCACTGCGATGAATGCCAGTAGGGCGACTTCGTTGAGCACCCCGCCTAGTTGCCACAACGATATTGAGCCTGCTGCGTCGCCGCCGACGACGCGCAGGATCAAGCCGGCGTGCAGCAGAGCGAGCGGGCCGTAGAACACCGGCGTATACGGGAGCGGACGACGCAGAACTGCGGGCGCGATCACGGGTGCGTGTGCCATCACCATTGAGATGACGAACCCGAGAAAGATGGCGTGCAGTTGCGCGTCGTAAACGCCATTCGCCGGCCGGTAGCCGCCGGTCGCCCACAGCGCCCCGCCGATGGCGAGCCAGCAATAACCGCACAACAAGCCGGTGGCCATGAATCGGGTTACACCCGCGAGTCGAACTGTGCGGCGGGCGAGGTCGAACTGGCCCAGCCAGGCGGCGAGACCAACCATTGCGATTCCGCAGACGCGTACGCCGACGTGCGGTTGCCAGATGGAAATGGTCGCGCCGGTGACCATGAGCAGCACGGCATTGACAAGCAGTGTGCGGGCGAGTTTCGAGGTGCCGAGAAGCCGTGAGAGTTCGAGTCGTTCTGCAGTGATGGTGACGACGAGAAACACTGCTAGCCATGGCACCGTGCTGCCGATAGTGCGCCCCGACGACCACAAGGCCGTAGCGACGACCCAGCCGATTGCGGCAACACCCATCAACGCGTTGTGTGTTGAGCGCTGAATGCGATCGAGCACCAGGTACACGACGACGAGGCCGACGCCTGCGCACAGAAGTAGCACGCGCCCTACTTCAGGTGACCGGCCTCCAACCACCCAAGCCGATCCCGCCACTGCTGCGACAGGCACGAACCAGGCCCACAATTTTCCCAACGCGGTAGCGCGTTCGATCGCGATGAGAGTGCCGAGAAACCCGAGGCTCATGAGTACGCCGTGGGTTTGCGCCGAGGTGGTGGCTGCCGACAGGTGATACCCGAGCCGCGACAGGCCACCCCAAAGGCCGGCGAGTAAAACCAGTACGCCGCATGGCAAAAGCCATCGGCTCATGCGATTCGGGTGATCGCTATCTGCCACAGCTCGGGTCCAGATTCGACGTAATCCCAGCCGTAACGGCCCGGCCAGGCCGCATCGAGCTGGTAATGCAACGGCGCCGGATCGTGGTCGTTCTTGATAACCAGGCTCTGACCGACGGTCAGGCTCGCAAGCCGGCCGAAGATCGCCTCATGCCGGCCCTTGCCGTGCGGCAGAGCCCGGACGTCGAGAACTCCTTCGGCGTCAGTGCTTTGCGCGACGTCGGCGTCGGTCTCGAGACCCTCGTGCATGAGTTGAAGCAGTGCGGCGAGATTTACCCGGCTCGACTCGAGCAGCCGCGGTAGCAAGATGTCGTTCTCCTTGCTGACGTGAAGTGCGAAGACATCGCAGATGGCTTGCGCTGCAGCGATTGCCTCGAACCGGTTGTCGGCCTTCGCCAGCACCTGGGTGCGCTCGGCGAGGTAGTCGTGGTCGAGCACCATCGCGTCGATGAACGCGCTGTCTTGTTCTTCAAGCGCCTTTGCGTAGAGCACCGCCTCTTCGATGCGCGCGTGGGGCAAGATTTCGTCGACGATGAAGGTCACCAGGGTGTCGCGGCGTTGCTCGAACGCCGAACCCGCCTTTGCGTCGTTGTGCAATGCCCGGCTGCGCTCGCTGAGATGGCGTTGAAGTGCCGCGTGATGCGCGACCATCTGGGCACATGCGGCCTGGTCGGTGAGCGGCTGGTGAAGCGAGGTGGTCATGACGCCTCCGAGACGTGAATCAGCGGGTTTTCGGCCTGCAGTTGGGGTCTGCTCACGAACGCCAGCCGAGCTGGGTCTTGGCGAGGTCGCTCATCATCGGTGGACCCCAGGGCGGCTCCCACACGATTTCTACCGATGCGTCGTCGATGCCCGGAGCGCCGGAAAGCGCGCGATGGATCTCGTCGTCGATATAACCGCCGAGTGGGCAGCCCGGCGTCGTCAAGGTCATCTTGACCTGCGCAACCCGATCGCTGATGTGCAGTGCGTACAGGAGGCCGAGGTCGACAATGTTTACGCCGAGTTCGGGATCGATCACCTCGTACAGCAAGTCGACGACGAGCCCGACGTCGGCCTTGTCCCGGAGCCAGGAGGCCACTCCGGGTGGGGTGCCCATCGGGTCGCGGTGCTCGGTTTGCATGGGATCGTCAGCTCGTGGCGGCGGACTGCGCCGTGCGGCCGATGCGCACGCGCCACGCTTCGGGGCCTTCTTCGAGGTACTGCCAGCTGAATTCGCCCGGGTGCTCGGCAGCGAATTGGTAGTAGAGCGGCTTGGGGTCGTGGTCATTGATCAGCACGAAGCCGGCTCCCGGGGTGAGTGCATCGAACGTGCCGAGAATCAGCTCATGTCGGCGGGCCGGAGGCTCGCTACGCACGTCGAGTTGCTGGTCGTCGTGGCTCATCAGGCGTTCTCCTTGGTTAGCGCGGCAGGCTGCGTGTCGGCAGCCGTCGATGGCAGTCGTGCGAGGTAATGCAGCAGCCCGCCGAGCCGTTCAGCGGCGTCGGGATTCGTGCCGCGAAGTAGCGACCAGCCCTGGGCGGCGAGGCGGCTTGCATCCGATGGCCGACCTGCCTCGCCGAGCGCCCGCAGCGCGCGAACGAGCAATTTGAGGAGGTCTGCATGCACGTCAGCTTGTGCAGGCAGACCGCTGGCCGCCGCCACCCGCGCTCCCTTCGTACGGTCTTGTTCATTTCTACAAGTCTGATCGTAGAAATACAATCTCTTGGCACGTGAGGTACGTCTCGATCTGCTCATGGTCCGCGCCCGATAGGGTCGGCGTCGAGGCCGCCGTCCGTTCGTTGCGGCCGTCGCGACCGGGAGGTGCTTGGCGTGGCTTGGTTGCTCACTGGAGGAGCTGGCTACATCGGCGCGCACGTGGTTCGGGCCATGGTTGAGAGCGGCCACGACGTCGTCGTCCTCGACGATCTTTCGAGCGGGCATCGTGAATTCGTCGGGCCCGACGTCGCGTTCGTCGAGGGCTCGGTCACCGACGCCAGCTTGGTTCGCGACACGCTGGCGCGCTATCACGTCGATGGCGTGATTCATTTGGCCGGCTACAAGTACGCGGGCGAGTCGGTGCGGCGCCCGCTGCACACGTATACCCAGAACGTCGTGGGCGGTCATGTGCTGCTGCAAGAGTGCGTCGGCGCCGGGATCGAGAGGTTCGTGTTCTCTTCGAGCGCTGCGGTTTACGGCACCCCCGACGTCGATCTCGTCGATGAGCACACGGCCACGGCTCCCGAATCTCCTTATGGCGAATCGAAACTCATCACCGAGTGGCTATTGCGTGATCTCGCGGCCGTGACGCCGTTGCGGCAGACCAGCCTCCGGTATTTCAACGTGGTGGGCTCCGGTTTTTCCGATATCTACGACTCCAGCCCGCACAATCTTTTCCCCGTCGTCTTCCGCGCACTCGTTGCGGGCGGGCGACCGCGAATCAACGGCATCGATTACGCAACGCCTGACGGCACCTGTGTGCGCGACTACGTCGACGTTTCACCTCTTGCCGATGCGCACGTGAAAGCTGCCGACGCGCTCGCCAACGGTGATCCGCTCGAGCCGGTCTACAACCTCGGCAGCGGTAGCGGCTCGTCGGTGCGCGAAATCATGGCAGCGATCAGGCGTGGCACCGGTGTCGATTTCGAGCCTGAGATTGCGCCGCGGCGTCCTGGCGATCCGGCCCGCATCGTGGCGTCGGGTGCACTGGCCGCCCGCGATCTCGGGTGGAACTCGCACCAGGATCTCGACGCCATGGTTGCCGGAGCCTGGAACGCATTTCCGAAGGCACCTGCGGCGGTATAGCGCCAGGCGAGCGTGACTGCTCGCGAGGTGTCGAGAGTTTCACGACCGAGGAGACGCCGACCATGCATTTCGTCAGACTCGGGCAACCCGGGCTCGAGCGGCCTTTCGTCGTCCACGATGGTATGGCGTGGCGTATCGATGACCTCACCGATGACATCGACGGCAGATTCCTCGCCCGCGGCGGCGTCGAGGCGGTGCGCAGTGCTCTCGCTGCCGAACGGCTGAAGCCGGTCGGGCCAAGCGATCAACTCGGCGTGCGGTTCGGGCCGCCGATCGTGCGGCCCGGCAAGGTCGTTTGCGTCGGGCTGAACTATCGCGACCACGCCGCTGAGACGAATGCCCCGATTCCGAACGAGCCGGTGGCCTTCATGAAAGACCCGTCGACGGTGGTCGGGCCTGACGACGACGTGCTCGTGCCCCGGGCGTCAACGAAGACCGACTGGGAAGTCGAACTCGCTGTGGTGATCGGGACGACGGCCCGCTACCTCGAAACCGACGACGACGCCCGCCGTTGCATCGCCGGGTACGCGATTGCGCACGATGTCTCCGAGCGCGAGTTCCAACTCGAGCGCGGCGGCCAGTGGGACAAAGGCAAGAGTTGCGAGACCTTCAATCCGCTCGGACCGTGGTTCGTGCCGGCGAGCGAGATCCCAGACCCGCAGAACCTCGGGCTCCGGCTGTGGGTGAACGGCGAGTTGAAACAGCACAGCAATACCGCACACATGATTTTCGGTGTCGTCGAAATTGTCAGGCATCTCAGTCAGTTCATGGTGCTGCACCCGGGTGACGTCATCGATACGGGAACACCTGCAGGCGTGGCCCTCGGCCAGGCAGAACCGAAGCCCTTCCTCCGAGCCGGCGACGTCGTCGAACTCGAGATAGATGGGCTGGGGCACCAGACGCAGACGTTCGTACAAGCGTGAACGCCGAACACTGAGAATTGCAACAACTGCAACGGCTGCGTAACTCCTGCGGGCGGCGGTGTCGCGTGCATAGTGTCGACGCCACAGGGCGACAGCGCTCGCCTAAGACGCCCGCACGAACCGCATTGCCGACCGAACTGTGGAGTCCAGATGATCGATGCAGGCATGGCGAATCAACGTGGCCAGTGGTGGCGCGACGCCGTGATCTACCAGGTCTACGTGCGGAGCTTTTCCGACGGCACAGGTGACGGTGTCGGCGACCTGCCTGGCATTACGCGCCGCCTCACGCAACTTGCAGACCTGGGCGTCGATGCGATCTGGCTGACGCCGTTTTACCCGTCGCCGATGGCGGACGGCGGTTACGACGTGGCCGACTATCGCGATGTCGAACCCCAGTTCGGCACGCTCGCCGATTTCGACGATCTCATCGCCCGGGCGCATCAGCTCGGTCTGCGGGTGATCGTCGACATCGTCCCCAACCACACTTCTGATCGGCACGCGTGGTTTCAGGCTGCGCTCGCGGCAGGCCCGGGTTCGCCCGAGCGCGCGCGCTACCTTTTTCGCGACGGTCGCGGGCCGGACGGCGCGCAGCCGCCCGCGGATTGGATGTCGAACTTTGGCGGACCGGCGTGGACCCGAGTGGCCGACGGGCAGTGGTATCTGCACCTGTTCACGCCCGAGCAGCCCGACCTCGACTGGTCGCATCCCCAGGTGCGCGCCGAATTCGAAGCTATCTTGCGATTTTGGCTCGACCGCGAAGTTGACGGTTTCCGCATCGACGTGGCGCACGGTCTTTCGAAGAACCTTGTTGAGCCGCTCACCGATCTCGGCGCCGCTTCGGTCGACAAGAATCTGCGTTATGGCCTTGACGACCATCCGCTGTGGGATCGCGACGACGTGCACGAGATTTATCGCGACTGGCGGAAGATTCTCGACGAGTATTCGCCGCCCCGCATCGCAGTCGCCGAAGCGTGGGTGGCGCCTGGCCGGCTCGGGCGATACGTGCGGGGCGACGAGTTACACCAAGCGTTCAACTTTCAGTTCCTGCTCACACCTTGGGAGTGCGGCGCTTTCACGGAGGTCATCGACGAATCCCTTGCAGAATCGGCAGAAGTCGGGGCGGCCACGACATGGGTGTTGTCGAATCACGACGTGATTCGGCACGCCACTCGCTACGCGCTGCCGATGCAGGTAGACGCTGCGCAGTGGCTTCTGAGCGACGGCACGCAGCCAACGATTGATGCGGCACTCGGTCTGCGAAGGGCGCGCGCGGCTACCTTGCTGATGATGGCGCTGCCGGGTTCGGCCTACGTCTACCAGGGCGAAGAACTTGGACTTTTCGAAGTGCCCGACCTACCGCGCGAACTGCTTCAAGACCCCACGTGGCACCGTTCGGGCCATCACGACAAGGGACGTGACGGTTGCCGGGTGCCGATCCCGTGGGAGCCAGACGGACCATCGCTCGGCTTCGGCCCCGGAGCGCCCTGGTTGCCGCAACCCCAACAATGGTCGGCAATTTCGCACGCTCGCCAAGTTGATGACCCGTCGTCCACTCTTAGGCTTTATAGCGAGGCGTTGCGACTGCGCCGGCAGTTCGCCGGCGACGGCAGCCTCCGTTGGATCGAAAAGGGCCCACATGTGTTGGCGTTTCAGCGGGAGAGCGGGCTCGCCTGCGTAGTGAATTTTGGTCCGGACGACGCCGCGCTGCCGGCTGGTGAGGTTCTCGTCGCAAGCGGGCCGCTGACCGGCGCCGGCCGGTTACCCGCCGACACCGCCGCCTGGATCGTCTGACGACAAAAGCGATGCAATCCCGGCAGTTGCTGACGAATGCGGAGCTATTGCGGCTACTACCCCCCGAACGGGGGGTAGTGGTGGTGCTACGAGATCGCCTACGTTGAGGTGTCTTGTGGAGGGGGTGGCCCGTGGCGGGCCTCGGATGGTGGGCACAAGCCCAGTGGGTCGACCGGCAGCGCAAGCTTTGGCGCGAGCATGACGCCAAGCTGGCGGCGGTGTGGCGAGACGACACGCCGCCGGCCGGCGACAACGTCATCGTGTTGCCCGACGTGCGCGAGGCCCGCGCGCGCAAGGCACCCGTCATCGTGCTGCCGGAAGCGCCGCGGGTTCCGCAGCCCTGACCGGTCGCCCGCGACCCGTGCGCGCCGCCCGATAGATTGCACGTCGGGTGCCGTCGCACGAGCCGAAGGAGCCGCGTGCCACAAAAAATGGACCAAGACCTCAGCGGTACCGTCGGGAAGTAAAAGACGCGAGCCACAGCGAAATGGAAAAGCTCGGCATCGTGGTCGACTCGCTGCAGATCCAAGAGATCGAAGACGCCAGCGGTTACATCAACAACATTGCGGCACCGCACGCAGCTGCGGTGGCCAGCCAGGCGCGTATCGCTGCCGCTAAGGCCGATCAAGAAGCGACGCAACGCGAGAAGGAAGCCGCAGCCGAACGGGGGCGTGACGGCCACCTCCGAGTAGTCGATCGCGGCGTTGTGTCGGTGGTCGCGGTCACAATGGCGGCATGACCACGTCGTTGCCGCTTGCCGATGTCGTCGCTGCTTCGCAGGCTGTTGCGGGCACCCGTGCGCGCTCGGCGAAAGTCGCTGTGATCGCTGAATTGTTGCGGGCCGCCGATCCCGATCACCTCGATGCGGTGGTGGCTTATCTCGCGGGTGACCTTCGGCAGCGCCGAACCGGCATCGGCTGGGCTGCGTTGCGAGACGTGCCTTCACCAGCAGCTGAATCGCGCCTGACGGTCGACGACGTCGATGCTGCATTCGAACGCATCGCCACCCTGTCGGGCATCGGCTCGCAGGGCGCTCGGGCTGCTGAGATCTCGGCGCTTTTCGGTGCCGCAACCGCTGCCGAACAGCATTTCCTTCGCGCACTCGCCACCGGCGAGCTCCGGCAGGGCGCCCTCGACGGTGTGATGATCGACGCGATCGCCAAGGCGTCGGGCGTGCCGGTTTCGTTGGTGCGGCAGGCTTTCATGTTGCGCGGTTCGTTGCCGCCGGTGGCGGTGATCGCACTGCGAGATGGTGCCGAAGCGCTTGCCGAGATCGGTCTCGAGATCGGCCGCCCGGTTCAGCCGATGCTCGCTCAGTCGGCGTCGAGCGTGGTCGAAGCGATGGCCAAGGTGGGCGGCGGCGAGGTGGCCATCGAGTCGAAGCTCGACGGCATCAGAGTGCAAATTCACCGCTACACCGACGAATCCGGGCCGCAGGTGCGCGTATTCACCCGCACCCTCGACGACATCACCGCCCGCGTGCCAGAAATCGTCGACGCCGCCGGGGTTTTCGACGTCCGCGATGGAGTGTTCGACGGTGAAGCCATCGCGCTCGACGAGTCGGGCCGGCCGCGGCCGTTTCAAGAGACAGCGGCCCGAACCAGCAGCCGGCTTTCTGTCGAGACTTTGCAAAGCCGCACGCCGCTGAGCGTTTTCGTCTTCGACGTGCTGCAACTCGACGACGAGCCGGTCCTTACGCGTCCGGCCCGCGAACGCCAGCAGATACTCGAAAAGGCGGTGCCCGGGCAGCTCAGGGTGCAGCGCGTCGTCAGCTCCGATCCGCGGCAGGCGGCCGACTTCTTCGCCGACGCCATCGCGCGCGGTCACGAGGGTGTTGTCGTGAAGGGTCTCGATGCGCCATACGAAGCCGGCCGCCGGGGCGGCGCGTGGGTGAAGGTCAAGCTGCGGCACACGCTCGACCTCGTGGTGTTGGCCGCCGAATGGGGCCACGGCAGGCGTAGCGGCCTGCTGTCGAACCTGCACCTGGGCGCCCGCGCCGGCGACGCCGACGACGCCGACGACGCCGGCGACGGCGGCTCGGCGGGTTCGGCCGATGCCGGGGGCTCGGGTGCTTTCGTCATGTTGGGCAAGACGTTCAAGGGCCTCACCGACGAATTGCTGGCCTGGCAGACCGCTGAGCTCTTGCGGCTCGAAACCAGTCGAGACGCCTACACGATCTACGTCGCGCCCGAACTCGTGGTCGAGATCGCGTTCGACGGCGTGCAGGCGAGTTCGCGCTATCCCGGGGGAGTTGCCCTGCGGTTCGCTCGCGTGCTTCGGTACCGGCCCGACAAGCGCGCTGCCGACGCCGATCGGCTCTCCGACGTGCTGGCGATTCACACACACGGGCGATCGACGCCGTCGGCGAAGGAGTGATCGGCAGCTGATCGTTACGCCTTCAGCATTCGTTCAGCGTCTAGGGGCAGACTTGGCGCGTGCGCATCCTTGTCGTCGACGACGATCCCGGGGTCAGAGACTCGCTCCGCCGCTCGCTTGCCTTCAACGGCTACGAAGTCGACCTCGCTGAAGACGGCCAGCGCGGGTTGGCCACGATTGCTACGCGGCGACCCGACGCCGTGGTGCTCGACGTCATGATGCCGGGCCTCGACGGCCTTGAGACCTGCCGACGGCTGCGTGCTGCTGGTGAAGACATTCCTGTTCTGATGCTTACCGCACGCGAGGCGATCTCCGACAGGGTGGCCGGGCTCGATGCGGGGGCCGACGACTATCTGGTGAAGCCGTTCGCACTCGACGAGTTGCTCGCCAGGCTGCGCGCGTTGCTGCGCAGAACGCTTGCGGGCCCCGACGCAGGCAAGCAGTTGAAGTTCTCCGACCTCATCCTCGACCCGCTTACCCGCGAGGTATGGCGCGGCCAGCGGTCGATCACCTTGACCCGCACCGAGTTCCACCTCTTGGAGTTGTTCATGCGGCACCCGCGACAGGTGCTCGAACGCGGCCAGATTCTCGAAGAGGTGTGGGGATACGACTTTCCGACCACGGCCAATTCCCTCGAGGTCTACGTCGGTTACCTGCGCCGCAAGCTCGAAGCCGAGAACGAGCCGCGGCTGATTCACACCGTGCGCGGTGTCGGGTATTCGCTGCGGGAGCTGCCGTCGTGAGTTCAGCCGGCACGATGTCACGCCGGGCACGGCTGTCGTCGAGTCTGACGCTTCGAGCCCGCGTGTCATTGCTCGTGGCGATGGCTGCGGGGTTCGCGGTCGCCATCGTGTCGCTTGCCGCGTTTCTCACGATGCGTGTGGAGTTGCATCGCCAGCTCGATTCGTCGTTGACGTCGCGAGCTCACCGGGCCGCGCAGTTGCAACTCGATCCCGAATCGGTGTTGTCACAGCCGACGTTGCTGTTGCTTACCGCCGACAACAAGGTTTTCTTCGTTACCGACACGGGTTTGGTCTATGCGAACGACCGCGATCGTTCCTTTGTGAAGCCGCTGACGTCTGGTCCAGAACTCGACGTGGCGCGTGGCGGTGAGCAGCAGTCGCTGCGCACCTTGCGTGTCGACGGCGTCGATTACCGGGTCGCGGCAGTCGGGTCAGGTCCAGGTCAGGCCCTGGTGCTCGCCCGCTCGATGTCAGAGACGACGTCGACACTCGATCATCTCGGTCTGGTGCTGTTGTCGGTGGGTGTCGCAGGCATCGTGTTCGCGTCGGTGGCCGGTTTGATCGTGGCCCGTGCCGGATTGCGTCCGGTCGAGCGGCTCACCAAGACGATCGAGCACATCACCCGGACCGGCGAACTCACCCCGATCGACCTCGACACCGACGACGAGCTCGGCCGGCTGGCCCGAAGTTTCAACTCGATGCTTGTGGCGCTTGAGATTTCGCGCACCCAGCAGCGTCAACTCGTCGCCGACGCCGGTCACGAACTGCGTACGCCGCTCACCAGTCTGCGCACCAACCTCGACTTGCTCGCTCAAAGCGACGCTGCGGGCGATCGTGGCCTGCCGCCAACTGATCGAGCCGCATTGCTGCACGACGTCCGGGCTCAGATCGAAGAACTGTCAGGTTTGGTTGCCGACCTTGTCGAGTTGGCCCGCGACGATGCGCCGAGCATGAGCATCGAGGAACTCGACTTTTCGGCGATCGTCGAACGTGCGATCGAGCGTGCGCAGCGCCGCGCGGTGAGCGTGGGATTCGAGGTTGAATTACAGCCCTGGCTGGTAAACGGCGAAGCCAACGTTCTCGAGCGCGCGGTCACTAATTTGCTCGACAACGCCGTGAAATGGAGCCCGCCTCAGGGCCGGGTGTTCGTGCGGTTGGCGCAGGGGCGGTTGTACGTCGCCGATCAGGGTCCGGGTATTGCAGACGTTGACCTGCCGTACGTGTTCGATCGCTTCTATCGTTCGGCCGATGCGCGGTCGATGCCGGGCTCAGGCCTTGGACTCGCCATCGTGAAGACGGCCGCCGCACGCCATGCCGGTAGCGTGTCGGCTGGTCGTGCCGGGACCGGCGGTGCACTCATGGTGTTCGAGTTGCCCGGACGTTCGGCCGACTCCAGCGGGGTACCGACGCAATTGCCGGCCGATCGCGCGACGGGCGGCGATCAAGTGTCGACGTCCGATGGTTCAGCCTTTTCACAGCATGATGCGGGAGCCTCAGCCACATGAACGACGGCCAAATGAACGACGGGCGCTGGAACGACGGCGACGCAAGCGATGCCGATCCCAACGGCGCCGGCTCCAGCAGCGAGCCTGCATTCTCCAGCCCGGACGACGAAACCTCGGCCGCCGCCGGCCAGAACCCACCGGCTGAGAATCCTGCTGCCGAGACTTCGCAGGGTGAGCCCGCCGGTGAGCCGGTCTCGCCGTGGCGTCCGGTCGTCGACGAGAATGCGTCGACCGAGCCGTGGTGGGCCGCGCCGACCGTTGCGCCCGCTACGACGCCGGCCACGCCGCCGCCGCCATCACCTGTGCCGCCCACCCCGATGCCGCCAGCGCCTCCGGCATTCGGCCAGCAGCCGCCCTACGGCCAGCAGCCCTACGGACAGCAGCCATTTGGGCAGCAGCCCTACGGCCAGCAGCCATTTGGCCAGCAGCCATTTGGGCAGCAGCCCTACGGACAGCAGCCATTTGGGCAGCAGCCATTTGGGCAGCAGCCATTTGGGCAGCAGCCCTTTGGGCAGTCTCCTTTTGCCGCACCGCCTCAGCAGCCGTCGTATCCGCCGTACGGCCAGGTCGGCGCAGGCGGTTCGTCGTCCACGACTGATGTGTCGACGGGCACGCGCGGGCGCCGCGCGCGCAACCATGGCTGGCCGACGCTGGTGATCGTTGCGGTGATTGCGGCATTGGTGGGCGCGATCGTGGCGAGCGCGGTTGTCGTCACCAACAAGAACGACAGCAGTGACGACAACACGAACGCGCTGACGTCGACGTCGACGCAGTCGGCATCGGCGGCGGCGAGCTTGCCGGCGGGCTCGGTGGCGTCGGTGGCAGCGGCGTTGCTGCCGTCGGTGGTGTCGATCACCGTCAGCGGCCACGACGAGCAGGATGAAGGCACCGGCATCATCTTGAGTGCCGACGGCAACATCCTGACGAACAATCACGTGGTCGAAGCCGCTGCCACATCGGGCGTTATCGCCGTAACGTTCAGCAACGGCAAGACGGTGACGGCCACCATCGTCGGGCGCGATCCGACGTCCGACTTGGCTGTCATCAAAGCGGCGAACGTCACGGGCCTGCATCCGGCCACTCTCGGCAGCGACAGCTCCCTTGTGGTGGGGCAGCAGGTTATTGCGGTCGGTTCGCCGCTCGGCCTGTCGAACACCGTCACCTCGGGCATCATCAGCTCGCTGAATCGTCCGGTGTGCACGCAAAACTGTGGTGGCAGTGGCAGTGGCACCACGCCCACCGTGCTCGACGCGATTCAGACCGATGCGGCGATCAACCCTGGCAACTCCGGCGGACCGCTCGTCGACATGGCAGGTCGCGTCGTCGGCATCAACTCGGCAATCGCTACGCTCGATCAGTCGCTGGGTGATTCGCAGTCGGGCAACATCGGCGTCGGATTTGCGATCCCGATCGACGAGGCGAAACGCATTGCAATCGAACTGCAGAAGACCGGCCACGCCGATCACGCGCTTTTCGGTATCGGCGTTGCAGACTCCGTCGACAGCAACCTGAACACGCCGAACGGCGCGAAGATCGTGTCGGTGACGCCTGACGGCCCGGCGGCGAAGGCGGGCCTGAAAGTGGGCGACATCGTCATCAGGTTCGGCAATCGTTCACTCATCGACGCCGATTCGTTGATTGCGGCGACGCATGCGGCCGACCCCAACTCGACCGTGACAATTACCTATCTGCGGGGCGGCCAGCAAGCCAGCGTGCAAGTCACCCTCGGTGCGGCAAGCAGCGGCTGATCGTTATCGATGGCCGATCGCAGCTCAGCGCTGTGCGGCTCGTGAAATTGCTTCTGCTGCGGCCATCAACGCGCGTGCATGCAACCGCCCGGGATTGCGCGACAGCCGCTCGATCGGTCCCGACACCGATACCGCTGCGACGACCTTGCCTGCTGCGGATCGGACCGGCGCCGACACCGACGCCACACCGGGTTCACGTTCGGCAACGCTCATGGCCCAGCCTTGACGCCGCACCTTCGCCAGGGTTTGGGCCGAGAACACCGCAGCGGCAACGCCTCGGTGCAATCGTTCGGAGTCCTCCCAGGCCAACAAAACCTGAGCTGCTGAGCCAGCCGTGAGCGGGAGTCTGGTACCGATCGGCACGGTGTTGCGCAAACCTGACGGCAGCTCGGCGGCGGCCACGCAGACCCGCACGTCTCCTTGCCGCCGATAGAGCTGGGTGCTCTCGCCGGTCGTGTCGCGCAGTTTGGCGAGAATCGGTGCAGCGCAAGCGATCAGCCGATCCTGGCCGCTCGCGCCGGCCAGCTCGGCGAGCCTCGGGCCGAGCACGAATCGACCCTCTAGATCGCGCCCCACCAGCCGGTGTTGCTCTAGCGCGACCGCCAGCCGATGGGCGGTGGGGCGCGGCAGACCGGTGAGGGTAACGAGCACTGCAAGCGACGCCGGACCGGCCTCGAGAGCAGAAAGTATGGCAACCGTCTTGTCCACGACGCCGACACCGCTAGACTCGTCCATGTACTGATACTGCCGTCTCAGTATGTGAAACGCAAATGCAGCATTCGGTGGCGATCCGGCTGCGCAGCACCCCGATGATCACGGAAACTTCTCGACCGTAGGGCGCGAATTGTTTCCGCGATCATGGTTGTGAAGCGTGCCGGCGTAGATGAAAGGGCGTCGAAATGGGCCGCACGCTGGCAGAGAAGGTCTGGCAAGAACACGTGGTGAGGCACGCCGAAGGCGAGCCGGACCTGCTGTACATCGACCTTCACCTGATTCACGAGGTCACCAGCCCGCAGGCGTTCGACGGGCTCCGGCTCGCCGGGCGGCCGGTGCGCCGTCCTGATCTCACGATCGCGACCGAAGACCACAACGTGCCCACGCTGAACATCGACCGCCCGATCGCCGATCCCGTTTCTCGCACGCAGGTCGAGACGCTGCGCAAGAACTGCGCCGATTTCGGTGTGCGCCTGCACGCGATGGGTGATGCATCGCAGGGCATCGTGCACGTGATCGGCCCGCAGCTCGGTCTCACCCAACCCGGCATGACCATCGTGTGCGGCGATTCGCACACGTCAACCCACGGCGCGTTCGGCGCGCTGGCGTTCGGCATCGGTACGAGTGAGGTCGAGCATGTGCTCGCCACTCAGACGTTGCCGCAGTACAAGCCGAAAACCATGGCGGTAACCGTCGACGGCACGTTGCCCGCGGGCGTCACGAGCAAGGACATCATCCTTGCGGTCATCGCGAAAATCGGCACTGGCGGCGGCCAGGGTTACGTCATCGAATATCGCGGCGAAGCGATCCGTGCGTTGTCGATGGAAGCTCGCATGACTGTGTGCAACATGTCGATCGAGGCGGGCGCCCGCGCCGGCATGATCGGCCCCGATGAGACGACTTTTGCTTACCTGTTGGGTCGTCCGAACGCTCCGCAAGGCGCCGACTGGGACGCCGCCGTCGCGCATTGGCGCACGCTCGTCACCGATGCCGACGCCACTTTCGACACCGAGGTAGTGATCGACGCCGCACAGCTCACGCCGTACGTCACGTGGGGCACCAACCCGGGTCAGGGCGCACCGCTCAGTAGCAGCGTTCCCGATCCGTCGACGATCGCCGACGCCGGTGAGCGCGGCAGCGTCGAACGCGCCCTCGAATACATGGGGCTGCAGCCAGGCATGAAACTCCGCGACATCAAGGTCGACACGGTGTTTCTTGGATCGTGCACGAATGGCCGGATCGAAGATCTCCGTGCAGCTGCGCAGATCCTGAAGGGCCGCACGGTCGCCGACTCCGTACGAGTTCTCGTCGTCCCGGGTTCGATGGCAGTGAAGGCGCAAGCCGAGTCGGAGGGTCTCGACAAGGTGTTCACCGACGCAGGCGCCGAGTGGCGAAGTGCCGGTTGTTCCATGTGTCTGGGCATGAATCCCGATCAGCTCGCGCCCGGAGAGCGTTCGGCGTCGACGTCGAACCGCAACTTCGAAGGCAGGCAGGGCAAGGGTGGCCGCACGCACCTGGTGTCGCCACTTGTCGCTGCCGCAACGGCAATCACCGGCCACTTGTCTGCGCCGTCCGACCTCAACTGAAAGGCGTCCTGTCATGGAGAAGTTCACGACGCATACTGGCCGGGTCGTTCCGCTGCGGCGAACGAATGTCGACACCGACCAGATCATCCCCGCGGTGTATCTCAAGCGGGTTACCCGCACGGGCTTCGAAGACGGCCTGTTCTCGGCGTGGCGGCAGGATCCCGATTTCGTACTCAATCAACCGCAGTACGCGGGCGCCGACATCTTGGTTGCCGGCCCAGATTTCGGTACGGGCTCGTCGCGCGAACATGCCGTGTGGGCGCTGCAGAACTACGGTTTCAAGGCTGTTATTTCTGCAAGGTTTGCCGACATCTTCCGCGGCAACTCCCTGAAGGGCGGCCTGCTCACGGTTTTGCTGCCAGAAGCTGATGTCGAGGCGCTGTGGGAAGCGGTCGAAGCCGATCCGTCGATCGCTGTCACGGTCGATCTGGTCGATCGGCAGGTGCGTTATGCCGATGTCGTGCTGCCTTTTGAGATCGACGACTACACCCGCTGGCGGTTGCTCGAGGGCCTCGACGACATCGGTTTGACGTTGCGCCACGCCGAAGACGTTGAAAAATTTGAGTCGACGCGGCCGTCCTGGAAACCAGTGACGATGCCCGTCGCCGGCTGAACAGCGGTTCGGCCGGCAGGCTTCCACCAGCGCCCGAGCAGTCGTCGAAAACCCCTGCGGTGTAAGGGAAATTCGGCGCCTCGGGCGCTGGTCTGTTCACGGAGCGCCCTGAACATTCTCGTTGGCTGGCCGGGTTAAGGCCTCGCTGTAGCGCTCCCGCAACTGCGATTGCACGCCGACACAAGGAAATTGTTGGTCGTTGGTCGTTGTCTTGCGGCCTTCTTGGGCCTAAGTTTCCCCCGAGTCGAGTATGGGCTCGACGACATCCTCCGGAGGGGCATGTGAACAAGGCGGAGCTAATCGACTCCATCGCCGGTCGCCTAGGCGACAAGCGAACTGCGAGCGAGGCGGTCGAAGCCGTCATCGACACCATCACCCGTACCGTTGCCAGGGGCGAGAAGGTCGCTATCACTGGTTTCGGAATCTTCGAGAAGGTCGACCGGGCCGCGCGTATGGCGCGTAACCCAGCCACCGGTGCGAAGGTCAAGGTGAAGAAGACGTCGGTGCCGAAATTCCGGCCCGGCACACAACTGAAGGCAGTAGTCAGCGGCGCCACGAAGCTGGCTCCGGCCAAGGCCGCACCGGCCAAGGCCGCGCCCGCACGTGGTCGCGCAGCTGGCGCCGCCAAGAAGACTGCCAAGAAGGCTGCACCCGCGAAGAAGGCAGCTGCAAAGAAGGCGCCGGCCAAGAAGGCCGCAGCCAAGAAGGCAGCACCGGCTCGCGCAGCCAAGAAGGCAACCACCAAGAAGGCCGCGCCCGCCAAGAAGGCCGCATCGGCACGCAAGTCGCCGGCGAAGGCTGCCAAGGCACCCGCGCGCAAGGCAGCGACCAAGCGCGCTGCGAAGCGAGCCTGAGCCAAGGCTCGCGAACGCGTTCCACCACGCTCGACAGCAGGACCGGAATCCGCATGGATTCCGGTCCTGCTTCCATTCGCACCCCTGCGCACTACGACGCGTGACGTCATCCCAACTCGACAGGCACCGCACCGACACGGGAGACTTGCACAGAACTCCAACGAGAACCGAGCAGCAGGAGGATGGACGCGTGCGTCGTCCAAGTCAGCATCGCGGGTGGTTTCGGCTCGTGGCGGCCATCGTCAAGCCGCTCCTCTTGCTCTTTACCCGCCATCGCTGGCGCGGTATGGAGAACATTCCCCAGCAGGGCGGCGTGATCATCGTTGCCAATCACGTCACGGTCATCGACCCGTTGACCCTTGCGCACGCCATGTACGACGGCGCGAATCGCATTCCTTGCTATCTCGCCAAGGCTGAGATCTTCAACGTGCCGGTGATCGGTTCGCTGTTGCGCAAGAGCGGCCAGATTCCGGTCTATCGCCGCAGCCGTGAGGCGGCCAACTCGTTGCGCGACGCAGAGACCGCAGTCACAACGGGCGAACTCGTCATCGTTTATCCCGAGGGCACGTGCACGCGCGACCCTGACGGCTGGCCGATGGTGAGCAAGACCGGCGTTGCGCGCCTTGCGCTGGCAACGGGCGCACCGGTCATTCCGGTTGCGCACTGGGGCGCGCACCGAATCCTCGGCTATCACTCCAAGCGTCCGCATCTTTTCCCGCGCAAGCTGGTGCAGGCACTGGCCGGGCCTCCCGTCGACCTCTCGAAATTCGCCGGAGCCGAACCCACCAACGACGTCTTGCGTGAGGTCACCGATCTGCTCATGACGCACGTCAAAAACTTGCTCGGTGAGTTGCGGGGCGAACAACCACCCGAAGCATTCTTCGTACCTGTCAGCGTTCCGGCGCCACCCACGACGATGCCCGGCGACGAGGGCGATCCGTCGTCGTCCCGCGAGAACGGCGAAGCCGAAACGGGCGCAGCGTGAGCCGAGCAGCCATCTTCGGCGCCGGTTCGTGGGGCACAGCGTTCGGCATGGTGCTTGCCGATGCCGGTACGGCCACGACGTTGTGCGCCAGGCGTGCCGAAGTGGCCGATGCCATCAACACCCGCCATCAAAATCCTTGGTACCAAAGAGGCATCCCGCTTCCCGAGAATGTGCACGCCACGACCGATCCGCAGGAGGCTGTCGAGGGCGCCGACATCGTCATCCTCGCGGTTCCCGCGCAGACCCTGCGGGAGAACCTTGCCGAGTGGGCTCCGCTGTTGTCGCCTGAAACCTTGCTGGTCAGCCTCATCAAGGGTGTTGAGCTCGGTACCACGAAGCGCATGAGTGAGGTGATCCGTGAGGTCGCCGACGTTGCAGAAGAGCGGGTTGCCGTCGTAGCCGGCCCCAATCTGGCCCGTGAGATTGCCGAGCGGCAGCCGAGCGCTTCCGTCGTCGCGTGCACCGACCTGCGTAACGCCGAGAGGTTGCAGGCCGCGTGTCAGACGCCGTACTTCCGGCCGTACACCAACGCCGACGTCATTGGCTGCGAGCTCGCGGGCGCGGTCAAGAACGTGATCGCCGTAGCGGTCGGAATTGCCGACGGCATGGGCCTTGGCGACAATTCGAAGGCTTCGTTGGTAACCCGCGGCCTCGCCGAAATTGCTCGGTTGGGTGTTGCACTTGGCGCCGATCAAATGACGTTCTCGGGTCTCGCCGGCCTCGGTGATCTGGTTGCCACCTGCGCGAGCCCGCTGTCGCGTAACCACAGTGTCGGTGCGCACCTGGGCCGCGGCATGAGTGTCGACGACGCGCTGGCTGCCACCACAACCACGGCCGAGGGCGTCAAGTCGTCGAAGTCGATTCTCGAGCTCGCGCACAAGCACGATGTCGACGTGCCGATCACCGAAGTGGTCGTGTCGGTACTCTACGAGAACATGCGCCCGCGCGACGGCGTTGCACGCCTGATGAATCGGGCTGCGAAGCCCGAGCATCACGGCCGATAGGGTCACTGCTCGTGGAACACCCTGATGAGTCAGGCGGCCGCAGGCCGCGGTTGGCGGTTGTTTTCGGCGGTCGCAGCACAGAGCACGCAATCTCGTGCGTCACGGCAGGCAGTGTTCTGGCTGCGCTCGATCACGACCGTTACGACATCGTGCCGATCGGCATCACCCGCGAGGGCCGTTGGGTTCTCGTCGCCGACGATCCCGCGACGCTTGCGATTGCGGGCGGCGTGCTGCCGGAGGTTTCGTCGTCCGACTCGGGTGTTTCGCTGGCGGCAGACCCCACCCGGCGTGCGCTCGTGGTGCACGATTCGCGCTCAGTGCCACAGCTGCTCACCGGTGTCGACGTCGTGCTGCCGTTGTTGCACGGGCCGTTCGGTGAAGACGGCACGATTCAAGGGCTTTTCGAGATGGCCGGGGTTCCGTACGTCGGCGCCGGCGTGCTGGCGTCGGCGGCGGCAATGGACAAGCACTACATGAAGATGGTGCTGGTCGGCAGCGGCTTGCCTGACGTTCCGCACGTGGTCGTGCGTCCGCGCGAGTGGCAGACCGATCCAGCTGCGGTTCGCGAATCGGTTGCCAGCTTGGGGTTTCCGGTTTTCGTCAAGCCCGCACGCGGTGGATCTAGCATCGGCATCAGCAAAGTGCACGACATCGGCGAACTCGACGCCGCAATCGAGCGTGCTCGCGAAAGCGACCCCAAGGTCATTGTTGAGGCGATGGTCGAAGGCCGCGAGATCGAAGTCGGTGTTCTCGAAGGGCTCGACGGCAATCCGCCTGATGTGAGCGTCGCCGCCGAGATCGTCGTCCGCGAAGGGCATGAGTTCTACGACTTCGATGCGAAGTATCTCGATGGCGGCACCGATATCACCGTGCCTGCAGACCTGGCGCCGGCGGTCAATGCGCAGATCCAGCTGCTCGCGGTTGCGGCGTTCGAGGCGTTGTCATGCGAGGGCCTTGCCCGCGTTGATTTTTTCGTCACGCCAGACGACCGCGTGCTCGTCAACGAGGTCAATACGATGCCGGGATTCACGCCCACGTCGGTGTTTCCGCGGGTATGGGCGGCGACCGGTCTCGACTACGCGGCGCTCGTCGACCGGCTCGTGCAGGCCGCGTTGCGTCGCGGTGTCGGACTCCGCTGAGCTAACCGGCGGCTCGCCAGCGGTGCACTGCGTCTGTGACGTATTCGTCGTAGCGGTCGTTGATCAACGCGGTCGTGAGTTGTGGCGCGCCGAGCGCATGCAATGCGTCGATGCCTGACACGTCTGGCGATTGGCCATTTTCGAACATGTCGAGGCAGTCGATGAGATCCCAATAAGCCTGGCGCTTCGGGTCATTGCCGAACCCAGCGCCGAACCCAGCGCCGAACCCAGCGCCGAACTCGGCGCCGAATCGAGTTGCAGCGTCGAGACCATGCGTGATCGCCAGGTTGATCTTGCAGTGCGCCACGTCGATTTCCGGTGGCCCAATGCAGGCGTTCGGCCAGTCGACGATGCCCGACACCGATGCCGCTTCGATCAACACGTTGCCGGGATGGAAGTCACGATGGATGAAGCACGCCGGGCCGGCCGGCGCCGGCAGTGCGCAGATATCGATCGCGGTTTGCCACGTGGCGGCGATCGTCGTCCATGCAGGCACTGCACGCTGTGCCGCCGACAGGTACGGCTGGAACCGCGGCAGATCGGACGGCGGGGCGAGCGCGTGCAGCGGCCGGATCGCTGCTGCTAGCGCTCGCAATCGGGCAGGGGAGGCGTCGGAGAAGTCGGCGCGTCCGCGGAGGTGGCTCATCAAGACCGCTGGACGCCCGCAGAACCCGCCGGCTTCGTCAACCGCGACGAGTGCGGGCGCAACGATCGTTGAGCTGCTCAGCGCCCGCAAGGTATGCGCCTCGCGAGTGGCAAGGTCGGGTTCGAGCGCCAGCCAGTCGTCGTTGGTGTGCAGACGCAAGACGAGGTGGGTGCCGTCGTCGAAGCCAAGCAGGAACACCCTTGATGAGGTAGCACCCGGCAGGTCGGCTGCCTCGACCAGCGCGGCACCTGTGACATCGCAAACCCAGCGGCGCGCGGCTTCGGGCAGCATCAAAGGGCTATCAGGCAGCATCGACTGTGCGGCCTGCGGCCGAGAGGCTCGAAAGGCATCTAAAGATGGACGACGGGGCAGGTGAGCGTGCGAGTGATTCCATCGACGCCCTGCACCTGCGCGACGACCATGCGGCCCATCTCATCGATGTCACGCGCTTCGGCGCGAACGATGACGTCGTAAGGCCCGGTGACGTCTTCGGAGAGCGTGACGCCCTTCATGCCGGAGATCTCACGTGCTACCGCGGCTGCCTTGCCGACCTCGGTCTGGATAAGGATGTAGGCCTGCACCATGGCGCGTCCCTTCCGAGGGTGGACCCATCAAGTA
>Ga0070658_10001330_pt1 | contig 21063 bp, 12 predicted proteins | sample KBSC13metaG_FD_64664 | JGI IMG/M metagenome (GOLD analysis project Ga0070658, IMG submission 64664) | Corn rhizosphere microbial communities from Kellogg Biological Station, Michigan, USA - KBS C1-3 metaG | ecosystem: Host-associated > Plants > Roots > Rhizosphere > Soil ...
CCTTGTTGGCGTCAAACTCCGGGTCGTCTTCGATGGTCTTCACGAGGTTGTAGTAACTCTTGTAAGGAGTGAAGTTCGCGAGCACATCAAGGATGAAGCGCTCCTGGATAGCTTGCTTCATCGTGTAGCTGTGGAAAGGGCGATGCTTCACTACGTCCCCACCGGAAAACGGCACTCCAAAGACTTCGAGGGTCTTGTTCTTAGGCGTGGCGGTGAAGGCGAAATAGCTCGCATTTGCGAGCATCTTGCGCGCCTCCATGATGCGGTTGATTTCGTCTTCAACATCGTCGTCCTCCTCGGTCTTACCTGCCTCGGAGAGTGCGATATTCATCTTCGCCGCGGTACGGCCACTTTGACTGGAATGCGCTTCGTCGATGAGAATGGCGAATTTGCGGTCACGATGCTCATTGCCGATGTCGTCGAGCACGAAGGGGAACTTCTGAACGGTCGTGACGACGATCTTCTTCCCGCTCTTCAGAAAGTCTTTGAGTTGTCCGGCGCGCTCCGCATGCCCGACGACGCTTCCGACCTGGGCGAACTGCTTGATGGTATCCCGAATCTGCTTATCGAGCAGAACACGATCTGTGACGACAATGACGGTGTCGAAGATAGGCACAGAGTCCTGCTCTAATCCGACGAGTTGGTGAGCAAGCCAGGCGATGGAGTTCGATTTGCCGCTGCCTGCCGAGTGCTGAATCAGATACCGTTTGCCGGGGCCGTTGGAGCGGGCGTCTGCGAGGAGTTTTCTCACCACATCCAGTTGGTGATACCGGGGAAAGATGAGGGTCTCTTTCTTTTTGCCTGTCTTGTCGTCTTTGGTTTCTACACGCTGCGCGTAGTTCTCCAGGATGTCGGTGATGCCTTCCTTGCTCAGGATCTCCTTCCAGAGATAGTCTGTCTTTATTCCTTCCGGGTTGGGCGGATTACCGGCTCCGTCGTTCCAGCCCTTATTGAAGGGCAAAAACCACGAGTCCTTTCCGGCCAGTCGCGTGCAGAACATGACCTGTTGCTCGTCCACAGCAAAATGGACGAGACAGCGCGTGAACTGGAACAAGAGTTCTCGATGGTCCCGATCCCGTTTGTACTGCTGAACCGCATCGTCTACGGTCTGCTTCGTGAGGCGGTTCTTGAGTTCAAACGTCGCGATAGGAAGGCCGTTGATGAAGAGTGCCAGGTCGAGCGCAAGTTTGGTGTTGTCTTTGCTGTATTGGAGCTGCCGGGTTACGCTGAAAACATTGGCTTCCCAGAGTTCCTTCGCCTTCTCATTGCCCAGAGATGGCGTTCCGTAGAACAGTTCGACTTTGGCAGGCCCGTGAGAGATGCCCTTCCGGAGCACGTCCACAATTCCCCGTTTTGCGATTTCGCCTTGAAGCCGATTGAGGAACTGAAGTCTTCCAGGGCCATCAGTTCCGAGCGTAAGCTGATCGAACACTTTCGGCTGTGTCTGCTTTAGGAACGCCAGCAGATGCGGCAGATCGATGGCGTGGTCGCGATCGTAGTCGCTTGAACTCCCCAGCAGATAGCCTGAACCTCCGTAGCTGCCGGCCACCTCACTAACACTCAGCAAAGATTTCTGCTGTATCTGCTCGCTTGTGAGACCTGTAAGGGAACGTACAATCAGAAGTTCCAGACCTTTTTCGCTGGTATCCGTCATCATGAGGGTGTCACTGGCTCTGTCCAGCCTCCACGATTCAGTACGTCGAGAGCGATTGCAATCTGCCGTTGCGAAAACTGCTTCTTGTGATCATTCCAAGCGTAGACAGCCGCGACAATATCCTCCGCTGATCTTTTATTCTCATTTGCTACCAACCAGTGGACGGTAGCGAGCAGTTCCAGCCCGAAAGGCGATTCAAAGCCTTCAACGAGTCTCGAAACGCGTTCCAATCTGGCCTGAGTTTCAGGATGTTTTTCTAGAAACTCGCGAGAATCGTCCAGGGCTCCTGGCAACAGAGTCAACTGTTTCTCCGGTGCATCACCTCCATCCGCATAACCCGAAACGAGATGACCTTCGATGGTTTTGAGCACATGTCGTAAGTTTACGGCATAGGGGCCATAGAGCCCTTTCGTATATTCCAACTTAAGTTGCTCTCCGGAAGCCTGAAGAAAATACATGAGTTTATGTAGTTCGAGTAGAGTGACGCAGGGGTCCAGCAGACCGTTCAGATAACGATCCATCAAGGCAATCAGCAGCGCACGCCCCACCGTCATTTTTGGTGGGGTTGTAGAGCGGTTGACTGGTGTCTCGCCATCCGAGGCAATAGGCTCGTAAACGATGGCGTGCAGATCCTCGATTCCTTGTAGAGCGTCTACGATCCGCGAGCGCACTTGCCCCCAGTCCAAGCCACCAAGACCGGCGCCCAACGGCGGAATGGCGATAGAGCGGATATTCCGGGAGCGGATCTCCTCCACCAACGCGACTAGGCCCTTTTCGATGTCTTCCAGGCGACTCTTGCCGCGCCAGTCACGCTTGGTCGGAAAATTGATGATGAAACGCGGGTTCATGAGTTGACCGGTTTCGAAGACGAACATACGCCCTGGCTGCACCTCACCACGACGGCAGGCAGCAACATAGGCGTCAAAGTTCGCCGGAAATACGTTCTTGAACTGCAGCGCGACGCCACGGCCCATGATTCCGACGCAGTTCACAGTATTGACCAATGCCTCAGCATCGTCCGCCAGGAGATCCCCATGTTTGAATTCAATCATGTAGAGCCACTCCTCTCAGTAGTACCAATCCGGAAGAAAAGAAACCGCTGGGCGGTGCTCTGCTTCATGCGTGGCTGCACTAACGAGCCCGCTTACCCGCACAGAGTTTACCCCTATCCGCTCGACGAGTTCCCACGGCACCTGCCGCTCGACCAGAAACTCCGCCTGTTTGCCTTCCGTACGCCCTTGCCAATCCCTGGCATGAACCGCATCCCAGTTGATTTCATTCAACCGAGCCAAATCAGAATAGTCTTTGAAATAGTACGAGCCCGCATTCGAGAGCGTGAATGCCCAGCGCAACGGTTCGCATCCTGCCCACTCTACCACCTGATGCAGATCCAATTCAAGATGTACGATCGGCCCTTGCCCACCACGGTAGGCCAGATCGGGATGATTCGCACGCCAGATGAGATACAACATTACAGAACGTGGGCAGAAGTAAAAGGGTACACAGGAGCCGACATGCAGATCCGGATGGCTGTCCAATATAAGTTCTGTGAGCCGACGACTCTTGATGGTGTTCATACCGATCGTAGTCCCGGCAAGGTTGCGCCGCACTGCTTCCGAGTCTGACCAGAGGAAGCCGTCAGCAATAATGGACGGCAGCCTATCAACATGCACTATATGGTAGATTTTCGGCTGATCTGGGACGACCACGCTTACTCTTCCTCCTGTTCGATATCCGTTTCCTCATCGCTCACACCTAAGTCGGCTTCCCCAGCGTCCATCAAGTTCTCGGCCTCTTCGAACTCTGGAATGTCAATTCCGCGAACGTCGATTTGCCCGGTCACCACATCAGCGACGAGGCGAGTGTGATATTCACGGATCAGTTCAATCTCACTCTCAAGCCTAGAAATAGTGGCTGTAACTGGTTCGGTTCGTTTGGAAAGAGTACGGAGAATCGATTCGGCCTCACCAATAGGTGGAAGTGCAATTGTCAGACGATTGACGACACCAGCGTCTAAAATCGGAATAGTTGCAGTGGAAGCCGTAAATTTCAGCCAATACTCCGCTTGTCGAATTTGCTGGAGAACGAATTCCGGAATGATGTTCCCCCCCATTAGTTCAAATGCAGTGATTTGTTGGTTTGTAGAACCTTCTTCCAGTAGTAATCCCGATCGTCCCGCTGTTGCGCCAATTACGGTTATCAGAATTGCGGGGCCAGTGATCAACCGTGCTTTGCCCTGTTCAAATGCTATTTTCGCGAGGTAACGTACTGGAGCACCAATTTGTTCCTTTGTGGCTAAGCTAGAAGGTCCATACCATGGCACTGAACCATCCAAATAGAACTGTTGTTCGACTGTGGGTGGCGTTGCGCCATTCTTGATGCGCCTACAAAGATACTTCAGCGGTATCAATTCCCAGTGTGCTGGAATGTCACAAAGCCAGTCATTGCCAGAAGGTTTGAGAGGAACATCGTCCGCAAAACCCCCTGTGACACCATGATTGATAATAGCTTTTTTCTGCTCCTTCAGTAGTTCTATAAGTCGTCGTTTTGCCTTGATTAGACGGTTCACCCGGTAATCGATGTGGCAAATATAACGGTCGATTGCTTCTTGATCTTCAATTGGGGGTACAGGCAAGTAAGCCCGGCTGAGTCTTATATAATCAATATTTTGCCCCTCGCGAATACCGGTTACGAAAAGGGTCATACTTTGGACGAAGGGTGTAGACTTGAAAAAGCGTTCGTAGTAACCACGCCGAACCATAGGGGCCGGCTTAAGAACGGTATAGGCTGGACTGATAATGCCTCGAACATGAGCATACTCAATACCGCCTTGAAATGACCTTAATGATATAACATAATCTCCTGGTTCTACCAGCTTTAGAAGATGCAAGTCTTTCTGTGCTTCAACCGTTCTGGTTCCATAATCTGATTTTGGAATAACTCCGTGACTTTGGGATGCAGTGAGCAAGGGCTCATCTGGAAACCCTTTCTGAACACGCTCATCGACGAGATACTTCATACGTTGTATAGACCAATGTGCAGGACACCGTTGGATCCAGGGCATGTCAACGTCTCGATATTCTGGATATGGCTTTATAATGGCAACCATTCTTGACTCCCACTGCCCATCTGGCGCTCAAATGACTGACGCACGAGCCCCATGACATAAGGCAACTCATCAAGTGATTTGAGGTCTACATCCACATCCCCATTACCCCAGCGACCGATGTTGGTTATATCTCGGCAGATGCCCTTGGGATCGTTAACCTCGGCAAATTTCATGTTGAGGCTTAGGCGCAACCGTTTAGCTTTCGGTATCACGTCAACAAAATTGGTCTCGGCCTTATACGCCACATATAACTTCATGAACTCTTCGTTCACACATGGATCAAGGGCGAGCACCTCCTGGCGGAACGCTTCGAAAAGCTCGCGTAGGCCGTGGGCCAGCAGGAATGGATGATCGTTGAGGGTGTAGGTACCTGAGGAAGGTAATTTTGCTGACTGATAGTCGGCCAAGATGCCAGGATCAAGTCTAGGCATGGGCCATACGGTGAGCATCTGATCTGCCAGTCGTCCGGCACGTTCCTGGATCGCGGCTTCATTCCATACATCGATTTGTCCGAGGCCGGTGTTGAGCCGGAGCGGGCTTTGCTTGAAACCACCGGTCATATCCCGCTTCTCGGCGAACGGACGGTCGCTATACTCCGCGTTATAACCGGTGAGTGTGAGATTACCTAACGTGTGAAGCCACTGCTGTTGCACACGCTGCCAGTCCGCACCGATTGCCTGTTTCCAAGCCGCAGGCAGATTGGGGTTTTGCGGCAGGATATGCTCTATGGTGTATTCGTCCACAGGGACACGTTCTTTCCTGTCGTGGTTTTCGAGGCGGCGGAGCCAGAACGTACGGCGCGGGAAGTGGTAGAGATCACGAGTATGCAAGTCGCGCCGGAACTCTTCGTCACTCGGAAAGCGGCGGTAAGATTGCAGTATGAGGAGGTGCGCCTGTATGCTTTCGAGGTAGCGTTCCTTCTTTAGCCCTTTGCCAAAAGCAGTAAAGGTCTTGCTCATGGAGTTACTGGGAATAGCGCAGATTGCGCGGCGGAACACATACGACTCGATCAGCCGTACTGCTGCCGCGAAGTCAGCAGCAGTCAGAGTATCCGTGGCATAGTCGTGATATAACTCCAGCAGAAACGGGTAGGCGACGTCTACCTTCAGTTCGCGGAGGTCATGAAAAACGGTACTCAGCGTGGAGTTTTTCTCCTTACCGAGTGCCAGTGCACAGAAGTAGCGGGCGAAGGCGCGGATTTCCTTTACCAGGGACTCAATGCCTGCTGCCTTCACGAGCGGTTTATTAGAGTATTCCTTAAACGCCTCGTAGACTTCGCGCTCACGAGGGATTTCCCCTGTGAGTACGGTGAGGTAATGGCGCATAAAGTTGTCGAATTGGGTGCCATATGCCTCCTGCCCGAAGTCCTGCTCCATCGGCCGCCAGTAATCCTCGTATAGCTGCGTCTGAAGGTTGGGGGCGAGGCCCATGAGGATAAAGTTGCGAATCAGGTCGGCCTGACTCAGTTCTTTCCCGGTCGAGTTCATGCTCTCGAAGATGAGTTGCGGGTTGTCTTGTTCACGGGTGAGCGCGACATCCACGACCATCAGTTTAGCGAGGCCACGGCAGACCGAAACTAGATCGCCCTTCCGTTCCTTGAGCAGTGTCGTAAACAATTCGAAGTTCTGCGTGACTCGCAGAGAAGGCTCCCTTGGCTTCTCACTGTTCTTGATAAGGGCTTTAAGTGTGGTGTTGTCTGTCTGCGAGAGCAACAACTTGTAGAAGCGGTCGCCACTTTCGAGCGCGTTGCTCAGGTAGTAGTGACGCAGTTTTGCGGCAGAGAAGCCATCTATAGGCTCACCGTCACCTATTGCGCGAGCCAGCGCCTCAAGCAGAATCACCACTGTGGTCAGGCGTTGCTGTCCGTCAATCACGAGTAGGGGCGACTGATGCGTGGCCTGCGACTGCCCTTCCTCAATATAAACAATAGAGCCGATGAAGTGGACGGCGATTGCGTCGCTCGAACCAGCGCGCAAGATATCATCCCACAACTGGCGGCACTGCTTCTCCGTCCACGAGTAGGTGCGCTGGTAGATCGGAATAATGAATTGCGGTGATTTGTATAGGAGACTCAGCAGTTTGGCTTCGATTGCTTTCACTTGGCGCTCACCTCCAGCAACTCCTCTAATAGTCCTTCGGTCTCTTTTTCGAGCGCCTCTATGTCGCGTCGAATCTCATCGAGGGTTCGCATGGGCTTTGGCTTGTAGAAATAGCGTGTGAAACTGATTTCGTATCCAATTTGTGTCTTGTCGCTGAGAATCCAGGCGTCAGGGACGTGAGTCAGAACCTCGCGGCGGATGAATGCTTCAATGCCGCCCGGTTCAAGAAGCGGCACACTTTCCGTGTCGCGAAGGTCGGGATCGGGTTCGTATTCGACGACGTACTGCTTTCCTGCGATTGTGGCCGTGAATAGCCCATTCATCGGGTCGGGCTGGACTTTGGAGAGAGGGTGGATCTTACGGATAACAGGCGAAGCATTTTCGTCGCGTGGGTGGTTCTCTTTGAGGTCTTTGATCTCTTTTGCGGAATAGGCGCGGTCGCAGGCGATGCCTGCGAGGCGAAGGGGACGCTCGACAGTCACTTTCCAGTAACCAAACGCCTCATTGGGGAATATCTTGGACTGCTCCGTCTGCTCAAAACCATTGAACGTTTCAATGATCTGCTGTATGTGTTCGTCGGCAAACTCACAGTTCTTGCTCCCGAGGTTCTTGCGGAGCGGCTTGAACCAGGACATCGCGTCGATGAGTTGCACCTTGCCTTGACGATGTTCCGGTTTACGATTTGTGAGCACCCAGATATAGGTGGCGATACCCGTGTTATAGAACATGCTCAGTGGGAGGGCGATGATCGCTTCAAGCCAGTCGTTCTCTAAGATCCATCGTCGGATGTTGCTTTCCCCCTGACCGGCGTCGCCGGTGAAAAGGGAACTTCCATTGTGAACCTCAGCAATACGACTTCCGCCTTGGGCGTTATCTTTCATTTTGGCAAGCTTGTTCACCAGGAACATAAGTTGGCCATCGCTGCTGCGTGTGATGAGCGATAGCTCTTCGTCACGATGCGTGATGGTGAAGCGGGGATCTTTCATCTCCCCCTTGCCTCCCATCTTCTCAAGGTCGTTCTTCCAGCTTTTGCCATAGGGAGGATTTGAGAGCATGAAGTCGAACTCACGGGCAGGAAAGCCGTCTGCCGAGAGGGTGGAACCGTAGACGAAGTTTTCAGCCTCTTCGCCTTCTCCTTTGAGAACCAGATCGGCTTTGGTGATGGCGTACGTTTCGGGCTGGACTTCTTGGCCGTACAGGTGAACGGATACCTGCTTTCCATGTTCTTGCGCCAACGCCTTCAATCGCTCTTCCGCTACTGTCAGCATTCCACCCGTGCCGCAAGCCGCGTCATATACGGTATAGGTGCCATCTTTGATTTCATCGGCGATCGGTCTAAAGATGAGTTCCGCCATCAGTTTGACAACGTCACGCGGGGTGAAGTGCTCTCCGGCCTCTTCGTTGTTCTCTTCGTTAAACCTCCGAATGAGTTCCTCGAAAATGGTACCCATAGCATGGTTATCGAGCGCAGGGAGTCTCACGTTTCCGTCGTTGTCGAGTGCCGGTAGGGGCGAGAGGTTAATATTGTGGTCGAGGAATTTCTCTATCAGTCCACCAAGAATGTCGGCATCCACAAGAGTCTGAACCTGGTTCCGGAACTTAAACTTGTCGAGGATCTCCTGGACATTGGGTGAGAATCCGTCGAGATAGGCTTCAAAGTCTGCCTTGAGTTGCTGTATCTTCGCTCTCGATTTGAGATCTCGGAGTGTATAGGGTGACGCATTGAAGAAAGCCTGCCCGGCTGCCTGCCGAAGCGCTGCATCCTGGTTCGCGATCCCTGCTGCGTCAAGGTTCTTCTTCATGCTTAAGACAGCGTGTTTCGTAGGCTCCAAAACGGCGTCCAGACGACGAATGACGACCATTGGAAGAATCACATCACGATACTTGCCTCGAACGTATACGTCCCGAAGTACATCATCAGCGATGCCCCAAATAAAGTTCGTAATCCAACTCAATTGCTGCGGTGTCATTTTACTTTGAGTTCCTTGGTTCTATCAGCTTGTTAATGGAGATCGCAACGAGCGGATGTCGCCGAATACCGATGTATTGGCACGGCTTATGCGAACGATCTATTCTTACCGTGTCTCACCTCAATGTGATAAGGCCAAGGGGTGACAGTCAGGTGCAGTCGCATGTCGCGCCTGGAGGAGTAGTGTGTGGTACAGAAAAGGACAGCGACCACAGCAAAAGTATACCACGGCGCTCCAAGAGATCGTTGCACTCATTTTCATACGGCTATTCTCAACCGAAGCGCTTGGCTGTATGGTCCGATGATAAGGCATAGGGGAAAGGCCGGAAGCGCCCGATAGCTCAATGGTCGTCTTCAACATCGGCTTTCTCAGTACGTTGTCCGAAGACCACGCAGGTTGCACATCTGTTATTATACTTTTATGCCATAATGTATAATAACGAAGAGGCTAACGGAACGGGAGTATAATAACGTGCAACGAGAGGATTTCATTGATCAGGCTCCTGGGGAGCTTATCCTGGCACCGATGGGCCATCTTGCGTTCGTGCCCGCGCCGTTGCCTCCGATCATACCGCTCTCATGGTCGCTTGTCAGTCGGATTACGGAAGCAGATCGCGCCCTGAGCGAACTGGTCGGTATCGCCCGTAATCTCCCCAATCCACATCTGCTGATACAGCCCTTTCTACGACGCGAGGCACTCCTTTCGAGTCAGATCGAGGGAACGCAGACATCTCTTTCGGAACTATTTTTCTTCGAAGCCTCCGATTCGGGCACACCTCCCACCCCCGATGTAGAAGAGGTTGTCAACTATGTGATGGCTCTGGAGTACGGTCTGAAAAGTCTGGAGCATCGCGATGTCACGCTATCCCTGTTGCGCGACATCCATTACCGCCTCCTCCAGGGAGTGCGCGGGGCGACCACATCGCCGGGCCAGTTTCGTAAAGAACAAAACTGGATCGCCGCTCCTGGCAGGCCTCTTCACGAGGCACGCTACGTGCCCCCGCCCCCCCTACAGATGAGAGATGCGCTGGATTCATTCGAGGCATTTTTGCACTCAGAATCGGATCTTCCTGCCTTGGTCCGCATGGCCTTAATTCACTATCAGTTTGAAGCGATCCATCCCTTCGACGATGGCAATGGCAGGATTGGACGTCTCCTGATACCACTTTTGCTTTGCAAAGAGGGACTGCTGCCACGTCCACTCCTCTATCTCAGCGCCTACTTCGAGAAGCATCGCCAACAGTATATGGACGGGCTGTTGGCCATCAGTCAGCGAGGAGCCTGGGAAGCCTGGATACGCTTTTTCCTACTGGGTGTGATAGAACAGTCACAGGACGCCGTGCGCCGTTCGGACCATCTTCTTCAGTTGTGGCGCACCTATCGCCAGAGGCTACAAGAAGCCAGTTCGTCGGGGCTTGCGCTACGACTGGTGGATGAACTGTTCGAGGCGCCGGTAACCTCCATGCAGGGGGTGGTTCAAAGGTTAAACATAACGCCCCGCTCAGCACAGATGACGATAGATCGTCTGATCAAAGCCGAGATCTTGATGGAAACGACCGGTCGTCAGCGCAACCGTATCTATGTCGCCTCTGAAATACTTCATGCCGTAGAGCAGGACGAGGCGTGATGAGCCGCACTAGATTCATCCGGAACGCTTTGGCACTCCAAAGAGCAAGGAGAGGCTCAAGACGAGCCTCTCCAAAAAGATCCTTTTCCGGGCTGTTCCAGCAATCAGGTGTGGGTAAAGGATAGGAAGGTCTGCGGGACGCACGCCTTAGCGTTTTTTCGGGGACGCCTGCACTTCCACGGATTTCGCGCTTTCACCCGCTGCATTCACCGCCGTCACCTGATAGTAGTAGACGGTTCCATTCTTCAGGCCGGTGTTCGTGTAGGTGGTGCCGGTGATACCCTTGATGACCGGAGTCGCTCCTTCACCGCCTGACCGGGTCGCGCGATAGAGGTTGTAACTGACGGCTCCCGCGCTCGCCGCCCAGCTTAATGTTACCTGAGCGTTGCCGGCTGTCGCGGTAAGGCCCGTCGGAGCCGGGGGAACCGTAGGCTGCGTGCCGTTGCCGACCGGCAGGACAAAGAGCGTGATGCTCTGCGCGGGGACGCTGGTCGTGAGGCTGCCGGACACAGGCAGATCGCTCAGGCGGCTGATCGTATTGGCCGAGGTGAGCTGCCATGCCTTCGCCGTGCCGCTGCTGCTGAAGCCTGAAAGAGCCAGGGTGACGGGCGTCGCGCCGCTCAAAACCTTGCTGATCACCATGACGGTGAGCGCCCCATCGGCCGTGCGGGTGGAGGCGAACGCCGCCAGATTGTCCGGGTTGGGAACCGTCGCGGAGACCGATACGTCTCCAAAGCCCGATTGAGCATTATCGTAGTTGCGATAGAGCTTCATGGCCTTGTAGGTCGGCGTAGACGGGTCGGGGTAGGTCCAGCGCGCCGCCATGTCCAGCCCCTCGCGTCCGAAAATACCCAGAATGTCCGCCTGCGTGGTTGCGCCGTTGATGTGCGCTTCCGCCCCCCAGTTGTACTCCGTAATGGCGGTTTTCAGACCGGGATAGTAGGTGTTGACCCAGCCCTTCATGCGCGGGATCAGTTGTACCTGACTGTTGATCCAGGTCTGATCGACATAGTTGGGATCCCAGAGACTGCGCGTACTGCGGTTGCGCAGCAGTTGGGTGGTCGTGGAGGTGTCGTTGCTGAACTCGCCGCCCTGCGGATAGTAGTGCAGGCTGAACACGTCCAGCAGCCGTTTGCCGTTCGTGAGTTCGTACTGATGGAGCTGACTGAGCAGCCAGGGAACATAGTCCGCTCCGCCGTGGTTGTTGCGGTCGGGGAGCGTACTCCAGCCGTGCAGGCTGCCATACTGTTGATCATAGCCGCTGTAGAAGTACCCGCTCCAGCCCCACTCTTCCGGCCCAACGATCTGCGCGCCCGGATCGAGCGATTTTACCATGGAACCGTAGCCTACCATTTTATTGTAGATCTCATCCATGGTCGCGCCGGTCGGATGCACATCCCGGTGGGTGCCATGCCAGATACTCGGCTCGTTGTCCATGATGTAGTAGTTCACGCCGCCACCGAGGGCGGAACCCCATGTGCTGATGAGATGCTGCACCCAGCCCTGCTGGTAGGCGACGCTGGACGCGACGTTGGCGTCGTTAGGATCGCTGCCGACGATATTCTGGCCTGTGCTCTTCAGGATGCCGTTCCCGGCATCGGGATACCACTGCGCATCCGTCCCGGTCTGAGCGCCGTACTTCGCCACTGAGAAGCTCGCCAGTTTGGAACGGTTGGCTCCTAATTTGGCGACCCAATCGAGCATGGGCAGCGTGATCATCGCCTGCGCGTTGGCGTTGCGGCTCGTGGAAAAGAAGGTGTCGCCGCGCTCGCCTGCAACCGCGCTCGTATCGCCGATGCTCTCATAGTAGTAGTCGTTGGCACGGTTATCCGCATTGATCTGCCAGTTGTAGCGGCTGGTGTTGTTTCCTCCCATCCGATTGAGGGGAGCATTGAGGTCATTCAGGACCGCCGTGGTGCCATAGGCGATCCCATAGATCTGGGGACTGATCGCGTGCCGATTCGCCTGTGCGTTGACACTGATGGTCACGGCTGCGTTCTGAGCATACAGCGGAGCGCCGGCCAGACTCAATCCCAACGCCATCGAAAGCGGGATCGAAATCCTGCGTGCAGAGCGGGAAGCGTACCTATTCGGACGATTCATAAAATGTCTCCTGCGTTTTAATAGGGGCGTCAGGACCCGTTTGACCGTCGTCATGGACGGTGATAACATTTTCGATTTCCAGAGTTTGTTCTCCCACATAGGGCAGGTAACGACTCAGTATATCAGAGAAAAATCAGGAATGTCGGGGGCTGAAACTGATGCGCTCCGATGTCCGGCTGCCTTCCGCGTGATTTGCGGTCGATGTCTTCGGTCACCTCCGGCAGCGAGATCCCTTTCCCGCGAGCGTCGGCTGCGCGGACGGTCAGATGCAGATCGCCGTGCGCCGGATCGGAAAGAGCCGCCGTCTCTTGTGTCTGGAGATTGCTGCGCAACGCGATCCGGCTTCGGGATTCGATACGGATTGCGGGGCCAAAAATCAGGTTGTTCGCGATCAACAGGCCGGTGTTGTCGTCCGTTGCGCGAATGAGACGGCCCAGGCGGCTCTCGGGATCGTAGACGGTGTTGTTGAGGATCTTACAGTTTTGGGTATACGCGGCCAGGATGCCGTTTTCCGTGGCGCGCGTGATGAAGTTGTTCCGGACAATGCAGCCGGTGGCGTGCACCGCAATATCGTTCGGACGAGAGGAGTTGCCCAGACAGATGCCCGAGTCGCAGTCGATCACTATATTGCGCTCTACGGTGCAGTTGCGAACGTCGTGCCACAGAAAGACGGCGCCGCGGGCTTCCTGAGTGCGGCCGTGGATGCCGATGAAGACGTTGTCACTGATCACCCAGTCCTGCGGAAACATCACATCGATGCCGCCGATGTAGTTGCCTCCAAAGTTCTCGGCGGTGTCGGCAGCGTCGTCGGCGTACCGTTTCGGGTGGTCGTTGTAGAAGAGGCAGTACTGCACACGGCAGGCCCTCGGGCGCAACTGATCACGGTCCTTCTCCGGCACCCGCACACCCTTGATCGCCCGCTGCCAGATGTTGTGCAGCAGACAGTGGTAGATAGTCACCTTTTGAACGCCGGTCTCGGAGTTCAGCTTGATCCCGTTCCACTGGACATTCTGGACCGTCAGGTCCGCGATGGTCACTCCCGCGCAGGCGGTGATGCGCAGCAGTTCGCCTCGGTTTCCGGCATCCAGCACGACGCGTTCGCGCCGCCCGGAAGCGCCGCGCAACGTGACGCGATCGGTTTTGATCTCCAACGGCTGCGCCAGCGCATAGAATCCCTCGGCTACCAGGATCGTCTCACCGGGCCGCGCGTGTTCCGTCGCTGCGACCAGTTCCTCTACGCTGGAGACCCGCGCGACACCGCCGGTCGGGTTCGGAAGGGATGGAGCCTGGGGGAACCAGGACTGCTCCGGCGGCGTGGGAAGCGCGTTCTCTCGCGTCTGTTCCGGCGCCTTCCCCCCTTTGGCAGGCTCCTGAGTCGCCTGTAGAGCGCCGATCACCTCGGCGTATTTCTGAAGCGTCAGACAGTTGCGCAGTCCATATCCGCAGTTTCGAAGCGCCTCTTCAGAATAGTCATTCTGAAACTTCCGCGGATAGCTCGGATGGACGCCATCACGCGCCAGCAGCGTCGGGACCTCATAGTCGGTAAAGGCGCGGAAGCGGTCCAGCGCGCCGTCCCAATCGTTCGGGCGGCGCTTGAGGATCTCCGCGTAGAGATCGATCAGCGGCACGCCGGTCTCCCGCGCGACCTGTCGGGCGGCCTCTGCAAAAGCGGCGGATTTCGCCTCCAGGCCATGCCGGGGAGGTATTGTATTAAGGATGACCAGAGTGCCGTTATCGAGGCATCTCTGCACCAGGGCGCGCAGATTGCGCCGATATTCGTCCGCCTCGATCGTTTTCAGGTCGTTGGTCCCAAACAGAATCAGCGCGACTTCGGGATTAAGCTGTTTGAGCCAGCCATCGACGTTCTTCAAGGCCCACTGCGTCGTCTGCCCGCTCTCATTGCCATAGTCCGGCCCCTTCCAGTCCCGCCAGCACTCCGGGCGCAGATACGGTTTGACCAGGCTAAAGGCTGTCTCCATGGCGGGCGAGGCGTTGCGGCGCTCATACGGCAAGGGAGTCCAGAACGCCATGGTCGCCGTGATGGAATCGCCGAAATGCGCGAACGTGCCCTTCTTTCCCGCAAATCTTTGATGGGTCCTGCGGGCGCTGCTGTGCCAGTCGTCCGCTCCTGCCTCTGCTTTCCCTGTCTGTGCCGCCGACATTGGGCGTGCAAAGAATCCCAATAGGATCGCACACATGACCATGAGCGGTCTCATGACCGTGGGGCAAGATGTTGTCACTCTGTTCCCGATGCGCATCGATGCACCTCCGGAGGAATGTATCTCTTCCGAGACATTCCCGCTGCCCCGCCCAATCTCCTCCTCACACGGATTTATCATTTCCTTCTTCTTTTGGGGTACAACTTGGACACAAAGGGAGAATAAACGGAAGGGAAACCACTATGTCTCGTCGCTGCCTGGGGGCCGTTTTACTGCTGCTTGCCTGTTCGGACCGGTCCGGCCTGAAGGCCGCAGTCCGGGCCGATTTTCCGCGTAAGGTTGTCGAGACCGGCAAAAAGGCGACCGTTATGGTCGAAACACGAGAGGCGACGGGAACCGCCTTCTGCATCAGCGCTGCAGGAGATTTCATCACCGATCAGCATGTCATCGGCAACGCTGACCGTGTTACCCTGATCCTCAACTCCGGAGAGGCCGATCAGAAAATCGTAACAGCAAGGGTGGTTCGGAGCGACCCAAAACTCGATCTCGCGCTGCTCACCGCAGAAAAGCCAGGGACGTATACGCCGCTCCCCCTCGCGCAAAACAGCGCCGGACTGATAGAGACCGCGCCGATCGCCGCCTTCGGTTTCCCCTATGGAAAGAAGCTCACGGCCGGCAATGCGCAGTACCCGTCCATCAGCGTCAGCGTCGGTCGTGTGACGGCATTGCGAAAAGACCGCGGTCTCCTGAAAGATATCCAGATCGATGCCGCGGTGGCTCCCGGCAGTTCCGGAGGGCCTCTTCTGGACGAACAGGGCCGTGTGGTCGGAATCATCGCGGGTGGGGTTAAAGAGACGGGCATACGCTTTGCCATTCCCATCGAACATCTCCAGACTATGCTGCTCAAACCCGATATCAGTGTGGACTCTCCTACGATTTTACGATCGCAGTTACGCCTCCCCAATGTCCTTCGGATCCGTGTGTCCGCTTCGGCGCACCGCCATATCAGATACGACGTGGCCATCACGCGGTTTCCCCGTACCGGCCAGGCGGTCAGCATCCCGGCGTCCTACGTCGGAAACGATACCTACGTTGTGTCCACTGTGCCCATTCCCGCGCATTTGCCTCCCAGTCCCATCGTGCTGACGACCTCAGGCGCCAACGGATCGTTCGTCGCCGTAACCACAGACAGGGAGATCCGCATCGGCAAACGTACGCTGCACCTGCATGACCTTGAAGAGATTACGGGCAGCTCGCCGCCGAGCGTCTGTCTGCATGGGGGAGCCGTTCTACGGGGTCCTATTGTCGGTCTTCAGGATCTGCCGGTCTCTGTCCAGGGCGTCCCGGCAAAACTGAATTTCGGACATGGCCAGACCTTCAAGGTCGTCGAGTTTCCTCCTGCCTCACACCCCTTCGCTTATGAACTGGTGGTACGGCACGACGGAAAGATCTTGCTGACCCAGGACCAAATGCTGAACATCGATCCGGCAGCTCGGAGCGCGATCCGCGAACCGCAGTGGGAGGCTCCTCGGAAGCCGCAGATGGGAGGCCAATCCAATGGCCCGATGAGCTTCCGGGATCCGATCGTCCTCACGATACCCGGCATGCGATTCTATACAGGGCTGCAGCTTGCAGATCTGGATCAGGACGGTCACCTGGATATTCTGGTGACTGCCGGCCCTGATCTGGCAGTCCTCTACGGTCATGGCGATGGCAGGACCTTCGACCCAGTGCGGTATCCGATGGGCATTCCGGGCGGACAGATCCATCTCGCGGACCTGAATCGCGACGGTCGTATAGATGTGGCGATTACGGGGGGACGCAGTGTGCAGGTTTTGCTTCGTACCGGGCGACGTACGTTCGCGGCTCCCCAGAGTTACCCGACCGGAGAGGCAGCCTCCTTCGTGACGACGGGCGACTTTAACGGGGACGGCAGCCCTGATCTGGCCGTCACGAACCTGAATGCGGCGAACTTCGCGGTCCTCTTAAATCACGGCGACGGCACGTTCGGGCCGGCCACGTCTATCGCAACGCCTCAATTTCCCACCAGCATCGCGGCAATCGACTTGCATAGCGACAGGAAGATCGACCTCCTGGTGAACTGCTTCTACTCTCCCGGAACCATTCACTTTGTGGGAGATGGGCATGGGGGTTTTCGACAGGCCGACACGATTCCCGATACCGGCGGTGGACAGCTGCTCCTCACAGATCTCAACGGAGATGGCCATCCGGATCTGGCGGGTTTGAACTACTGGAACGGTGGCCTGGGCATCCGCTGGGGAGTGGATACGACCGTTTTCGGCAGCCAACGACTCGCGACGAAACAGTATCCCAGCCAGATCCATGCGGGGGATATCAACGGCGATGGTCACCTGGACCTTATCTTCGGTAATCAGGGGACTAATCTGTTCACCGTCTGTCTGAACAAAGGAAACGGTTCCATGCAGGAAGGCCAGACCTTCACCGTGCCGGATGGCGATGTACACAGCGCCGTTATTGGCGACCTCAACGAAGACGGCAATAACGACGTCGTCGCCGATGGAGGCGCCGACCACCTGTTTGTTCTCCTGAACGGAGCGCTCCCCATTCCGGCAGACAAAAGACGAACCGGCCCTCCCTAGTTCTAGTTCCGCCGGTTCGTTCAGAGTCTATTTCAGACTTTATAATACACGACTCACTTAACGCGGGCTTCGGCCTCTTCGAGAGTCATCGTGTCGGCTTCTGCTTCCGCGGCGAGTTCGTCTTCCGTCGGTTCCTGGTCTGCCAGAAGCGCACGCGCCGCAACGGCTTCGGACTCCGGCACCAGGACGCCCCGGCCATCGGCAAGCCCCAGATAGGGCAGCATCCCAGCCGCCCCACCCACGTACTTGTTCTGCACGACGGCGCGTATCCCTGCGGACTGAAGCGAAGCGCACACCAGTTCCGATGTTGCTTGGTCCGGAGCGTCATATACCAGAACCAACGCTTCCTCCGTGTTATTCGTGAGGCTGCCCATGATGTTCTCCTTTGAAAAGATGTGATCCCGTTCACCTGACCTCTAATCTCGGTTTCCAGCACCTGTTTCAGGCTTCGTAACGGCGAACTGCGTCTTCGTCCCACTCTATCCCGGTGCCGGGCGCGGTGTCGACAACTGCCATGCCGTTCTCGATGCGTAGTGGCTCGCGGAGAATCGGGTTCCACCAGTCTGCATATTCCAGCCAGTGCGCGGTCGGTGTGCAGCACAACAGACGCGCGCTGATCTCCGGCCACAGGTGGCTGGAGACTTGCAGGCTATGCGCCTGGGCCAGCGCGGCCGCGCGCATCCAGCCGGTGACGCCGCCGATCTTCATCACGTCCGGCATGAGGTAGTCGGAAGCCTGCGCCTCGATGGCATGCTGCATGTCCTGCGTTCCCCACCAGTTCTCTCCGCACTGGATGGGAGTGCGTACCTCCCGCGCGACTCGCGCGTGCCCCGCATAGTCGTGGGCGAGGGTGGGTTCTTCCACCCAGGTGAGACCTTCGTCGTCGAGAATCCGAAGCCGTTCTATCGCCTCGGTGGGAGTCAGGCACTGGTTATAGTCCACCATGATCGCCATGTCGTCACCGGCAGCCTTGCGTATCGCGCGAATCACGGCGACATCTTCCTGCACGGTCGGATATCCGATTTTCGCTTTGACCCCGGTAAATCCTCGGGCAGCCCAGCTCTCAGCGGTCCTGGCGCAGCCCTCCGCGCCATCGTATCCGGCCGCGCCGTAGGCGCGGAGCGGTCTCTCCACCCCTCCCAACAGGCGCACCAGCGGCAGCCCGTGCACGCGCGCCAGGGCATCCCACAACGCCATATCGATCGCAGCCAGCGCCATACCGACAAGCCCTTGCGACCCCAGCAGTCGGAATCGCCCGGCGAGCTTCTGTTCGATCTCCCGAGGAGCCAACTCCGACCCCTTCACCAACGGCTCAAGATTCCGGATCAGATCCGCCGTCGGCTTCAGCGCCGCAGGCGTGTAGGTAAAGATCATACTGTGTCCGGTAACACCGGTATCGGTGAGCACGTCCGTCAGGACCAGTGGCGACTCCGCCACCACTCCGCTTGCCGTACGATGCGGCTCCGCCATCGGCACACGAACCGCCCGCACTCTGACCTCTTGAATGATCGGTAAAGAGTCTCCCGGCATCTCGTCCTCCTCCTCAAGGAATCACATGAAGGTGTTTCTCACCACCGATCCGGTAGATATAGAAAGCCAACGTTCTTTCCATTATAACACAAGTCTCACGCGCAGAAATGGGGACTGTCAGCTTCGATAAGCGCATCCTCTTTTCCGTTAAAAGAGGGGGCATAGAGAGACGTGGCCCTTGCGGTGGATCAGTCCGCGGGGGCATTGGTGAGGCGGCGGCGAATGTCGTTTTGGGCGGTGAAGCGGGCGGTGAAGAAAAGGATGCAGGCGACCAGGAAGTAGATCACGGCGCTGGAGGAGATGGCGGCGCTCATGGTGATGTGGTGATCGACGGCGACGCCGATGGCGATCGAACCGAGTCCGGCCCCGGTCCATCCGATCAGATTCATCAGGCCGGTCGCGGTGCTGCGTCGGGAGGGGGAGATCACGTCGTAGAAAGCGGGTGTCAGGTTGGAGTCGTAGAGACCTTTGCTGAAGCCGAACAGGGTCATCGCCATCACCAGCAGCCACGGATTGTGCGTGTAGCCGCAGAGAAACACAAAGGGGACTCCGCACACGACAGCGATCGCCTGCACGAGAATACGCCCTTCCGCACGCCGCAGACTCCAGCGATCCGCCACCAGGCCTCCGACCACACAGCCGATCAGGCTCGCGATCTGAATGAAGACTGTCGCGCCCAGACCTGCCAGCGCGAGGTTCAGCCCGAACTTCTCCTTGAGGAAGGTCGGCATCCAGGTCAGGAAGACAAATCCCACCAGATTCGCGCCGAAGAACGCCAGGATCAGCAGTACAGCGGTCGGAGTCCGAACGAACTCACGCAGAAACACTCCCAGCGGCACGGCAGGCTTCTCTTGCAGCAGACTCGCCGTGCCCTGCGCGCGCCGTTCCGCTTCATTCCGACGAGGCTCCCGAATCCCGAACTGCACCACGATACCCAGTAGAATACCTGCAACCGCAAACACCCAGAAGGGCGACTGCCAGCCATAGCGTAGCCCCATCCAACCCGCCACCGCGCTTCCGAAGATCGTGCCCGCGTAGATGCTCGTCTGATGCAGACCGATCGCCGTCGAGCGCGTCTTCGAGGTGTGATAGTCGCTGATGAGCGCCATCGAGGCAGGCATATAGAACGTCTCGCCGAGTCCCTCCGACCCTCGCACCAGAACGAACTGCCATACTTTCGTGCACTGCGCCGTCAGTCCGGTGACGAGGCTCCAGACATAGAGGCCCCCCAGAATGACCCACTTACGTCGGTAACGGTCGCCCACCGATCCGGCAAACGGAGAGGCGAGGGCGTAGACCCAGGTAAACGCCGCGCCGATCAGCCCCAACTCCGACTTCGAGAAATGATACCGCTTCTCCAACACCGGAAAGACCGAATAGATCGCCAGTCGGTCCGCGTAGTTGAAAAAGCAGAGAAACCAGAGCATCCCGACGACCACCCAGGGATAGGCGGCGGAATAGCCGCGCGGGCCGGTCTCGAATTGGGGAGGCGATTCGGGCATGGAGACCTTTCCGATCAGGCGAGCAGCGCTTTGATCACTTGCCCCTCGACATCGGTAAGGCGGAAGTCGCGACCGGCGTAGCGATAAGTCAGGCGTTCATGATCGAGGCCCAACAGATGCAGGATGGTCGCCTGGAGATCGTGGATCGGCACGGGGTTCTCGACGACGTTGAAGCCGAGGTCGTCGGTGCCACCGTAGGTGAGGCCGCGTTTCATGCCGCCGCCCGCCATCCACATGGTGAACGCCTGCGGATGATGGTCGCGCCCCTGATTGCGCCCCAGCCCTGCATTGGACTCGCCCATGGGAGTGCGTCCGAACTCTCCGCCCCAGATGACCAGCGTATCGTCCAGCAGCCCACGCTGCTTCAGATCCTTCACCAGGGCGGCGCTCGCCTTGTCGGTCGCGCCGCAGTTGCTCTTCAGGTTGCCGACGACATCCGAGTGCGCATCCCAGCCCTCGTGGTAGATGTTCACAAAGCGGACGCCGCGCTCGATCAGCCGCCGGGCCAGCAGGCACGCGCGGGCGAAGGAGGGTTTGTCCGGATCGGCCCCATACATCTCCAGAGTGGCTTTCGATTCCGATTTCAGGTCCATCAGTTCCGGCGCGGAGGTCTGAAGGCGATACGCCATCTCATACGAAGCGATGCGCGCGGCGATTTCCGGGTCGTTGTCGCGAGCCTGCGCCTTGCGG
>Ga0070658_10001333_pt1 | contig 21052 bp, 19 predicted proteins | sample KBSC13metaG_FD_64664 | JGI IMG/M metagenome (GOLD analysis project Ga0070658, IMG submission 64664) | Corn rhizosphere microbial communities from Kellogg Biological Station, Michigan, USA - KBS C1-3 metaG | ecosystem: Host-associated > Plants > Roots > Rhizosphere > Soil ...
TACGTCCCGCTGACCGAGAGCGAGATCGCCTACGCGGGCAAGAAGCTTAAGCCGATTATCTATAACGAGCTGGTGCGCGTCGCCGAATATGAGGGCGAGCCGGTCGCCTTCATGATCACGCTCCCCGACATCAACGAGCTCATCAAGGACCTGAATGGCGAGCTGTTCCCGTTCAACTGGATAAAGCTGCTGTGGCGGCTACGAAAGCCGCGGACTCGCCGCGCGCGGGTGCCGCTGATGGGGGTCGCCAAGAAACTCCATCACAGCATGCTGGCGAGCCAGCTCGCCTTCATGCTGATCGAGTTCACCCGCCGCGACTGCGTCTCAAAGTTCGGGATCGGGACGGGCGAGTTCGGCTGGATCCTCGAGGACAACAAGGGGATGCTGTCGATTGCCGAGCTACCCGGAGCCTATGTCAACCACCGCTACCGGATCTACCAAAAGGCGCTCTAAGCGAATTCAATCCACGTCGGCGCGTGGTCCGACGCTTTCTCCTGCGCCCGTGCCCATTTGTCGACGCCCGCGCCGCGGAGCCGGTCTGCTGCCTCCGGCGAGCAGAGTAGATGGTCCAGCCGGAAGCCGAGATCGCGCTGCCAGCAGCCCGCCGTATAATCCCAGAAGGTGTAAAGCTTCGGCTCGTCCGGGTGCAGCGCACGAAGCGCGTCCGTCCAGCCGGAATTGATCATCCGGCGCCAGACATTGCGCGCTTCTGGCTGCATCACCGCGTCGTGCTGGGTCGCTCGAACGGAGAAGACGTCGCGGTCCTCCGGCACCACGTTCCAGTCGCCCGCGAGCACAACGGGACGCTCGTCCTCGAGAAGCCCGGCCGAGTGCTCGGCGAGCCGGTCGAACCAGCGAATCTTGTAGTCGAACTTCTCGGTCCCGACCGGGTTTCCGTTGGGCAAATAGAGCGAGGCGACGATCACGTCGCCGACCTCCGCCTCAATGTAGCGGCTGTGCGTGTCGTCCGGGTCACCGGGAAGGCCCATGCGCCGCAGTTTCGGCGTGCCCTGCCGCTCCAGAACCGCCACTCCGTTGAATCCTTTCTGTCCGTGCCAGACGGCCCCGTAGCCCGCCGCCTCGATATCGCCGATCGGAAGCGACTCGTCGGCGCACTTCAATTCCTGGAGGCACACCACCTCCGGCTTCTCGCGCTCGAGCCATTCGATCAGCCGCGGCAGCCGGGCCCGGATGCCGTTGAGGTTGTAGGAGGCGATTTTCATGGCCTCGCCCTAGCCGTTCGCAAGTCCCGGCTAAACCGAAAAGCTCGATCCGCAGCCGCAGCCCGACTGCGCGTTCGGGTTGGTCACCTTGAAGGCTGCGCCGCCCAAATCCTCGACGAAATCGACCGATGATCCGCGAACCAGGTCCAGGCTAGCCGGATCGACGACCAGCTTGACGCCGTCCGTCTCGGCGACCGTGTCCTCCGCGCCGGCAGAATCGGCGAGCTCGAAGCTGTAGGTGAACCCGGCACAGCCGCCACCGTCGACGGCGAGCCGAAGAATCGCCGGCGCGTTCTTGCGTTCGGCAATGGCGGCGACCTTGCGCGCCGCATTTTCGGTCAGGCTGATGTCTGGCTCGCTCACGAGAGCGAAATAGGAAGCCGCCGCCGAAGCGGCAACCTCAGGCGCTTATTTGCCGCCCGCCGGTCCACCGAGGGCGACCTGGTCCATCGCCGCGTTGCCGCCCGCCCGCTTCATCGCGAGCAGATAATCGGTCGAACGCATGAACGGGATCGGGTTCACCGGCGAGTTGTCGATGCGCACCTCGTAATGGAGGTGATTGCCGGTCGAACGGCCGGTCGAGCCGACATAGCCGACCTGCTGGCCGCGGGTGACGTGCTGGCCACTGCTGACGATGATCTTCGACATGTGGCCGTAGCGGGTGACGATGCCGCGCCCATGGTCGATCTCGACGAGGTTGCCGTAGCCGCCGCTGTTCCAGCCGGCGCGAAGAACGGTACCGTCGGCGGTCGCATAGACCGGCGTGCCGTAGGGCGCTGCGAGGTCGATTCCGGGGTGGAAGGCGGCGCCGTGACGAAAGGGATCGTCGCGCGAACCGAAGCCGCTGGTGAATTCTGCGGTCTTCAGCGGCTTGTCGGAAGGAATTGCGATTGCGCCCGACGCGATATTGTCGAGCTTCTTCCAGCTGGTGAACAGCTGCTTGAACGTCGGATCGGCGTTGGCCGAATCGAACGGCCCGCCGACTGCGCCGGTGCCCGGAGGCGCCGGATAGAAGCCCAGCTGCTTCAGGGTCTCGGGATCGACGTCCTGGTCCTGGAGCGCCGCTGCAAGCGCATATTGCCGCGCCTCGACGAGCTGGACCCGGCGGTCGGTCTCGGCGGCGAGCTTCTGCAGCTGCGAGGCGTAAGGGGTGACGGCGATGCGCTCCATCGCCGGGCCGGCGATGAGCTGAGCGGCCGAATAGCCCGACCAGCCGACGAGAAGCAGCGAAAGGGTGAAAAAGAATGCCTGGACGGGGGCGGAAACGCGGAAACGACGGAGACGCTGGCCATCGTGAATGAAGAATTCGCGATCGCTGAAGAGTGTCCGCAACTGCGTCATCATTCCGCTCCAAAATCCAGACGGCACGCACGGGAAAACCCCGTCCGTTAGAAATCCGTCGATGAAGGAGCTCCCCAGCCCCAACGGCACACGCGGAATACCCCCCGCTCGTGCCGGAGGCGAAACTCACTCCGGATGGTTAACAAATTCAACCACAGTCGGGCCATCGCGGGACGAATCGTCCGTAAGCTGCGGTGAACTGATGTAAGACACTGCGGAAACCGGTCAGCAGGGCCGCGAATTCGCCCTGTCCACAGCGAATCCGTCGGCCCGGGGTTGCGAAGCGCCCGCCGATCCTTACACCGGTGAGCGGGCCACGCCGTCCCAACGCGGCGCGCGCTCTCTGCAAGGAGAGTTACATTGTTGAACACCCATGACGGCGCGGCGACGCGCCAGACCAAGCCTCAATTGCGCCCGCGGCGGCCGAGCTTTTCCTCCGGTCCCTGCCCCAAACCGCCGGGCTGGTCGATCGACAGGATCGACACCCGCGTCCTCGGCCGCTCGCACCGCTCCGCCCTCGGCAAGGCGCGATTGGCCGAAGCGATCGAGCGCACCCACGCCCTTCTCGGGCTTCCCTCCGACTATCGTCTGGGGATCGTCCCCGCCTCCGACACCGGCGCGATGGAAATGGCCATCTGGTCGCTTCTCGGCCCGCGGCCGGTGACGATGCTGGCGTGGGAAAGCTTCGGGGCGGGCTGGGTCACGGATGTGGCCAGACAGCTGAAGCTCGACGCCGATATCCGGACCGCCGATTACGGTGAGATCGCCGATCTTTCCGTAATCGATCCGGCGAGCGACATCGTCTTCACGTGGAACGGCACCACCAGTGGCGTCCGCGTCCCCGACGCCGGCTGGATTGCGGGCGACCGCACCGGCCTTTCCATCTGCGACGCCACTTCCGCTGCCTTCGCTCAGGCCGTCGATTGGCCGAAGATCGATGTCGGCACGTTCAGCTGGCAGAAAGCGCTGGGCGGAGAGGCGGCCCACGGGATGCTGGTCCTTAGCCCGCGCGCCGTCGAGCGGCTCGAATCCGGACCGCTCCGGCCGCTTCCCAAGATTTTCCGGCTGACGAAGGGCGGCAAACTGATCGAAGGCGTGTTCAAGGGCGAGACCATCAACACGCCCTCGATGCTCGCTGTAGAGGACTGGCTCCTCTGCCTCGATTGGGCGGAAAAGGCGGGCGGCCTCGATGCGCTGATCGCCCGCGCCGACACGAACGCCGCAACGCTCGACCGCTGGGTGTCGCGATCCGGCTGGATCGACCATCTCGCCGCCGATCCGCGGGTCCGCTCCAACACATCCGTGTGCCTGCAGTTCGCCGACCGATCCGACGAGGACGCGAACAAGGCCCGGCAAAAAGCCATGATGAAGCTGCTCGAATCCGAACAGGCAGCCTACGATCTCGGCGCCTACCGCGACGCTCCGCCGGGCCTTCGAATCTGGTGCGGCGCGACCGTCGAGGCCGCCGACATCGAGGCGCTCACGCCCTGGCTCGACTGGGCGTGGGAGGCAACGGCCCCCTGACCGTCACCCCGGCGAAGGCTGCGGTCCGTGCCGCGACACCGCGCCCTCCTTCAAAGACATGGATGCCAGCCTGCGCTGGCACGACGAGGAAAAGACATGACCGATTCAGTCAAAGTGCTCATCGCCGACAAGATGGACCCGCGCGCCGCTGCGATCTTCCGCGAACGAGGGATTGAAGTCGATGAAAAGCCGGGCCTGTCGCCAGACGAATTGCAGGCGATCATCGGCGGCTATGACGGGCTTGCAGTCCGCAGCTCGACCCGGGTTGCCGCTCCGGTGATGGACGCCGCCTTGCCCCGGCTCAAGGTGATCGGCCGCGCCGGGATCGGGGTCGACACGATCGACGTGCCCGCCGCTTCGGCGCGCGGAATCGTCGTGATGAATACGCCGTTCGGCAATTCGATCACGACCGCCGAGCATGCGATCGCGATGCTGTTCGCGCTCGCCCGCGAGATCCCCCAGGCCGACCAGTCGACGCAAAACGGCAAGTGGGAGAAGAGCCGTTTCATGGGCGTCGAGCTAGCCGGCAAGACTCTCGGCCTCGTCGGCTGCGGCAATATCGGATCGATCGTCGCCGATCGCGCCCACGGGCTCAAGATGAAGGTCGTCGCCTACGACCCGTTCCTGTCGCCCGAACGTGCAGTCGAGCTCGGAGTGGACAAGGTCGAGCTGGACGAGCTTCTCGCCCGCGCCGACTTCATCACTCTGCACACCCCGCTCACCGACCAGACGCGCGGAATCCTGTCCCGCGAGGCGCTTTCGAAAACGAAGCCCGGCGTGCGCATCGTCAATTGCGCGCGCGGCGGGCTGATCGACGAAGTTGCCCTCAAGGAAGGCCTCGAAAGTGGCCACATCGCCGGCGCCGCGCTCGACGTCTTCCAGGAGGAGCCGGCGAAGGAGAATCCGCTGTTCGGGACTCGCGGGCTCATCTGCACGCCGCACCTCGGAGCGTCGACGACCGAGGCGCAGGTTAATGTTGCGATCCAGGTCGCCGAGCAGATGGCCGATTTCCTGCTTCTCGGCGGAATCACGAACGCCGTGAACGTGCCCTCGCTGTCGGCGGAGGAAGCGCCGCGCCTTCGCCCCTACATGGCGCTGGCGGAAAAGCTCGGTCGCCTCGTCGGACAGATCGTCGGCCCCGGCATCCGCTCGATCGACATCGAGGTCGAGGGCGCCGCCGCCGGGCTCAACATCAAGCCGGTAACCGGCGCTGTGCTCGCCGGCGTGATGCGCACCTGGTCGGACACGGTGAACATGGTCAACGCGCCCTATCTCGCGAAGGAGCGCGGGCTCGACGTTCGCGAAATCCGCTCGAGCCAGGAGGGCGATTACCACACGCTCGTCGCCGTCACCGCCGGCACGGACGAGGGGCCCAAGCGCGTCGAGGGGACGCTGTTCGGCAATCGCGCGCCGCGCCTGGTCTCGATTTTCGGAATCGGAGTCGAGGCGGAGCTCGCTGGCCAGATGATCTACATCGTCAACAGCGACGAGCCCGGCTTCATCGGCGCGCTCGGCACGGCCTTGGGCGAGCACCGGGTCAACATCGCGACGTTCAACCTCGGCCGCCGCGAGGAAGGCGGCGAGGCGGTCGCGCTGGTCGCGGTGGACGATCCGATCACGCCCGAACTCGCAGCGCAGCTCCGCGACCTTCCGGGCGTGCGCGAGGTGGTGCCCCTCGGCTTTTGACCTTTGGAGCAGGTGACGGCTACGGAGGGGCCCGTCCCTTTGCAGGAGTGAATTCCATCCTTTCCCGTCACATTGTCGCGCTCTTCCTCGCCTTGGCCTCGGCTCCGCTGATCGGCGCCCCGGCGCTCTCCGGCGCAGCCACGGCCGCCGAAATCACCAAGGCGGATTTCTTCAAGCCCGGCATCGCGCCCGTCCGCGTCAAGGGCGCCTATGACGTCACCGTCGTCTATTTCATGGACTATCAGTGCCCGGTCTGCCGGGCGCGCACCAACGACTATGCCCGGGTCTTTTCCGAGGACCCGAAGGTCCGGGTGATCTACCGCGATACGCCGATTTTCGGCGCTCAGTCGGAAAGCGCCGCGCGGCTTGCGATCGCGTCGCAGTTCCAGGGCAAGCACGAAGCCTTCCATCTCGCGTTGATGCGCAGCAAGGGCCGGCTCACCGATGCCACCATCCGCCAGGCCGCGGCCACGGCGGGCGTGAACTGGGCGCGCCTGCAAAAGGATCTCGCCGCCCGACGCAAGCAGATCGACGCGCAGATCCAGTTGAACATGCGCCTGTCGGAAGCGGCGGGAATTTCGGGAACGCCGGCCTTCATTGTCGGCGATGCGCTCGCCGACGGCGCCTTCGACTATGCCAACCTCAAGGGGCAGATCGCCGATGCCCGGGCGGCTGCGCGCAAGGGTCGCTAAGTTTTCCCTTTAGGCGGTACGGGACGGATGAAAATCCGGAACAGCTGGGGGAAGCGGGCGTGCATACCTTTCTCGATTCGCCGGATCAGTTTCTCGACCTGAGGAACTCTTAGCGACTGATCGATTTCGACCGACAAGGCGGCAATCACCTGGTCGGGCGCCATCTGTGTCGTGGTGATGTCGACCACGGCGAGGATGCAGGGATCGGCCTCCACGGTCCTGCGCAGGTCCTCGCTCAACTTCGGCGACGCCCGCTCGCCGATCAGCAATTCCTTGCTCTCCCGCGCAAGAAGTACCGAGATCGCCGCCAGGACGACGCCGATGAGGATCGACCCGAGTCCGTCGATCCACGGCAATCTGAGCTTCCACGAGGCAAAGGTGGCGACTGCCGCAATCACGATTCCGATCAATGCAGCCGAATCTTCGAACAGCACCATGAATGTCGTCGGATCCTTGCTCGCCACGACGGTCGCCCAGATCGACCGCGACTTGCGCACCCGCGCGAACGTCTTCCAGCCGAACCACCAGGAGATTCCTTCGAAGAGGAAGGCGAATCCGAGCACCAGGAAATTGATCCACACCTGTTCGATCATTTCGGGATGGCGGATGTGGATCACCCCTTCATAGGCCGATACGCCCGCGCCGACCGCGAAGATCAACAGGGCGACGACGAAGCACCAGAAATAGAGTTCGCGACCGTAACCGAACGGATGGTTGCTGTCGGGCGGCTTGGAGGCGCGGTGCTGGCCGTAAAGGAGCAGGACCTCGTTGCCCGTGTCGACCAGCGAGTGGACCGCTTCGCTGGTCATCGCCGAGCTTCCGGTCACCAGCGCGGCAATGCCTTTCGTCACCGCGATCAGCAGGTTGCCGATCAGCGCCGCGATGATCGCGGTTCGGGACGTATGCTCCGCCACCCGCCAACAACCATGACGCGCGCGTATCGTTTCAACGGCCGGATGCTGGACGCGCCGCGCCCTTCCCCCTAGAGCCGCGCCGACAGCCGAAAAGAGGATTGAATCGTGGCCAACGTCACCGTCATCGGCGCCCAGTGGGGCGACGAAGGCAAGGGCAAGATCGTCGACTGGCTGGCGAGCCGGGCCGACATGGTCGTCCGCTTCCAGGGCGGGCACAACGCCGGCCACACGCTCGTCGTCGATGGCAAGACCTACAAGCTCTCGCTTCTCCCGAGCGGGATCGTCACCGGTACGCCGTCGGTCATCGGCAACGGTGTCGTCCTCGACCCCTGGGCGCTGAAGGCCGAGATCGAGCGAATCCGTGAGCAGGGGGTGAAGGTCACGCCCGAACTGCTGATGGTCGCCGAGACCTGTCCGCTGATCCTCCCCATTCACCGCGACCTCGACGCGCTTCGCGAGGACGCGAGCGGCGCAGGAAAGATCGGCACTACCCGCCGAGGAATCGGCCCGGCCTACGAGGACAAGGTCGGCCGCCGGGCGATCCGCCTGTGCGATCTCGCGCACCTCGACGAGCTGGAACCGATGCTCGACCGCCTCTGCGCCCACCACGACGCCCTTCGCGCCGGCTTCGGAGAGCCTCCGGTCGACCGCAAGCGGCTCCTCGCCGACCTCTCCGAGATCGCGGATTTCGTGCTTCCTTTCGCAAAGCCTGTCTGGCGCGATCTCGACAAGGCGTTGGGACGCGGCAAGCGGATCCTGTTCGAAGGCGCGCAGGGCGTGCTGCTCGACGTCGACCATGGCACCTATCCGTTCGTCACTTCGTCGAACACGGTCGCGGGCACCATCGCTGCGGGCAGCGGCACCGGTCCCCACGCCGCCGGCTTCGTTCTCGGAATCACCAAGGCCTACACCACCCGCGTCGGATCGGGTCCGTTCCCGACCGAGCAGGACAATGCGGTCGGACAGGAGCTGGGAACGCGGGGCCGCGAGTTCGGAACCGTGACCGGACGCCAGCGCCGCTGCGGCTGGTTCGACGCGGTGCTGGTCCGGCAAGCTGTCGCGGTCGGTGGGATTACCGGAATCGCGCTGACCAAGCTCGACGTGCTCGACACGCTGGAGACGGTGAAGGTCTGCACCGGCTACAGGATCGACGGGAAGAAGCTCGATTATTTCCCGCCGCACCCCGCCGACCAGGCGCGGGTCGAGCCGGTCTATGAAGAGATCAAGGGCTGGCAGGCCTCGACCGAAGGTGCGCGCAGCTGGGCCGACCTCCCCGCCCGGGCGATCAAGTACGTGCGCCGAATCGAGGAGCTGATCCGCTGCCCCGTCGCGCTCGTGTCGACGAGCCCGGAGCGCGAGGACACGATCCTGGTGCGCGATCCCTTCGCCGGCTGATGGGGATCGGAAATATCTTCCGGCGGATCGCCGCAGCGCCCGCGCTGCCCGACCCGGGAGTCCGGATGGCGAGCATCTATCGGCGCAACGGCAAATATTATGTCACCGCCTCTTCGAAGACCCGAGATGGATTCTGGCTGGAAGAGGGTCCGGTGGACGTCCTTGATACGCCCGATTTCGCTGCCCTTGCCGATTCGGTTCATTCCGCGCTCGAACGCTCGACCTTCGGGATCCGCGCACCGAAGGATTGGTCCTCGCATGTGAACCGGGTCGTCGAAGCCGCCGGACTCAAGCGCTTCAGCGCCTTCGCCAAGGGCACCGCCCATGTCAGCGTGCGCGAAGCGGACGGACGCTTGCGGGTCACACCCTACCGCAACGGCGGTTCGCGCGAAGGCTATTTAGGATTGGAAGACGAGGCGCTCGACCTGCCCGCTGGCAGCCTCGATCTGGCAAGCGCAATCGAAACAGCCTTCCAGCGCTGCCGCTAGTGCCGCTACGGTGCCGCGGTCTTCACCGTCACCGATTCATGCGCGTAAATCACTCGCCACCCCTCGGGCCGCCTCTGCCACAGCTGCGAAACTCCCAAAGTTCGGTCGACTCGCGTTCCATCGGGATTTGTCTTGGGCGCATCGAGGATGAAGCTCAGCAGCGCCGCGTTCCGGTCGAGGACGATGAAATCCGGGCCCGCGATCAGTTTGTAAGCGGGCGCCCCTCCGGCTTTGATGCGTCCCTCGGGCCACCACTTGCGCTGCTGGTCCAGGATTGCCTGCCAGCCGACGATGCGGCGGTCGCCGGCGATGAAGATGATGGTCGGATCCTTGGCGAAGAATGCCACGTGCGCGTCGGCATCGTGAACGTTGGCAGCCGTCTCCATCGCCTCAAACGACGGCATGATTTCCGCCCGGAGCTGCGCGCGTAGGGATTGAGTGGCGGCGGGAGCGGGCGCCCCCGCGAAACCGATCGCCGCGAAGCTCGCCGCAATGAGATGAATCCGCTTCATTTCGTCTCCCCGTTCAATCAGTGCCGCACGTGAAAACCGTCGCACATTTCCGGCGCGGCATCTTCAACCTCGACATTTTCGACGTCGGCCGAGGGCGGACCTTCGTTCAGCCGCTGGATCAGCGCTTTCACCGCTGCTTCGTCGCCTTCCAGCTGCGCTTCGACCGAGCCGTCGCTGGCGTTGCGAATCCAGCCGTTCACACCGAGTTCGCGCGCCTGTTGCTGCGCCCAGGCACGGAAGAAAACGCCCTGCACCCGGCCGGTGACCCGCACCCGACGCGCTGGACTAGCCATCGGTGGAAGTGAGAGCGGCCCGCGCCTTGTCTTCAAGCAGGGCCATCAATTCGCGGTGCGGGAACGGTCCATAGCTGATTCGCGCCACACCCGCGTTCGCCCAGTCGCGATTGGCGGGTGCTCCGGGAAAGGCGATGAGGTTCAGCGGAAGCGGCACCTCGCGCACCACCCGCTCCACCTGTCGGAGATCGGCCAGCCGCGGCACGAAAAATCCACTCGCGCCGGAATCGGCGAAGGCCCTCCCGCGGTCGATCACCTCGTCGAGCAGCGCCTCATCATGCGCCTGCGTCTTCAGGAGCAGGTCGGTCCGGGCATTGATGAAGAATTCGGGGCCGACCGAATCGCGGATGGTTCGGATTCGGCGGCGCTGGCGGTCGAGCGGGTGCAGCCCGTGGCCCCCGATCACCTGGTCCTCGAAGTTGCAGCCCACTGCGCCCGTGGCCTTCAGCCGTGCGACGTTCGCTGCCGCCTCGTCCGGCTCGACCGCATAGGCGCTTTCGAAGTCGACCGTGACCGGCAGGTCGACCGCCGCGACGATCCGCCTCGCATTGTCCATGACGAAATCGATGGGCACCTGCTGCCCGTCGCCGAAACCCGACGCATCCCCGACGGGATGGCTCCCGGTCGCGATTGCCTTCGCGCCGGCCCTGGCAACCGCCTGTGCGCTGCCCGGGTCCCAGATGTTGTAGAGGATGACCGGATTGCCCGGCCGATGAAGCGACGCGAACGTCTCGAACTTCGAAGCCATGGCCGCCCGTTAGCAGCCTCGCCGTCAGCCCTGCAACGAATCCTGGGCGGTTGGCGCGATCGAGCTGCTGAATCCGGGCGCGGGCATTGCTTTGGGAGGCGGCAGGGTGACGGTAACGGTCGATCCGCGCTGCTGCTGCTGCTGGCCGAAACCGCACGATGCGGTGAGCAGGAATAGCAACGGGATGCAACGCACCATCGCTCCACCTTCCGGGCAAAGTGTTTAGAAAATGCGAAAAGCTGCGGCGGGCGAACCGGACGTTCCGGAGCCTTCCCGCCGCAGCTGAACTCGAATCGCCGGGATCGTGGGGTGCCTCGGCGGATCCAGAGGCGTTGTTAAAGTCTTAAACCTTGAGAAATTCCCCAATAACCAAAGATAGTTAGTGGCGCGACGAAAAGCCTAATCAGGCGAAATGGGAGTCGGGCAGATGGCCGAACGGGTGGCGGACGGGTTGTCGTGGCTGCACACGACGGTGATCGCCCGGAGCGACGCATGTTCGTCGCCCTGGCCGCGGTCGGCCTTCTGGTTCGCCTGACCCGGCGGAATCATCGAATGAAGCGCGGTCTGGACGCTCGTCATGAGTTCCGGCGGGATTGGGGCGGGCCGATTTGCGGCCGCCGCGGCGCTGCCGAGGACTGCGGAAGACAGGAAGAACAGGGTAACGAGGCGCATTGCGAGCTCCTTGCCCGGCGCCGGACGCCGGGTGGTCGAGTGACTCCCCAGACATTCCCTAACATCTTGCGCGCACTCGGTTTGCGCCCATTAGGCGGGTTATCGGCGGGGCGGCATTCGAACCCGTCCGGACGAAATTAATGGATTAACGGCGCTGGCCGTTTAGTGGACGAAGCGCGCCACCACGTCCCGGTACGAACGGCTGACCTTCACTTGCGCACCCGAATCGAGCACCAGGAAGCATTCGCCATTCGTGTGCGGCTTCACCTGCCTGACGAGGTCGAGGTTGACGATGGTCGACCGGTGGACGCGCTGGAACCGCCGCGGGTCGAGCCTCTTTTCCAGGTCCTTCATCGTCTCACGGAGGATGAGCGTGTTGTCGCCCGTCTGGATACACATGTAGTCGCCGGCCGCGTCGATCCGCTCGATCGTGTCGACATCGACGCGGAAGATCTGTCCCTGGTCCTTAATGTTGATCATCTTCTCGAACCGGTTGGAGGCCGGTCCTTCGCTGGCCCCGTCAGCCAGTTCCATTTCCTCGGCCGCCTCGGGAGCATGCTCGACCAGCGCTTCCTTGAATCGCTCGGCATCCTCGACGCCGCGTTTCTCCGAAAGCCGCTGCCGGACCCGGTCGAGGGTCGCCGCGAGCCGGTCCTCGTCGACCGGCTTGACGAGATAATCGGCCGCCTGCGCCTCGAACGCCCGAACCGCGTGCTCGCCGTAAGCGGTGACGAAGACGAACAGGGGCGGCTCGACCTCCATCAGGCCCTGGATCACCGAAAATCCATCGAATCCCGGCATCTGGATGTCGAGGAAAACGAGGTCGGGCTTGTGGGTCTTGATCTGCCGGATCGCCTCCCTTCCGTTGGAGGCGGTCGCCACGATCTCGACATCGTCATGGGCCTCGAGCCGGAGCTGGAGCCCTTGCGTCGCAAGTGGCTCATCGTCGACCAAAATGGTCCGGATGGGCATCAGTCTTCTTCTCCGCTTTGGTAGGGAATTTCGATGATAACGCTGAAGCCCCCGTGTTCGTTCTTCTTCGATGTGAAAGCATGTGCACTTCCATAGGCCTGCGCCAGCCTCTCGCGGATATTCGCGAGGCCGACTCCCGTTGAAGTACTGCCCCCCGGGTCCGCGCAGCCGTCGCAATTTCCGTTGTCGGCGACCTCGATTCTTACCGCGTCGCCCTCGCGGCTCGCTGTGAGCCAGATATCGGCGCCGTTTTCACTCGGTGTGACCGCATATTTGATTGCATTCTCGATCAAAGGTTGAAGCAGCAATGAAGGGAGGCGCGCGCCGATCGTCTCCGCGTCGATCCGGAAATGCGGGCGCATCCGCTCCTCGAACCTCATCTTCTCGATCTCGAGGTACAGCTTCAGGGTCTCCACTTCCTGCGCAAGCGTCACCTTGGCGGTCGATTCGTTGGCCAGCGTGTAGCGAAGGAAGGACGATAACCGCGCGAGCATCGCATTCGCCCGCTCCGTCTGCTTGAGGAGCACGAGGGTCGAAATCGAATTCAGCGTGTTGAACAGGAAGTGCGGGTTGAGCTGGTATCGGAGCATGGCCAGCTGCGCCGAGCTCGCCTGGCTCTCCAGCCGCTCGCGCTGCGTGATCTGCTCTTCCAGCAGGATGTAATAATTGATCCCGTAATAGAGGGCGGCCCACGCTGCCAGCAGCGCGAAATTGAGCAGGATCGCGCCCAGATATTCGAAGCCTGCCGGCCTCGAATCGGGCTTCAGGAAGGTCGCGTAGCTCCACGTCTCGATGATCGAGAAGGCCATCGCGGCGATCACCACCGCCGCCAGCGACAGCACGGCCGTCCACACCACGCGCATCCTGATCAGGCGCCGGAACAGCGCCCCCATCAAAAGCGTCAGCGAATAGCCGGTCGCGGTGAGAAGCGCGGTATGGACGATCCACATCGGCCCCATCGAATTGGCGAAGCCGGACAACGAGCGAAGGAAGAAATAGCCGCTCCACCCGAGGCTCTGGAGGAACCAGAAGGCGCGGTTCTTGTCCTCGAAGAAGGGCGCGTCGAGCCCGACTCCCTTGAGGATCGGCCGCGCCGGGGAGTCGATCTTCGGAGTGTCGCTTTTCCTGCGCCGCCGCTTTTGCACGGCCGGCTGCTGGGTGAGCGTCATGCTGTCGGTCGCCATCGGACACGAATATAGGAGCAGAATTCCATCCTTGCGAGCAGGTCTGGACGCGCTGCCGCGGCTCTGCTTTCGGAAAGGCCGCTTTCGCCCAGGCAGATCCGCTGCAGAAGAGGAGATTCCATGAAGTCGATCGTATTGGCCGCAGCTGTCCTCGCGCTCGCGCTCGCAGGGTGCAAGGCGCAGGACTCGACCAAGGCGGAGTCGCCGGCCTCGAAGCAGATGCAGGTGGCTCCCATACTGGCAACCGCCGACGCCAAGGACGCCTACAGCTATGCGCGGCCGCTGGAAGCGCGGGTCGCCAATGTCGACCTCGACCTGGCGCTGGATTTCGATTCGAAGCGCGTGGGGGGAACGGCAACCCTGGATGTGATCGCCGCTCCCGGCGCGAAGGAGGTCGTGCTCGACAGCAAGGGCCTCGAGATTTCCGCGGTAACCGACGCGTCGGGCAAGCCGCTGAAATGGGCCCTCGGACCGAACGATTCGAACAAAGGCGCTCCGCTGGCCGTCGCGCTTCCTGGCGAGGGCCGGCAGCGGATCGTCATCCGCTATCGCTCGGGCCCGAACGCCGAGGCACTGCAATGGCTGACCCCCGAACAGACCGCCGGCAAGACCTATCCGTACCTGTTCAGCCAGGGACAGCCGACCCTCAACCGGACCTGGATTCCCACTCAGGACAGCCCCGGCATCCGCCAGACCTGGAGCGCGCGTGTAACGGCTCCGGAGCCGCTGAAAGTCGTGATGTCAGGCGAGCGCCTGACGCCCGCCGGTGAGCCTGCGGGGAACGGCCGCCGCGCCTTCCGCTTCCGGATGGACAAGCCGGTCGCGCCTTACCTGATCGCCATCGCCGCCGGCGATCTCGCCTTCCGCGAGCTGGGGCCCCGAACCGGCGTCTGGACCGAGCCGGCGATGCTCGATTCCGCCGCCGCCGAGCTTCAGGACACGGAGAAAATGGTCGAAGCCGCCGAGCAGCTCTACGGCCCCTACCGCTGGGGCCGCTACGACGTGATCGTGCTTCCGCCCTCCTTCCCCTATGGCGGGATGGAGAATCCGACCCTCACCTTCCTCACCCCGACGTTCATCGCCGGCGACAAGAGCCTTGTCGGCCTCGTCGCCCATGAGCTTGCGCACAGCTGGTCGGGCAACCTCGTCACCAATGCGACCTGGGCCGACAGCTGGCTCAACGAAGGATTCACCTCCTATTTCGAGAACCGGATCATGGAGGCGATCTACGGCAGGAAGCGGGCGAGCCAGGAAGCGGCGCTGAGCTTCGACGAGATGACGGACGCCCTGAAAGAAGAGAAGAACGGCGATACGACCCGGCTTCACCTTCCGCCGTCCGACGCGAACCCCGACGGCGGATCGGGCGGTATCGTCTACGACAAGGGCGCGGTCTTCCTTCGGACTATCGAAACGATCGTCGGCCGCCAGCGCTGGGATGCCTATCTGCGCTCCTATTTCGACCGGCACGCCTTCCAGCCGATGACGTCCGCGCTGTTCCTTGCCGATCTTCGCGCGAACCTGGTGAAAGGCGACAGGCAGCTCGAACAAAAGCTGATGCTCGACGATTGGGTTTACCGCCCCGGGCTTCCGGCCAACGTCGCCCGGCCCGATCCCGCCGCCTTCGCCGAGGTCGATCGGGAGTCCGCGGCTTTCGCCAAAGGCGCTCCGCCGCCAGTCGAATTTGCCGGCTGGACCACGGCGGAGAAGCTGCGGTTCCTGAACAGCCTGCCGCGAAAGCTGCCGCGGGACAAAATGACTGCACTCGACCGTCAGCTCCGGCTCGGCCAGGCCGGCAACAACGAGGTGTTGTTCGCGTGGCTCGAACTTGCTGTGGCCAATCGCTACGATCCGGCCCTTCCGGCGCTGGAGCGGTTCCTGACGAGCCAGGGCCGCCGCAAGTTCGTGAGCCCGCTCATCACCGCGCTTGCCGAAGACCCGGAATGGGGCCGGCCGATCGCTGTCAGAATCTACGCCAGGGCGCGGCCGCTTTATCATCCGGTCACGACCGCCGGGCTTGATAAGCTCGGGCTTGAACCCCGGAAATAATCCCAAGCGCTTCTTAACCGTGTTTCAACTGTCTTTGGGATAGGCCGCCAACGGGAAAGACAGCGGGACGCGCATGTACGAAGCTCCTGACCGGTACAAGCGGATGATCTCGGCTCGCCTGCCGGACGGCGAATCGCTGGCGTTTTCAGCGAAGGCGGAGACCGAGAATTCCCCTCTGAGGGACGCGCAGCTGCTCGCTCGCGCGCAGCTTGCGCCATTCTTTGCCGCCGCCAACGTGATCGCTGCGGCGATCCTCGTCGTTTGCCTGTGGCGCGAAGTCTCGATCGTCTGGCTCGGCGGCTGGGCTGCCGCAGTCGGCCTTGTGAACCTGGTCGCGATGCAGATGGCGCGGACCCAGGCGATTACTCATGTCGGCCGCTCCGGCCAGAGGCTTCCGGATTGGACGCTTGTCGCCGATGTCGGAGTCCGCGCCGCCCTGTGGCTGTCGCTCCCGCTCTATCTTTTCCCGGCCCTCAGCCCCGGTTCGGAGCTGATTACCGCGTCGCTCACAGCCGGCCTCGGGATTGCCTCCCTCGGTCTCGTCGTGGTCCTGCCCTGCGTCGTCACCTGGATGGCGATGTTCACCGCGGGGCTTTCGACTTCCCTCCTCATCGGCCGAACCAGCCTCCCTTTCGAGCACACCTTGTCGATCCTTTTCACGCTCGGAGTGGCGATCTTCGGCGTGCTCGCGGTCGCGCGCTGGGCCTTCACCCAGCTCAAAACCAATGCCGACATCGGTTCGCAGAGCGAAAGCTCGTCGCTACTTTTGCAGGAATATGAGCAGCGCGGCGTCGGCTGGCTGTGGCAGGTCGATTCCGAAAATCGAGTCACCTACATTTCGTCGCGAATGGTCGCTCTGCTCGGCCGGCCCGCCAGCCAGCTCTTCGGCCATTCGCTGCCCTCGCTGCTGGGCGGAAGCGCCGAACTCGGAACCAAGCTTCTCTCCAAGGAGCCTTTCGCAAACCTCGAGATGGAGCTGGAGACCGGTCGCGGCCCGCGCTGGATCTCGATCGCGGGCGATCCGATCATCGACACCGCCGGCCGCTTTGAAGGCTTTCGCGGGGTCGGGTCGGACGTCACGGAGATCCGCCAGACTCAGGAGCGTCTGACGCATCTCGCCAACATGGACGTGCTTTCCGGCCTCCCGAACCGCGGCCGCGTTCGCCAGCTTCTCGGCGAAGCGCTTCGCGAAGCGACGGCGAGCAATTCCGCCTGCGCAATCCTGTTTCTCGATCTCGACGGTTTCAAGCCGGTCAACGACACCTTCGGCCATCCCAAGGGCGACGCCGTCCTTCGTGCGGTCGCCAAGCGCCTCGTCACCGAAGTCGCCTCATCGGGCACTGTCGGCCGGATGGGCGGCGACGAGTTCGCAATCGTCGTTCCCGACGCGCAGAGTCGCAGGTCCGTCGAGCAGATGGCCCAGCGGATCATCGATTCGATCAAGGAGCCGTACGACATCGAGGGGACCAACATCCGCATCGGAGTATCGATCGGCTGCGCGTTCGGCCCGATCGACGGCGCCACCGTCGACGATTTGATCCTCAAGGCCGACTTGGCCCTGTACGAAGCCAAGGGTGCCGGCCGCGGAATCGCGCGTTACTTCTCGTCCGAGCTGCAGTCCGAAAAAGAGGACCGAATCAAGCTTGAGCAGGAGCTTCGCTCGGCGCTTCCGAACAAGCAGTTCCACCTCGTGTTTCAGCCGCTGGTTGCTGCCAAGACCCAAAAGCTGACCGGCTTCGAAGCGCTGATCCGCTGGAATCATCCCAAGCGCGGCCTCGTCCCGCCGATGATGTTCATTCCGGTCGCCGAGGAAATCGGCCTGATGCCGGCGATCGGCGAATGGGTCATCGAGGAAGCCTGCCGTGCGGCCGCGACCTGGCCCGACCATGTCAGCGTGGCGCTCAACGTCAGCCCGAAGCAGATCGTCCTTCCCAACCTGCCCAACGTCGTCAGCGAGGCGCTCGCCCGCCACCGCGTCCAGGGCAACCGGATCGAGCTCGAAGTCACCGAGGGCATCTTCCTCGGCAACAACGGTCCGACTCTCGACGTTCTGAAGCGCCTTCGCCAGCTCGGCGTGGGCATCGCGCTCGACGATTTCGGAACCGGCTATTCGTCGATCGGCTATCTCAACAAGGCGATCTTCCACAAATTGAAGATCGACGGCAGCTTCGTCCGCGAGGCGAGCACCCGGCCCGAGAACGTCGCCATCATTCAGTCGATCGTACAGCTGGCCCAGAGCTTCCGGATGTCGGTTACTGCCGAGGGCGTCGAGACTCCCGACGATTTTGAGCGCATGCGCGAACTTGGCTGCGACACCATCCAGGGCTATCTCTTCGGCAAGCCGCTGAGCTACGCCCGCGCCAACGAAATGGTGAGCGGCCTTGGCAACAAGCGAATGGCCGGCTGACCGGGCCGAGTGGTTAAATTCCCGATTCTTCACAAGCGCTTGAAGCTTTCCTGACTTGGGCGCAGACTAACCCCTTCGGGATGGAGGGTCGGTGAGCCGCGTCTTTCTCAGTTACGCGCGTGAGGACATCGACGCGGCCAGGGAGCTTGCGGAGCAGATCGCTCACGCCGGCCACGACGTCTGGTGGGACCGCCACCTGCACGGCGGCTCGCGGTTTGTCGCGGAGATCGACAAAGCCCTGAAGGATGCGGAAGCGGTCGTGGTCCTGTGGACCGCTGCATCCGTCGAATCCGCGTGGGTCCAGGACGAGGCAGCCGAGGGCCGCGACAAGGGCCGGCTCGTCCCGGCGTCGCTCGGGTCGGCCAAGCCGCCGCTTGGATTCCGCCAGTTTCACACGGTCGTGATCGGCGAGATGAACGGGCGCGAACGCGCGGACGGCATCGACGAGCTCCTCGACGCGATCGGCCGCACCTGCGGCTCCGATCCGAGCGAATCGAAGGCCGCGGTCGCCCAAGCTTCCGGGAAAACGCAGCGGCGGGCCTCCATCTGTGTCCTGCCCTTCATGAACATGAGCGGTGAGCCGGAGCAGGAATATTTCAGCGACGGGATCAGCGAGGACATCATCACCGACCTGTCGAAGGTCTCCGCGCTCTCGATCGTCGCCCGCAACACGGCCTTCACCTACAAGGGGCAAACCGTCGACGTGAAGGACGTGGCGAAGGCGCTCGCCGTGACCCACGTCCTCGAAGGGAGCGTCCGCAAGGCCGGCAACCGCGTCCGGATCACCGCGCAGCTCATCGACGGCGCCGCCGGCGACCACGTCTGGGCCGACCGCTACGACCGCGACCTCACCGACATTTTCGAGATCCAGGACGAGATTTCGAAGGCCATCGTCGAAGCTCTGAAGGTCAAGCTGCTGCCGAGGGAGAAGAGCGCGATCGAAAGCCGCGGGACTTCGAACGTCGAAGCCTATGACCTTTATCTGATGGCGCGCCAGCAGTGGATCAGCGGTACGTTCGGGACGGTCCGCCGCGAGCAATCGATCGCTCGTCTCTGCAGGGAAGCGACCCAGCTCGACCCCGACTATGCACAGGCCTGGGCGCTGATGGGTCTCGCCCAGCTCGAACTCCGGTTCGTCCATGGCCACGACGAGGATGCCCTGTCCTCCGCCGAACATGCGCTCGAGATCAATCCAGGATTGGCCGAAGCCCATTGCATCAAGGCCCGGTATCTGGAGGAGGAAGGCTGCACCGAAGATGCGGAAAAGCAGATCCGCATTGCACTCAAGCTCGATCCTGAATCCTGGGAAGTGAACCGCGAGGCCGCGCGCATGCTGTTTCGCCACGGCCACATCCGCGAGGCGATCCCGTTCTTTTCCAAAGCCGTCTCGCTCAACGACAGCGACTGGCACAACGCGGTCATGCTCGTCACTTGCTACCTCGGGATCGACGATCGGGCACAAATGCTCAAATCGGCCGAGATGGTTCGTGAACGGGTGCAGCGCGCGATCAGCATGGATCCGACCAACGGCACCGCGCTTGCGAGCGGCGCTTATTCGCTCGCGATGCTCGGGGAGATCGAACGTTCGCGCGAATGGATGCGGCGAGCCCTTCTCCTCGACCCGGACAATCTCGTGATGCGGTACAATGCCGCATGCTGCCTGCTGCGCCAGATCGGCGACGCCGAAGACGCGCTGAAAACGCTCGACCCGTTTTTCCAAAAGGTCACGAGCACAACGTGGATCTGGCATGCCGAAGCCGACCCGGATTTCGAGCCGATCCGCGAGGATCCCCGTTTCCGGGAAATGATCGCGTCCGCGAAGAAGCGGCTCGGGATAGAAAACATCATGGCGGCGGAGGCCGCTTCGCCCCACCAGAGTCCGTCGCCGGCCTAGCCGGATACTTCTCGGCTCGCCGGGGTTGTTGCTCCAAACAGCCTTTGTGTGGAGTATCCCTTTGCGTTTTCCCTGTCTTTTCGCGTCCGCGGCGGCGCTCGCCCTTGCCGCTTGTTCGAACGGCCCGGCCAACACCGGTAACGACACCGGCGCCGCGCTCGACGCCTCGCAAGTCGACGACAAGAGCCTCGAACAGCAAGTCATGGGCGCTCTCGACGACGCTCCGAAGCACGGCCTGACGAAGGACCTGTTCCTCAAGGGCGCACTGCCTTCCGACAAGGCGCAGCGCCGGTCGGTGCTGGAGAAAGCGGCGAACGAGTTTGCTTCCGCGCTCGCAATGGGGCGGGTCGACCCGGCCAAGATCCGTGACGTTTACACCGTCCCTCGCCCCAAGGTGGATGTGACCTCGGGCGTTTCCCAGGCGCTCCAGCAGAACAAATATCGCGAGTGGGTCAACTCGCTCGCCCCGCAGACAGACGAATATCGGGCGCTGTCGAAGGCGTTCGTCGCGCTCGTCCAGCGCACTCCCGACCTTCCCGACGGCGCAATCGCGGGCGGCGGGACGATCAAGCGCGGCGCGAGCGATCCCCGGGTCCCGGCAATCGCCGCCAATCTCAAGCAGCTCGGCTATCTCCCGCCCGAGCTTCCGGCGAGCGCCCGCTACACGCCCGCGATCGCGCAAGGTGTCGCCCGGTTTCAGGCCGACTCCGGTCAGAAAGCCGACGGAGTCCTCGGAAGCGCGACCATCGCCGCGCTCAACGCCTCCCCGCGCGACCGCGCCCGAACCCTTGCGGTGGCCATGGAGCGGCTGCGGTGGCTCGACCGCAATCCTCCGGCGACGCGGATCGACGTCAACACCGCCGGTACCTACCTCGATTATTTCCGCGACGGTCAGCACATCGACAACCGCAAGGTCATCGTCGGCGAGCCCGGAAAGGAAACGCCGCAGCTGGAAGCCCCGATCTTCCAGCTTGTCGCGAACCCGACCTGGACCGTTCCGCACTCCATCGATGACGAAATGGCAGGCAAGAGCGGCGGCTGGCTCGCCGCGAACGGATTCA
>Ga0070658_10001336_pt1 | contig 21027 bp, 18 predicted proteins | sample KBSC13metaG_FD_64664 | JGI IMG/M metagenome (GOLD analysis project Ga0070658, IMG submission 64664) | Corn rhizosphere microbial communities from Kellogg Biological Station, Michigan, USA - KBS C1-3 metaG | ecosystem: Host-associated > Plants > Roots > Rhizosphere > Soil ...
CCGCGTCCGTCGTCGATGATTTCGATGACGATGTGGTTCTCTTCGTGCCGGGCGGCGAGTTTGACAATGCCCGCGATCGGTTTGCCCGCGGCAACTCGCTCATCGGGCGGCTCGATGCCGTGGTCGACGGAGTTGCGCAGCAGGTGGATCAGCGGGTCGCCGAGGACTTCGAGAACGGAGCGGTCGAGTTCGGTTTCGCCGCCCAGCATCTGGAAGTTTATCTCTTTGTTGGTCTTTTGGGCAAGGTCGCGCACCATTCGGGGCATACGCTGGAAGACGCCATCGATGGGCAGCATGCGCGCCTTCATGATCTCGTCCTGAAGCTCGGACGTGATACGAGCGACTCGATTGGTGGCCTCAAGCAGATGGTTGACGAGCTCGTCTTGCGCATACCTCTCGCGAAGGTCCGTGCCGATCCGCGCGATCTGCGTACGGTCGATGACCATCTCGCCGATAAGGTTGAGCAGATTGTCGAGACGGGCGACGTCGACGCGGATCGTCTGGCTGTGCGTGGCCGCTCCGCCTGCCGGCTTCGCCGCCACAGGTGCTGCCGCGGGCGGCGCCGGGGCGGGTACATCCGCCGCGGGGGCTCCAAGTTTTTCAAGGACGCTCTCGGGCAGGCCGACGAGAGCCGAGACCGGTACGTTGGCGATTGCGACCGGCGCTGGCTCGTCATCCGGGAGATCGTAAGCCGGGAGGCCCGGGTCGGTATCGGTCGACACGGGTTTGCGCCAGCGATCGACGCGGATAGCCTCGATCTCGGAGATCGTGTTCATGGCCGCGAGGATGGGTTCCTGATCCATTTCGGACGCGAAGATTAAGTGGAAGGTGCGGTCGAACTCCTCGTTGTCGAGCTGTTCTTCCTTGGGATTGGCCACGAGAACCGTCCCAAGCGGCTCAAGGGCGCCGAGCACCATGTACACTCTGACGGACTTCATGAGACAGTCCGGATGGATGTCGACGCCGATGTGCCAGATCATCAGTCCCGCGGCGGCGGCATCGTCGATGGCATTCTGTTCGTATTCCGTCACGTCCATCGCCATCGCCGCCGTTGTCTCGGTGGCGGCCGGCGCGTCGGGTGGCGTCAAAGGTTCGGCGCCGAGGGCTGGAAGCGAGGTCGCGGACGAGAGGGCGTTGAGCTGGGAGACAAGCAGCTCGACATCCTTGTCCAGTTTGCCTGAGGTGGTTCCCGTCGCGGCGACTTCCTCAACTAGAGCGGTGAGTGTATCCAGGCAGCGGAGCAGGACGTCGACAGTGACGGTGCTCACCTGTTGACGATCGTTGCGAAGGTCGTCGAGAACGTTCTCCATTTGGTGGGTGAGGTCGCCAACGGCGATGAAGCCCATGGCGCGGCTCGATCCCTTGAGAGTGTGGGCCGCGCGGAAAAGGACTTGCAGCATCTCAGACGAGTGGTCGCCGCGCTCCATCTGGAGAATATGGGTTTCCAAAAGTTCGAGCTGTTCCCGGCCTTCATCGAGGAAGACGCCCAGGTATTGTGACATGTCCGGATTTGACATCGTTTGTCCGTTTCTAAGATATATGCCGACTAACGCTTATGGCTCGCTCGATGCTAGTTGGTTACGCTGCCGTGTTCATCGAATGCGCCGTTGCGGCGAGAATGGCGGAGGCCAATTCGCCGAGTGGGAGCATTGCTTCAACGGCGTTCATTTCGTAGGCAGCCTTGGGCATTCCGTAGACTACGCAAGTCGACTCATCTTCCGCCAAAGTATGCGCGCCCATGTCGCGGAGGAGTTTCATTCCACGCGCGCCGTCTTTGCCCATGCCGGTGAGCAGAACGGCTACTACCCGGTTGCCAAACGTGCGGGCTACCGAGTCGAGAGTAACATCGATGGCCGGCCGAACCCCATGGATCGGTGGCTCCTGCGTGAGCTGCACTGTACCATCGGGGCGCAGTGTCAGGTGGTATCCGCCGGGGGCCACAAGAAGAGTAGATGGCTGAAGGCTGTCCCCGTCGGCGGCTTCGCGGACATGGACGGCGCCCGCCGAATCGAGACGTTTTGCGAGCGATTGCGTGAATCCCGCCGGCATGTGCTGTACGATTATGCCTGGCGAATCGAAGGTTGGGCCAAGCCCGGCCACAAGGGTATGAAGGGCTCTGGGCCCTCCGGTCGATGCTCCGATGACGACGATCTTCGATGTGGTTGGCATGGTGCGAATAGACCGGACTGGACGGTCGCCGCCGGGCCGCGCTTCTAAATGATGCGGCGCTTCTACGTGCGGCGCCGACGCCACGGGTGACGCGATCGCCGGAACCTTCACGCGGGAGACCGCAGCTATCTTGACCTTCGCGATGAGTTCGCCGGCGACACGTTCGATGTCGAGCGAGATCGGTCCGGAGGGTTTGCCGACGAAGTCTACCGCTCCAGCTGAGAGGCACCGCATCGTGATCTCCGCCCCAGATTGTGTCAGCGACGACACCATCACCACGGGGACCGGTCGGCGCTTCATCAGCTCCACGAGAGTGGCGTACCCGTCCATGACGGGCATCTCGACGTCGAGAGTGACGACGTCGGGCTTCAGCTTTTCGGCTTTGGCGAGCGCGTCGGCGCCGTCGCGGGCCGCCCCCACGACAATCATCGCGGGATCCCTCTGAATTATCTCCGTCAACATTTTCCGCATGAATGCGGAATCGTCGACGACAAGGACATTGATCGTACTCACTGATTTTCCTGGGTACGAGCGCGGTTTCTCAGCAGGTAGGCACACCACGGCTCTGGTAAGCGGCTCGCACATTTGGCGAACCGTCGGTTATGCGGCCTTTTGCAGCGTCTCCAATGCGGCGGCATCGTAAGAGCAGGTGATCAGCGTCTTGTAGACGTCCAGCAGGATGATGAGATGATCGACGCCGTCGTTGCGGTTGCCGGCGACTTTGCCGATGCCGGTGATGCACTCCGTCTCGATGGAGGCGACGAGTTGCGACGGGCGGTCGATTGCGTCGGCCGAAAGTCGTAGAACCTCAGAAACCGCGTCGACGATCAGGCCGGCGCTGAGGCCGTCGACATCGACGATCACGATGCGCGTGTTCTTTTGCTGCGCGTCGGTCAGCGGCTCAAGGCCGAAGCGTGTGCGCAGGTCGATAACGGGCAGCACACGGCCGCGCAGGTTCATCACGCCTTTGACGAAACGTGGGGCTCGCGGAACAAATGTGATGGGTTGAGGCGTGATGATTGTGTGGATATGGGCGATATCGACACCGTAGACCTCGTCACCTACTTTAAAGGCAACAAGCTGCCTTTCCGTTTCGCTATTTTCAAGGAAGCTTACTGCTTCCAATTGTTCGATCGACATGACTTACTCCTGACGAAGGTGACTCTTATGCGGCTTGTGACAACCTGAGTTTGGGAGTCTGCTCTTTGGTTTCCTCGGTTTTAAACTGACCGAGTAGTTCGGTAAGCTCGCTGGAGAGACCAGCGAGGGTGTCGGCAGCGCCGATAAGTTCACCCACGGCCACCGACTGGTGAGATGTAGTGCTGGCGACTGTCTGCACGGACGCCGAGACTTCCTCAGCGGAGGCGGACATCTGCTCGGCCGCGGCGCCGCTCTCTTCGACGACGGCGGCGACTTCGTTGATGCCGCGGGTTACGGCGTCGGAAGCGGTCGTCATTTCGGCGGCGGCGGCGGAGATGCCCTCGACGCGCGCGGTGACGGACGCCACCTGTTCGCGGATCCTTCCAAGCGCGACGCCGGCTTTTTCTGCCAGAAGCGTTCCGGCTTCCACCTGCTTGGTTCCCGCTTCCATGGCGCTGACCGCCTGCTCGGTTCGATTCTGTACGTCCTCAATCAGCTTCCCGATTTCGCGGGTGGCAAGACCGGAGCGCTCGGCGAGCTTGCGGACTTCGTCGGCGACGACGGCGAAGCCGCGGCCTGCCTCCCCGGCCCGCGCGGCCTCGATGGCGGCGTTTAGGGCCAAAAGGTTCGTCTGCTCGGCGATGTCATCGATGGTTTGGACGATGCTGCCGATGCGCTCGGAAGCGTCGCCAAGCATATGGATGACGTCGGCAGATTCGGAGACAGTCTTGCGAATGCCGCGCATACCGTCGACGGACTGTGCGACGATCTCGGCGCCGTCGGAGGCGACCTGGTTGGCGTCGGCGGCGACGACGGTCGCGGACTGTGCGTCCTCCGCGATCATGTGGAGTGTTTCAGAGAGCTGCCGAAGGGACTCAGCGCTTTCGGAGATGGACCGGGCCTGATCGGAGTTGCCACGGGCGACTTCACTGGCAGCACGGGCGGACTGCTCGCTGGCGTCGGACACTTCCTGCATGGTTGCGTTGATCTGTTCGGTGCCGATGCCGAAGGATTGGGCTGAGCCGGACAGGCTGCCCGCCGCGGCCGACAGGCTGCCCGTGGCGGCGCGGATCTTGTTGACCAGGGTGCTGAGCGAGACCTGTGAGTTCCGGAATGCTTCGATCATGCCCTTGAAATCTTCGAGGAAGCCGTTGAAGACTTGAGCGGCTTGTCCGAACTCGTCGTTGGCTTGGATGTCCAGCGGCTTAGTTCCGGTCTCGATTTCTTTAGTCATGTCGCCGTTTTGAAGCGCCAGAATGGCGTTCTTCAGGTTCGTTCCACATTTCGAACGTAGCTGTGCAAGGCTTGACGTCAGGCTGCCAATTGATCGAGTGATGTAGGACGTGGTGTACCACGCCATCATTCCGCCGATCAGAAACGCGACCATTATCATCGCCATCAGCAGCATGCGTGTTTGGTCGAGTGCCTGCAGTGAGTTGCCGTCGTATGACTTGGCCTGGTCCTGCTCGTGCTTGACGAGACCCTGGATGCTTGTCTCGACTCCGCTGAAGCTCTTGCTGAGGTCGGTGGTCAGTTGCTCGCGGTTCTCGGCCTTCAGGTTCGACATTGCGTTCTGCTGAACGGCCACGTAGTCGGTCCAGTTAGTCTTGAGCGCCTTGAACTCGGGGCTGGTGGCGCCCGATTCGTCGGCATTGCCATATGTGTCAATGGCCGTACCGGCATCCTTGCGGGCATTGATGACTTCGTCCGATATAGCGCGGCGCTCACTCTCACTGGTAGCGATCATGAGCCTGTCAACCGCGCTGTCGGTAGCTCGTGCGTCGCGGCTGAGCCGGTTGAGTGTGTCCAGGCCGGTGACGACATTCTTCGAAATGGCAGCTTCCATACTGACGAGCTTCACCATCCTGCTTATAGCGAAGCCCGATACCGCTGCGCCGAGCAGCAGGCAAACGCCAAAGCAGAGTGATAGCTTAATCGCCGTTTTTAGGTTCAGAAACCAGTGCATAAATCCTCCGGCCAACAACTAGCCAACCAGCCAACGAGCGTCGGGGCGTCCAGCACGACAGGAGCGGACGCCCTTCACTAACTACTTTCGGCCTTGAATACCGACCGTGATCGAAACCTCGCCTTGGTCCGTCGTCATCGGGATGACAATGGCCGGAATCGAGAGGGTGCTGATCTTGACGTTCGTGCCGCGAATAATAGTCGGCGGCGTGATGTCGCAGACATATCCGGCTTCGGAGAGCCTCGACATGGCGTGGCCGCTGATCATGTTGCCAAGCTCGGCGATGGCGCTGGCGGCGAGCTGATCAAAAACCTTGATCGGCTGGCCAAGCATTGTTGAGGCGATCTTGTCGGCGACTGTCATGGACATGCCGTAGATCACCTGGCCTTGCACTTGTCCGGTTACGCCGCAGACAATATTGCACTGCTGACTTGTGAACGTAGCGGGCTGCATCGCCAGGTTGCCTTTTGCGGGGCGGTTACCTAGCACCATCTCCATAACTGAGAAGGCTGCATCAATGAACGGGTTTATGTACTCGACTTTCATCTGAGTTAGGATCCTTCCAGAGTGATTAGCCGATAAGCTTCTTGATGCTATCGAGGACTCGGTCAGGCTGAAACGGCTTGACGATAAAGTCCTTTGCCCCGGCTTGAATGGCTTCGATAACCATGTTTTTCTGACCCATCGCCGTGCACATGATGACGTTCGCGGCTGGGTCGTTCGTTTTGATAGCCTTGGTGGCTGAAATGCCGTCCATGATGGGCATGGTGATGTCCATCAGAACGAGGTCGGGTTTGACGGTCGCATACTTATCTACCGCCTCCTGGCCGTTCGTCGCCTCGCCGGCGACCTCGTAGCCGTTGGCAACGAGTATGTTTTTTAGCGTGACGCGCATGAATAATGCGTCGTCTGTAATGAGAATTCTCTTCGACATATAACATCATCTCCTGGCGCGGCACCGGCTCGGAAACGCCTTTGCTTGGTTGCGTCGATTTTCCGTTGGAGAGGTCCGACGTCCGGTAAGAGCCCAAATCGCCATCCCGGCCGTGACTACATATGGTCGGCGGCGGGAATACTGGGCGACTTCTCACGGCTGCGAGCCCCGATCCGGTCGCTCCCTGGATAGATTATTGGTTGGGGAATGGAAATCTAGAGTCGTAAGTGAGCGATTGGTCTCTAGAAATTTTACCGGGGGCTTTGAACTTGTAATGTTTTAAGATACTTTCCAAAAATTCCCGGTTTAGACTTGCGTTCTTGGGTATAGTCTATTGCCGGGATTGAGTTTTTCGACGGGAAGACCCCGATTAGAGGGTCGCCGCCGATCGTTTGTACGGTATGGTTTCCGAGTTTATCGCGCACATCTGCGTTTCGCGCGTTCTGGAGCCCGACTCAACCAGCACTTCCTGACGCCTCAAATTAACGTCCTAAGCTAGGAATTAGCGCGTCTCCCGTTTTGTGCCGCAAAGGGTGGAGATGATAGTCTGATTCCGACACATAATGTCGACCACATATCACAAAAGAGGCTGAGTAGAAGATATGCGCAAAATCCTTCTCGTTAGCAATACTGGATGGTACTTGTACAATTTCCGATTGCCACTTGCACGCTACCTGCGAGCTCGCGGCATCGACGTGGTCATGGTTTCTCCGTACGATGCGTATGTTGACCGGATTCTGGCGGAAGGTTTTCGCTGGATTAAGCTGAAAATGAACCGCCGTAGCGTCAATCCGTTTCGTGAAGTCATGGTGATTGGCCGGCTCTCGCGCATCTATCGAAGGGAGCAGCCGGATGCGGTTCATCACTTTACCGCGAAGTGCGTAATCTACGGAACGGTAGCCGCCAAGTTAGCCGGTGTTCGGGCTGTGGTAAATGCGGTCACGGGGATCGGGCACATCTTTATGGGCACCGGCCTGAAGGCCCAGGTTCTTCGTCCGGTGGTCAAAGGCCTGTACAGGAACATCCTGACGGCGCGCCGCGTTCGCGTAGTTTTCCAGAATCCTGACGATCTTCAGCTGTTTTCCGACGACGGGCTGGTTGTGCCGAATCGCACGATCCTGATTCGCGGGTCTGGGGTGAATGTGCTTCGCTTCGCACCCCGCCCTGGTCAACCGCATGAGGTGCCAGTGCCGATCGTGCTGTTCGCCGCTCGGGTAAACGGGGACAAGGGTGTGTACGAGTTTGTAGAGGCTGCGCGCCAGCTGAGGGAAAGTGGAGTGCAAGCTACTTTCCAGCTTGCAGGCAGTCCCGATGTTGGGAATCCGACCGCCGTGCCGGCTACTACGCTGGAATATTGGCGCAAGGAAGGCGCTGTCGATCTCCTCGGACATGTCGACGGCATCGAGGAGATAATGGCACAAGCGAGCATTGTCGTCCTTCCGACACATGGTGGCGAGGGCGTTCCGCGCGTGCTCCTGGAAGCGGCGGCGATGGGCAAACCAATCGTCACCACCGACGTACCCGGGTGCCGGGAGGCCGTTGTCAACGGCGAAAACGGCTACCTCGTTCCGGCGAAGAACGTCGATGCGCTCACGGTGGCCATCGAGCGGCTTCTTAGCGATCACGCGCTGAGACAGAAGATGGGCACATATGGCCGCGCGAAGATGATCGAAGAATTCGACGATCAGGACGTGGCCAAGCGGACCGCGTTGATCTACCAGTCGATGGGCGTGTTCTCGTCTGGTCAACTGGAGCGGTCTTACTCGTAAGAGAGCGGGAAGTCGATCAGGCAACGTCTTAACGGAGAGGACGCTGCCTGATCGACGGACGGCACTTCGGCGGCTATTGACTCCGGCTGCCGTGCGTGCACATAATGACTCAGATGTCTGAAGTCTCTGTCGATTACACCTCGAAAATGATTTACTAGATGCCAGCTAATTCTCTACCTCGCCGCATCCTCAAGAAAGCCCTTTCGCTGTTTTGCTCGGAATCCCACTATCGGCGTTTCCAGGCTGCCGTAAAGGCACGCGATATTCGTTCGGGGGACTGGACGGAGCCTGAGCTCGATATCATTCGCTACGCCGTTGGCGAAGGCGAGACGGCTCTGGACATCGGCGCGAACATGGGCCTGTTTTCCTATCACCTCTCACGCGCGGTGGGGGCGAACGGCAAGGTGTACGCGTTTGAGCCGCTACCATATACCTACCAAACCTTTGAGCTAGTGGTACGGCGGCTGTCGCTGACCAACGTCGAATTGATCACTAAGGGGTGCGGGGAGCGCGCTGAACGGATGACGTTTACCGTTCCGGTTAACGCCAACGGGAGCGTAGTGACGGGGCTGACGCACATGGGCGCTCGCGACGATGCGCGCGAGGGTCAGAGCGAGCACGTCGGCTTTGAGAAGAGCCAGACCGTTGAATGCGACGTGATCGCCATCGACGACTTCCTGGTCGACTTACACGAAGTTTCCATGATCAAGTGCGATATCGAAGGAGCGGAGATCTTTGCTCTTAGGGGAGCCGCCAAGACGATCGAGCAGCACCACCCAACGGTAATCTGCGAGATCAATCCCTGGTTCCTGGACGGCTTTGGTCTTAAGGTGCACGACATCGTCGACTTCTTCGACGTGCGCGGCTATTCAGTCTATCGCTACGAAGGCGGCAAGCTGCATCCGGCGCCGGTCGATCGGATCGATAAGGACAACTTCATCTTTATCCATCCGGATCGAATGAGCCGCGTGCAGTCGCTCCTCGCATCCACCCCTGCCCTGTCGGTCTAGCCGCAGACACCCGAATATAGATCTTCATATTGGCGCACCATCGCTTTGAGCGAGAAGTGCTCGATGATCCTGCGACGGCTACGCTCGGCAGATTCGGCGCGTGCTTCGGCGGAGAGGTCCAGCTTGGCCTCCCAAGCCGCCGCCATCGCTTCGGCGTCGCGGATCGGCACCACGATTCCTACATCCCCTACCAGCGCGGCCGGTCCTTCCATGTCGGTGGTGACGCAGGGGACGCCGCACGCCATTGCCTCGCCGAGCGCGATACAAAACGACTCGGCAAACGCGGAACTGCTCGTGGCGACGTCGAATGCCGTATTCAGCCGGGACGTTGTGTCCGGATAGAGACCGAGCAACATAGTGACGTCGGACACGCCGGCGTCGACGATCGCCGACCAAAGCCCGGCAGTCTCCCGGCTCACTCCCATGCCGCACAGCACGAAGCGCACATCGGGACGTCGTCGATGCAGGATCCCCGCGGCTCGTATGAAAGTCGCATGATCCTTTTGCGGCATGTATCTGGCGACCATGCCGACGACCGGGGTCGACATGTCGATGCCAAGATCGGCGCGGACTTCGGCGCGCGCGGATGTCGATGGGACGAACTCGTCGGTGTCGATGCCGTTCATGATCGTCACCAGCTTCGATTCAGGGTATCCGAGTTCCGCATGAACCGAGCGTGCTGCATCCGAGCTGCACGTAATCTTAACGGGAAATCGCCCGGACATACTTTTGTTGAGGTAGATCATCCGCACCGTCTGCGGTTTAAAGCTTGTGGCATCGAACTTGGCGTTGTGGATTCCCCACACCAGTTTTCGTTGACCCGCGAGAGCGCAGGCGATCGAGCCGACGGCGTTGGCGTGGTACATCCAGGTCTGGACAATCGCCGGCTGTTGACGCCGGATCTCACCCGCAAGCTTGAGGACAAGGGCTGGGTTCGGGATGCCGCGAGGGAAATTGAGGGCCGTGAGCGCTATATTCCGGTCCCGGATCTTGCGGCCGAGGATGGGGCCTTCGTCGGTGAGCGATATGACCGTGTTCTCGAAGCGGTCGCGGTCCATCGCTCCCACCAACTGCGCGAGCAGCATCTCCGCGCCGCCGCTTTCCAGGCCAGGGGTAACGTGGAGTACTTTGATCATCGACCTAAGACCTCCAGATCGCCGGTCGGCCCTTGAGGCGCCTAAGGCCGTCCGCGGCATAGCGGAAGCCTTTGTCGCCGACGACACGAACGGTCCAGGCGGTTAGCGCCATCTTCAGGCTGACCTTCGAGTAGCGCCGGTTCCAGGGGTGCACTATTCCGTGTTTTTCGTAGATGCGCCGCAGCTCGTCGAGCATGGCCGGCATGGCTTTAGGAGTGTTGCTGACGCCGCCGTGTCGAAAGCCTACCGTGATCACGTCCGGGACGAATTGCGCCGTGCCTGTTTTGAGCTCGCGGAGGAGCATGTCGTAATCGCCGGCAATCCGGAACTGCTCGTCGAACTGGCCGTGTGTCTCGAAAAACGACCGATGGTGCATGGTGCCGGCGTGTGGGATGGTCAGCGTATAGAGGAAGTTACGTCGAGCTTGCTCCCACGGGGAGCCGAAGCGCCGCAAGATCTCGTCGTTCTTGTCGAGGACCGCGACGGTGCCGTAGACGACTCGGTACGGCGGATAGGCGCCGGCCAACGCTTCGGCCATCTTCTCGAATACATCAGGCGTCCACCAGTAATCGTCCGACCCGATGAAGCACACCCAGTCCCCGGTCACCCTGTCGAGCCCCTTGTTCCACGCGTGGTAGATGCCGCGATCCTTCTCGGACACCGAATAGGCGATATGCTCGGCGTTCGCCTTGACGATGTCAACTGAGCCGTCGGTCGACCCGCCGTCGATAATGATCAGTTCCTTGTGTGGGTAGGTCTGGCTGATGTAACTGTCGAGGCAGTGCTGCAAGGAGGCGGCGCCGTTGTACACGGCCATCACCACGGATATTTTGGGAACGGTTTCGCTCATCCTTACACCCGCCTCATCCAGAACGAACCAGGCACACGGCCGGTCTCCTGAGCGTAGACCGGGCAGGCCTTCTTGAGCACTTCATTGCGATGCTCGGCGAGATAGTTGAGCGCGAGAAGAACTTCGAAGTCTCGATTGAACGCAAGGAAGGCTTGCAAGAGGTATTGCTCGTTCCAGAAATACCGACGTGCCTGAACGACCTCTCGGGGATAGTCAAAAGGCCAGTAGATGTCGTGAATGTGCACGATGACGCCGCTAGGCAGAATGGGCAGTATTTTGAGATATTCGACATAGACATCGCCACCCATGCGCAGCACGTGTGAGGAATCGATGAACAGGATGTCGTTCTCTTTCAGGTTTCGGAATATTTCAGGGTCGACATCTTCCACAAGGGACCGTACGACGTCCGTGTTCTTGAGCTTCTCGAGCCAAGGCATTTCGAAGGGCTCGATGCAGATGTGTACCGGATCGTCGCCTTCTTTGCGGTTCTGGTCCAGCGCCGCCTTCGCCATACGAGTCGAGAAGCCGGAGCCGATCTCCACTATCTTGTTCGGTCGGAAGTGCCGAATCATGCTATACAAGATTTCGGAATCGCCTGACTTGAACGACTCATTCTCGTAATGGTATTCCAGACCGAGCATCGGTTTGCGCCGCGGAAACTTCAGAAGCTCGTTGGCGCAGTTGAACTGGCCGAGCAATGAGACCTGCTCTTCGAGCCGCATGTCGATGCCCAAAAGCGGATCTTGCTTCGTCCACGCTTCGGCGGGAATCTTGTTGACGTTGAAGGCGGGTTGGTAATAGTGATGCCGCATGGGCGTCAAGCCGAATCGATCCCAAACCGCGTATGACATGGGTAGCCGGCGCGGACCGAACCGAGTTTGCAGTCCGGCCAATGCGGCGGCGCCCGGAGTGAGAACGAGCCCGGCGAGGTCGACGATTTTGCTCGCCGCTGCGATGAGTAACCGTTTCAAGAGTATCGTAAGTCCTTAGTTAAATAGTTGCACGCCGAGTGTTTTAGCCACCGTCGACTACCTATGTCGCCCCTCCAGCCAGGGCTGCCGGTTCGTGAATGATCCGGGCTGGTGGTATAATGGGCGTCATCCCCCATGTGGATCGAGCAATGCAGAATCTAATGATCGAAGCCGAAACTAAACCGACTGCGCGGCCGGTACCCGATGGTCGGAATAAGCCGATCCAAGGATTGCGCGGCTTGGCGGCGATACTTGTCGTGATAGCCCACGTCTATGGGATGGCGCATATCGGCGGGCTATGCCACCCGTTTGCCAACCCGATCCTCGACGTTGCCGTATCGATGCTGGGTCGTTTTGCGGTGGTGACGTTCTTCTTCATCAGCGGTTATCTCATAGTCCAAAGCTTGGTAAAGCATGCGGATGTCCGCGTGTTCATCCGCAACCGGGCTGCTCGAATCTATCCTGTTTTCCTGGTTCTGCACGTGATCATTTTCGCGCTGGGCCCGGTGTTGGGATATCACTGGATGGTTACTCTCCAGCATTCTACGACCGCCTATCTGACGGCTTTCGTCACCAACTTATTCTTCCTGCCCGGGATCTTTGACTTGCCGCTGGCTCAGAAAAATGCCTGGTCGCTCAGTTTTGAATGGCTGTTCTACCTAACCGCGTGCGGCTGTTTCTTATCGATGACCTTGATGCGGACCAGGAAAGTTCTCGGATGGCTCGCACTGGCCGGAACCCTCACCGTAATTGTAGCCGCATTGTGGCAACGGCCGGAAATGGGCTACTTCCTGGTCGGCGTCCTCGTCTGGTATCTGATCGATTGCCGCAAAGTTCGGTTTCAGGAAACCCGATTCACGAGCGTGCTGTCAACCGGGTCGTTCTTGCTGGCCTACTGCAGCTATATCAGCGGGCACCCGGCGTTCTGTTATCTCTTTGGCGCGGTGTTCTTTGTTACCCTTGTCTGCGGCATCGGTTGGTTGGCGCGGGTGTTGAGCACCCGGGCCTTTCAGTTTCTCGGGATGATCAGCTATAGCCTCTACCTCGTCCATCCGTTTGTCCTCGACGGGTTACGCGTCGTGGTGCAGCACAAAATACAAGGGCACGTGAGTTCCTTTGTCGCGGTCTCACTGTTTGCGGTTGTAGGATCCGTACTGTCGATCCTGATATCCACAGCCTCCTACAGGCTAATCGAGGTTAAGCTGACTAACCGAATTTTCCGGAAACCTAAGGCTCATTCTGCCGCTTCTTCGGGAAGCAAATGCTCGACCCGGACGGCCGAGACGGCGAGCGCCAGCAATCCCGTGAAGTAGATAAGCGTCAAGATGTTCAACCCGATACTCTGGGCTTGGATACCGCATCCGATCAGGCTAGCGGTCAGTGCGGTCAACACGGGTACGCGGTTTGAGCCGAAGCGCGTGATTCGTTGTACGAGGGCGCGGAGGCCGGACGCCGTACACGCCAGTAGCGCGATTAAGCCAAGTATTCCTGTTTCCCCCAGCGTGCCGAGGATGATGTTGTTTACCTCGTACAACCCCCCCGAGAGAGACTGCGATTGCAATTCGGGATTGTATTGCGGAAAGTGGTAGTTCGACATGCCGGGTCCCACACCCAGCAGAGGGTAGTCCTCGAACTCGCTAAATCCCGCGATCCACTCCGTTCGACGTGAACTTGACGTTGCGTTCGTGATCTTGGTCAACATCTTGCCGACCACGGGCGTCACGCTTGCTACCGCGACCGAGCCGATTACGCAGACAGCTGCGAAAGCCGCTCCGGTCATGGCAAGCCGGCGCGTGATGTACCTGGGTATTGGCGCGTGACGCAGTTGTTTCCACAAAACTACCAGAATGACCACCATCCCGCACAAACCACCGGCTGAGAACGTCAGCACCAGGGCGATTGCTTGAAAGGTGAGGCAGATACCCGCGATCTTTCGCGGCAGCCAGTTCGGTCGGAGCAAATATACGACGGCGGTTACCGGGATCACGCTCAGTAGAAAGAAGGCCATGACGAGCGGCTCGTACGCGACCCCGGCAAGGCGGAAAAAGTCGCCGGCCGCGGTGGCGGCGTCTTTCATTCGACCTGCGCCGGCAATGGTCCTCAGGTGAAAGCCGAAGAACGAGGGGATGAAAAGGCACAGGCTGATTATAGAGGCCAGGCCACCCGAGAGGCAATGCGCAACGACGCATTTCCGGAATAACTCGCGCCGTCGTCCGATGACATTATAAGTTGCGACGACGACAATCCACGACAGCGTCATCCAGATCACATCGCTCATCGAACGAAGTGCGGGAGAATTGCGATCCGTTGGCTTGATCGCTCCGAGGAAAGGAATAGGCGCCGCTGGTTCCCACGCCGTCGAGATGAGCATTACCGCGAGAAGGATGATGGCCGTAGCGGTAGCGGGAGGGGCCGACCAGCGCTCTCGTCGAATCACAGCCCGCAGCACAGCGGCCAAGCCGAACACATACGCGGTAAACTCGGGTAGCTTGAGGGTGAAGGAACCCGTTGGGATACTGGCGATCATGTAGGGCAGCGTCCAGAACATCGCTACCACCAAACGGTCGACATATCGCGTCGCAAAGACGACAAGCGTGACGCCGATTAGCAGCATGGCTAGCGGTAACATGGACGCGGACGCGACGCCCGCAATCAATATTAAGGCGGTTAGGCCGATTAGGCCGGCGGTATTCCAGGTCCTGTCGTTGCTGGAAGTATCAATCATTGCCGCTAGTCTTCCGCTTCCTGATCGAACGCGGCGTTCTTGCGAAGGGCTCCGGCGACCAGCCAGGCGCAGCCGATCATAAATCCGGCCACTATGCTGAGGGCGGTAGCGGTGCCGCGCCGTGGCTTGAACGGATCTTCCGGCATCTCAGGGGTGTCGACGACCATGTACGCGGTCATGTCGCGGCGCTCCGCGATTCGGGCCTTCTCGGCCTCGGCTTCCAGCATGCCCACGCTGTTGCCCGTGATCTTGATGTCTCCCTGCAGCTGGGTGGCCTGCATCTGAGGTTCGGGCAGACTCGTGAGGAGCGACTCCATACGCTTCGACGCATCGACAAGGCCATCGCGGGTGGCTTGTACGCTGGCGCGCGTGGCGAATAGCGTCGCGATATCCGGGGTGATGCCTTCGCGCAGTGCCATGGCCTCTCGCTTGACCTCATCCGTCATCTCCGCACGGGTGGTTTCGAGCTGGATCTTGTCGGCATTGTACTGCGGATTGTCCGGGCCGAGCGTCTCTTTGTCGTAGGCGAACTTTGCCTCGAGATCGCGGAGCCGCGCGCGGGCGTCCTGGGCTACGGGAATGTCGCGTGGCAGGCTCGCGCTCTGGGCCACGGTGACATTGGCGGCGTGCAGCATGAAGGCGATCTGCTTGTTGATGGCGTCGAGGGAGAGCTGGGCTTCGAGCTTCCTGGACTGAAGGTCGACATATGCGCTGGTAATCTTGTCATCCGCCGTCGTCGAAACGGTCTTCAGCCCGCCTCGCTTTTGCATGGCGACGAGCTCCGCTTCCTGCATACTGAGCTTTTGGCGGGCGTCGGCAAGCTCCTGTTCGATAAAGACGCGATTCTGATGTGAGTAGTTGGTACTCATGTCATTCGCTATCTGGCGGAGGTTTTTCAGATAAGAGTTTGCAATGGCGACGGCCAGCTTGGGGTTGGTGTTGTCGACTTCGATATTGAGGAGGTTGTTCTTGTCGACACCATAAGTGACAATTTGGTCCAGAGTCGCAAGGACCTCGGTGCGCTTCTTCATATGCCAGAGTTCCGGCAGATCAAGATCGTGTGACACGGCCTCCTTGCACCGGTTGCTCGCGAGAACGGCGATTGCCGTTGCGGAGCCGCTGGCGACCACGGGCTGCTGGAACATGCCGCCCAGGAGTGAAACGGAGCCGATGTCACTGCTGGCGCCGCCCGATGCGTTGTCGCCCACGACCTTGCCGATGATGCCGGCGGCGCTGTCGCTACTCCCTTGCGACGGGAAGTAAAGCGTGGTGTTGACGCGGTACCAATGTGGCAGCATGGTGGCGACTACAAAGCCGATGACGCCGCAGCCGATGGCAAGGAATACCGGCAGCCTCCATGGGATTGGCCGGCGCGGCGTAAGCGTATTTTTTCTTTTAGCGAGCGTCGGCTCGCTGACTTGGATACTCATCGTCGTATAGTTTGGCCAATCGGCGAATCGGCATACCTACCCGGGGCCGCCGAGTTGGAAGGCATGGCGCCCATGGGTGAGTTGGGCGTTCGCACCCTTGTGCCCATGGATTTGCGGCGTTAGTGGTTGGCGATGGCTTTCTCGCGCTCGGCCATCTTGAGGTCGTGCTCGACCATGCGCTTGACGAGGCCGTCGAAGTCGACCTCCGGCTTCCAGCCGAGCGCTGTGCGGATCTTGGTGGAGTCGCCCTGCAGGAAGTCGACCTCGGCGGGACGGAAATAGCGCGGGTCAATCTCGACGTACTGCTCGGGGTCCATGTCCAGCAGGGCGAACGTCTTGTCGACGAATTGACGGACCGAGTACGCCTCGCCGGTGGCGACGACGTAGTCGTCGGCCGTCTCCGCCTGCAGCATCATCCACATCGCGTTGACGTAGTCGCCGGCAAAGCCCCAGTCGCGCTTCGCGTCGAGGTTGCCCAGGTACAGTTTGTTCTCGAGGCCGACCTTGATACGCGTAGCGATGCGTGTGATTTTGCGCGTAACAAACGTTTCGCCGCGTCGCTCGCTTTCGTGGTTGAACAGGACGCCGTTGCAGGCGAACAGATTGTAGCTCTCCCGATAGTTGATCGTCTGCCAGTAGGCGTAGACCTTGGCGCAGGCATACGGGCTGCGAGGGTGAAACGGCGTGGCCTCGGACTGGGGCGGCGGGGCGGCGCCGAACATTTCCGAGCTGCTCGCCTGGTAGAAGCGGACGTCGTGACCGGTGCGGTCGCGATAGTCACGGATGGCTTCGAGAAGCCGCAGGACGCCCAGTGCGTCGACGTCAACCGTGTACTCAGGCTCGTCGAAGGAGACTTTTACGTGTGACTGTGCACCGAGGTTGTAGACTTCGTCCGGCCTGACCTTCTCTACCAGTCTGCGGAGATTGGTGGCATCTGACAGGTCCCCGTAGTGTAGGAAGAGGCGGACATCGGGCTGGTGCGGGTCGACGTACAGGTGTGCGATTCGGCCGGTGTTGAAGCTACTCGACCGCCGAATTATCGCATGTACTTCATAGCCTTTGTCCAGCAGCAACTCGCAGAGGTACGATCCATCCTGACCGGTTATGCCGGTAATTAACGCGATCTTGTTCATAAGGTTAGTGTCCCGAATGACGCCGTGACGGCACGGGACGCGTCAAAACATCGATAAGTATACCCAACAGGCGTCATGAATCCGCGCTGGGCCGGAGATAGGCCGGTTGACCGGCATGTTAAGGTCAACGCCATTTCGACGCAAATCGGTCGTAGCGGTACAGACCTGTCGGGTTCATCTTCTTCTTGATTTTAGGCGAGAGCGCCCAGAAGACGTGATCGCAAAAGCCGACGATTTCATCCGACATGCGGCGCGGGCGTGTGATCGAGCGCATTTCCGTATAGTATGCCTGCTTGTCTTCCGACAATTGGCCGGCATGGAATTTGAAGACGCCCAGAATAGACTCGACGATTCTTAGCTCATGTGCTTGCGCAAATGTGTGCCAAAGATAGTAGTCTCCCGCATAGCGGAAGTCCGTCAGCCGCTCGAAGTCGATGAGGTCGATGAGCGATCGACGCCAGAAGGTCGATTCTTGTTGCACGAACGGCAGCTTGACTCCGTAGTAGCCGCAGTCGAACAAGGAACGCCGATATCGATATGGGAGGAAGAAAGCCACCAGGGCTGAGCGCTCGTCGCAACCGGCTGCGAAGCCGGTGAGCCACTGGGTATCGGTTTCGTCAAAGATGTCGGCGACAACCTCGAAGGCTCCCTTGTGGTAATAGTCACCCGCGTTGATGTAAGCGACGACGTCGCCGGTGGCCATACGAAGGCCCTTGCCAAGAGCGTCGTACATGCCACGGTCTTTTTCCGACTTTACGGTTATGGCGCTTGAACCGAATGACTCCACGATCTCGACGGTGCGGTCTTTGGAAAGACCGTCGCAGACCAGGTACTCCAGCGTGACCCTGCCGTTCTTCACGGCGCTCTGCGAGAGCACTGACTCCACAGTTTCGGCGATGTATTTCTCTGCGTTATAACACGGTGTTATGATCGAAATCTTCAGGCTCTACCTCGCGCCTCCGCTGACGGCGAGCGGCTTCTCCAGCGTGCTGCGCGCGATTTGAATGAATGTTCGACCCATTTCAACGGTTCGTTCATACGACTGTGCGACGGTGGCCTTTTCGCGCTCATGGTCGGGACCCGGCTCAAGATCCTCGTACGCGATCTTTATCAATTCGGCCAGTTCTTCGTGATTCCCGCGGGTAAAGAAGCGTGCGTACGGCGGATTTTGTTCCACATGCACCGGAAAGTCCGAGAGCAGTATGGGTTTCGACAGCGCACGCGCATCCTCGACCACCGTGCTCCACCCCTCGAATAGGGAGGGTTGTATTACGGCCAGGCTTCGTCGCAGCAGTTGAACCTGATCCAGCCGCGGAATGAGTCCCAGGATTTTCACCTGCTCTCCTATTCCGTATGTCTCAATGAGCTCAGTTAGTTCCCCGAAGTAGGCCGGATTTCGATCGTCGATAGTGTGACCCGTGAACGCGATCTGCGGCCTAATGCCCTGTTCTTTCAGGATGGAGAGGGCCTTGAATACGCCCTTGTGATCCTTGTGCATCCAGAATTGATTGCAAACGATGAAGAACCGGTCCGCGAGCTCGTACTTCTTTTGAACCTCGATTGGGTCGGGGGTGAGCCAGTCCGACGCGGGGTAGCTCGGGAAGGTCATCACCCGGCAGCGCTCAGCAGCTTCGGGGTGCAGGTTCAGGAAGTCGTCGAGGGCATTCTGGCTGCTGAGAACGATTACCGGAGCGTATTTCGCGGCCTGGCTGTAGAGTGCTCGACGGCGCTCCACTACCTCGGGTGAGAAGAACTGCGGCAGATAGATCTCTTGGAAGTCCGGAATCCATGCCCCCCATTTATACGGCGCACGCTTGCCGGTGTAGCAGGGATAGACGAAGTCATAGCGGCCTGGATTGCAGAGAGTGAGGGGCACCAGTCGCGTGCGCGCCGCTACCATTCGACCCAGTGCGACTGCCTTTCCGGCGATGGGACCGGCGGGCATGTCGATGATGACGTCTTGTTCATCTTGTTTCGCCGCCATTGTAATGCCGTTGGACAGCGTTCGGATATAGAGCTCGCCGCCCATCCATCCATTCTTTTTAAAGGGGATCAAACCGATCCTCAAACGGTCGCTCACTAAAAATGCCTCCTTTTAAGAGCGAAAACGATGTATCTGCCCTGCGCTTGCGCACTTTACACAGCCGGTGTGGGACGTTATGTCCATCCAGGGCTACGGGCAGGCGCGTTAAGGTTTTACGGCCACAAATGTGTGAAGCCGGCCGGGCCTGTTGTCGCTAATTGAGCGGATCTTCCCGATCAGTTCGATGCCTGCGTCGCTTCCGGCGAGGATATTAGCCATCGGCCGGCCAACGATCTTTCCGAGGTGTGAGAGGTATCTCTCGCGGCGCTCGGATTCCGTCATTGGGAAATAATTAATGACCGAATCGTGCGAACCCAGAGTTTGCTTCACGTTCAGACCGGCGCTCTGCATGGCTCCAAGGTACTCACTGAGCAGAAACGCATTTTCACCACCATAGAGTGAATGCAGCGGATGCGCGTTGAGGAAGGCTTCCTTGTCCGCCGGCTTGGAGATGACGTGCTCGCGGGTGGCAATGAAGACGCCGCCTGGCCGCAACACACGCGCGGCTTCGCGCACCAGCTGCGGCAGATCGTGCGCGTGGTGAAGCACCTGGCGTCCGTAGACAATGTCAAATGTATCCGAGTCGTAGGGTAGCTTTTCGCCGAATGCCTCGGACACGGTGATTGGCAGGTTCTCGATTTCGGCGATGCCGCGGATCGCGCCGGCGCCGACTTCTTCGCTCGGGTCCGGCTCAAGGGCATCGACTGTGCAGCCGGCCTTGGCGAAGGCGTAGCTCGCGATGCCGTTGCCCGCGCCGATGTCGAGGACTCGACCCGGAGTCCATGCGCGGACGACGTCGAGGGTGGCACGCCATTCGTCGCTTGTGGCAAATCGCCGTGCGGCGCCGACTACGGGCTGGTCATAGTAGCACGCGCGCACCAATTCTTGTTTGTCCGGCTGCTCGCGCAGTGACTGCACGGCCGCCTCCCAGGTTATCAGGCTATCGCTCATCTTCGGGTATTTCCCTAATCAAACGGGCGGGGTTGCCGCCGACTATTGTCCACGGCGCTACATCTTTCGTGACCACCGAGCCGGCGCCCACGATTGCGCCTTCGCCGACGGTGACCCCTTTGAGGACGATCACATTGAAGCCGAGCCAGGCTTTATCGCCGATGACGGCCGGTCCGGTCTTGACGGTCGACCAGTCCTTTCGACCTTCACGCCAGTCGAGGACATCCTTACTGCGTTCGCTGAAGCGGATCGAATGCGAGTTGTGGTCGACGATGGTGACGCCCCAGGAGATAAGGACATCGCTTCCGACCGTCACCGATTCGGCGGCGACCAGTTTGCTTCCACCGCCGATAAATGTCCGTTCGCCAACGCTGACGCGCGCGTTGTGGTTTTCAAAATAGACGTGACCCTCGACTGTAGTGTTCTCGCCGACTGTCAACGTGCAGCCGCTTTTCCCACTAGGGTGAATTCCTTGCCAGTTGACGCGCGCCGTTCCGTCGACGGACACCCTGGCGAGTTCCGCGCGCGCGCGGCTTTCTATGCGGCGGTCGACGCCAAGTATCCGCTTGAGTTTCCTGATCAAATCGTTCGTCTTCCGGTCTTTCTCCGCGATCGTCTATCGGGTTACGGCGCTTCCATCCGTCGCCGAGGCCGCAGTGTCCGTTTGAAGTGCCGGCGCCGGGTCGCCCTTTGCCGTGGATATCGAAGCCGGCTTGTTCAAGAATGGCTTCTCGAATATCAGATGGAATATGTAGCAGAA
>Ga0070658_10001339_pt1 | contig 21017 bp, 18 predicted proteins | sample KBSC13metaG_FD_64664 | JGI IMG/M metagenome (GOLD analysis project Ga0070658, IMG submission 64664) | Corn rhizosphere microbial communities from Kellogg Biological Station, Michigan, USA - KBS C1-3 metaG | ecosystem: Host-associated > Plants > Roots > Rhizosphere > Soil ...
TCGCGCACGAAGGCGATCCGACGTCCGTCAGGCGACCAGCTCGGCGAGTCGTCGTCGGCGAGGGTGCTGGTGAGCGTGTCGAGCTTGCGTGCCTCGACGTCGAACAGCGCGAGATGCGTGCGCTTGCTGCCGAGGTATCCGGTGATGTCCTGCTTGAAGTTGTAGCGGTTGATGACGATCGGCTTGGGCGTCTTGTGCTCCGCCGTATCGCGTCGCGCCACGCTGTCGGTCTCCACGTCGAGCACGAGCGCCAGGCGCTTCGAGTCGGGGGACCAGACGTAGTCGTCCACGCCGCCCTTGATGGTGGTGATGCGTTGCGCCTCGCCACCACGACGGTCGAGCAGCCACACCTGCCCGCCCTTTCCTTCCTGCCGCCCGGAGACGAAGGCGAGGTACCGGCCGTCCTGACTCCAGCGTGGCGAGCTCTCGCTCTCCGGCGACGAGGTGACACGAATCGTCTGCGTGCCATCCCAGCTCGTCATCCAGACATCGGTGTCGGACTTGTCCTTCGCCGAATCCACCGCGCTCACGGTGTACGCGACCCACTTGCCGTCGGGCGAGATCTGCGGGTCGTTGACGTTGCGGAACCGGTAGATGTCCTCCGCGCGCATGGGGCGGCGCGTCTGCGCATTCGAGATGGTCGGCGCGATCAGAAGGAGCGCGAGTGCGAGAGAGCGACGAAACATGGGTGAGCCCTGCATGCGAGGTGATTGAGGGAGGCGGTGACCGGCGAACGCAAAGCGGAGGAAGGAGAGGTCGAGAATATACGGCCTCGGTACTAGGCCGCGAGCTTCATCGTGCGTCCGCGGCCGCGCCGGTCACGAGGGCCTGCGCGACGGCGTCCTGGAGCGGGGCGATGTTCGGGAAGTAGCCGCGCGCATCCGTGCCCATGTTCTGGCGGTTCGTGAGAAGGACCACCGACAGCCCGTACTTCGGCACGCCGAGCACGTAGGTGCCGGTGAAACCGGTGTGGTAGAAGCTGCCTTCCGGAAGCGAAGGGGACCGCATCCAGCCGAGGTAGTTGTCGTACCGGTCGCGGACGAGGAAACGGCGGATGACATCGGCGCTGAGCATGCGTCGGTCCGTCGCGATGCCTCCTGCAGCCAGCATGTCGAGCAGCACGCGCAGCTGCCCCGCAGTGGAGAACAGCCCCGCGTGGCCGGCGATACCACCGTGAGCGTAGAAGGAGTTGCCGTCATCCACCTCGCCATTCAGCACATGGTGCCGCCAGCCGTCCCACGCCGTGGGATCGCCGAGGTAGCGGTAGCCGAAGGTGGAGTCGTAGACCATGTGCCGCTCGTACACGTTGCCCTGCTCCGTCGCGGCGAACCGCGTGAAGCCGTGCGCTCGCGGCACGAAGGTCGTGGAGTCGAGGCCGAGCGGACGGTAGAGCGCGCTGTCGAGGAACGCGTCGAGCCGCTGGCCACTCACGCGCTCGACGATGTAGCCGAGCAGCATGAAGCCGAGGTCGCTGTAGTGGCGACCTTCGCCGACGCCCCATTGCAGCGGCATGTCGCGGATCACGGCGTACGCCTCGCGTTCATTCGAGGCGTGGTAGTAGATCGGCTGCCACTGCACGAGTCCCGCCGAGTGGCTGAGCAGGTGCCGCACCGTGATGCTGTCCTTGTGCGCGTCGCGGAAGTCCGGCAGGTAGCGAGATACCGGCGCGTCGAGATCCACCCGGCCATGATCCACCAGCAGCATGATGCCCATCGTCGTACCCATCACCTTCGTCACCGAGGCGAGGTCGAACATCGTGCTCGTGGTCATCGGCGGCGGCGACGCGAGACGATGGCCCTCGTAGTCGTTGATCTGCGCGGAGCCGAAGGCGGTGTCGTGGACGATCACGCCGTCGTGCGACACGAGAAATACCGCGCCTGGCGTCAGCTTGCCGACGGCGCTGGCGATCAGCGAGTCGGCCCGCTCGATGCCGCTCGCCAGTCCGGGTGGGGGCCGCAGCGCGGAAGGCCCAGCGCTGTGCGCCGCTCGTGCTTGTGCAGGCGACGGCTGCGGCGCCGGTGCCGTGGCGCAGGCCGTCGCCGCGAGGAATAGCAGGGCAGTGCTGAGTCGCATCATGAATCGATCACCTTGGTCTCGACGCCCGGGCCAACGCCCAGTCGCTCGGCAAGTCGCAGCGCATCCCAGGGAGCGTGGACCTTGGCGTCGTTGTCGAAGTAGACGTACACGTCGTGCGCGCCACCGGCGTCGCTGCGCCAACCGGCGCAGCGCTGCGCCCAGATGTCGAGCTCCTCGTCGGAGTAACCGCTGGCGTAGAGCTGCTGCGAGCCGTGCAGCCGCACGTAGACGAAATCCGCCGTCACCTCTTCGGCGTAGGGAAACTTGCCAGCGGTATCGGCGATCACGAACCCGCACCGATGCTCTCGCAGGAGCGCATAGAACTCCTCGTGAAAGTACGATGGGTGGCGGACCTCGAATGCGTGCCGGTACGTCACCGGCGCGGCGGCGTCGACCAGCGCACCGCGCCGCAATCGTGCATCGTGCTGTCGCGCCACTGCCTCCGCTTCGCGCGAACTGCGCGGCAAGCGGCGCATGAAACCGTCCAGCCGGTCGGCCTCGAACCGATACGTCGCCGGCAGCTGCCAGAGGAACGGGCCGGTGCGCCCGCCAAGCACCAGCACGCCGCTCGCGAAGAAATTGCCGAGCGCGGTGTCCACGTTGCGCAGCTTCAGGTTGTGGGTGATGAACCGTCCGCCCTTCACCGCGAACTCGAAGTCGCGCGACGGCACCTCCGTCAGCCAGCGCTCGAATATCGCGGGTGACTTGAGGCTGTAGAAGGTACCGTTGAGCTCGATGCTGTTGAACTTCCTGCTCGCGTACTCCAGCCAGCGCTTCGCCGGCACACCATCAGGATAGAACCGGCCGCGCCACGGCTTGTAGTCGTAGCCACTGATCCCCACCCAGGCGCGGCCGGCCATCATTCAACGCCGTCGTGTCAGGCTCTCCTTGTAGCTTCGCGGCGGGGTGCCGCAGCGCGGCGCCGGGATCTCGCGGCCTGTTCGCGCCGAGAGTGCGGGCACCCGCCGCTCGCGGCCGAGCAGGGACGGATCCTCCGATGCCTCGTAGGCGAGCATGGCGATCAGCGTCGCATTCTTGCGGATCTCGTCGAAGCTGATCTTGTCGAAGGTGTCGCGGTTGGTGTGCCAGGTGTAGTCGTTGTAATCCCAATCCGCCGAGTTGAGGAAGAAGCCCGGCGCATCCCGGCAGGCAAAGGCGTCGCTGTCGGTGCTCTCGTCATGTGCGTAGCCGGGAAACTCCAGCGTCACGCCGCGCCACACGTCCTCCGGCATCTTCGACATCCACCGGGCGAAGTGCTCCGGCGCGTCGAGAAAGCCCACTGTCACCACCCGATCGATGTTGCCGGTGCCGTTGTCCTGGTTGAGCAGCACCTGCAACCCCTTCAGCACCTCGGGATGGTCGGCCGCGTACGCCGCGGAGCCGATGTCCCCCTCCTCCTCACCGCTCCAGTGGCCGGCGAGAATGGTCCGCTTCGGCTGCGGATATGCAGCGCGCAGGATGCGCATCGCCTCGAGCATGATGATCGTGCCCGTACCATTGTCCGTCGCCCCGCTCGCACCATCCCACGAATCGAGGTGCGCCGAGAGCATCACGTACTCGTTCGGCTTCTCGCTTCCCTTCACCTCGGCGATCGTGTTGAACACCGGCGCTTCCTGCGGAGAGAGCTTCGACTCGGCAACGGCACGAATCACCGGGTGCTGATTGTTCTGCGCGAGGCGCGAGAGGAGGCTGTAGTCCTCGCAGCTCACGTCGAAGCTAGGCGCGCGCTCGGTGCGCGCCGAAAAGATCTTGTCCACGCCCCAACCGCGCGACCAGGTGTTGGAGAGCACGCCGGCGACGCCAGCGGCATCGAGCTGCGACGCAAGCGCGCGTGCGTTCACACCCATCGCGGTCAGCCGCGCACGCCACTGCTGCACCGCCGTGTCGCGGTTGGCTTGCATCGCCTGGAACGATTCGGGTTGGGCCCACGCCTGCCAGCTCGTGTCCGGCCTGCAGGTCGGCTGCGCGAACGACATCAGCACGAACTTGCCGCGCACCGTGCCGAGCCAGCGAACGAAGCCTGCGCTGTCGAGTGCCGCGCCGAAGACGGGAAGATTCACCACTTCAGCCGTGATACCGTTTGGCGGGGTGGCCGGGCTCCACGCGAGCTGCGTCGCCTCGAGGGTGCGCATGCGTGGCTGGGTGAGCTCGACGCGACTCTGGCCGCGCGTCCAGTCGCGCCAGGTACCGTACTTCTCGTTGTGCGCCGGGATCCCCCACGACGTGTAGGTCTTCACGAGCCAGTCGTTGGCCGAACGGTTGGCCGGTGACCCAGTGAGCCGCGGACCGATGGAATCCATCAGCACCTGCGCCAGGCGATATGCCTGCGAACTCTGCATCCCTTCCTGATAGATGCGCTTGATGACAGGGTCGTTGGTCGGTGCGCCGACGGTGGGGATCTCCTGCGCGGGCGCGGCGGGCGCGGCGACGAGGAGGGCCAGCGCGGCGAGCCGCGCGATTGGAAGCGGGTGGCGGATCATGTCGGCACGGGAGAAGATGGTGCTGAACGCGCTGTGGCGGTCCCACAGGGGCCACCATAAGTTGCACCGGTTCACGCGGAGCCGCACGGTGCAACGCGAATCGACCGCCTTCTCCTTTCCTGCTGCTCCGACACCGGAGCTGTTCGCTGCGCTCTACGACGAGCTGCATCGGCTCGCCGAGTCGCACCTGCGCCGCGGCGCGAACGGGCTCGGGCTGAGCACGACGACATTGCTCCACGAAGCGTATCTCGATCTCGCCTCGCGGCCGACGCTCGGGTTCCCCGATCGCAGCCGGTTCCTCGGCTACGCCGCGCGCGCCATGCGCGGGATCGTGATCGACTACTCGCGCCGCTCCCGCGCGCAGAAGCGTGGCGGCGGCGCGTTCGAGATCACGCTCTCCCGCGCCGACCTCGTTCCGGACGCGGCAACCGACGCCGACGAGTTGAGCCGGTTGTCGGACGCGCTGGACGAGCTCGGCGCTCTAGAGCCGGCGCTCGCCGAGCTGGTGGACCTGCACTTCTTCTGCGGCTACACGCTGGGCGAAGTGGCGGAGCTGCGCGGAGTCTCCGAGCGCACCGTGCAGCGCGACTTTCGCAAGGCGCGACTACTGCTCCAGCGCTCGTTGCTCGACCCGCGCGGGAGCGCCGAACCGGGCGCGCCGTGCTGACGCTGCTCTACGGTCGCCGCTCCATCGAGGCGTAGCGCTCCGCGTCGAGGGGACGGCCCTCGGCGCGGTAGAGATCAACGAGACTTCGAATTGCAAGCCGGTAGCTGGCCCGCGAGAGTGTGCGACCCGACTTGCCCGCGGCACTCAGCAGCAGCGGCTCCGCCTCGGTCACGCGACCCTCGTCGAGCAGCACGCGTCCGAGGAAGAGCCGCGCGCGATCGACCACCGGGTTGGGCTCGGGTTGCCGCGCCAGATCCGACGCGAGGACGAAGCGCAACTGGCGCTCGGCGTCGGTCGTTCGCCCCCGCATTGCGGCACTCAGCGCGGTGAACGAGAGCGCGTTCAGGTAGTCGAGACTCTTCGTCCCAGTGTACTTCAGAAAATCATCCGCCGCTTCGCGCCAGACGTGCTCGGCCTCCGGCCACTGATCGCGCTCGACGAGAAGGTAGCCCAGATCGCGCAGCGCATGCGCGAGCTGCGGATTGCCCTGCGGGTAGCCGGCACGAACCATCGCCACCGCCTGGCGGAGCAGGGTGTCGGCGCTCGCGGTGTCTCCCACGTCGAGCTCGAGGTTGCCGAGCGAGGACAGATCGGCGGAAACGCGAACGTGCGAGTTGCCGTAGAGCGCGCGATCGATCTTCAGTACCTCTCGCGCGAGAGTGTCGGCGCGCTCGGTCTGCCGGGTGTATTGCATGATACTCGCCATCGTGCCGAGCTGCTCGGCGCGCTCCGGGGTGAGCTGGGGTGGCTGCGTGCGCACGAGATTCAGCCACTCGTCGAACATCGGCCGCGCTTCCTTGTAGCGACCAGCCATGTGCATCTCGCTCGCGAGCTGATAGAGTGCGTCGGTGCTGAGCGGATCCGCGGCGCCGAACAGGTGACGGCGGATCGCCAGCGCGCGCTGCAGCGGCGCGATCGCCTCGGCGCTCCGGCCGGTCGCGCTGGTCAACGCTGCGACGTGCAGCAGGCTCGTCGCCACGTCGGCGTGGTCCTCACCGAGCTCGCGGCGGCGGATGTCGAGCGCTTCCTGCAACACGGGACGCGCTTCGTCGTAGTCGCCCATCTGCATCCGGATCCGGCCAATGAAGTCGAGCATCTGCGCTTCCGTGGCCGGCTGCGCCGAGAGCTCGTGCGCGCGCGCCACGCCGCGCGCGAGCACCGCGCGCGCGCTCAACGAGTCGGCGCCTCTCGGGTCGTTCTCGCCATTGTCGAACATGCCGAGCGCGAAGTCGGTCACCTGCTCCGCCTTGTGCGCGCTGGCCGTGGCATCAGCGAGCGCCCGATGCACCCGTGCGCGGTCGGCCAGGATCATCGCCAGCCAGGTGCCGGCGATCAGGACGCCCACGACACCCGCTACGGCCGCGGCGCGATGGCGGCGCAGGAGCTTCCGCGCACGGTAGCCGAGCGCGTCGGGCCCGGCACTCACCGGCTCATGGCGCAGCCAGCGCTGAAGGTCGTCGGCGAAAGCGGATACCGTCTGATAGCGCTCCGTGACGCTCTGCTTCAGAGCGCGGCGGAGCACGAGATCCAGGTCGCCGAGGCCGATCGGCTTCGGCGTGCTGTCGGCGAGCAGCGCCTCGAGCGCCTGCGCTGGACTGTGGCAGCCTTCCGCCGTGGGATGGCGACCGGAGAGCAGCACGTAGAGCAGCACGCCGAGCGCATAGACGTCGGTGGCAGTGGTGATGGCTTCGCCGCGCACCTGCTCCGGCGCGGCGTATTCCGGCGTGAGCGCGCGTGCGTCCTCCATCGTCGGGGTGCGCGGCACGCCGGCGTCGTCGTCCAGGAGCTTCGCGATGCCGAAGTCGAGCAGCTTCACCGCGCCGTCGCGCCGCACGAGGATATTGGAGGGCTTGAGATCGCGATGAACGATGAGGCTCGCGTGCGCGTGCCCGACCGACTCGAGCACCTGAAGGAAGAGCCGTACGCATCCCGCCGGCCCGAGCCCCTGCGCGCGCACGTAGTCGTCGATGCGCTGGCCATCCACGTACTCGAGGACGAGGTACGGCTGTCCGGTGGCGCTGACACCGGCGTCGAACAGGCGGGCGATGCCGGCGTGCTCGAGTCGCGCGAGGACGGAGCCTTCGCGGCGGAACCGCTCCTGCCCCGCGTCGGACAGCAGCGCGAGGTTGAGCAACTTCACGGCGGCACGTCCCTCGAAGCGTCCATCGGTGCGCCGCGCCAGCCACACCGAACCCATTCCGCCGTGGCCGAGCGGACGCTCGAGCGTGTACGCGCCGACCACCATGCCGGCCAGTGACAGCTCGACGGGGATCGAGAGAAAGCCTCGTCGCTCGGCGGCATCGTCGTCGGCGAGGAGCTCGGAGAGCTCCGCCGCGATATCAGGTGCGGTAGTGCTCAGCGCATCGAGCCAGGAGGCACGCTGAATGGGCGGCAGGTCGAGCGCCCGGTCGAGCAGCGGTTCGAGCAGGCGCCAGCGATCGCGGTCCGGCACGGCCATGCGATGTTCTCCGCCAGAGGCCCATTCAGATTACGCGGGCCGGCGCGGTGCGCAATGGTGTGCGCACCGTGCGGCCGGGTCCGTCACTTGCGCGCGGGCAGCACCGGCAGCCCGCTCGGCACGCGCTGAGGAATCAGGTGCGTGAGATCGCGCGCCGCGTCGTCGGTGAGGGCGCTCATGTAGGCCATCAGCTTGTCCACGACGTCGGGAGTCAACACCACTCCTGCGAGCAGCGGGTCGCGCTGCTGGAGGATGTCGGGCTGGGTCGCCTGCAACGTCAGCTGCAACGACTGCTCGAGCGAATTCGTGTTGAAGGCGAGCAGCTTGGTGTCGGACTCACTGTAGTGCTCGACGAACGCGCGAAGGTCGACGAAGGAACCGTCGTGGCCCCAGGGCCCGGTGAGCTCGACGTTGCGCAAGGGTGACGTACGGAACAGGTATTTGTCGCCCGCCACTCCAGTCACGCGCATGCGGCCGAAGTCATCGTGCGGCGACGGGAGGTCGCCTTCGCCCGGGCCGATCTGCGCGACCGCGACGTCGTGGAACTGGTCGTCACTCAACAGCGCGCCGGAGTGGCAGGTCGAGCACTTGAGGGCGAGGAAGGTGCTCGCACCGTCGAGCTGCGCCGGTGTGAGCGCGCGAGTGTTGCCGCGGAGGAAGCGATCCCACGGCGTATTCGCCGAGTAGCCCGCGTCGACGAGGAATCCGCCGATGGCATTGGACGCGTCGGCGAACGTGAGCTCGTCGAAGGTGCGATCGGGATAGGCCTGCCGGAACATGCGCCGATACTCGGGAATCTCGCCGAGCCGCTTCATCAGTCCGCGCCAGATGGCCGGGTTGTCGGCGTCGGGAATCGCGGCCAGCTCGTTGCCGGACAATCCCCGCATCTCGGCGCGGCTGGTAACCGGGAACATGCCGATCGCGGAGATGGCGCCGAACTCGAACGAGCGCTGCATCTGCGGCGTGACCTGACTCCCCGCCGGAGTATTTACGTGGCCCGGAGCGGTCAGCTCGACCCGCCCGTCCCAGAACAGGTGCCGCATCGTGGCGAGGTTGAAGAACGGCGGCGCATTGCGGGCGATGAAGGTACCCTGCGGATGCGATCGCGCCGGCCCGAATCCCTGGCCGCCCTCGCCAACGGAAAGCGACTTCGCGTCACCGAGCGCAAACGCGGGGAGGTGACAGGTGGTACAGGCGACGTTGCGATTGCCGCCGAGAATCGGATCGAAGGCGAGCGCCTGGCCGAGCTTGACGAGCGCCGGCCGCACTCGCGGCGGGGCCGGCACCGGGGCGAATCCGCGCGACAGGGCCAGCTCGCGGACCTGCGATGCGGAAAGGGCACCGGAGGGAGAGGCGTCGCGGGCCGCGGCCGGGGGCGCCAGCGGCGAAGGTGCGTCCGGCTGATCCGAGCAAGCGACGATCGCCAGTGCGCACAGGAGTGCGCACCATGCCGAGTACCTGCGATCCATGACGTCTCTCCCTGGAGTCACCGCGCGTGAGGGTACGCACAGTGGCAGGGCGGGCACTGATCGCCCGCCCTGCATTCAGGTAGAGCGCAATCCGGCCGGGAAAGACGACAGCCGCTATCTCAGGAAGTACTCGACCGTCGATACGACGCGCACGGTCTTCTCGATCTGGCTCGGCTCGTTGATGCCGGGTGCCTGGTCGCGGGCGAGGATCTCGAACACCCCCTGGCTGGCCTGCTTGATCCCGCCGATCGACGCGCGCGAGTCGTGGGCGAACTGCTCCGCTGCCTCCCGCGCACGCGCCGTCGCCTGGGCGATCATCTGCGGCTTGAGGGCATTGAGCTTCGTGAACACGAAGGTCGGGCCGCCGCCACCGCCGTATTCGGCGCCGGAGGAGAGCACGACACCGGCCGTCACCAGCTCGCCCACCCGCTGGCTCGCGCGCTGGATGCGGTCCGGGTCGGTACTGCGCACCACCACCGTCTGCTTGATGACGAACCGGCTCCCCGCCTGGCTGGCGCCGCCGTACTGGTTCGCCTGCGCATCGGAGACGCTGAAGTCCTGCAGCGCCACATGGGTGCTGTCGATTCCCTGCTGCTCGAGGAACGCACGCACACGCCGCACATTCTCCTCGAGCCGCGCATGAGCGCGACTGAGGTCGTTGTCGGCGGAGACGAGATGGAGTGGCCAGATCGCGAGGTCGGCGCGGACGGGGCGCTCTTCCACCCCCTTCACGACGACGAAACGATCGGACGCGCGTCCCCGCGCGAACCCGAGTCCGACGAACAATCCGGCCAGCGCGATGGCGGCGGCGAGTATCAGGGTGCGAGTAGTATTCACCCGCTAAATCTGGCTCCCCGCCACGATTTGATCCACTTCTGCCAGCTCATCGCCCGTCAATCGCCATGCGCCCGCAGTCGCGTTGGCGCGCACCTGCTCTGGCTTCGTCGCACCAGCGATGACCGAGGCCACGACTTCGTGCGCGAGCAACCATGAGATCGCGAGCTCGAGCAGCGTGTGTCCCTTGCTTTCCACGAACGCGATCAGCCGCTCGACGGTCGCGAGATTCTGCTGGGAGAGCAACGCGTCGTACCCACCCGGCCCGGAGAGGCGGCCAGCCGGGGTAGGCTGCCCCTGACGATACTTGCCCGTGAGCAGTCCGGACGCGAGCGGAAAGTAGGGCAGGAATGCGAGCCCTCGTCGCCTGCACTCCGCGAGCACACCCTGCTCCGGCGCCCGCTCGAACAGACTGTACTCGTTCTGCACGCTGGCGAAGCGCGCTGCGTTCGGTTGTGCGGCCGCCTCCGCCTCGCGAAGCTGCGCGACGGAGAAGTTCGAGCAGCCGATTTCGCGAACCTTGCCCGCGCGCACTGCGTCGTTCAGTGCGGCGAGCGTGTCGGCGATCGGCGTGTCCGGATCCGGCTGGTGGATCTGGTACAGATCCACGTATTCGGTTCCGAGTCGCTGCAGGCTTCCGTCGAGTGCGGCGCGGATATGCTCAGGTCGCGCGCCCCGGCCGAACGTGGAACGCTGGTGCCCGAACTTCGTCGCGATGACAGCCTCGGCGCGGCGGTCTCGGAGGGCGCGCCCGAGATATTCCTCACTCGCCCCGTCGCCGTACAGATCCGCGGTATCGAAGAAATTGACGCCGGCGTCGAGTGCGGCGTGCACGACGTCCGCCGTCCGCGCCGCATCGAGCCGCCGCCCAAAATTATTGCACCCGAGGCCGACGGCGGAGACCTCGAGTGATCCGATGCGGCGATGCTGCACGTGAGATCAGGTGGCTGAGGAGTCCGCGCCCGTCGCTGGCGTTGTCTGCTCCACGTAGCCGAGCCCCGAGGGCTCGGGAGTGACCGGCAGCGGTGAAGGCTCGCGCAGCTTCTCGATCAGTGAGAGGGCCGCCCTGGCCGCGAGCGAATCCAGCGCGCCGACGATCACGGCGCGAGCACGCGACGGTGCAGTACGCGCCGTGTCTATGGTCGACTCGGCGGCGGTGCTGGTAGCCGACTTCACCGATCGGGCGCCGGCCTTCGCCGCGTCAGCGGTCTTTCGCGCCGCGGCGCGCGACGCGTCGGCCGCGGCACTCGCCGCCTTGCGGTCGGCGCCGGAGGCAGCCGCCGCCACACCGGCGCCGAATGCCACGGCAAGAGAGGGCCACGGGTGGTCGCGCACGAGTTGCACGACGTCGAGCTTGTCCTTCACCGTCTCGACCGGCGCCATCAGGCGATCTCCGAGCTCGGCGGCGGTGTCGGACATGCGGTCGCGAACGCGCGTGAGCTCGTCGCGGGTGGCAGTGATCTCGGGCTGGGTGGACATGGCTCGGCTCCAGGAGGATGCGGCGTGCGAAGTGGCTCGGCGTGCCCTGATCGAGGCAAGGGTGGTGCCGCCGCCGCGCCCTCGCGATGCAACCTTATTGCGCTCCCGCGCTGTCAACGGTAAGGTGGTTGCCCGGCGCGCTACCCTGGCGCGCTCCCTGACCGATACCGGACACGCCGATGGAGCATCTTCGTCGCCGCTGGCTTCCGATCCTCGTCGCCGCGCTCGTCCTCGGCGGCTCCATCGCCTGGTACGCGTGGCCACCGTCGGCTTCGGCTTCCGGGACCACGCTGACAGCGCCCGTGAAACGGGGCGACTTCAAGGTCGCAGTGATGGCCACCGGTGAGCTGCGCGCGCGCAAGTTCGTGCAGATCACCGGACCCGCCGCGGCGCAGTCGGTGAACGTCTACCAGACGAAGATCGCCTCCATCATCCCCGAGGGAACGGTGGTCAAGGCAGGCGACGTGATCGCGGAGCTGGACAAGCAGCCCGCTGCCGCCAAGCTCGCCGACCTGACGCTCAACGTGCAGAAGGCCCAGGCCGAGTACACGACGGCGCAGCTCGACTCCACGCTCAATCTCGCCCAGGCGCGCGAGGACGTGCGCACGGCGGAGTTCGCGCTCGAGGAGAAAAAGCTCCTCAAGGAGCAGGCGAAGTACGAGGCGCCCACGATCCAGCGCCAGGCGGAGATCGATTACGAGAAGGCGCAGCGAGCGTGGGAGCAGTCCAAGCGCAACCTGAGCACGAAGACCAAGCAGGCCGTCGCCAAGATGGCGTCCGTCGGCGCGGACCTCGGCCGGCAGCAGAACCAGCTGGCGAACATCCAGAGCGTGATGGCCGACTTCACCGTGCGCGCACCGGCGCCCGGCATGGTGATCTACGTGCGCGAGTGGAACGGCAAGAAGAAGGGCGTCGGCTCGCAGTGGACCGCATGGGATCCCACGGTGGCCACCCTCCCCGATCTCACCCAGATGGAGTCGCAGACGTACGTCAACGAGGTGGACGTGCGGAAGATCGCCGTAGGCCAGAAGGTGAAGATCACCCTCGATGCCGATCCGACGAAGAAGCTGAACGGCACCGTGACGCAGATCGCCAACGTCGGTGAGCAGCGGCCGAACCAGGACTCCAAGGTGTTCGAGGTGAAGATCGAGGTCGCCGGCGCCGACACCACGCTGCGGCCCGGAATGACCACGGCCAATGAAATCCTCACCGCATCGGTGCCGAACGTGCTCTACGTACCGCTCGAGGCGGTGTTCAGCGAGGGCGGCTACCAGTACGTGTACCGCAAGGACGGCGGGCGCATCGTGCGACAGATGATCGACGCCGGCACGATGAACGACAACGAGATCATCGTGCGGAAGGGACTCTCGAAGGACGACGTCGTCTACCTGACGCCTCCGGCCGACACCTCCGGCATCCGCACGGCGAAGATCGACGGGCTGAAGCCGATCATCACGGCGCCCGACAAGCCGGTGACGCCGAGCGCCGATTCGGCGAAGAGCGTGACGGTGCCGGCGAAGCCGCTGGCGACGCCGGCTCCCGCGCCGACGAGCGTACCCGCAAAGCCGAAGAGCTGAGCGTGACGGCCGTTCCGCTCGAGCCGGGCGCGACGCCGCCGTCGCGCTTCCGCGCTCTCGCGTCGCACATCCTCTTCAGCAGTGGCATCGCTGCCGAGGCGGTGGGCCACAACAAGCTGCGCGCGGGGCTGACGTCGCTCGGCATCCTGTTCGGCGTGGCGTCGGTGATCGCCATGCTCGCCATCGGCAATGGCGCCGAGCAGGAGATTCTCGAGCAGATGAAGCTGCTCGGCGCCAACAACATCGTCGTCACGCCGATCGTCGAGCAGAAGGAAGGCGCGGTCGCCAAGGACGACTCGAAGAAGGAGACCAAGCGGTTCACGCCCGGGCTCACCTACCTCGACGCCGTGGCGATTCGCGGGGCGATTCCGGCCGTGGAGGCGACGAGCAGCGAAGTCGTCGTGAACGGCGTCATCGCCCGCGAGGGGCATCACCGGTCAGGCAAGGTCGTCGGGGTGGACGAGAGCTACTTCGACGTGATGAACCTGCACCTCCGCCAGGGTGGGCTCTTCTCCGCCCGTCATTTCGAGGCGGCATCGCCGGTGACGATCATCGGCCAGGGCGTGAAGTCGAAGTTCTTCACTACCGAAGATCCCATCGGGCGGCCGATCAAGGTCGGCAGCCAGTGGCTCACCGTGATTGGTGTCCTGGAGGACCGGAAGGTTTCCGGCGAGACGGCGCAGCGACTCGGGATCCGCGACGCGAACATGGACGTCTACGTCCCGCTGTCGACGATGCTGCTTCGCTACCGCAATCGCGGCGAAGTCACTCAGGCGGACATGGAGTCCGCCGCGCAGCTCTTCAGCTCCACGGACTCGTCGGAGACCGATGAGCAGCGCGCCGAGAAGAAGAACTATCACCAGCTCGACAAGGTCATCGTCAAGGTCGCGCAGTCGAACGAGGTGACGGCGGTGGCGGACGTGGTGCGCCGGATGCTCCAGCGCCGGCACAACGACGTCACCGACTTCGAGATCAGCGTGCCCGAGCTGCTGCTCCAGCAGGAGCAGCGCACGAAGACGATCTTCAACATCGTGCTCGGCGCCATCGCGTCGATCTCGCTCATCGTCGGCGGGATCGGGATCATGAACATCATGCTCGCGTCGATCCTCGAGCGCATCAAGGAGATCGGTGTGAGGCGCGCCCTCGGCGCCACGCAGAAGGACGTGATGGTGCAGTTCCTCAGCGAGGCGGTGATGATCAGTCTGGCCGGGGGTGTCGCGGGCATCATCGTCGGCGTCGTGCTCGCGGCGGTCATCGAACGAGCGGCGCACATCCACACCATCGTCTCGCCGATCTCGGTCGCGGTCGCGTTCGGTGTGTCGGTCGCGGTCGGGCTCGTGTTCGGCCTCGTCCCGGCGTCGCGCGCGGCGAAGCAGGATCCAATCGTCTGTCTGCGCTACGAGTAGCGTTCCGCGTCCTTCCCCGACGGCGCAGTCCGTCGTCCCCAGCCGGATCAGTCATGCGCCTCTCACACCTTCTCGTCGCGCTCTCCTTCCCCGCTGTCGCGGGGGCCCAGTCGGCGCCGCAGACGCTCACGCTGCAGGACGCCATTCGCATGGCACAGCAGCAGGGCGCCGCGGCGCAGGTGGCACGCAGCAGTCGCGACGCCGCGCACGCGCGCGACGATGCGTTCAACGCGCGCCTGCTGCCGCAGCTCTACCTGCAGGGCGACGCCGCGAACCTCAACCACGGCATCAACCCGATCACCCTTCCCGACGGCTCGACGCAGTTCATCAGCCAGGCGCAGAACCAGTCGCGGTTCGAGCTGGGCTTCAGCCAGCGCATTCCGCTCACCGGCGGCACCGTCTCCGTCGGCTCGGAGGTGCGGCGGATCGACCTGTTCGGCGACTCCACCTCCAGGTACTACCAGACGACGCCCGTCCTGCTCACCCTGCAGCAGGACCTGTTCAAGCCGCGCACGGTGGTGTGGGACCGCCGGGTGCAGGCACTCGACGTGGCGGTGGCCGAGCGTGGCTACCTCGAGGCGCGCGAGGACGTGGCCGGTGCGACCGCCGACGCCTTCTTCAACCTCTACGCGCAGGAAGTCGCGCTCGCCAATGCGTCGTTCAACGTCGCCGTGAACGACACGCTCTTCCAGCTCAACAAGGGGCGGTTCGAGGTCGGCAAGATCGGCGAGAACGACCTGCTCAAGAGTGAGCTGGCGCTGCTGCGCGCCCGCGCCGCCGCGGACGACGCGAAGCTCGCGCGCGACCGCGCGGAGGCCGCCCTCCGCCGCATCATCGCCTTTCCGGCCGGGATGCCGCTCGCCATCGCCACACCGGACTCGATCCCCATCGTGACGGCAGATCCCGACGTCGCCGTGCGCGAGGCGCTGCGCAACTCGAGCACGATGCGGCAGAACGACCTCGATGTCGTCGAGAGCCGCCGCGCCATGACGGTGGCGAAGTCGAACAACCGCTTCAACGCCACCATCGCCGGCAGCGTGGGCTTCAATCAGAGCGCGCCACAGTTCGGCCAGGCCTACCAGAGCCCGCTCGGCAAGCAGACACTGAGCGTGGGGATCAACCTCCCGATGCTCCAGTGGGGCGCCGGTCACGCCGACGTGCAGGAGGCGAAGGCGATCGAGGAGCGCGTCGGCGCGACGAACAAGATGCGGCGCGACGCGCTGGAGGAGGACGCGCGGTTCAGCGTGCTCCAGCTCGAGCAGGCGCGGCGAAATGTGACCCTCGCGGCGAAGGCCGATACGGTGGCGGCACGGCAGTTCGAGGTGGCGCGCAACCGCTACACGATCGGCAAGATCACCAATGAAGCGCTCTACCTCGCCCAGGGCGAAAAGGACGCGGCAGTACTGGCGAACGTGCAGGCGCTACGGAACTACTGGATCACCTATTACCACCTGCGCCGCGTCACGCTCTACGACTTCGAGAAGAGCGTGCCCCTCGTGGACGATCGTTGAACGGTGACGGCGCGGGTCAGCGCGCCGCCAGCACGTCGGCGATCATCGCCTCCTGCGCGACGCGGTCACCCGGCTTCACCGACTGGAGCTCCAGGGTGAGGGAGAACTTCGAGAACTTCGACTTCACCTGCACCGGGTAGCGGTTCGCGTCGTCGCTCAGCCACACCTGCGCCTCGCCATCCTCGGAGAAGATGCCGTTCGCCTTGATGGACGGACGGATCACCGTCGTCGCGAAGCGTCCGGCGTCCACGCGCACCGTCTCGCTGCGCAGGCCGGTGAGCACCACCGGATTGCGATCGGGACGGAAGTAGCGATCGTCGCGCCGTGTCTCGCCGACGTTCGGCATCGACGCACGAATCGCGTAGATGAACGAGCCGTCGTCCAGCGGGTGCGTCACACTCGGCTCGAGTGCGCCGTCGTCCTTCCGGAACTGCGCGCGGTCAGGAAAGATCTCGTAGGTCGTGTTGCGGTGATAGCTCCCCTCGCGGATGTTCTGCACGTAGCGCAGCGAGGCGAGCGTCTGCACGTCGACCCAGCTCTCGTAACGGTCGCGCACGCGAAAGAGCGGGATGCCGCCGTCGATGGTGAACACGATGTGGTAGGCGGGCCGCCCGCGCACGTTCTCGATGCCGGCCACCTTCATTGTCGCGGAGCCGGCACGGATGCCGGCAAAGCTCGCGCTGTACTTGAGTTCCTCGCCCACGGCGAACGGCACCGGCGCCGCGCGGAACGCAGCGGCCGAAACCGGCGTCGGCGCGGGCTGCGCGCTCGCCACACCCGGCGCCCCGGCGCCCAGCGTGGCGAGCACGCCCGCGGTGAGGCGGCTGAGGATCGTTCTGCGATTGGACTTCATTCTCTCTGCCTCGATTCGAATCGCGCTAGCGAAGCGCGGACATCACACGATGAAACGACTCCCGATCGGCCGGCGCAACCTGCGCCGCGAGCTCCGACTGCAGCGCCCTGATCGCTGCCGCTCCCGCCGCGTGTCGCTTGCGGCCGAGTGCGGTGACCACGGCATGCACGGCGCGCCGATCATCGGGCGACGCCACGCGCTGGATGAGCCCGTCGCCTTCCAGGCGGTCGGCGAGCTGCGTGACGTTGCTGCGCACGCACTCGAGCGAACCCGCGAGCGCGCTGAGCCGGGTTGGCACATCGGCGCTGACGAGCACGTCGAGCGCCTGATACTTGGCGATCGACAGACCGACGTCGGCGAGCGCCGCTTCCAGGCGGCACTCGATGCGGCGCGCGGCGTCGAGCAGGACGAGCATCGGCTCGCCGATCGCGGGCTCCGAGGGCGTTGTCGCCGACGACTGGGTTTCTTTCCCCTGCGGGGAACAAGCGGACGCCTGAACGTTCATGGCATGAATTATACAGAACTGAACGCTACCCGGCAAGTGAACCGTACCGGTCGAGGCAGCCGGCAGGCTCTACCGTAACTGGATATGGCTACTGGGTTTACACAGGCGTTTACGTTCGTTACATTTCAGAGTCCCACCCGTCGTACCGCCGTAGATGGCGAGCGCCCCGCTTCGCTCCTGCCGTCCGGCCAGCTCTACGACCTCGAACGCTCCCTCCCTGCGCTACCGCGTTCCATCCCAGGAGATCCCGCATGCGTCTTCCCTCGACTCTGCAGCAGGTCATTCTCGGCGCCTCCGCGCTCGTCTTCGCGGGTGCTACCGTCATGCCTGGGCGCACGGAGTCGAGACCGGTCGTCGACGCCGCGGTGAGCTTCGTCGGCGCGAACACGGCCAATCTGCGGGCGGCGATGCCGGGCGCGACTGTCGTCACACCGTCCCCGGACTCCGCGATCGCCGACGAGACGAACAGTGCACTCGAGGCGCTCGCGTCGGCGGTTCGGCCGTTGAGCCATCCCGACGCGCTCAAGGATGCATTCCGCAGCTACTTCGCGTACAAGGCTGCCAACCCCGACCAGGTGAAGAAGCCGTACCTCTACTTCGTCGACTACGGCCTGCCTAGCACGGCGAAGCGCGGCTATGTGTTCGACATGGAGTCGTTGAAGATCGTCGACGGCCCGTTCACCGTCGCGCACGGCCGCGGTTCCTCGACGTCGCAGTACGGCGTTCCGACGCGCTTCTCCAACGCGTCGGGGAGCCAGTCGACCTCGCTCGGCCTGTACGTGACGAAGGCGCTGTACGATTTCCGCGGCAAGTCGGGTGGCCGCTCGTACAGCTCGGTGGGGCTGCGTCTGCAGGGCGTGTCCACCGGCTTCAACGACAAGGCGCTGGATCGCGGCGTAGTGGCGCACGGCGCACCGTACGTGACCCCCACGAAGGCCGGACGCAGCGAAGGTTGTCCCGCGATGGAGCCGCAGCGCGCCAAGGAACTGCTGCCCAAGCTCGCGCAGGGCGCGATGGTATTTCTCTTCGCGCCGAACTCGAACTGGATGGAAAACGATCCCTGGGTCGGCGCGAACGCGGGCTGATCAGGGCAGCCAGCTGGTGCAGGTCGACGCGAGGTTCCGCTGCTTCGGTGGTGGAACCTCGCTCGGTTCTCCGACATTGACCACGGCGACGATTCGCTCATCGTCGCTCACGCCGGCCGCTGCGCGCGCCGCGGGATCCGCCATCACGGCGCCCGTCTTGATGTGCGTGCCGAGCCCGAGTCCCACCGCCCACAGGGCAAGATTCTCCACCGCCATCATCGCGGCGGCATAGTCCTCCTCGGTGGTCTCCGGGTTTTCGTTCTTCACCACAGCCACGACGATCATCGCCGGCAGCGCGCGATGCTCGTTGGCGACAGCGTCCCGCAGCGCCCGGCCGGCGTCGGGAGTGGCGGCTTTTTTCGCCTTCCGTTCGCCGAGCGCCGCGCCGTAGGCGTGGCGCGCCTCGGGACCGAGGACGTGGAAGCGCCACGGCTGAGTGAGCTTGTGGTTCGGAGCGAGCGTGGCAGCGGTGAGAAGCTGCTCGATCTCCGCGCGCGTGACAGGTCGGTCGGTGAAGCGCTTGATCGAGCGGCGCTGCTGAATGGCGTCGAAGAGGTTCATGGCGGGAAGATAGTTGATGGCTAGCGCCTCTCCACCACCGCCATGGTGCATCGCGAGATGCAGACGAGTCGTTCCTCCTCATCGCGGATCTCGATCGACCACACCTGGGTACTTCGGCCGACGTGCACCGGCACTCCGACGGCGCGTACGACGCCGTCGAATTTCGGACGGAGATGATTTCCGTTGATCTCCTGGCCTACCGCCGTGTAGCGCTCGCGGTCGATGAACACCGCAGCGCCGAACGATGCCACCGTTTCGGCGAGAGCGATGGACGCGCCACCGTGCAGAAGGCCGAACGGTTGACGCGTCCGTTCATCAACGGGCATCGTGGCGACGACGCGTTCCTTCGTCAGCTCGAGCATCTCGATGCCGAGCGCCTTGGGAAGTCCGGTGATCGGGACGGCGACATACCAGTCGGGAAGAAGCGCGCGCCCTACCACGGGATCTGCGACGAGCGGTAGTAGTTGATGCCCAGCGTCCGCCACCGTGGCGCCTGGGCGGCGAGACGAACACGGAAGTCGTCCCACCCACGCGCACCCTGCGCCGTCCAGCCCACTTCCGCGATCGCCGGCAGCCGCGGCATGGCGAGATACTGGACCGCCGTCATGTTGCGCAGCGTCTCCGTCCAGATCGGCGCCTCCACGCCGGCGACGCGATCCTCGCCGACGTTGCGCAGGTAGGTGGCCGGATCCCAATCGTACGAGTCGCGCACGTCCACGTAGCCCGCCCAGCGAAGTCCGAGCTCGGTGGTGGAATCGTACTTCTGGTCGATGTACGCCTTCTTCGCCGGCGAGAGGAGCATCTTCACGCCGGGCCCAAGCGGATGCTTGAGCGAGTCCGCACGCCAGAGCTGCGCGATAGTGCCGGGCTGAAGTTGCGCCGCGATGATCTCCTCCCAGCCGACCATCGTCTTGCCGTGACGGGCGACGATGTCCTGCACGCGCTGCACGAAGCCCGCGTACTGGTCGGGAGTGAGCGTCTCCACCTCGTCGCCACCCATGTGGAAGTATGGGCCCGGCGTGAGCGCAGCGATCTCGCGGATCACGTCGTCGATCAGCGCATAGCTCTGCGCACTGTCCACGCAGATCGTGCTCCAGCCTACCTCGATGCCGGTGAACGGCGCCGGCGCGCGACGGCTGCACGCCAGCTCGGGGTAGCCGATCAGCGCCGCGTTGGTGTGGCCCGGCATGTCGATCTCCGGCACTACCGTGATGAAGCGCTCCTGGGCGTAGCGCACGATGTCGGCATATTCCTGCTGGGTGTAGAATCCGCCGGCACGGCCGCCCACCTGTGTCACTGAGCCTTTTTCGGTCAGAAGTGGCCGGGACCTGATCTCGATCCGCCACCCCTGGTCGTCGGCGAGATGCAGGTGCAGCACGTTCATCTTGTACATCGCAAGGATGTCGATGTACTGCTGCACCTCGCGCACGGTGAAGAAATGGCGCGCGACGTCGAGCATCGCGCCACGCCAGGCGAAGCGCGGAGCATCGCGGATGGCGAGCGACGGGATTCCCCATGGGCGGCCGACGCGGATGTCCGACTCGATCTCCGTCGGCAGGAGCTGGCGGAGGGTCTGCGCGCCGTGGAAGAGTCCCGCGGGACGGAAGGCGATGATGCGCACGGAGTCGGGACGGACGACCAGCTCGTAGCCTTCGTCGCCAAGATCGGAACGATCGGAGCGGAGTTGAAAGCGAATGCTGTTCGTCGCCACGGTGGGCGAGCTCACGGCGAGCGCGAATCCGGTGGCCGGACGGATGCGCGCGGCGAACATGCCGGCGACGCGCACCGCTTCATTGCCGCCGTCGGCGTCGAGTACGGTCTGCTCGGTGATGACGAACGGCCTGTCTCCCGCCATGGAGAGCGACGTGGGCTGCGGGACGAGGCGCGGCGCGTAGAAGACCGGGATCGTCGGCCGCGTCGGGGTGGGCATCGGGGCAGGCGATGGCGCCCGGGCACAGGCAGCGACGAGCAGAGATGTGCAGACCAGCGTCGCGCCAGCACGGGAGAACAGCGCGCGTGAATGACTCACGTGGACTCCTGGTGGGATGTGCGGAAC
>Ga0070658_10001340_pt1 | contig 21009 bp, 19 predicted proteins | sample KBSC13metaG_FD_64664 | JGI IMG/M metagenome (GOLD analysis project Ga0070658, IMG submission 64664) | Corn rhizosphere microbial communities from Kellogg Biological Station, Michigan, USA - KBS C1-3 metaG | ecosystem: Host-associated > Plants > Roots > Rhizosphere > Soil ...
GGTACCCTGCCTCTGCGCGGACCTGACCGTCAATCCCGTGCTCGTCGATTGGAACAAGACCTTTGCGGCCCGCCTCGCTCCCCTGCCCGGCCTGACCGGCGGCGCTCTCGAAGCCAACGGCCACCAGAACTACCGCGACTGGCCCCGTATGCAGTCCTACCACCCCTGTGCCAACGCTCCCTGGACCGAGTCGCAGCATGGCTCTTTCCGACTGGATCCATCCTTCTACGCCTCCAGCGGCGGCATCCTCCTGCCACTTCCCCATTACGATTCTCTCGTCTCCTGAGAGGAGTGCGCAATCTCTCTCTTCTATTGCCGGTTCCTCCAATTGGAAGGTTTGGAACGGTTCTTGCCGCGTCTATAGAGGCGCTTCACTCTGGCGACAGGAGCAGCGACTGCCGACCCCGGCCACATCTCCGGGATCTGCCCGATCCCGAAAACTATTAGAAAGACACCGACGGCTCCGAAGAAACCACCATACACCATCCGCTCCCACACTCCCATATAGTAGAAATTTTTGCCGTACATAGGATGCCGTAGATCGAAACAGTCATAGCTGCCCCAAAACACCCACATCGTCAGGAGAAGATAACCCAGCACTAACAACACGCTTAACATTCCTGCGCGGATCTTGTCAGGCCATGTCCGCTTATCCAGCTCCATCCAGTATTTCCTGGCCCGTTTCAGGTACCTCATGAGTCTCCGCTCCCCCTTAAAAATCCGATGGTCCAACGACAGACATACAATTAAGCGTGGCCCCTCCACGATAAGAAAAACGACGACACCTCTTCCATAGACGGGCTATGGAAGAGGTGTCCTACTGCGGAACAGAGCGAGTTTTGGGCTCAGATTTTGATGACGGAGCGGATCACGTTGCCGGTCTCCATGGCGTGGAAGGCGTCTTCCACCTCGTCGAGGGTGATGGTGTTGGAGACCATGCCGTCGAGTTTGAGTTCACCCTTCAGGTAGAGGTTGGCCAGGAGTGGGAAATCGTGCGAGGGCAGTGTGTCTCCGGCGTGGCAGACGCAGATGCCGGTCTTGTTCCAGTAGACCCCGGTGGACATGTCGCCGAGGTTCAGGTTTACGGAGTCGTCTGCGGCAGGGAAGCCGATGGTGGTGGCGGTGCCGTTGTAGGAGAGCATCTTGACGGCCTGTTCGATACACGCCGGGATACCGGTGGCCTCGTAGGCGAACTCCACGCCGCCGTCCCAGCCGTCCTCGGTCAGGGCGCGCACCGCGGCGACCGGATCTCCATCTCTGGCGTTGACGAAGTGGGTCGCGCCATACTCTTTCGCCCACTCCAGTTTGGTCGGATTGACATCTATGGCGATGATCATCCCGGCATGGGCCAGTTTCGCGCCTTGAATGACGCTCAGCCCGACGCCGCCGCATCCGACCACCGCGACGCGCGCCCCCGGCCAGACCTTCGTGGTGTTCATCGTCGCGCCGACACCCGTGATGACGCCGCACGCGATCAGGCAGGCCTTGTCCAGCGGCATGGCGGCGGGCATCTTGATGGCGGCTTTGCTATGGACGACCGTGTGGGTGCTGAAGGTGCCGCAGCGCAGCACCTGGGAACAGAGCGCACCATCGCGCTTGCGCCGAATCCGCTGCTTCGGCTTCAGGGCCGCATAGCAGTGGCGTGGGTCGCCACGGCGGCAGGCAGGGCACTGCTCACAGGGCGCGCGATAGGCCAGCACGACCGGATCGCCGACCTGGAGATGCGTTACGCCTTCTCCCACCTGCTCCACATACCCCGCGCCCTCATGCCCCAGTACGATCGGAAACGCCATCCCGTTGCCCTTGAGGTTTTTGATCGTCAGATCCGTGTGGCAGACCCCACTCGCCACGATCCCCACCAGGACCTCTCCGGGTCCCGGCGCATCGACGGTAATCTCTTCCACCTTCGCGGGGGTTCCCGCCTCATTCAGTAAGACTGCACGGCCTTCCACTGTCGGCATCGCGTTGTTCTCCTTCTTCGGATATCCCGACGGCACGTCAAGCGCCGGCCGTTCGGTATGCACATCGTGGGCTATGTTCGCATCCCTCGCAGCATTTTCCTGCCGCTCTGCCACTTTTCGTAAACCGTAAACGTCATTACGTTGAGAGCAGACCGGGCTGAAGCCCTCGGCTGGGGGCCTCCGGCCGAAGGCCCGCTAAAGCGAGCACGCTGCCTATCACACACAAGGAAAACTCCATGTCATTTCCGACCGAACAACTGGATGCGGTGATTGCCGCCAGCAACGACGCGGCACTGGCGGATCTGGCGACGCTCTGCGCGCTGCCGAGCGTCTCCGCGAAGGGAGAGGCGCAGAGGCCGTGCGCGGAGCAGGTCGTGGCGTTGATGCGCCTGGAAGGACTGGAGGCGCACGTGATGGAGACGCCGGGTGGGCCGCCAATCGCGTTCGGGACCGCATCTGCCGACCGCACCGATGCGCCAACGGTGCTCTTCTATAATCACTACGATGTGCAGCCTGTCGAGCCGTTGGAGTTGTGGGACAGTCCGCCGTTTGAACTGACGATACGGGACGGCAAGGCGTATGCACGGGGCGCTGCGGACGACAAGGGGCATATCGTCTCGCGACTGCTGGCGCTGCGGGCGGTGCGCGAGGCCAATGGCGGCAAGTATCCTTTTCATGTCAAGTTTCTGGCGGAGGGGGAAGAGGAGATCGGCAGCGGGCATCTGGGTCCCTGGATCGAAGCGAACGCCGACCTGCTGCGTGCCGATTTCTGCATCTGGGAAGAGGGCAGCACCGATAACGACGGTAACCCCTTTATCTACTGCGGGATGCGCGGCATCGCCTATTTCGAACTGAGCGTCAAGACCATCGCCTACGACGCGCACTCCGGTCAGGGCGGCTCCCTGCTGCCGAATGCAGCCTGGAGGCTCGTCTGGGCGCTGGCGAGTCTGAAAGACAAGAACGAACGCATTCTGCTGCCCGGCCACTACGACACCGCCCGCCTCGCCACTGTCCGCGACCTGGAACTGCTGGCCGCGCTGCCGGAGGAAGAGGAGTACCTGCGCGCGCAGTTCCAGGTTCCGGAAGGCGGTTTTCTGGGCGGCATCCAGACCACCGGCGTCGAGTTGAAGCGCCGCGCCGTGTTCGAGCCTACCTTGACTGTCTGTGGCCTGGACAGCGGCTGGCAGGGCGTAGGCGTGAAGACCGTGCTGCCGTCGGAAGCGCGGGCAAAGATAGACTTTCGGCTTGTGCCCGATCAGGACCCGGAGGAGGTGCATGCCGCACTCCGCGCGCATCTGGACCGCAACGGCTTTCCCGACATCGAGATCCACTACCTGGGCGGTCAGAAGCCCGCACGCGTCGATCCCGACCATCCGCTCGTTCAACTTGCCGCGCGCACGGCAGCGGAGGTCTATGGCAAGCCGGCCCGCATCACACCGATGGTCGGCGGCTCCGGCCCGATGTGGTGGTTCACCGGGCGGCTCGGCATGCCCGTCACCAGTCCCGGCATCGAGTATCCGGGAGTGCGCGTGCACGCTCCCAACGAAAACATCCGCCTCGCGGATTTCCAGTTGGGGACGCGCCATCTCGCCTATCTGCTTGCCCGTATCGATGAAGCGCAGAGCAAGTAGGGGGTATACTGAGGACATGGCGGAACAGGCAGCACAGCAGAAGACGAATACCGGGGCCGCAGGGCATGCGGAGGAGGTACCCATCCTCAGGCGTCCTGGACCGATACGCCGCTTCGTTGACTTTGTCGGTGAGTCTACCATTCTCGCCTGGCAGGCGTTCACGTCGATCCTGCACGGCGGCTTTGAGATGCGCGACCTCATCAACCAGATGGCCGCGATCGGCGTGGACTCGGTCGGGATCGTCCTGATCATCACTGGCGCCACGGGCGCGGTCTTCGCGTTCTATATTGCGACCCTGACCAAACAGTTCGGCGGCTTCAATCAGTTTCTCGGGGGAACGATCGGCTATAGTTTTCTGAACGAGTTGGGGCCGACGCTGGGTGGGGTTGGGCTGGCCGCGCGTTCAGGCGCTGCGATCGCCGCCGAAATCGGTTCAATGGTTGTCACCGAGCAGGTCGATGCCCTCCGTGCCATGGCGGTCTCTCCCGTGCGCTACCTGGTCGTGCCGCGTATGCTGGCAGCTATCATCATGCTGCCCTTGCTGACCGCGCTGGCCGATATCGCCGGCCTCTTCGGCAGCTACTTGTTTGCGCTGGGAGCGGGCGTTTCGGGCGAAGAGTTCTGGAACTCCGTGCACACCTACACGAAGGTGTCGGACCTCTTGCATGGATTGGCGAAATCCGTCGTGTTCGGTTTTCTGATCGGGCTGATCGCCTGCCAGCAGGGCCTCCGCACCAAGGGCGGCGCGACAGGCGTCGGACGCGCGACGACCAACTCCGTGGTTCTGTGCGTGATTCTGATCTTTATCACTGACTTCTTCCTGGCACAGATACTGACGAAATGACGCAGGGAGAGGCAGAAATATGAGCGCGGTTTCCGTCCGAAATATTGTCTACGAGGTTCCGGACAAGCGGATTCTAAACGATATCAATCTCGATATCACCAAAGGCGAGATCGTCTCGATCATGGGGCAGTCCGGCAGCGGCAAAACGACCCTGCTCAAACTGTTGACCGGCCTGATCCGGCCCACCTCCGGGCATATCCTGATCGACGATCAGGACATCGCCGCCGTCACCGAGAAAGAGCTGGACCGGATCCGCCTCAAGATCGGGCTTGTCTTTCAGTACTCCGCCTTGTTCGACTCGCTGAATGTATTTGACAACATCGTATTCGGCGTGGTGCGACATCGCCACAAGGTTCCCAGAGTGGAACTGGATCAGATGGTGCGAGAGCGGTTGGCGGAAGTGGAACTCCCCGGCGTGGAGAAGCGTTTCCCTTCCGAGCTCTCCGGCGGACAGCAGAAGCGCATCGGGCTGGCGCGGGCGCTGGCGATGGAGCCCTCGATCGTCTTCTACGACGAGCCGACGAGCGGCCTCGACCCGATCACCGCCAATACGATCGACAACCTGATCATGCGCACCCGTGAGCGCACCGGCGTCACCTCTGTGGTCGTCTCGCATCATCTGCCCTCGATTTTTCGGATCTCCGACCATATCGCGATGCTGCATAAGGGCGAGATCGTTATCTATGGCACCCCCGACGAAGTCCGTGCCTCTTCCAACCCGATCGTGCAGGAGTTCCTGCACCCGGAAACACATCTGGTTGCAGGCGTCGGCGGGCCGTAAGACGTCGGGAATGCCGGCACGTTCGTTTGTCCCCCTTGTTGGGTATGAGGAGCTACTATGGAATCGAGAACGGTGACGCGGGTCGGAAGTGTGGTCATCCTGGCACTGCTGGTGTTTGGCGGACTCTACTTCTACCTGGCGCATATCAACCCGAACACCTATAAAGTCAAGGTTCGTTTTGAGGACACCCTGGGTGTCGCCCGCCAGAGTATCGTGCGGATGCAGGGTGTCGCGATCGGAGAGGTCGCCGATGTCACGCTGAATCAGGAAGCGCATCCTCCTGTTCCCGAGGTAACTCTGGCTATCAGAAACCGCTATAAAATCCCCGAGGGATCTCATTTTGTCATCGTCTCCGGGCTGCTGATCACCACGCCGCAAATTCTGGTCAAACCCTCTGACAGCGTTACTTCCCTGTCGCAGGACAACAGCGCGTTCGCCGTGGGAGACAAACCGCAGGGAGCGCTCGCAAGCCTCGACCCGAAACTGCAGGAGGCTGTGGAGCGCAGCGCACAACTGGTGAACGACAGCAACAAGCTCGTCATCGAACTCCAGACCACACTGAAGAACACGTCGGGCAAACTTAACGGCGTGCTCGACCAGACCAAGACGCTGCTCGTCAATACTAATAAGACCGTCTCTGCCACGCAGGGCATTGTCGGTGATCCGGCCCTGAAACAGAAGCTCCTGGTCACGCTGCAGAACTTTCAAGACGCCTCCGGCAACGCCAAGAAAGCCTCGGACGATCTGCGCGTGCAGTTGAACGAGACGATCAAGGGCAGCCGGGGCAATCTGGACAGACTGACGGCCAAACTCAACGAAGTCCTGGACCATGTGGATGTCACGATCGACGACACCAACTCCATGGTAAAAAAGCTGACGGAGCAGGTCACCGACCCGCGCCTGCAGAACACCCTCCAGGAGACGGCGGAGCTTGCCCGCGCCACTCTCTCCCGCTTCAACCAGATCGCCTCCGATATTCATGAGTTGTCCGGCGACCCCAACCTGCAGGCCAACCTCAAGAGCAGTGTCGCCAATCTTCAGGAAATCACCGAAAAAGGACGCGGCGCGGCGGAGAAGGTGGACACACTCCTCAACAAGTTCACGTCAACGGGAACGCACGGCCCGCGCCTGCCCAAGATCGAAGTCCTCGGCAACGTCTCCGAGTCGCTCAATCCGACGCGTCTGCGCGTCGATCTCGATGCCCGTATCCCCTACAGCAAAACGGGGCTGGTAGATGTCGGCCTCTACGATCTCGGGCAGAACACCCGCCTGAATCTGCAAGCGGGCAACTATCTGATGTCGAACCCGAATCTGGAGACCGGGGATGCGGCGAACAGTCTTTTGCTCCGCTATGGGCTTTACGCCTCCAAACTCGGGGCCGGATTGGATTACGAGTCGCTGCGCGGGTACGGTTTTCGCGCCGATTTATGGGATACGAACCGTCCACGCCTTGACGTGAAGGCCCTTTTTAGGGTAAAACAGAACGCTTCGGTTTGGCTGGGCGCTGACAATCTTCTCCGCACCCCCGTTCCGATCATAGGACTTCAGATAAAACAGTAATCTGCACCCATTTTTCCGATACAGGAGACCCTTTCGATGAAAGTGATTTTGACTCGCGATGTGCCGAAGGTCGGCAAGGACGGAGAGATAATTGCCGTGGCGGATGGCTACGCGCGGAACTATCTCTTTCCCCGACAACTCGCCGTCGTCGCCAAGGGCGCGGCCCTGAAGCAGCATGAAAACCGCATCAACCGCGAAGTCGCCAAGACCGCCGCGCTGCTGTCCAATGCCCAGGCCAATGGCGACAAACTGCGCGACCACTCCTTCCAGGTCATGGCCAAGTCCAACCCCAAGTCCAATCGCCTCTTCGGAGCGATCACCGAGGCGGACGTGGCTGAGATCATTCAGAAGGATCTCGGCATCGAAGTGGACAAGCGCCGCATCAGCCTGATCGACCCGATCAAAGTGACCGGCTCCTACGACCTGACCGCGCGCCTGCATCCGGAAGTCGTCGTGCCCTTCAAGATCGAAGTCGTCACGGCTGAGATCCTCGAAGCGAAAGAGAAGGCTCGCATCGCCGCCGAACACGCTGCCGAGCGCGAAGCCAAACGACTGGCCGATGCCGAAGCCGCTGCGGCTGAGCAGGCTGCCGCCCGCGCCGCCGCTCAGGAAGCGCGCGAAGCCCGTGGCGAGGAAGCGCCCCGTGAGCGCCGCCCGCGCCGCAACTACTCGCTCCTGGACGAGGCTCCCGACGCCGAAGGCTAACGCCATTTCCCACTATGGGAATATAGACAGGATTTACAGGATTATCAGGAGGAACAGGGATTCGGCGTCTGCACCGGATCCCTGGCTGGACCTCTTTGCACTCTTGTAGATCTTGTCTATTCTGTTTCTGCCACCTGTTTTCAAACCCGTTTCCCTATCTCTAAACATCTACCCAACTGCTTCGTTATTCACCGTTTCGTGCTGGCAATCGGAGGGCGCTGTCGTGTCGGACTATCCAGGTTCCTTTGATCGTATTCCCCCGCAGAACCTGGAAGCGGAACAGGCCGTGCTCGGCTCGATGCTGATCGAGCGTGTGGCTGTCGAGCGCGGATCGGAGATCCTGCGCGCGGAAGATTTCTACCGCGACGCCCACCGCTTTATCTTCGAGGGGATGCTGGCGCTCACCCAGCGCGATGAGCCGATCGATCTGATCACGCTGAGCAACGAGTTGAGAGCGCGGGGACACTACGATTCCGTTGGGGGACTGATCTATCTACAGAACCTGATGGAGGCGCCCTCCACGGCGGCCAACATCGAGTACTATGCGCGCCTGGTCGAAGAGAAGGCGCTGCTGCGTCGCCTGATGGATGCGGGCACGCAGGTGCAGGGTCTGGCCTACTCCGAGTTCAACAATATCAGCGAGGTAATCGATAAGGCGGAGCAGATCGTCTTCGAGATCGGTCGCCGCCGCGCAGGCCAGTTCTTCAAACAGCTCCGTCCCTTACTCGATAAAGAGCTGGACCGCCTCGACAGTCTGAGCGCCAATGCCGGTGCGCCGACGGGCCGCCAGACCCCATTCGAGGACCTCAACTTCAAGACTGCCGGTTTCCAGCCTTCCGACCTGATCATCGTCGCCGCCCGCCCCAGCATGGGCAAAACGGCGCTGACGGTACAGTTGGCGCAGTACGTGGCCTTGAACGAGAAACTGCCGGTGGCGATCTTCAGTCTGGAGATGTCGGCGGAGCAGTTGGTGACCCGTATGATCTGTTCTGAATCGAAAGTGGACGCCCACAAACTCCGCGTCGGCCACCTCCAGAGCGAGGACTGGCAGCGGGTCGGCGAGGGCATTCAGCGCCTGGCCGAGGCCCCGATCTTTATCGACGACTCCCCGGATATTTCGGCCCTGGAGATCCGGGCGAAGTGCCGCCGTTTGAAGGCGGAGCAGAAGGGGCTGGGGATGGTCGTCATCGACTACCTCCAGCTTATGCGCTCCCACAAGCGCACGGAGAACCGCAACCAGGAGATCTCCGAGATGGCCCGCTCCACCAAGCAGATGGCGCGTGAACTGGAAGTCCCGGTGATCTGTCTGTCGCAGTTGAGCCGCGCGGTCGAATCCCGCCCCGACAAACGCCCGATGCTCTCCGACCTCCGCGAGTCCGGCGCGATCGAGGCCGAGGCGGATATCGTTATGTTTATCTACCGCGAAGCCTACTACAAGATGAAAGAGGCCAGTTCGGCAGCGACCGACAAAGCGGCGCAGGAGCAGGACTGGCAGGAGCGCGACAACGAGAAACTTGAAGTGGCGGAGCTGATCATCGCGAAGCAGAGAAACGGCCCGACAGGGCCGGTGCGGGTCGGATTTTTACCGCACTACGCCCGGTTTGAGAATTTAGCGCCCGGCTACTATGTGGACGATGGCAGCGGCGGCGAGTAGTAACAAGGAAGGATAAGAAGATGCGTATTCTGGTGGTAGGAGGCGGCGGACGCGAACACGCCCTGGTGTGGAAGATCGCCCAGAGTCCCCTGGTGGAGAAGATCTACTGTGCGCCGGGCAATGCGGGGATCGCGCAACTGGCGGAGTGCGTGCCGATCGACGTGACCGACCTCGACGGCCTTGCAAAGTTCGCCGAGCAGAACAGCATCCGATTGACGGTCGTGGGTCCCGAGGCTCCGCTGATCGCCGGAATCGTCGATAAGTTCGAGGCGCGCGGACTGCCGATCTTCGGCCCCTCGACCGACCCGGCGCGTCTGGAGGGCAGCAAGACGTTCGCCAAGGAGCTGATGCAGTCGGCAGGGATTCCCACCGCCGCCTTCTGGACCTGCCGCTCTCTGGCGGAGGCGCAGGCGATCCTGCGGGCCTACTATGCGCAGAAAGGTTCTGACGTCGGCATCGTGATCAAAGCCGACGGTATCGCGGCAGGCAAAGGCGTCATCGTCGCCGACAATCAGGCGGAGGCTGAAGAGGGTCTCTTGCGCATCATGGGTAAACGCGTCTTTGGAGCCGCGGGCGATACCGTCGTCATCGAGGAGCGCCTGTACGGTGAAGAGGCTTCGATCATGGCGATCACGGACGGCGAGACGATCGTCCCTCTGGTCCCCTCCCAGGATCACAAGCGCATCGGGGACGGCGACACCGGCCCCAATACCGGCGGCATGGGCGCCTACGCCCCCGTGCCCATCATCCCCTCCGATACCGCGAACATCGCCGTGGAGCGCATTCTGCGTCCCGCCATCCGCGCCGTACGTGAATTGGGCATCCCCTATCGCGGCGTCCTCTACGCAGGCATCATGGTAACCGCCGAAGGCCCGAAATGCATCGAGTTCAACTGCCGCCTCGGCGATCCCGAAACCCAGGCCGTCCTGCCGCTTCTCTCCAGCGATCTGGTGCCCCTGCTCCTCGGCGTCACCGACTGCACCCTGGACAAACAGGAGGTTCGCTGGCGCGGCGGCGCTTCCGCCACCATCGTCGCCGCCTCAGGCGGCTACCCCGGCGCCTACGAGACCGGCAAACCCATCTCTGGCCTCGACACCTTCCCCAAACCGGAGAGCGACCAGGACAACTGCCTCGTCTTCCATGCCGGCACCCGCCTAGAAAACGGCCAGGTCGTCACCGACGGCGGCCGGGTCCTCTCCACCACCGGCCTCGGCGAAGACCTCAAAACCGCCCTCGCCCGCGCCTACGAAGGCATGTCCCGCCTCCACTTCGACGGCATCACCTACCGTCACGACATCGCCGCCCGCGCCCTTCAAGCCAAGCCTTGAATAACGTATCCTCGCTCGGAATAGAAGTGGGCGGTGTAGGTGGCGTTGGCGACGTTTCGAAACGTTCCTTTTGCAAACAAAAATATACAGAATGAAGGAGAACGCTCCGGCTGGCGCGAACTGTCTCATGGGGGGCCGCATCGCCTGCGCAGGGCGCGGTAAGTCTGCTCTCTACAAATTATTTCCTCTCGATGGCGAGATCGCTGTGGGAACACCATGTTGTGCCGGTCGGAAGCCGGAAGGAGTATCCGATGAATTCATGGGGGAGTTTGCTCGACATGCATCTTAGACGCCTTCGCAAGATCGCTCCTGTGTTTGTCCTCTTTCTACTGGGCCTGGGAATGCTTCTCGGGCTGACGCCGCGCGCCGGTGCGCAGGTCGTCTTTTTCGCCGGTACCGGCCACTACTATGAGGCGGTCAACCAGGCAGGGCTTACCTGGACACAGGCGCGGGATGCCGCAGTCACCCACACCTATTTGGGTCGGAACGGGCACCTGGTCACTATCACTTCGCCTCAAGAGCAGGCATTCGTCATTGGGCAGTTTCCGGTTGCAGTCAGTAGTAACTACTGGCTCGGGGCCTACCAGGATCTCAATGCTCCAGACTATAGCGAGCCGGCCGGCGGATGGCGCTGGGTAACGGGCGAGACCTGGGACTATACTTCCTGGGTTCCGGGTGAGCCTAACAATGGTTTGGCAGGAGAGGACTTTGCCGAGTTCTGGACAAATGGCAACTGGAACGACTATGGCGGTACGCACGGCGGTGGGTATATCGTCGAGTACGATATTCCGCTTCCTACCTTCGATGTCAACGGCGATGGCTATGCCGACATCGTCTATCAAAACACCGTCACCAACCAACTCGCATTCTGGTATATGAAAGGCACAAACTACCTTGGGGGAGCCGTCGCCGCCGCGATTCCTACTGCCGGCTACAAGCTGCAAGGCACCGGCGATTTCAACGGAGACGGCAAACCCGATCTGGTCTTCCAGAATACTACTACCAGGCAGATCGTCTTCTGGTTTATGAACGGCGCCACGCTGATAGGCGGAACGGCAATGGCTCAGGTTCCGGCGGCCGGGTATCAACTTGTGGCGGTCGGCGACTTCAATGTCGACGGCAGTCCCGACCTGGTTTTCCAGAACACTTCGACCAGGCAGATCGCCATCTGGTACATGAGTAGGACCAACCTGCTCGGCTTTGAGTCGACGCGCGCGGTACCCGGCGCGGACTACAAAGTGGTGGGAGCGGCAGACTTCAATGGAGACGGCCAGCCCGATTTGGTGTTCCAGAACAGCAGTTCCAGAGCGATCGTGTTCTGGTATATGAACGGGGGGCAGTACCAGTCGGGGATATTCGCCTCTGTTCTTCCGCTGCAGAACTTCAAGGTCGTCGGGATCAACGACTACAATAATGACGGCCAGTCCGACATCCTCTTCCAGAATTCAGCCACCGGCCAGATCGCTGTCTGGCTTATGAACGGGTCCACATTGGGCGGAGGAGGTGCAGTCTCCGCTGTCCCCATCGGCAGCTATCTGGCCGCTGGCCCCCACTGATACTCTCCGGATCCTTCCGACGTCTCCCGCCATCGAAGAGGAGCCAACCGCTCCTCTTTTGCGGTGTTCCGAAGCGCCGATGTTCGGCAGGAAATCGCGGTTGTCCGGCGAAATTGTGGTTGCGTTTGGCTTCCCCAACCTCACGTTGCAACTCCTCATTGGGATGAAAGAGACAACTGTTTCTGATGTCTTCTCCTCGGTCTATTCAAGATTTCATAGAGCGCTGGGCGCCTTCTGGAGGCGCTGAGCGGTCGAACTATGCGTTCTTTCTGGCAGAACTTTGCATGCAACTGGGGGTCGAGCCGCCGCCGCCGGCGGTACAGGACGAATCGCAGAACGCTTATGTGGTGGATCGGTCAGCGACGTTCCTCAATGCGGATGGGACGAAGAGTCCGGGATTCCTCGACCTTGTATAAGCGTGGGTGCTTTGTTCTGGAGACGAAGCAGGGCGTGGATCAGAGGGGAAAGAGTAAGGTCGGCGTCCGGATGGGGAGACAGCGACGTGGCACGGCGGTGCGCGGAACCGGCGGATGGGATGCGGCGATGCTGGCCGCACGGTGCGGGCTTATGGAGAAGCGATCGATGCGCACCGAAAGCGTCAGCAGGCCCATCATCCCAAACTGACATTGACCGACATGTACAACGTTTTGGAGAAAATGCGCGCAGGCATCCCCTTGACGGAGAAGGAAAAGGTCGTCCATCAGCAGGGTGTGGTGACTGTGTTGCGGCAACTCCATGACGAACTCGATGTTGCCGTTGCAGAGGCGTATGGCTGGCCTGTAGACCTGACGACCGAGGAGATACTGGAGCGCGTGGTCGCTTTGAACCTGTAGCGCACCCGCGAAGAGCGCTCAGGAATCGTGCGGTGGCTGCGCCCCTCTTACCAGCATCCGAAGGCGTTCCGCCAGGAGGTGCTGGACACCGACGAAGGTCAGACACTGACGACCACTCTTGCAAATACCGCCAAAGTCAAATGGCCGCCCACCCTGGCAGAGCAGGCGAAAGCGGTTCGGGAGATGTTGGTGACAGAGAACCAGGTCATCACTTCCCAGAACCTGGCGAAAACGTTTACCGGCGCCCGTGTCGAACGCGTCACGGAACTTCTGGAGACACTGGTATCCCTCGGGCAGGCGCGGCAGTTGGAGGACGGGCGCTACACAGCCTGACGACCTGGCAAAAAAACGTTCTGTCTTGACATTGGATGCGATGGACGGGATAATCTGAGTGGAGGCCGACGATGGAGACACTGGAACCGGGCGAGGAAACTACGGATTTTAAAGATCCGCGTGCGCCGCGCAAGATTTTGAACGCAGAAGAAGGGGAGGCGCTTTTGCGTCGTCTCGCGGAGCCGGCTCGTAAACCTACACCGGCAATGCTGGAAGCAGTTCGTATGCATAAGCGCCTTTTGTCAGAACGAAGTAATCGGTCGGTGCCGCTGTCCTGACTATCACCAGATGCGGTGAAGACCTCAAAATCGCCGTTGCCCGCGCCTATGTAGGCACCGACCGCCTCCACTTCGACGGCATCACCTACCGCCACGACATAGCCTTCCGCGCCCTTCAAATCAGGCATTGAGTAGTGATGTTGCTTCTAACCCATCAAGTTGGAGAAGATATGCAGAAATTCACTCAGAACATGATACTCGGTTCAATTGCGCTGTTTGTGGCAGGAAGTACAACTTTTGTATCCGCGGATGGGAGCATACCATCCGAAACCAAGTTCCTGAACGCTGCGGCAGACGCCGTATTTACAACTGAATTGCACAGAACAGACGCGTTGGTGCCGACGACGATTCAATACGGTCGATATGGCGATAAGGAGAGCTACGAGCGGTTTGGAGGGCCGGGGGGCGGTCCGCGACCACCGCTCGCGCCGGAAACCAACAATCCCTTGTCCGACCGCAAAGAAGTGGTCGCCATGATTTTCCCGATCCTGGGGGCCGCTCGTTGGCACGACGGTTATAACGTAAGCCGTGGCTCGTACCGGCACACTGCCATCGACATTCAGGCAGCTAAAATGCAGCCCATCGTCGCCCCATTTTCCGGCATCCTCGGCTTTAAGACACAGACCTTCTGGATCTTCGGCGACAACGGTTACAAGTGCCTGGGCACTCACCTCAACGACGATACTCCCGGAACCAATGACAATCGAGCGAACCCGGATTATATGTTCGCGCCCAATCTGCGCCCAGGCGACCATGTGGAAGCGGGGCAACTTATCGGCTATGTCGGCGACAGCGGTAACGCTACCGGACCGCACCTCCATTTCGAGCTGTTCGCACGCGACGGCGTGCTGGTCAATCCCTTCTTTTCTCTGAAAGCCGCTTCCCATATCGCGACCCCACGCCTCGTTCTCAGCAACCCGGCGCCCCACACGACTTTGGCGGAGACACGCCTGGAAGGCTGCTTTCGCAAATGGGATCCCAGACTTCGAATATTGACACTGTTGCTGACTACCAGGCAGGCGGGTGGACATGCATTCACCTATGCTACTCCGTCCTGGTATAGGCTCTTCCTTCCGCAGACTGTCGTAGACAGTACAGGAGGCGACGCGGTACTCACAGCGCTTCCTCGGGACCGTGCGATCACCTTTACGATCGCAAAGATCTCGCCTGCCCTCGCTGGAACCGGCACAAATGGTATAAGCGGCATAGCCTATCAGCTTATCCTGCCTGCCGATATACGGAACGGTGCGCCGCCGGTTTCCAGAGATGGCACAGGGTAAAATACCGTCGGAACTTTCGCGGGAGTCCCCGCCATCAGGGAGAGAAGCCCATGCGCATAGAATCTGTTGATCTTTTCTATCTCGCCATGCCCCAGATCACCGACGAGGTCGATGGCAGCCAGGACACACTCCTCGTTCGCGTGCGCGCCGGCCGATGGGAGGGCTGGGGCGAGTGCGAGGCCGCTCCCCTGCCCTGTATCGCCGCCTACTGCTGCCCCTCCTCGCATGGCGTCTGCAAGCCTGTCAAAACCGCCGTCGAAGGGGCCACCCTCGATACTCCCGAGGATATTCGCCGCATCAATGCCGAAGTCCGTCGGCTCGGTCTCGACCTGCTCCAGACCGATCACACCCTCTCCGGCATCGACGTCGCCCTGTGGGATCTCCTCGCCAGAGCGCGTGAGGTTCCTGTCTATCAGCTCCTCGGCGATCGCATCGCCTACCCCAAACTGCCCTACGCCTCCGTGCTTATCGGCGATACGCCCGAAGAGACCTTCCAGAAGGCCCGCGCCATTCGCGCCGCGGGGTTTCGCGCCGCCAAGTTTGGCTGGGGTCCTCTCGGAAAAGGCACGGTAGGCGACGATGTCGCGAACGTCCGCGCGGCCAGAGAGGGCCTCGGGCCGGATGGGATTCTGCTGATCGATGCCGGCGTCGTCTGGGGCGACGACCCCGCGCCCGCCCTTGCGCGCGCCGAGCACCTGCGGGAGTTCAAGCTCACCTGGCTCGAAGAGCCGTTCCGCTCCGAATCACTCGACGCCTACCGCACCCTCTCCGACCTCCATCCCGAGTTGCCACTCGCCGCCGGGGAAGGCGCCAACAACTTCGCCATGGCCCGTGACCTGGTGCGGCTGGGAGGAGTGCGCTACCTCCAGATCGATGCCGGACGCATCGGAGGCATCACGACGGCCCATGAGGCCCGCCTGCTCGCTGAAAGCGCAGGCATCACCTTCGTCAACCACACCTTCACCTCGAACCTTGCCCTCAGCGCCTCGCTGCAGCCCTATGTCGGCGTAGAGCATTTCCGGCTGGCGGAGTATCCCACAGAGCCTAAGCCGCTCGCCCGAGACCTCACCGTAGAGAAGATAGCGCCGGATGCAAACGGCCTCATCTGCGTCCCCGATGCGCCCGGCCTGGGTCTCGTCCCGGATCTCGATATCGTCCGCCAATACCTGGTCCCTGTCCGCATAGAGGTCGGCGGCCGCCTCCTTTACGAGACCCCCGAAGTCTGATCTGCCGGTCTCTCATCGATAAGGATTCTGATCCGGCCGCAAAGGCAGAGTCCCTGGAAACCTGCGTGGAGTCCGTACACGTTCAATCGCGTAGCCTTACATGTTTTCTGCGGCTGATCCAGCCACGGGACATGCCCATCCTTCTCCATGCCTGGAATTTCTGCGGTGACCACAGAATTATGTTGCCGGCAACGGAACTTCTATGTTGCCGGCAACGTTTATACAGATGATCTATGTGGTCGGCAACACAATTCCGCCAAAGGAGAAAGACATGAACACAGATAACAAGACAGACGACTCCCCCTCAAATGAGACCCTCAACCAGTTCCGATCCCTCCAACTGGTGAGGTATGGCGGTGCGGATGCCATTCAGGTGGCGTCCGTCGAGGCACCTAAGGGACCGGCGGACGGTCAGGTTCTCGTGCGCGTCCACGCCGCCGGCGTCAACGGGCTGGACTGGAAGATCCGAGAGGGTTACGTGCGGGAGGTCTTCCCGTTGGAACTCCCGGCGACGCTCGGACTCGAGATCGCCGGGGTCGTCCTCTCCGTTGGTGGGGGCGTCGATCGCTTCAAGGCAGGTGACCGCGTCATGGGCTGGCTGGGCGCCATCGGCGGCTATGCGGACCAGGTGGTCGCAAGCGCCGACAACCTCGGGCGCATCCCGGACGGCATGGGCTTTGTCGCGGCCGCCGGCCTGCCCACCGTCGTTCAAGCCGCGTCGCAGAGTCTTCAGGCAGCCGGTCCGATCGGCGAGGGCAGCCGCGTCCTGATCCACGGCGCGGCGGGAGCCGTGGGAGCGTTCGCCGTTCAGTTCGCGCGGCAGGCTGGAGCGACGGTCGTCGCCAGCGCCCGTGGCGAGTACTCCGACTATGTCCGCGAACTCGGAGCGAGCGAGGTCATCGACTACAAGACCGAGCGGTTCGAGGACAGAGCCAGGAACATCGACCTCGTGCTCGATCTCGTGGGTGGCGAGACGCTAGACCGATCGTGGTCGGTCCTCTCCCCGAACGGCACGATCATCTCGACCGCGGCCCCGGACGTCGCCGCGAAGGCGCCCGCTGGAAAGAAAGGGATTTTCCTTATGACAAAGGCCGACCCGGCGCAGGTCGAGAAGACGGCCCGGGACATCGTGGAAGGGCGCGTAAGCCAGAAGATCGAGTCGGTCGTGAGCCTCGAAGAGGCCCCTCAAGCGATCGAGCGCAACCGGACCCAGCCCCACCTGGGCAAGACGGTCGTGGCGCTCGTTCCCGCCGAGTAGGCAACGATCAAGACAAGCGAGCGAACGGTCGAATTCGACCACCACGCCGGTCCCGATACCCTGACCGGCGTGGTGGTCGCCGCGATCTGGTCAGAGGTGCTGGAGAGGCTGTCGGCGCTCGAAAAAGTTCGGGTATACTCTTGGTCATGGCCAAGCAGAAAGTCACCCATAAGGTTCAAGACACAGGTCTCCTTGCGGAAGGTTATCCCCTCAGCTACACCATCTTCGCGCTTGCGCGTGTCCACAGGATACTCGCCGGAACGCTCCTTTCGGATCTCGGGATCTACACCGGGCAGGAGATCCTGCTTGCGCGTCTTGGGACCGAGGATGGGCAATCACAAAAGTCACTGGCCCACCTCCTGCGATTAGACCACTCGACAGTGTCTAAGATGGTGGGACGGCTAGAGGCGGCGGGCCTCTTGGAACAGCGCAAAGATGAGAAGGATGAGCGCATCTCCCGTGTGTTCCTCACCGAAGCGGGTCGGCGCATTCAGGAAAGTATTGCGGCAGCCTGGGGCCAACTCGAGGAGAAGACCGCCTCGGGATTGACCGCCGAGGAAGCGGAGACCTTCGTCCGCTTGGCACGCAAAATGATGGATCAGTTGGAGTAATAGAGTAAGCGCAAGTTCTGAAGATGACGGATTGCCCCGGTGGTTCACCGCTGAACAAGGCTGATCAAAAACGGTCGTCTGGAGCGTTGAGCACGGCGGGGAATGGCTCGGGGAATGGACATCTCTGCGGCCCAGATCCATGTGAACCACACGCATTTTTGCTGCGGAGTGTAAACGTACATCCTCTCCGATCTCTACGTGCAGCCCTCCTGCTCTAACGACTGCAGAACCGGCAGCGAGTGAGGGAAGTGAATCTTGCGAAGATGCCTGACGACGGGAAGCGGCTGTCGAGCCGTGTGCCGGCGCCGAAGACCACGTAGCCGCCGTTCCTTGAGATCGCCGGACTGCCAACGGTGCTGTTATTGGGAGAGATGGCCCGGGTTTCGCCGCTTATGGAACTTTTAAGAACGACGTTGCCGCCAAGAGTTGTAGCGCTCGTCGAAAATGCAACCCAACTCCCGTCGTAACTGATCGCGATCTTTTCGCCCTGGTTGACAGGAGTGTCGGCATTTCCCTGCTCGCCGTTAGATCCTATACTGACTCGTTTTACTTCACCGGACGAGGTATTGACAATAAACGCGTCCTGCACGTTATTCGTATCGTTGGCAACCAGATTGGTCGCTGTGGTCGCAAACGTTACGAAGTTACCGTTGCCGGAGATCGACGGAACGACGACGCGGCTCGCGCTATCGTCGCCCCTATTCCGTTCGGACCCATCGTTGGCAACGCTCAGCCGTTTCAACCTGGGATTCGCCGCATCGTAGAGAAAGATGTCCCATAAGCCGTTTTTATCATCCGGGACCAATGTGGATGCAAAGGAGCAGAAGGCGATCTTTGATCCGTCATCGGATATCGACGGCCTGGAACCGCCGACGCCCTTTTTGGTGATCGGGTCGGCACTGATGAGGGTCGGCCCCTGACCGCTGCCGACCCTTTTCAAATAGACGTTGATCGTATCGATACCGCTAACCCCTGGCGCGAGATTGCTCGCACTCGATGAAAATGCGACCCGTGTTCCGTCACCGGAAATAGCGGGTTCGAAACTTTCCGCGTTCGTCTCGATCTCCCCCGGCCCCGTACTGACAGCCGTGACCACCTTTGTCCTGGCATTCCAGACAAATATGTCACGGACCTTGTTTGTGTCGATCGGGACGAGATTTGTGGCGTAGGATTCAAAAGCGACCGATTGCCCGTCGCTCGATATAGACGGGGCGACGCTATCTCCGTTGCCTTCCGTTCCGTTCAACCCGGCGCTGACCAACCTGGTTTCGCCTGTATTGCGGTCACGCCACAATATCTGGCGCTTTTTCCCCGAGGCGCCGCCAAGCCCACTTGCAGAGGAGACGAACGCGACGTATCTGCCCTCTTCCAGAAAGTCGCCGGCGACAACCGGCGCGGAACTCTCGTTAAACCTTCCGAATTTGGAATTGTCACTACTACGGCTAATCAGGTCGTTCGTGAAGTCGGCCCCGACGCGAATAAACCCCGGGCTGAGGCCGATCGTTCCTCTCTCCCCCTTCTCGACCCTGCAGGTCTGGCCGGCGGAACAGCTTTTTACGGTGAGCGTATAGGACGAGCCGACGGCATAAGACTTTGGAAATTTGAAGGGATCCCCCTTATATCCATTTGCTGAGGCCGTCAACGAGAGTTCTTCGGCGCCGTCCTTCAGCAAAACGACGGTCGTGCCTGGAGGAGCGAAAAACTTGCCGTCGAGATAGGAGCTGGCCTGGGGCGAGTCGAGGTATTCCCCCAGGAAGGGTACTCTGGCGCTTACCATTAAGAAGGGATCCGCACAGGAGAACAGGCCCAAGCACGTGGCAATCGCAACAGCGTACGCGGCCGGCCGTAAACAGTATCGTGGTTTCATCTGACCTCCAGGGGAATAGAACTATCAACTCCGGTGCGCAATCGCCTTCGCCTTCTCCAGCGCCGTCTTCGCCACCGTCAGCGCATCGTGCTTCCAGTACTCCTTATTGAACAGTTCCACGGAGAGCGAGCCCTCATAACCCATCTGATGCAGCAGCTTGAACAGATCCGTCAACGGCGCGATGCCGTCGCCGGGATAGACCCGATCCGCATCCGTGATGGTCGCCTGAGGCAGCCCCGGATAGTCGTTCAGATGGAAATGGTGCACAGCGGTTTTGGACAGCAGCTTCAATCCGGTCAGCGGCGAGCCACCTTTATACAGATGATACACGTCAGGCAGCACGCAGGCTTTCGGGTGCCCGCTCTCGATGGCGACCAGGGCCGCCTCGCCCAGTCGTGTCAGGGACTTCGAGAATCCCCACACCTCGACCATCGGGATCACTCCCAGCGAATCTCCGATCTCACACAGCGCGTGATACCGCTCCGCCGCCGCCGCCAGGTTTAAATCGCTCTGTTCGGTCGCCCCCGCAGGCGGCGCGGCAAGCCGCTTTCCGCCGATCTGTTGCAGCAGATCCATATCCCGTTTTGCAGCCTCCAGCCCCTTTTTGCGCCGCTCCGGATCGTCCACGATCCACTCCGCAAAGCCGATCCCGCTCGCCACCTCCAGCCCATGACCTACGATCCGCTTATGCAGGTCCTTTAAGGAGCCGCCCCCTGCCGCATACTTCTCGATCTCGCTGATCCAGGGTTCGATCGCCACATACCCGGCTTTCGCTGCGATCTCGATCTCCTCCACCAAGCCGATCTTCTGCCCCATGATCGTGCTGGTATTCAGACAGAACCGGAATCCGCCTGCCTTCGAGGCTCCCGCCGCACCTGTTGTCACACCACTCTCCATAGCCGCCCCCATTGCGACGACACCCACCCCCAGCACCTCACGCCGGGTCAACGGCTGTTTCATCTCTGTCTCCTGTCGGATTGCTGCGTTCTGCGGAAGGTTCACCGGGCCGACCGCAAACTCCTCCGCCGACCGGTCCATAGCGCGCATCCGACAGAGCGACAGGACTGTCGTTGCCCCCGCCAATAAGGACAACATGAGGGGCGCCATTGCCTGCAAGCGGAAGACTTGCACGCATTGACGCCCCTGTTCTCTTTGCATGTGAACCCATGTGGGTGGTTCGATCCGCGTTTGACGAAGTGTCTTCCCAGGGAACTCCCGATGTCAGCAGGAAGCCTGATGGTGACCGGGCTACTTCCCGGTCGCCTGCAACCGGGACGGGTTCGACCCAGGTTTGAGAACGACT
>Ga0070658_10001341_pt1 | contig 21007 bp, 17 predicted proteins | sample KBSC13metaG_FD_64664 | JGI IMG/M metagenome (GOLD analysis project Ga0070658, IMG submission 64664) | Corn rhizosphere microbial communities from Kellogg Biological Station, Michigan, USA - KBS C1-3 metaG | ecosystem: Host-associated > Plants > Roots > Rhizosphere > Soil ...
ACGCACCCGACGGCCACATGGCGCTCGAGCCGGGAAGCGACTACCACGTTCGCATCGGCGGCGAGCACCATCACTGGAATCCGCGAACGATCGCCGCGCTCCAGCACGCGACGCGCCGCAACGACGTCGCGTCGTTCCGCGACTTCAGCCGCCTCGCCGACGAGGAGAACACGCAGACGACGCTGCGCGGGATGCTGCGGTTCGCCGAGCGCGAGCCGGTCCCGCTCGCCGAGGTCGAACCGGCGGCCGCGATCGTCAGGCGCTTCGTGACCGGCGCGATGTCGTTCGGCTCGATCAGTCGCGAGGCGCACGAGACGTTCGCCATTGCGATGAACCGGATCGGCGGCCGGAGCAACACCGGCGAGGGCGGTGAAGATCGCGCGCGCTTCGGCACGCCGCGCATGAGCGCGGTGAAGCAGGTCGCCTCGGGACGCTTCGGCGTGACCACCGAATACCTCGTCAACGCCGACGAGCTGCAGATCAAGATCGCGCAGGGTGCGAAGCCGGGCGAAGGCGGCCAGCTCCCCGGCCACAAGGTGGACGCGATCATCGCGCGGACGCGGTGCGCGACCGAGGGGGTGACGCTCATCTCGCCGCCGCCGCATCACGACATCTACTCGATCGAGGACCTGAAGCAGCTGATCCACGACCTGCGCGCGGTGAACCCGCGCGCGACGATCTCGGTGAAGCTCGTCGCCGAGAGCGGAGTCGGAACGATCGCTGCCGGGGTGGCGAAGGCACACGCGGACCTGATCTGCATCTCCGGAGATTCGGGCGGGACAGGCGCCGCGCCGCTGTCGTCGATCAAGCACGCCGGGATCCCGTGGGAGCTCGGGCTCTCCGAGGTGCAGCAGACGCTGCTGCTCAACGGACTGCGCGGCCGGGTGCGACTGCAGACCGACGGCCAGCTCAAGACGGGGCGGGACGTCGTGCAGGCCGCACTGCTCGGCGCCGACGAGTTCGTGTTCGCGACCGCGCCGCTGATCGTCGAGGGGTGCGTGATGATGCGGAAATGCCACCTCAACACCTGCCCGGTCGGGATCGCGACGCAGGACCCGCTGCTCCGCGCGAAGTTCACGGGCCAGCCCGAGCACGTCGTGAACTACTTCTTCTTCGTCGCCGAGGAAGTGCGGTCGCATCTGGCGTCGCTCGGCGCGAGAACGCTCGACGAGATCATCGGACGAACGGAGCTGCTGCAGCCGCAGCTCCCAGCCGACCACTGGAAGGCGCGACGGCTCGACCTCACTTCACTGCTCGCCGTCCCGGAACGCGCGCGCGCGACGGACGCGCATCGAGGATTCATCGCGACGCAACCCGCCGTCAGGCAGCAGTCGCTCGACGTCGATCTCGTCGAGCTGGCACGCCCCGCCATCGAGCGTGGCGAGCGGGTGACGGCGACGGTCCGAGTGACGAACGTCGATCGCGCCGTCGGCGCGCGGCTGGCCGGAGAGATCGCGCGGACACACGGCGGGCGCGGCCTTCCCGAGGGCACCGTCACGATCAGGTGCATCGGCTCGGCCGGGCAGAGCTTCGGCGCCTTCGCAACGTCAGGCCTGACGCTCGAACTCGAGGGCGAAGCCAACGACTACGTCGGCAAGGGGCTCTCCGGTGGACGCCTCGTCGTGCGCTCGCCCAGGGGCGTGCACTTTCTGGCCGAAGAGACGGTGATCGTCGGCAACACGGTGCTCTACGGAGCGACCAGCGGCGAAGCGTACTTCGGCGGCGTCGCCGGCCAGCGCTTCGCGGTGCGCAACAGCGGCGCGACCGCGGTGGTCGAGGGAGTCGGCGACCACGGCTGCGAGTACATGACCGGAGGCGTGGTCGTCGTGCTCGGGCGGACCGGGCGCAACTTCGCCGCCGGGATGAGCGGCGGGATCGCATTCGTGTTCGACGAATCGGGGGACCGCGCGTTCGCCGCGCGCTGCAATCGCGCGCTGGTCGGCCTGCATGCGGTGGAGAGCGCAGACGATCGGCGGCTGCTTCATCGCCTCGTCGAACAGCACGCGCAGCTGACCGGGAGTGCCCGCGCCCGGTCGCTGCTCTCGCGCTGGGAGCACGCGCTGCGCGACTTCGTCGCAGTCGTGCCGACCGAGTATCGGTTGACGCTCGAGCGCCGCGCCGAGCGCGAGGCGCGGATAAGCGCCGACGGGACGGGAGCGCGCCATGGGTGACCCGCGCGGATTCATCACGCTGCGCCGGGCCGGACCGGCGCGGCAGCCGGTTGCGGCCCGCGTCGGCCACTGGCAGGAATTCTACACGCCGCTGCCTAACGGCGCGGTCGAGGGCCAGGGCGCGCGGTGCATGGACTGCGGCGTTCCGTTCTGCCAGGGCGACACCGGCTGCCCGGTCCGCAACCTGATCCCGGAGTGGAACGACCTCGTCTTCCGCGGGCGATGGCGCGAGGCGAGCGAGGCGCTGCACGCGACGAACAACTTTCCCGAGTTCACGGGCCGGCTTTGCCCCGCGCCGTGCGAGTCGGCGTGCGTGCTCGGCCTCATCGACGAGCCGGTCGCGATCAGGACCGTCGAGCAGGCGATCGCCGACCGCGGCTTCGACGAAGGATGGATCGTTCCCCGCCCGCCGCTGCGCGAGAGCGGGCGAAGCGTCGCGATCGTCGGGTCGGGGCCGGCTGGACTCGCGGCCGCGCAGCAGCTGCGGCGACTGGGCCACGCGGTGACCGTCTTCGAGAAGGACGACCGCATCGGTGGGTTACTGCGCTACGGGATCCCAGAGTTCAAGCTCGAGAAACGAGTGCTCGATCGGAGACTCGATCAGATGGTTGCCGAGGGGGTGTGCTTCCGCACGGGCGTCTTCGTCGGCCGCGACGTGACCATCGAGACGATGCGCGCCGATTACGACGCGATCGTGCTCGCCGGTGGTGCGCAGCGGGCGCGCGAGCTCGCCGTCCCGGGGCGCGAGCTGGCGGGCGTGCATCTGGCGATGGAATTTCTCTCGCAGCAGAATCGGATTCTGGCCGACGACGAGACCGGTGAGACGGCACGCATCTCCGCGCGCGGCAAGCGCGTCGTGATCATCGGCGGAGGGGACACCGGCTCGGACTGCGCGGGCACCTGCCACCGCCAGGGCGCGGTGAGCGTACAGCAGTTCGACCTGCTCCCCGAACCGCCGCACGAGCGTGCGGCGTCGACGCCGTGGCCGCTCTGGCCGATGAAGCTGCGCACGTCGCACGCGCACGAGGAGGGATGCTCGCGCGACTGGAGCATCTCGACGACGGAGCTGGTCGGTGAAGGCGGTGCGGTGCGCGGGCTGCGCACGGTGCGCGTCGAGAGCTCGACTGGTGCCGACGGCCGGATGCGTCTCGTGCCGCTGGCCGGGAGCGAGCGCGTAGTCGATGCCGACCTCGTCCTGCTGGCGATGGGGTTCAGCGGCCCGTCGGACGACGCGGTGCCGCGCGCGCTCGGCGTCGAGCGAACGCCGCAGGGAACGGTCGCGACCGACGCGAGCCATCGCACGAACGTGGACGGCGTGTTCGCGGCCGGCGACGTGCGGCGCGGCGCGTCGCTGATCGTGTGGGCGATCCGCGAAGGGCGCGACGCGGCGGCATCGGTGCACCGGTATCTGGAGGCGCACCGGGCACGATGATCGCGACTGACGCATTCGCCGGAGTGACCGCGCGCGATCGCCGCGCATGCACTCACTCCACGAACCGTCCCATCGATCATGAAGAAGCTGCTCGAACCCTATCGACTTGGCACGCTCGCTCTCCCCAACCGGATGGTGATGGCGCCGCTGACGAGGAACCGCGCGCCAGGGCTGGTGCCTAACGCCCTGATGGCGAAGTACTACGTCCAGCGCGCGTCGGCCGGGCTGATCATCAGCGAGGCGACGCAGGTCGACCCGCGCGGGCAGGGGTACCAGGACACGCCGGGGATCTACACTCCCGGGCAACGCGACGGATGGCGGCGGGTCACCGACGCGGTGCATCATGCGGGCGGCCGGATCTTCGCGCAGCTGTGGCATGTCGGCCGGATCTCGCACTCGTACTACCACGGGATGACCCCGGTGGCGCCGTCCCCGATCGTCCCCGATCGCGGGATGGCCTACACGCCGGCGGGGATGAAGCCATACGAGACACCGCACGCGCTGACGAAAGCGGAGATCGCCGAGATCGTGAACGCCTACCGGCTTGGCGCCACGAACGCAAAGGACGCGGGCTTCGACGGTGTCGAGGTGCACGGCGCGAACGGCTACCTCATCGACCAGTTCCTGCAGACCGGGTCGAACACGCGCGACGACGAGTACGGGGGCAGCGTCGAGAATCGGGCTCGCTTCCTGTTCGAGGTCATAGCCGCGGTGCAGAGCGTCTGGAGCGAGCAGCGCGTGGGGGTACGGCTCTCGCCCGGCTCGGGAGTGAACGGCATTCACGACGCCAACCCGGTGGAGACCTTTGGCTATGTCGGCGACCGGCTGAGCGCTCTGCAATCGCCGCTCGCATACCTGCACGTGATCGAAGCGCCGGTGCCGATGACGGGACTCGACGACCACGCGCAGTGCACCACTGAGCTGATGCGCTCGCACTTCGACGGGACGCTGCTCAGCACCGGCGGATACACCCCATCGTCAGGCGAGAGCGCACTGGAGAAGGGAAGCGCGGACCTGATCGGCTTCGGGAAGCTGTTCATCGCGAACCCTGACCTCCCCGAGCGGGTGCGGCGCGGCGCGAAGCTGAACACACCCGATGCGACGACGTTCTACGCGCCGGGCGAGCACGGGTACATCGATTATCCGTCGCTTGAGGCGAGCGCGTGACGGTGGTCCCGTGCGGCCGGTCGAGATCGGGGTAGGGCCGAGATCATCGGCTGACTGCAATCGAAGCGGATTTCACGGATTGCTCCTCGGCATCGAAGACGCCGTGCACCGGGCAGTGGAAAGCTTTGGGGCACGCCGGGTGAGATCACCTCACCCGGCGTGCCCGACGCTTTTCCGTGCGACGCTCACACAGCGCGCGAGGCCACGTTCGCCTTCCGGAGCCATCCGTGTAATCCGTGAAGGCGATGATCACGGCCTGGTACCAGCTCAGCGGATGCTGTATCGAATCCCAATGTCGCGTGGTGCAGGCGTCGTGGGGCGACGCGTTCGCGTTACGAGCGCCTCGTCGGTGCCTTGCGCGACATCGGAGCGCAGCAGGGTGAACTGCAATTCCACGGATTTGTGAAGCGATTTCACGGATTGCCCCGAGTGGCGGAGGGGACTCCATTCACCGAATGAAGCACTCACGAAACGATTGTGGGCACGCCGGGTGGGATGATCTCGCCATGCGTGCCCCAAGCGGTTCGGCCCCGGTGCCGCGAGTTGTCGATGCCGAGGAGCGATCCGTGGAATCCGTAAAATCCGTGCAATTGCAGTTCACCCCGTTTGACCCACGAAGTGCACGAAGCACCGGCATGCCGCGCCTGACATCCGTCCTGGAACCCCTCAACCCCCGCAGCCCATTGGTGCCGGATGTCTGACAATCGCCTGCGTGAAATCCGTCTCATCGTCCGGCTGGTGATGCCCGCTCCCGCGAGGGGAACGCTCGCCGCGCGACGATCATCCGCGCATGGCCCTCGTGTCAGTCTCTGACGTAGAACGGCGGCGGCTCGATGCCTAACGCGCGGAGGTAGACGTATCCCTGCCCGCGGTGGTGAATCTCGTTGTCGATTGTATAGAGCAGGATCTCGTGTCCCGGCATCGTGTACTGCCCGAACGCGGTGACGACCTCATGAAAGCGCGCCGGCGGGATCTGCGGGAAGAGCTCGTCGATCTGCCTGGTGCTCTCGTCCCACTGCTTCAGGATCTCGGCCTTCGTCTTCGCCTTCCCCATCGCGAACTCGTTCCACTGGTTGGTGACCATCCCGCGCACCGTCGGCTCGGCCATGCCGAGCATCTCGGTGGCGAGCTCGCCGAACGGGCGCATTCCGCCGACCGAGAAGGAGAAGAGCTTGTCCTCAGGGAACGCCTCGATCATGCGCCGGGTGAGGCGGCGATGTCCCTGCCAGTGCTTGAGCATCGCGCTCGGCGCGATGAACGAAGGGATGGCGCTGGCGGTGGGGATCGCGGTGGTCGTCGATGCCGGCATGGGATGCCTCGTGCGGTTGGGGTGGAACGGCGCGAACGAGAGCCAGATGTTTTCGGGCTTTGTTCGGGACTTTCCGCAAAGCTACACCAACCGGGGCGGCGCGCAAGAGGGGGGGCGGCGGCCGGCCGAACGTTAGGCAGCGACCGCCCGCCATGACGACCGATCGCCGCGTCAGAGGCCGGCCAGCACGTGTCTTGCCCCGGCGGAGTTCCATGCGGACTACTCGATGACAGGGGCTGGTGACGGACCGGGCCGCCCCCCGGCGAAGGGAACGAACGGGCTCGCACTCGTCGCCGGCGCGCTGATCGCGCTGCTCGTGGTGCTCGGCTTCCTGGCGCTGATGTCGCGGCGCTCGGGCGCGCAGCAGCGGTCCGCGGTAACGACGGTCATTCGCGAGAGCACGGCACCCCGAACGAGCGCGCCGATCGCGGTGTGAACCGGGCGTCAACGCGCCGGTGCTGCACCCCCGCCGCTGGCCGGTGACGCGGCCGAACCCACGCTCCCCTTCGCGCTGATCGCCGCGCGCAGCACGAGTGCGGCGACGTCGGCGAGACGATGCTCCCCTTTCTGCAGCACCCGCACCGCGCTGCGGGTGAGGAACTGCCGCTCGGCGTCGGTCAGCGTCTTCGCGGTGAGCACGACCACCGGAATCGACGACAGCAGCGGATCGGCGCGCATCGTCGCCAGCACCCCGAAGCCGTCGAGCACGGGCATCATCAGGTCGAGGACGACGACGTCGGGCGGCCGGATGCGCATCTCGACGAGTCCGTTCTCCCCGTCGAGCGCCTCGCGCACACTGATTCCCTTCTCGCGCAGCACGCGGCTTGCGACGCGGCGCGAATCTTCGTCGTCGTCGATGACGAGCACCTCGAGCGCGCCGGTCTCGCCGCGGCTCTCACCGCTCGACTCGCGCTGGCCGGCGGCGGTGGACACGGCGCGCGAGAGCTGCTCGGAGGTGAAGGGCTTCGGGACGAGCGCGACCCAGCCGAGGTCGAGCCCGGCCCCGATCACGCCGGTGCGCGCGGGCGCGATGATCTCGGGGAGGAGCAGGATCGCCGGCGGAACCTCGAACTCCTGCTCCGACAGCAGGTGCGCGACGCGCCATGCCGCCTCGTTCCGGCTGCCGATGTCGAGGATGACCAGCGACGCATGCTCGCGGGCGGCGAGCATCGCGACGTCGGCGGCGGTGGTCGTCCAGCCGAGGCGGACGGCCGGCTTCACCTGGCGCGCGAGCGTTGCCAATGCGTCCGCGTCGTCACCGAAGGCGACGACCGAGACCGGCTCCCGAGCCGGCGTGGCTTCCGACCCCTGCGCCTGGTGGTGCGACATCCGCGCATCGTGGAGCGCGATGTCATGCGGGCGGAGCTCGCTGCCTTCGGCGGCGGCCGGGAGCCTGACGGTGAACGTCGAGCCGCGCTCCGGAACGCTGACGACGGTGATGTCGCCGCCCATCGCCTGCGCCAGACGCTGCGAGATGGCGAGCCCGAGGCCACTACCGCCGTAGCTGCGGGTGAGCGCGTTGTCCGCCTGGAAGAACTCGGTGAAGACGTTAGGCAGCGCTGCCGCGTCGATCCCGATCCCGGTGTCGCCGACCTCGATCGCCACTGTCCGGCCGTCGCGCGACGGGTGCGCGCTCAGCGTCACTGCGCCCCGCTCTGTGAACTTGATCGCGTTGCCGACGAGGTTGGTCAGGATCTGCCGAAGCCGCTGGAGGTCGGCGGCGACGAGCGGTGTCGACGAGTCGAGCTTGTGGCGGAGCGTGAGCCCCTTCTGCGTCGCCTGGTTCTCGAGCAGCGCCGAGACCTCTTCGATCACGGCGTTGAGGTCGACGGCCCGGATGTCGAGCTCCAGCTTGCGCGCGTCTGCCCGGGCGAGGTCGAGGACGTCGTTGATGAGCTCGAGCAGGTGCTTGCTGCCGATGCGGATACGATCGAGGTTGCGTCGCTGCGCTTCGTTGATCTGCCCCTCGATCTCCAGCTCGAGGAGCTCGGAGTAGCCGAGGATCGCGTTGAGCGGGGTGCGCATCTCGTGTGACATCATCGCCACGAACCGGTCGCGCGCCTGGGTCGCCGCCGTCAGGTCGTTCAGCCGCGCCTCGGCCTCGCTCCGCATCGACTCGAGCCGGTCGTTGCGGAGCTCGATCGCCGCCCGTTGCTCCTCGAGCTCGCGGCGGATGTCGAACTTCTCGATCACGTTCTCGATCGACCGGACGAGCCCGTGCGCGGTGATCTCGTCCTTGAGGAGGTAGTCCTCGGCGCCGAGCTCGAGGGCCCAGGCGGCGCTCGGCTCGTTCTCGTGGCCGGTCAGCATCGTCACCGCGTATGGCACCCGGCCGTTAGGCATCTGCAGCCGCCTCAGCACCTCGACGCCCTCCATGTCCGCGAGGTACTGGTCGAGGATGATGCAATCGAATTGCCGGTCGCCGCGGCGGAGGATCGCGATCGCGTCGGCGCCGCTCTCGCAGTCGACGATGTCATAACGGCGCTGCTGGCCGCGGAGCAGTCGGTGGACGCGCTTGCGGTCGTCGGCGTTGTCGTCGACGAGGAGTATCGTCCGCCGGGCGGCTGGTGCCGTCATGCCGCGCTCCGCGGAACGGGGTGCGGCGCCGGTGTCCGCGGCCAGCGGACGACGAAGGTCGAGCCTTCACCCCGCGCCGATCGGACGGTGACCGTTCCCTGATGTCCCTCGACGATGCGCTTCACCATTGCGAGCCCGAGCCCGCTCCCCTCGCCCGGGCGCGACGTATGGAAGAGACGCCAGATGCGCGACTGGTCGTCGGGCGCGATGCCCTGGCCGTTATCGGCGACGGTGAGCTCGCACATCGCGCCGTCCTCGCGCGCCGAGACATCGATCCGCGCCCCGTCAGCGCGCCGGTAGCTGATCGCGTTGGCGATGAGATTGCGAATCACTTGCTCGAACGGAATGCGCTCGGTGATGATCGACGGCATCGCGGGTGACAGCTGAATCGTAACGTCCGGCGGGGGGGCGAGGAACTCGACCACCTCGCGCAGCAGCTCGCCGACGTCCACCGTCTCGACGCGGTCGCCGGGCTGGCCGGCGCGCGCGTATGCCAGCGCGTCGTCGATCATTCGCCGCATGCGGACGCTGAGCTCCTGGATGCGGCGGATGTCCTCGATGCGTTCGTCGTCGGTGCTGCCGGCGGGCGGATCGAGGAGCAACCCCGCATACTCGCGGATGGCGCGCACGGGCGCCTTGAGGTCGTGCGAGACGACGTGGGCGAACTCGTCGAGCGCGCGGTTGCTCCGCTCGACCTCGGCCAGCGCGCGGGCGAGGCGCGCCTGCTCGATGACCACGCGACGCTGAGCGCCGGCAAGCTCCGCGTTCACCGCGTCCACCGTCGCGGCCATCTCGGTCAGCCGCGCAACGGGCGGGTGCTCGACCAGCCACGCGCTCGTCGCGTCGCCGCGAATCAACGAGAAGGCACCCGGATCGAGCAGGCGGTCGTCGCTGGCGAAGACCAGCTCCCAGGTGCGGGTAGTGGCGTCGTCGTCGCGAGCGATGCGTGCCCACTTCGCGTGCGACGAATCGGCGTCGAGCAGCTCGGTCATGTTGCGGCCGACCACCGGACGCGCCAGCCGCTCCTCGAGCCGCCCATTGCTGGCGACGACGTCGCCGTCAGGCGCGACGCCGAGCACGATCCCCGGCCACCGCGCAAGGTCGACGTGCAGCGGCGGCGCAGCACTCACGACGACGCTCCGGCGTCGCGGACGCGTTCCGTGAGGATGCGGACCGCCTCACCGGCATCGCTCGCCGTGAGATCGGCGCCGACCTTCTGCGCGAGCGACGGGTCGGTGAGAAAGGCGCGGCCACCGACCGCGATCACCGGCTGGTGGGCGACCGCCGACGCGCGAATCGCGCTGATCGCGGCGCGGATGCGCGGCACGTGCGGGGCGATCGTGGCCGAGAGCGCGATGGCATCGGGTGCGCGCGCGGCGACGAGCGCGGTCAGGCTCTCGACCGGCACCGCCGCACCGAGGTAGATCGTCTCCCACCCCTCCATCTCGAGCAGGTCGCAGAGCATCCGCAGCCCCATCTGGTGGCGCTCGTCGTCGGCGCAGGCGGCGATCAGGCGCGGCGTGCGCCGGTCGCGCCAGACGAAGACGCGCTCGAAGGCGCGGCTCATCGCGGACTCGGTGATCGCCGTCGCCAGATGCTCCTCGGCGATCGACAGCTCGTTCGCCTGCCAGAGCCGGCCGATCTCGCGCATCGATGGCTGGACGATGTCGACGTAGAGGGTGCGAAGGTCCAGCCCCGAGTCGAGCGCGTCGTCGAGCGAGCGGAATGCTGCCTGACGGTCGCCGCGGCGGATGGCGGCCAGGAATGCGTCGCGCGCTGCGATCATCGGGCGAGAACCGCGAGTCCGGCGTCGATGATCCCGGCGATGGTCGCTGCTTCAGCGGCCGGGTAGCGCACCGTGCACCGTTCGCGCAGCAGCTCGAGGCAGCGGACCACGTCCCGGGTCGCGACGTTGCGCGCGCGAAGCAGCGCGTCGAGCCACTCGACGTAGCCGGCGAACATCGCCGGGTCGCCGAGCTCCACCGCCGGCGTCAGATGCTCGATGTTGTAGCGCATGTCCTGCAGGCACTTCTCGCGTCCCCGCTCCCCGTGTACGGCGAGCAGCTCGGGGGATCCGGCGTAGAGCGCGGCCGTCACCTCCCGCGCCAGCGCCTCCCGGTCGACGAGGAGGAGCCGGGCCGCGCGCTCGCCCGACGCCGACGCGCCGCCTAACGTTCCGCCAGCCACTCGATCGCCTGCCGCGAGTCCATCAGCACCTCGAACGCTTCGTGGCGCACCGTCGTACGGGCCATGATCTCCGCCGGCTCGCGCGAGTGCGACGCGTCGTGCTCGGCGCTGCGCATGTAGGCGCTCAGCGCCTGGCGCGACTCCCAGGCGGTGAGAAAGGTGTACGACGCGTCCCCCCCCTGCGGCTCGAGGAGCTGCAGGTAGAGGAAGCCGGGGAACCGGTCGACGAGATGCGCGCGTTCGCGAAAGTGGCGCACGAGGGCAGGGCGATCGGCCTCGGGCACCGAGAGGTGCGAGATGAAGACGAACATCGGGGTAATGTGGTCGAACGGAGAGCCGGGCGAAACGGAGTCCAGAGCAACCGTCGTGCCCGGGGTATTCTTCCGCGGAACACGGCACCGGCAACGACAAGCCCGGATCGTGCATGACGGCGTCCTCATGAACAATTTCGTGCGATCGATCACCGTGCTCGCCGCCGGCGCCGCCGCCGGAACGTTAGGCGCCCAGTCGGCGCGGCTGTCGGTCATCCCGCCGCGCCCGGCGCCGGGCGCGGTCGTGCGCGTCGTCGCGACGGCGCCGGCGAACGACTCGGTCGTCGCGATCAGCGGGGCGATGACCGGAGAGCCGCTCCACTTCCACCGCGCGGCAAGCGGGCGATACGAGGCGATCGGCGGCGTCTCGGTCGATTCGTCGAGCGTCGCAGCCGAGGCGGTCCTGACGCTGGCGTCGGGGCGGATCGACACGCTGCGCGCGAACATCGCGCTCCCGCCGCTGCCGCCGCCGAAGGAGCAGCTCGCGGTCGCGCCGCGCTTCGGCCAGCCGCTCGACTCGGCGCTCGAGGCGCGGGTGGCCCGTGAAGTGGAGATCGCGCACGAGATCGGACGACGGTCGCACGAGCGGCCGCGATTGTGGTCCGCGCCGTTCATGCGGCCGCGTTCGACCGCGATCACCAGCCGGTTCGGTGCCGGCCGCACATTCAACGGCACCGTCAGCAGCCGCCACCTCGGCGTCGACCTGCGCGGCACCATGGGCGCGCCGGTGCGCGCCGCCAACCGCGGCATCGTCGCGGCGGTGGACACGTTCTACCTCGGTGGTCGGATCGTCTACATCGACCACGGCGAGGGCGTGGTGACCGCCTACATGCACCTCAGCCGAGCACTGGTCAGCGTCGGCGACACCGTCGCCCGCGGCCAGCGCATCGGCCTCGTCGGCGCGACCGGGCGGGTCACCGGCCCGCACCTCCATTGGGCAGCGCGCTACGGAGAGTTGACGGTCAACCCGATGGATCTGCTGCGCCTCACGAGCTTCAAGACTGCGATGAAGCGATGAGAGAGACTCCGATCGAGAGATGAGAGAAGAGAGACTCAGCGCGGCGCAAGGACAACTGCGGGTGTGCAGGTAATCACATCGCTTTTTCGTCTCTCACCTCTCATCTCTGTATCGGAGCCTCTCTCGTCTCTCGTCGCCGTGTTGAAATTCAACGCGGCGCGCGAAACTCAAGGCACGTCGAAGAAGTCGACCTGGCCGGTCTCGAGCGAGTACTCCGCGCCGACGACGAGCAGCCCGTCGCGCTCGATCAGCCGCTCGAGCACCGCCGACCCGTGGCGCAGATGGTCGACCGAAGCGCGGATGTTCGCGCGCACCGCCTGCGCGGCGAGCGCGGTGAGATCGTCGCGAAGGTTCGTCGCGAGCAGTCCTTCCACCGACGGGCGCACCCGGTCGACGATCGACATCAGGTTGCGCGACGCGCCGCTTTCCGGGTTGCGGAGGTATTCGAGCGTGGCCGCGATCGCGCCGCACTGCGTGTGGCCGAGGACGACGACGAGCCGCGTATTGAACCGCTCGGCCGCGAACTCGACGCTGCCGACCAGCGACGCCGCGACGATGTTGCCCGCGACGCGGATCACGAACAGGTCGCCGAGCCCCTGGTCGAACACGATTTCGGCCGGGACCCGCGCGTCAGAGCAGCCGAAGATGATCGCGTGCGGCGCCTGTTCCATCTGCAGCTCGGGACGACGGGTGTGGAGGTATACGTCCGAGCCCTGAACGCTCGCGGTGAAGCGACGGTTGCCGTCGCGAAGTCGTTGCAGTGCCTCACGGGCTGGGATCATTCGTCGTCCTCGTTAGAGTGTTCTTATGTGACGTTGCGATCGGGGGAGCCGTCGAAACGATGACGCCGCCGCGCCCGCCATTCCGGCGCTGACGGGCGGCCGCCCGCCCCCTGATGAATCTACTCGACAGCCTCCAGCCATTGCGGCGCAAGCTGCCGCTGCTGATCACGCTGCTGCTCTTCGTCGTGGTCTCGACGGCGTCGGTCACGGCGTATCGCCAACTCGAGCAGGCGCTGGTCGCGGCGACGACCGAACGCGTCGGCGTGGCGACGCAGCGGCTCGCGCTGATGCTCGACGAGTCGGCGAACCGGATCCGGCGGAACGACCAGCGGATCGCGGCGCTTCCGGCGGTGGTCCGTTTCGCGACGACGGGTGCCGCGGCCGACCGCGAGGCGGCGCGGGCGGCGCTCGCGGCGGAGCACGCGGCGCCGCAGGGACCAGCCACGATCACCTTCTTCGACCGCCGGCGCGTGCCGCTGATCTCGGTCGGGCGTACCAGGCCGGCCCCCGGTCTCCCGCCTAACGTTCAGCCGGTGGCGCTCCCCGATACGCTGCACCGCGGCTGGCTCGGCCCGTTCATCGCCGTCGGCGACTCGATCTTCGTCGTCTCGGCGGCGCCGGTCATCACCGCGGCCAACGACACCGGGGGCTTCGTCGTCGCCGCGCTCGGGCTGAGCCGTGGGCAGGCGAAGTCGCTCAGCGCGCTGATCGGGTCGAATGCGGCGCTGGCCGTCGGGAACGCCGATGGCGGATTCTGGACGGATCTCGAGAAGCGGATCGCCGCGCCGCGGGCGCTGCGCGCCGGGGAGCCGGCCGGTCCCTACTCCGGCCCGCACGGAGATCCGATGCTCGGCGCGGTGGTGCCGCTGCACGCGGCACCGTGGCAGGTCGCCGTGTCGATCGCCCGGCGCGACGCGCTCGCGCCGGCCCGGCCGTTCATCGCCCGGACGGCGCTGACCGGGCTGCTGGTGCTGGCGGCCGGAACGTTAGGTGCCTGGCTGGTCGTCCGCCGGATGACGAAGCCGCTCGGCGAGGTGAGCCGGGCCGCCGCCGACTTCGCCGCCGGCGACTACTCGCGCCGCGCGCCGGCCCGGGGGGGCGACGAGATCGCGAGCATGGCGACCGCGTTCAACCAGATGGCCGAGCAGGTCGAGTCGGCGTCGGCCGAGCTCGAGGATCAGGCAGCGGAGCTGGAGGCAGCCAACGAGGAGCTTCGCGAGAGCGAGCTCCGGTATCGCACACTGGTCGAGTATTCGCCGGACGCGATCCTCGTCCACCGCGACCTGCGTCTCGAGTTCGTCAACGATGCCGCGGCACGGCTCGTCGGCGCATCGTCGCCGGTAGAGCTGATCGGTCGCTCGATCCTCGACTTCTCGCACCCGTCCGACCGCGCCGAGGCCGCCGCGCGCATCCGCCGCAACGCCGATCACCGCGAGACGACGGCCTCCTTCGAGCAGCGGATGGTCACGCTCGCCGGCGCGGTCATCCCGGTCGAGACGGTCGGGATGCCATTCACCCTCGATGGCCATGCGGCGGTGCTGACGATCGTCCGCGACGTCAGCGAGCGGAAGCGCCTCGAGGAGCACATGCGCCAGGCGCAGCGGATGGAAGCGGTTGGCCAGCTCGCCGGCGGCGTCGCGCACGACTTCAACAACCTGCTCACCGTCATCACCAGCTACAGCGCGATGCTGCTCGCCGAGCAGGATACGAGCGCCGAGGTCCGGGCCGACCTCGAGGAGATCAAGGGTGCGGCCGATCGCGCCGCCGCGCTGACGCGGCAGCTGCTGGCATTCAGCCGGCGGCAGCTGCTCCAGCCCCGGGTGATCGACCTGAACGAGCTGACGATGAACATCGAGAAGATGCTCCGCCGCCTCCTCCGCGAGGACATCGAGCTGCGGACCAGGCTCGATCCCGCGTTAGGCATGGTGCACGCCGATCCGGGGCAGCTCGAGCAGGTGATCGTCAACCTGTCGGTGAATGCGCGCGACGCGATGCCCGACGGCGGACTGCTGACGATCGAGACGGCCAACGTCACGCTCGACGACGGCTTCGCCCCGCTCCCTCCCGCCGGCGCCGGCGAGTACGTGATGCTCGCCGTCAGCGACACCGGGCACGGCATGACCGAGGCGGTGAAGGCGCACCTCTACGAGCCGTTCTTCACGACCAAGGAAACCGGCAAGGGGACGGGTCTCGGGCTGTCGACGGTGTACGGCATCGTCCAGCAGTCCGGCGGGACGATCTGGGTCTACTCCGAGCCGGGGCAGGGGACGACGTTCAAGATCTACCTGCCGGTCGCGCGGAGCCTGGCCACGCCGCGCAACACGCCGGTGCCGCGGATCGCGGTCAGCGTCGCCCCGGAGACGATCCTGCTCGTCGAGGACGAGGAGCGCGTGCGCAAGGCGGCGCGACGGATCCTCGAGGGAAGCGGCTACACCGTGATCGAGGCGGCGACGGGCGCGGAAGCGGTGCGGATCTGCGAGACGCACCCGACGCCGATCGGGCTGGTCGTGACCGACATGGTGATGCCGGAGATGGGCGGTCGCGAGCTGTCGGCATACGTCGGCCAGCTCCGCCCCGAGGCGAAGATCCTCTTCATGTCCGGCTACACCGAGGACGCGGCGCTGCACCACAACGTGCTCGCGCCGGGGGCGGTGTTCCTCGACAAGCCGTTCACCCCGGTGACGCTCACCCAGAAGGTGCGCGAGGCGCTGGTCGGACGTTAGGCAGGGGCCGGCCCGGCCGGGGCCGGCGCCGCCTAACGCATCGCGGTCGGCGCCCTGGCCGGCCCGTCGAGCTGCTGGATCGTGGCGTTCGACGGTGCGCGCGTCTTCTTCAGCCGGGCCGAGACGCGCTCGGCCTCGGCGAGAACGCGAAGGACGTTGCCGTCGGCGAGCCTGGCGAGGTCGGCGTCGGACCAGCCGCGGTGAATCAGCTCGGCGAAGAGCGCCGGATACTTCGAGACGTCCTCGAGCCCGACGACGTTGTCGGTGATCCCGTCGAAGTCGCTTCCGATGCCGACGTGATCGACGCCGGCGACCTTCCGGACGTGCTCGATCTGGTCGGCAACGTCGGCGATCGTCGCGGCCGGCGCGGGATGCGCGGCGCGCCAGTCGCTGATCTCGGCGCGGACTGCGGCGCTGTCGGCTCCGGTCGCGCCCCCGTGGCGCTGTCGCGACGCGGCGACGAAGGCGTCGAGCGAATCCTCGTGCGCCTTGACCGCCGCCGACACGAACGACGTCACGAACGGAACCATCACGACGCCGCCGTTCTTCGGCAGCCGGGCGAGGATGGAGTCGGGGACGTTGCGGCGATGGTCGACGAGGGCGCGCGCGCCGGAGTGCGAGAAGATCACCGGCGCCTCGCTGGTGGAGAGCGCGTCGCTCATCGTCCCCGGCGAGACGTGCGACAGGTCGACGAGCATCCCGAGCCGGTTCATCTCGCGGACGACTTCCCTGCCGAACGGGGTGAGCCCGCCGTGCTTCGCGCTGTCGAGCGCCGCGTCGGCCCAGTCGAGGGTGACGTTGTGGGTCAGCGTCATGTAGCGCGCGCCGGCGTCATAGTAGGTGCGGAGGAGTGCGAGCGAGTTCTCGATCGCGTGTCCGCCCTCGAGGCCGAGCAGCGATCCGACTGTTCCGCTGCCGAAGTTGGCGCGGACCGCCTCGCTGGTGAGCGTCCACCTGAGCTGCGGATACGACGCGATCATCCGCCGGGCGATGTCGATCTGCTCGAGCTGGACCCGCGCGTAGCCGGGCGTGCTTGCGACCGCACCGTCAGGCGCGTAGGTGCCGTCGCCGGGCTCGCCGGGGATGTAGATCGACCAGAACTGCGCCCCGACGTGTCCCTGCTTCAGCCGGGCCAGGTCGGTCATCCCGGGCGTGCGCGTGCGCAGGTCGTAGGCAGCGACGTCGCGGGGATGGGTCTTGTCCTCGCGGATGCGCCAGGGAAGATCGTTGTGCCCATCGAAGACCGGCGACTTCTCGAGCACGCGGAGCGCATGCGCGAGATCGGCGGCCGAGGGCGAAGATTGCGCGGACAAGGGAAGGGCGACGACGAAGAGCGACAGGAGAATCAGGCGCATGCGTGTGGGGAGGGGGTGGGGAAAGATAGGTTCGCGGGCGGAGGGGGTGATAGGCGGGCGGCAAAGCTGCACGAGTGACGATGGGCGAAGCTCGGGGCCGCGGGGTGGCGAAGCTACACGATGAACGGATCGCGAAGACGCTGGTCGGCCCAGATAAGCGTGGTTTGGCCGCAGGGTCGACGACGCTGTCTTGCCTGCGGTCGGCGGTTTAGGAAATCACGGGCGGCGGATCAAAGGATCGCGGGGGTCACAACACCGCCTGACAGACGGCCATCGAGAAGGCCCTCTTCCGTGGCGAATGACGGAAGGCGTTCGGCAGCTTCGTCGATCGCCTATCGTGTCGCTTCGCCACCCGCCGCCCCGAGCTTCGCCCATCGCCGATCGTGCAGCTTCGCCAACCATGCATCTCCAGTCTCCCGGCCCGCTCGACCGGAAGGCAGATTCCCGCCTCATGAAACTCGCCCGCAATCTCACCTTCCAGGTCCTCGTCGCGGTTGCGCTCGGGGTCGCCCTTGGGGCGATCCGGCCGGCGTACGGCGTGGCGATGAAGCCGTTCGGCGACACCTTCATCAACCTGGTGAAGATGATCATCGCGCCGATCATCTTCCTCACCATCGTGCTCGGCATCGCCAACATGCACGACCTCAAGGCGGTCGGCCGGGTCGGGGGGAAGGCGTTCCTCTACTTCGAGGTCGTGACGACCATCGCGTTAGGCATCGGGCTCCTCGTCGTCAACGTGACGAAGCCGGGGGCGGGGATCGACGTCTCGGCGCTGGCCGGGGGCGACATCTCGCAGTACACGACGGCGGCGAAGGCGCTCAGCTTCGTCGACTTCCTGACCCACATCGTGCCGAGCAGCATCGCGGCGGCGTTCGTGAACGGGGACATCCTGCAGATCGTCTTCTTCTCGCTGCTCTTCGGCGTCGCGCTGTCGCGGCTCGGCGAGATGGGGCGCGGCGTGACGGTCGGGCTGGAGAAGCTGTCGCAGGTCTTCTTCCGCATCACCGCGATGATCATGCGGGTCGCGCCGTTCGGCGCGTTCGGGGCGATGGCCTACACGATCGGGAAGTTCGGGCTCCGCGCGCTGGTGCCACTGGCGCATCTGATGGGCGGCGTCTACCTGACGATGGCGCTGTTCATCTTCGTCGTGCTCAACCTGATCGCGCGACTCTCCGGCTTCAGCCTCTGGCAGCTGCTGCGCTTCATCCGCGCCGAGATCCTGGTGGTGCTCGGGACGTCGAGCTCGGAGGCGGTGCTGCCGAGCATGCTCGAGCGGATGACGCTCTATGGGTGCGATCGCAGCGTCGTCGGGCTGGTGATCCCGGCCGGCTATTCCTTCAACCTCGACGGGACGTCGATCTATCTCTCGATGGCGACGCTGTTCATCGCCCAGGCGTTCGGCGTCCATCTCTCGCTGTCGCAGCAGCTGTCGGTGATGGCGGTGCTGATCGTGACGTCGAAGGGTGCGGCCGGGGTGACCGGATCGGGGTTCATCGTCCTCGCCAGCACGCTGTCGGCGATGCACACCGTCCCGGTCGAGGGGATCGCCCTCGTGCTCGGCGTCGACCGCTTCATGAGCGAAGCCCGTGCAATCACGAACCTGATCGGCAACGCGGTGGCGACGGTCGTCATCGCGCGGAGCGAGGGCGCGTTCGATCCGGTCCGCCACGCCGAGGCGATCGCCGGATATATCAGCGAACCGGCGCTGGCGGTGCCCGTCGAAGCCTGACGCGAACGCCTAACGGCGATGCTCCCGGCGAGGCAGAGGGCCGACCAGCGCGAAGCCGGTCGCGGCGAGCTTGTCCGGGTTCACGATGCGGTAGACGTGGCGGATCCGCTCGCCGTCGGTGGCGAAGGCGGTCACCATGAACAGCTTGCCTCCGACCAGGCTGGCGATGGCCAGCTCGCCGTTGAACGTCGCGAGCTGGTGGGTGATCAGCCCGGCGCCCTTGCGGTCGAAGCCGATGAGAAGCCGCGCGATGCGCTCGGCGCCGAGCACGCGGCGGCGTGCCGCTGAAGTCTTCCCGCCACCGTCGCTGGCGAAGGTCGCGTCGGACGCGAACAGCGACAGCAAGGCGTCCTGGTCGCCGGCGTGCAGCGCGTCGAGGAACTGCGACAGGAGTCGCCGGTGCGTCGCCGGCGGCACGTCGAACCTGACGCGATCCTCGCGCACGCGCTCGCGAGCGCGGTGGACCATTTGCCGCGCCGTCGCCGGCGTCCGCTCGATGATGCGGGCGATCTCGTCGTAGTCGGTGTCGAACAGCTCGCGAAGGAGGAAGGCCGCGCGCTCCTCGGGCCCGAGCCGCTCGAGCAGCATGAGGAACGCGATCGACAGCTCGGATTCGCGCTCGACCTCGAGGTCCGGGCTCGGCGACGACGAGTCGTGGCCGGTCGCGATCGGCTCGGGAAGCCAGGGCCCGACGTAGCTGAGCCGCTCGGTTTCAGCGCGGCGGGCGCGGTCGATGGCGAGACGCGTCATGACGGCGACGAGCCACCCCTCGGGCGCGATGATCGCATCGCGATCGGCGTCCTGCCAGCGGAGCCAGCACTCCTGCACGAGGTCCTCGGCCTCGTGCGCATCGCCGAGCATGCGGTAGGCGATACCGAACAGCCGCGGCCGCAGCTGCTCGAAACGATCGAGAAAATTCGCCGGTGCTGTCACAGGACCGCGCCGCTCCCGTCTACGCTCATGCACGACCACTCAACGGAGACGATCATGACGAAACGTATCGACATCGCACGCACCGGTCAGGGTGCGTACCGAATGATGGCCGCACTGGAGCAGCACGTCCGCGCGTCCGGACTCGAGCATTCGCTGATTCACCTGGTGAAGCTGCGCGCGTCGTACATCAACGGCTGCGCGTACTGCGTCGACATGCACAGCAAGGATGCGCGCGCCGAGGGGGAAACGGAGCAGCGGATCTTCGCGATCCCGGTCTGGAAGGAGACACCGTTCTTCACGCCGCGCGAGCGGGCCGCGCTCGAGTGGACGGAGACGGTGACGAAGATCTCGGAGCGGGGGGTGCCTGACGACGTCTTCGAGCGCGCCCGCGCGCAGTTCACCGAGGAGGAGCTGGTCGAGCTGACGATGGCCGTGATCACGATCAACGGGTGGAACCGGGTCGCCATCTCGTTCGCGATCGAGCCCGGGAGTTACCAGCGGGTGAGTCGCGCTTCGTAAGCCATCGCTCGTGGTCAGAGCCGCTCGATGCGGGAAACGCGGTCGACGAGCTCGTCGTGCGACTCCTTGAGCGACCGGAGGTGCCTGACGATCTCGTCGTGCCGCTTCTCGTCGTCGGTCGGCTCCTTCGGGACGAAGGTGAGCGCGCCACCGATCTCGAGCCGGCAGCTCTCGACCTTGTGCAGGCCGTCGATCCCCTGCCGTCGCGCCGCCGCCTCGAGCTCCTCGTGGGTGATCAGCTCCTTCTTCAGCCGGCTCGCCATGACCTTGCCGTTCCGGATGAGGAGGTCAGGATCTCCCTCGACGAGCCGTGCGAACGCCGGGTGCGTGTAGAGGAAGCGGACGACGAACCAGTTGACGATGAGCAGCGCGGTCGCGCCAATGAGTCCACCGAGCAGCGAGTTGTCGTTGCCGATGATCGCGTTCTGCACCGTGTTGGAGAGGAGAAGCAGCACGACGAAGTCGAAGGGATTGAGCTGTCCCAGCTCGCGCTTCCCGGCCAGCCGGAGGCCGACGAGGAGGAAGACATACACGATCAGAGTGCGAACGAGCTTCTCGCCTAACGGGATGCCAACCGTCACGAGATCATTCATCATTGTCGACAACCGGAGAAAGTCTCAACGGACGGCGAGTAGAGGGACGTGAGAGTGCACCGACGAGAGGGACGTGAGAGTGCACCGACGAGAGGGACGTGAGAGTGCACCGACGAGCGGGGCGTGAAAGGACACCGACGAGCGGGGCGTGAGAGTGCACCGACGAGAGGGTCTGAAAGGACGCGAGTAGAAAGCTGAAAG
>Ga0070658_10001342_pt1 | contig 21004 bp, 12 predicted proteins | sample KBSC13metaG_FD_64664 | JGI IMG/M metagenome (GOLD analysis project Ga0070658, IMG submission 64664) | Corn rhizosphere microbial communities from Kellogg Biological Station, Michigan, USA - KBS C1-3 metaG | ecosystem: Host-associated > Plants > Roots > Rhizosphere > Soil ...
CATTCTGACACAGCAGACTGTGTCAAAGTTGGAGATGGACAGTTTGATACATGTACTAATGCTTCCATCCATGCTCGCCAATGAGCGGAACAAAGGCCACGGGTCCGAAGTTTTCCTGCGTCCAGCCGTGCTCCGTACGGATGACCCTGAGCAGGTTTTGATGCTTCTGGTCCTCTCCCACAGGGACTACGAGCCGCCCTCCAACAGCAAGCTGGTGCACGAGGGGGTCTGGGACCGCCGGGCCTCCGGCGGCCACCAGAATGGCGTCGTACGGATGATACGCATCCCAACCGTTAGTGCCATCTCCGGCTTTTAATGTCACGTTTCTAAAACCCAACTGTTGGAGCCGAGACTTGGCTTCCTCCGCCAGTTGCGGGAGTCGTTCTATGGCAAAAACCTTTCGGGCCAGAGACGCAAGAATGGCGGTCTGGTAACCCGATCCGGCCCCGATCTCGAGCACCTTCTCCTTACCCGTAAGATCGAGTAGGTCAGTCATTCGCGCCACAATTAAAGGCTGCGAGATAGTCTGCCCGCTCGATATCGGCAGAGCGTTGTCGTTGTACGCCTGCGACTGTATGGCCTCCGGTACGAAATAGTGCCTTGGAAGGCTCGCCATTGTGTTGAGCACTTTGTCGCTGGTGATGTGGTAGTGATCACGCAGCCGCTCGATCATTCGGAGCCGCTGCATCGACATCTGATCGGTGATCGCCCGGGGGTTCATCTCAGGTATTCCAATGCTTGAGCCGCTCGATCCCACTGTGCGAGGTCAGGTCAGAACGCATCGGAGTGACGGACACGTAGCCCTCCTCAAGTGCCTCGAAGTCGGTCGTCCCCTCTTTTGCACGATACCCGTCCCGGACCTCACCGATCCAGTAATACGGCTTCCCTCTCGGGTCGATGTGCTCGGATATCACCGGACGAGCAGCCTTGAAGCCCTGGCGAGTGATACGTAAACCGTTTGAGGAACCCTTGGGCACGTTGACGTTGAGCAAAGTAAATTTCGGGAGGCCCTCATCGAGGACCTTCTTTGCCAGTTCCCGCGCTATGCGGGCGGACTCGGTAAAATCATGCTCGCGATATACCGCCAAGCTGAAGGCCAGACCGGGAACGCCGAGGATCGTCGACTCCAGGGCTCCAGCGACAGTGCCTGAATACGTCGCGTCATCGCCGAGATTTGCACCATGATTGATGCCTGAACAACAGATATGGGGCCGTTCATTCTCGGGAATGATCTTGTTTAGGGCGAGGGTGACGCAATCGGTCGGAGTGCCATCAACGGTCCAGTGCCGCTCGCCACGTTGGCGGATACGCAGCGGTCGCGAAAGCGTGAGGCTGTGCGACGCGCCGCTCATCTCTGATTCCGGGGCGACGACGTAAACATCACCGAGATCCTTTAGAGCCTCCTCAAGAGCGACGATCCCATCGGAGTGGTAGCCGTCGTCGTTCGTGATAAGGATGCGTGTTTTGTCAGACATTGAGTTTGCGATCAGCCTTCAAACTGAAAAAGTGAAAGAGCCCGCCGAAGGCCCTTCCACTTTTTTAGAAACTAAGCACAAGGGCTTAGCGGTTCTGTGGTCCTGTGCCGCCGGTTGACGGTGCTCCCGGGCGGCCCTGGCCCGCTCCGGCACCGGCGCCCATCGGACGCTGCTGGCGAAAACGCCTGCGGTTACGCTTGCGAGCGTTTGCGGACTTGAGCTTCGCTTTCTGGCCCGGAGGGATGAAATGTGCGTGCTTCTTGAGGTCCTTGATGATCTCCTCGCTGATCACTTTACGCTTAAAGCGACGCAGCGCGGACTCGATGGACTCGTTCGAGTTGATACTAATAAAAGCCATTTCTTTCTCACCTCCTTTCGGCCAAGGATCTGCCCCGCAAGGCAAACTAGTATTTAAACAGTTCGCCGCCTGAATGGCAAGCCTTAGTGCCGGTGAACCGGGTTCCTACGCGTGTGAGCAGGCTGCTCCGCCCGGAGGTCGGGTACGAACGGCAGGGAAAGGAGGTGACCGCGGTAAACGAAGTACAGTTTTTTACCCGGCTCATCAACCCACATTCCCATACTGTCGAAGATCATCTTGGGAGCAGTTATGAGCCTCTTGAATCTGAAGGTCTCAGTATCGTATACACCGACTGCCGTCGTCCGCTTGTCATTGTCCGGGATCGCTGCCCAAAAGGTCTTGGCGATCGATGTGTGCTGGAGGCTCCGGAATGTCTGCTGCGCCAGTGGACGCATCTCGCCGGTGGGCGCGGAGATCTTTCCCGTCGCCGGCTCGAGGAGGAACAGGCCGTCAGCATTCACATCTGCGGGCACATCGGGGTCGGACATCTCTCCGCTCTCGTCGGCACCGTAAGTCGGGTCCGGCATCAGCAGGACACGGTCGATGCTGGCGATGTAGGCAACGGGGCGCATTAGGTCGGATATATTCCCAAGCTCCGTCGCATGCACCTTTCGTGTAACCAGGTCGATCCTCACGATCTGGCTTCCCTGCTCGGGGTCGGCTTTAACGGCGACAGCCCAGCGCGCCCCAGCGGCGATCGGAAACGAGAAGTCTCCCTTTGCGATCATGCTCGCCTGGCCGCGAGCGATAGAGTAAAGTCCGTCAGAGCTGGCGCGCAGTTCCGACGCACCGGACCGCGCCTTCCATTGTTCCTGCGTAGCTTGGGCGGGCATCCCGTCACGGATCGGCATGTATTCCACTTCTGGCGGCTGCGGGACAAAACCTGTTGATTTGCCCTCAACTACACCGTGCCATGAGCATCCTTCGTATTCGCGCTGTTGTATGAGCCTCTCTCTACGTTTATACAGATCTCCGGCATTCAGGTCCTCGGGCGGTGTTTCGTCAGTTGCAGGAGCGTCGATCGGAGCGGCTTTCTCGATCTCTTTATTCACTTTAGCTCGAACGTTGGCGGAGCAGCCGGCGATGCGAAGATCATCGCCGCTCTTCCAAACTGTCTTGGCTTCAAGGTCGTCGTCTGCCAGGGCGATCTCGAGACCCGGCATCTCACGGCTCAACGAGTACTTCAGGACAGCGGGAGACTTTTTGAGTTCTTGGAAGTAACGGTCCAACTCTACAAAGAAGTCATCATCCGCAGGCACCTCTGGCTGTCCCGCGATATAAACACGGCGGCCTCCGACCTTACTCAACATCAGGAGCTCCCGCGCAGTGCAGTAACCTCCGCCGCAGTAGACGAATGGCGGCAACTCATCGGCATTCTTAGCGGTGAGCAGTGACTTTATCGCCTCAAACTCATCACTGCTCAACGGCCGCTCATGATAACGGACCTCATCGTCATCCCAACTGAAGATAACGCGGTCGTGATAGATACGAATGTAGTTCTTGTCAAAGGAATAAACGCCTATGAGGGAATTGTCTGTCTTCACCTCCTTGCGGAGATTGTCCTCGATCTTGCCCAGTTCTCCATCGCTGGAAGTGCCGCCCCAGCCGTAGTACATCCCGTCTGATCCCATGGACGAAAAAAGGGATGAGAGCCAAGGGCCCGGGTCGGAATAGCCTGCCTGACTCGTACCCTCGAACTCGGAACGGGCGCCAAGTACGAGTGCTTCACCCGGGTGCTTGGCTAGCACAGCGGAGCGGGCCCGGGACGAATCCTCCGCAATTAAGTATTGCTCCGCCGCTCGCGAGAGCAACGGTTCTTTGGCGTCTAACAAATGGATGACCTTATTCACGTCGAATTCGGCTCTGATCAACCGACCACAAGCGAGCAGAGCCGTCTTAGCATCTGCTTGGCCCGAATCGAGTATGGTCCCGTAGTCTGCCTTGTCCTCCAGCATGCACGCCGCAAGACCGATGGCCCGCGGGACTCCTGTCCGGAGATCGAAGACGTCGCTCTGGTGCATCTTACGCAATTCGTTCCGCGATGCGATGAGCCGGACCATAACCTCGGATGTCGCGGTGCCCAGTTTGAGATCCCTCAGAAAGAGCACGTTGACCGGGCCGTTTGGCCACTTCATTACAAATGCGCGGTAAGCTGCAGCGAGAGAGGGGTCGCTCTTGTCGAGAGCCACGATACGATCGACGACGCCTCGAGCGAGATCATCGGTGATCGCGTCACCATTGAGGAGGATCTGACCGAGTAGAGTACGGATCTCCACGGGTGATGGCGGCCTCCCATTCCTTTCACCAGTGGCGTCAACCGCTGCGATAGCCATCTCCTGGTACGTGTTGCCGGAGTAGCCGCTGACGCCATTCGCGGCGAGTTTAGCAGCTGTCGATGACTGCTGGTCGCGAATAGCCTCGACGGCAGTGTCGACCGCTTCGATCTGTTCCTGCACAGAGAAGCCATTGCAGTTAAATATCGCCTGTACAACAGGTTGGCGTTCATAGTCTGGAACCGAGTTCAGAGCTCGTCGCAGCACAGGGACGGCTCTGGAGTCCTGCTGTTTGCCGAGTGCCTGAACCGCATCGCTCCGGTATGGATACAGCTCGACTCCCGCGATCCGAGAGGCATAATCGGAGCCCGACATCCCGGGGGCGACAGCATTCGACATCTGGTTCGCGGCCCGGAAGGAAGAAACTGCTCGGTTCGACGACATGTTGGACGAGGTCACGCTCGTGTTTGAAGCGTAAGCGCCGGACGGTCCCTGACGTTTTTCATCGAGAACCTTCATGAGTCCCGGGACCGCCTCAGGTATCTTCATTTGCACGAGCCGCCGGACGATAGTTGCTCTGTCGTCGCTGGCATCGTCTGCCCATTTCGGATCTTCAAGCCACGGCAGCATGGTCTTGACGATCTCGCGCTCCTGTTCGCTGTCGCCGCTACTTGCTCCTAGTGCGGTCATCAGGTTACGGACGGCGGCCGCACGGACGATCGGCTTTGTAGTTTTCGCCAGTACATCCAAGAGGCGTGGGACGAATTTCTCCGACGGGGAGGACATCATCAGCGTCGTGAGCATCGTGTACTGCGACATCTTTACGAGTGTCTCGTCCTCAAAAAGAGAAATCGTCCATTCCTCACGACCGGGGAAATCCTTCTCTTTTGCTATCGCGTCGTTGGCCTTGTCGCGAACGCCGTCCGGCAACGTCCGGTCCTCCACGATGTGCATCAACTCCGAGCGGTAACGCTCAATATCTGAGGACGAATCGGTGTCGAGCGCGTGTCGATAAAGTGCCCAGGTAGCAAGTACCTGGGTCGCCGGCTGAGACCTGTCTCCATAAAGCTGGGACACGATCGCCGCCCCGTGCTCCCAGTCATACCGGGCGAGTGCTAGTACGCTGTTCTCCGCCAGGCCGTCGACATATTGAGCCGATGTGTCCTTTGCTTTAGCAGCGACCGATTGCAGGTCAGATGAGAAGTAGGGGCTGTTGTATTTGAGCCACTCCTTGAGCTCAGCCGCGGCGCCGGTAGCCACCCCGTCATCCTCGGCCTTTGCGGTGAGCCGTTCATACGCGGTTCTCACCGCCTCCGCGGTATCTCTGTTGTCCTGCGGCAGTATGGCAAGGATCTTTGTCGCGAGGGTCGGCCGCACCTTGATCTCGTTCAGCAGACGCTGCAGAACCCGGTCGGGTGGAGCAGAATGCTGCCCCAATGCCGTTGCCCGAACATCGGCCTGCCGCGACCAGTAGTCGATGAGATCATCTATGGGGGCATTGTCGGGCGGAGGGTTATCGCGCCTGTAGAAGGCCTCGTCGTGAACGCCTGTCACTTTAGGGACCGCGGGGTTAGGCGGGGGCGGTGCTGGCAACTCGAGCAGTCCGACTAGCGGGTCGACCTTCTCCGCGGAAGTGTGAAAGAGAAGAGCGAACCCAGCGATGAGCAACCCAACGCAAAAGGCGGCCGCTCGGATCGTATTCATTGTGTATTGACCCATGGGACCATCAGTGGAGCTTCGCCGAAATTATAGGACAAGTGGTTGGTCAGGGGTCAGGTTTTTTGCCCTTACTCTGTGCACTTCTCTCAGTCCTAAAATATACTCACGTCCAATGTCAGTGGACCGCCGGAACGGAACCTCACGCATCTGAACGGTCCGGCCGCTCCGTCTTGCACATCGATCTAATGGCTAACGAAAACAGCACGTCCAAAATTCCCGGATATTTTGATATTGCGTTGAATGGATGGCTGCTTCTAATGGCCTTTGCCGCGCCGCTCTCCATTGCGGCTACACAGGCGGCGTGGGCACTCGGGATGCTGACATGGATCGCCCGCGCTGTTTTGAGCCCCCGCGGTAGATGGCGTATGCAGGCTATAGATCTGTCGATCTTCGCCTTTACGGGGTTGACACTACTTTCGTCATTCTTCTCCTACGAGCGCACCGAGAGCCTCCGCAAGATGGTAGCGGTCTCGCTCCTGACCATCGTTTATCTCGTCTCACGGAACATCACGCAGATATCTACCGTCCGCAGAATGATCGCTCTTATGTTGGTCGCGGCGGTGTTGAGCGTGTTCTGGACACTTGGCGTACTTGCCGTCGGAAAGAACCTCAAGATGATCCACTTGTCTCCGGACAGCCCTCTCAGGACTGCTACTCCTTATCCGATAGCTGAGGGCGACACGCTCCTTAGGGTCAATGGGATCAGCGTTGCATCCCCTGAAGCCGCATCCGCGGCGATCGCTCGGAGCAACGATGGGAATGTAACCCTGCAGGTCTATCACTTCGAATGGGTATTCGACACTGCTGTGCCTGCGGCGGCCATAAACGGTGGACAACTGGGTATCACCGACTGGTCAAGAGGGCGCGATACGCGAGCTGAAGGCTTTTTTGGGCACTACACGACCTATTCGGAAGTGCTGCAGCTCGTACTATCGATAGCGATAGGTCTAATGCTGACAGCTCCAGGCGGATCGTTAGATAGATGGAGGCTGCTTTTTTCGGTTTGTGCGGGTCTTTACGTTATCGCCCTTTTTCTGACTGTTACGCGAGCGTCGTGGATGGGAGCACTCGTCTCGGCGGGGGTCATGACGCTCATTGCCGCGCGAAAGAAAACGCTCCTCGTGATCGTGCCGTTGGCGGCGATCATCGGTCTAGCCGGAGTGTTTTACCTAGCCCAGAAGCGGAATGTCGGCATGATCGATACCGGCGATGCCTCGACGACGTGGCGAGCGACCGTGTGGCGTGAAGCCTGGGGCGTACTGACGTCGAGCCCGAGACACATGCTGGTGGGGGTTGGAATGGAGTCGATCAAAACCCATTGGTCGGATTGGCACATGTTCGACAACGGGAACTTGCCCATGGGTCACCTGCATTCTGATTATCTGGAGATCGCCTTTGAGAGAGGCTTTCCGACGCTGATCGCGTGGTTGGCATGGCTCACCATATATCTAAGGATGTTATGGCGCGGATATCGTCATCCTGGGCTGGGCTGGACCGAACGGGGACTGCTGCTAGGCGCCTTCGGCGGGACGTTGGGATTCCTCACCGCCGGGATAGTGCACTACAACTGGGGAGACTCTGAGGTGGCGGAGCTTCTGTTTGTGATAATGGGCATGTCACTGGCCGTGATCCACACCAGTGCGGGCAGCGATCCGGTAGAAGCGTAAGCAAGCGGACAAATGGACGTTCGCCTGACCGTTATTCTCCACAACCATGTGGTTGATGTACGATGCCGGGCCGCAGAGCCCATTTGACCCGAGTGATCCTGATTCCCCAACGACGCCTGGACCAACCGTCCCCGATACGACTCCGCCGGAGGACCCGGATCCATATCCAGTGACGGACCCGATGCCCGGCGGGCCCACACCACAGCCGGTGAGTGATCCGTCGCCAGGCGGGCCCGACGAGATGCCGCCGCGCATCTTCTGAATATCTTCATTGACATGCCCCCAGCTAGTCACTACACTCGGAGATTGACTTCGGGGCGTGGCTCAGCCTGGTAGAGCGCACGGTTCGGGACCGTGAGGTCGGAGGTTCGAATCCTCTCGCCCCGACCATTTTCCTGAATAAAAAGCACGCTTGGGTTATCCCAAGCGTGCTTTTTATCTATCGCCCCTCCAGCTACTGCCTCGGCGTGATAGAAACGTCCGAGATACTATCCCTGACCTGGAGGAGGAACGCATCGAATGCGAACCCCTTTCTTGACGTCCCCACGAGATATGAGGCTCCCGCAGGCACAGCCGCAAGGTCGAAGTACCCAAAGGAATTACTCCGTACCGATATTGTATGCCCGTCCTGGCCTGTCAGGGTGACGATCGCGTTGCCGATGGGAGCTCCACTCCCGTCGGTGACCCGACCGCTGATCCTGACCGTGGCCGCAGTCGGTGCATTTACGATCGTAACGGGATCCGAAAACTCTGACGTGCTCCCGACAGCCGGTGCCGCCATAACCGATGGCAGAGCCCCGCGTGTCGCAGTTGCCGTGACATTAGATCCGAGAGGCAATGCGACGGTGGTGGTGTAGTTGAACGCCGCATTTCCGGACCCATCTGTAGTCGTTTGAGTGGATCCGATCCATGTGCGCCCTTGGCTCAGATTCCCGACATCGGTGCTCTGATTGAGGTAGAAGTCGATCGTGAAGGTCGAGCTTGGCACGCTCGACAGTGTCCCACTAATGAACTTTGACGTGTTCGCGGTCGTAAGGACGGGCTTATTCTGGATTGTGTCCGCATCACCGGCGTCATTCGTGTACTTTCCCGGAGCCCCCGCGTCAATACCGATCCCAGTGCCGGAACCATTTGCAAACACCGAGTTCTCGCGAATGGTATTACCTGTACCCGCTGTCTGATCAACATAGATGCCCGCCCGAGCAGACATGGCCGTCGTGCCACCGTTGTTTGCGATCAGGTTACAGGCGCCATTACACGTCCCCGGCGTCACGCCGCTGCCGCCGATGGTGTTGCCGGCGGCATAGTCCGACATCTGAACTCCGGCAACGGTATTGCCCAAGGCGGTGGAATTATCAGAGCCAACGCCTATGTTGTTACCGCCGATGATATTGCCTGTCGCTGTGCTGCCGCTGACCGCTATTCCAGCAACGGCATTTGCCACGATGACGTTGCGGGCTGCCGCATTGGTGCCGCCAACAGTATTCCCATTGCCGCGAATAACTATCCCGCTCCCAGAGTTGCCCCTTGCAGAGACGGAGCCCCCGGTCTGGCCGATGAAGTTTCCAACAATAATGTTGTTTGACGCGGGCGTGTTTACCGCTCCGACATCCGGAATGATCTCTATGCCGTTGTAACCGTTAGAGCCTATATAATTTCGATCGAGCAAAGCCGTCCCGCCGATCTGGCTCCCTGATGTTGCAGCCAAAAGGATGCCGTCAGCCGTGTTGCCGATGGGTGCACCAGGAGTGGGGTTCGCGTTGTTGATGCCGATATAGTTGTTGTGGATAACCGCGGAACCGGCCACGAGCACACCGCCCACGTATCCGTTACCGACCACGATACCGCGCCCGAAGTTACCACCGATCGTATTAGAATGTCCGCCGCCGCCGGCGTCTAACTGAGCGGAGTCCGTGCCGATGACCACGTTCGCAGCCCCCGCCACTAATATGCCGGCATTGAGATTCCCACAGGGATGAGCAGCGTCCGGGCAATCTGTCCCAACCCCGAGGATATCTGTGCCGATGTAGTTCTGCGTGATGATCACTCCGTCAGAGTGAGGACCAACCCGAATGCCGGCCTCGCCGAAACGGTTGAGAGCGAACCCCCAAACCTCACAGGCGGGGGAGGCGGTGGCACAATTGGCCGCCTCAAAGTCTAAACCGATCGATAACTGTGCCTGTCCACGGGTGGCTAGACCATTTAGCTCAACGCGGCCGCTTGGATTATCGAAATTGATAATGCGTACCGCATCTGTGATCGCCGGCAATGGTGACAGCAGGTTTATCGTGCCGGTTCCATTCTGCACGGCGATAACATCCGGTGTGCTCCCGGAGTTTGCGTTTGCATTCGCGTCCAGGATCGCCTGGCGCAAACTGCCGGCGCCAGAGTCGCTAAAGCTACTTACGGTGAAAGTAGCGGCCATTGACACAGCCGCAAGGCCTGTGATGATCACGAGGCTGCCGATAAGGCTAACGATGACCGACGTCATACGCTCGAAGAATCGTTGTATTTTCATTTTTCCCCTCCTTGTTTATCGAGCGCTGCGTGCTTTCCGCACGAAGGATTTGGCGGGCTTACGGCTCTCACCGTACTTGTTGACCGCCGCCACATGGTAGTAATCACCGGGTTTACCCTGCTTGTCGACGATACTGTTGGTCCCGGGTTTAGCGACCGTAACGAGGCGCTCCGGCTTGCTGGGGCTGCCGCGGTATACCCTGTATTCGGTAATGGCTGACCCGTTATCCGCAGGCGTTCCCCATAACACCGCTACACCGTTTTTGGCGGATTGAGCGTCGACGAACGGAGCGGGCGGCGGAGCGGGAGCCGGATCAAAACTCCTGAAGAGCCGCGTTCCTCCACGCTGCCGGATGATCGTTAACCGTGCAGTGCCTTGGTTACTCGTCCGATCGCCGGAATTGTTGTTGATCCCGACACAAGGATGATCGAAGTTGCATCCGTCGGCGTACACCGCGACCACTCTTCCCGCAGAGTCGACCGACACATCCATGAAATCGAGGAGGTTTCGCGTGTCGGGCGGACCGCCTGGACAGACGGTGCCGTTCTCACAGATCACGCCTTGCTGGACTGGATTCAGAGCCCCTGGGTGTAACGGATCATTGTCAGCCCGCACTACCGTCCAGGAGTTGCCGCCGTCAGCGGTTACGGCGATGAATGGATACCAGGTTCCCTTAAAGTTCGGACCATTGCCGCCGTTGTCGTCACCTACCGGATCTAACGGATCCTGAGAGTTGGTTGCGTGGAAGAATATGGCCGCACGGTCGTTGTCACCGGCCACCATTGCGGGGAACACCGACGCACGCAGTGCACCACCCCCCGTCTGCGCCGGGAATTGAGTGAAAGGACTCAGGTCGATATCGTTGCCCCATGTCACGCCATGATCGTCCGAGATCGCGACGTGCGGGTGCTGGGACCCGTCCGTATATCCGAGGTACAACTTCCCGCCTGCTCCGATGCCGACTGACGGATCGCTCTTCCCACTCGAGCTGGTCGGAACCGGTCGAATACTCCAGTTGAGGCCGTTATCCTCCGAGACGATCACGGCCGCTTTGCTGCCGCACGAGCGATTTGGCAGGTACACCGTTCCATCAGGTCCAACCTTCAAATGACCATGGAGGTTCGTGCACTGTGCCAGCGTATAGGCCGGAACCGCCGGCTGATAGCTGATGCCGCCGTCGAAGCTGGTCGAAACTGACGCATACGCCGTCTGCTGTGACGCGTAATAGAAGAGATGCGGATATGCCGTGCTCGGCTGCCGGTAAGGCTGTCCGTTTAACGTCAATTTCTTGGGCGGTCCGCTCGCGATCGATTGGTGGTCGACACCCTGTGTCGGCCCGCCTGTTTGGAATGCCTGTGTGGCCGTCGCCAGGTCGTCGTCAGACATAACGCCGTTTGTAGAACCTAGTGCGCCTTGCAGCTCCCCGCAGATCGTCCGCCCTGTCACCGGATCAGTGAAAAGGATCGGATCGAGGCCCGTGACAAGCACTTGGGAGGTCTGGTGAAACCAGCTCGTACCGTTTATAGGGTCTGCCGGCGATGTCGAGTCGTTGAAGGCCGTCCGATTGCATTGGAGACGCGACATCGTCATCACATTACCGGAGTTCCAGTTAACACCGAGTGAAGGCTCGCCCGAGTCATCCCGCCGCGGATAACTCGGATCAGGAGGCTGGTAGTTATCGAATGTCGGCGGCACAACGCTGACGGTTGCTCCGGCACCCGGAGCATTGAAGACAGTGACAACCGCGTGATACTGATCCGCGGCATTAGGAGCAAAATATATAGCCCTCACGTAATAGTCACCCACGCCGGTTGCTGCAGGATTGAGCACGACCTCCTCGGAAGTCGAAGCCCCATTCCCGCTCGAACCCACGAGATCATCAAAGGGACCCGGACACGTACTCGACTGCCCCGGGCCCGCGCAGGCGCCATCGCCCTGGAGTCCTGGAATGCCGTTACTCTCATGCCGTACAGCCATATCGTAGTCAGTCGAGGGCGAGGTCCACGTGTACCTTATTCTGATGAGCTTGCCCTGCCACGAGGCCTGCGTGCCGGTCACCGTCAGTGTGAAATCGTCACAGTTACCCACGGCACCCGCCGTCGGAACACAATCCGATTCTCCATTCGCTGCCGGCGGAGCTCCTGTCAGCGTGCCATCCCACGTGCCATTCCATGGATTAACGGGACCCGTCGGGCTGACACTCCCTGCCGGCGGATTCGCCGCCGCGACATCGGAGATCAAACCTATGCCTGAATAGATCAGGCACAATATTGTCGTTGTGCTCAGGATCGCTCGCACTTTGCCGAGTAACTTGATCGGAACAGTTTGTTCGCGGTTCATCGAATTCCCCCTCGTTTATAAGTAAGCCCCTAGGGCGAGTTGTTTAGTCGTCGTCCTCCGCACTCAAAGCGGCATCGCCCGCAGATGGCGAACGGGACAAAGTGTAGATAGTTAAGTACGTCGGATCGTCACCATAGGCCGTGATCGTCTGATCTTGACGGGTCCAGATGTATCGGTAGTGCGGAGGCAGGATCTCGGACTTTGCAGCTGCCACGTCACCGACAGATGCGAATGCGATCCGTTCCCGCACGGTCGCCTTATCTACAAAGGCGGTTATATAGGACACATGGTCGCTGCGATCAAAGCCGACGGCCAGAGTCCCGAATCGTGGATCGTTATTCAGCCGCCAGACCTCCTGCCGTCCATCTTCTTTCCTTTGGAGTTGGGCGATGGTGAGCAGGTGGTGCTCCGCCACGTCTTTGTTCATTCCAATCGCAAGGTCGAGAAGCTCAGCCGGCGAAGCTGCAGCTGAGACTCCGTTGGACTTACAAGTTGTCGAGAAAAGGCCGCAGAGTACCAATGCGGCCGCTAAAACGGCCCGGTTCACCATCAACGTGGACAACCCTCCTGAATGCTTGTCACTGTCTCACCTGCCGGTTGAGGCCTTCTTGAGCGAATCTTGAGATGGCTCGTCCGGGCGCGAGTCGCAAGCTGCTACTGCACGGTAGTCCTGCAAATTTAATGATTGATCGCGGGAATTCCGTAATACGGAATACAAAAGGCCAGATCAGTCGATCTCAAATGTCGCGACGCTGGTCGGTGTCTCGTAACAGCGAACCTTGTAGACGCGGACGCGTTCGTCACCGACGCGCGTATTTAGGTACTCGAGAAAGTAACGGGCAAGATTCTCAGCAGATGGGTTGAGTTCCTCATCGAATGGAGGAAGCTCGTTTATATTCCGGTGGTCCAGGTACCTCACGATCTCGTCGGCTGCACTCTTGAGATCGCCAAAATCGATGAGGAGCCCGATATTGTTCAACTCCTCGCCACGTGCGTAGATCTCGACCTTGTAGTTGTGACCATGGAGGTTCTCGCACTTCCCTTTGTACCCGCGGAGCTGGTGCGCGGATGAGAAGTTGCGTTCGATCATGACCTCGTAAAAACCCGGCATTTGTGGATTATAACGCGAGCAGCGACCCCACGTCGTCCAGATCGGCCGTGATGCGCATGCGGGGTAGGGACGAGAGGAAATCTTTCCCGTAGGGTTTCGTCCTAAGCCGCGGATCGAGAATGGCGATGACCCCACGATCGGTGCGGCTCCGAATCAGACGGCCGATACCCTGCTTGAGCGAGATCACCGCCTGCGGGACCGAGTAGTCAAAAAAGGATCGACCACCGTTCTCGTCAATGAATTTCGATCTTGCCTGAACGACGGGATCGGTCGGAACCGCAAACGGCAGCTTGTCGATGATCACGCACGACAACTGCTCTCCGCGAACATCAACGCCCTGCCAAAAACTCGACGTGGCAAAGAGGATCGCGTTCGGCGTAGAACGAAATCGGTCCAGCAGGCCGGCCTTTGACATACTTCCCTGCAAAAGGCATGGGTAGGACGTGCGGGCGGATACCAGCTCGTAGAGTGCCGCCATTGACGAGTTGCTCGTACACAAAACGAAGGCGTGCCCTTGCGTCACGTTGATTATGCGGACGATCTCTGACGCGGCGATGGAGGTGAACTCCGGTGCTCGCGGATCCGGCATTGATCTCGGCAAGTAAAGGATCGCCTGACGCTCATGGTCAAACGACGTGGGAGCGATGTACGTCTCCGTTTTCGACATGTCCAAACCCAGGCGATCTCGAATGAAGTTGAAACTCCCATTCGCAGACAGGGTTGCCGAGGTCAGAATACAGGTATCAACATTTTGAAAGAGCTTTTCGCGCAGCAGATCCGCGACCTCGACGGGCGATGCCTGGAGGTAGATACCACGCCCCCTACGCTCCAGCCAGTACACGAAATTCTTATCATCCTGCCTTGCGATGAAATCCAGATCAAAACGGGTCTGGCGAATGCGTTTAACAACACTCTCAGCCTCCGGCAGTTGGTCCGCGAACCCATCCGCCTGAGACTCTAGCCTGCGCAATGCATCATCGAGCGCCGCGCGGGCTTCACCGATGGATGTCTGCGTGTCACCGCTCGTGAAGAGGCCCTCCATTAGCGGAAAGCGACCCTCGGCACCCCGTCCCATTGTGAAGCGTGCCCAAAACTGCTCGGACAAACCCGCGACCTTCCCTGCTGCTTTAGTGACCCCTGCAACGGCTATGGCATCCGTGATCGGAAGGGCGACCGCGTCCTTGACGAGCTCATCAACACGATAATTTGAGACTTGGGATCCAAAATACTCCGCGGCGACATCCTCGATAAGATGCGCCTCGTCAAAGATCACGGCATCGTAGTCCGGGATGACCTTGCCAAACTGATTCCCCCGGACCGCGAGGTCCGCAAAGAAGAGATGGTGATTGACGATCACGATCTCGGCCCCCTCGGCCCGAGCCCGCATCCTAGTGATGAAGCACGGCTCGTAATCGGGGCATTTCTGGCCTATACATACATCTCCCCGGGCATTTATTCGGTTCCAGAATCCGAGGTTCTCGGGTAGATAGGTAAGTTCGGCCCGGTCGCCCGTCTTGGTCTCTCTTACCCAGTCGACCACGTGACGAAAGTGGTCGATATCGTCCATCCCGTCCAGGATCGGCTGGTCGCCTGACTTGTGGATACGGTAGAGACAGGCGTAATTGGCCCGGCCCTTCATGTACGCTGCCGAGAACTTACGGGGCAGGATGCTCTGGAGGAACGGGATGTCCTTCTCCATAAGCTGCTCCTGGAGATTCTTTGTGCCGGTGGAAATGATCACCCGGCGATTGTTTTCGATCGCTTGTGTTATGGCGGGCACAAGATATGCGAGCGTTTTTCCGGTACCGGTGCCGGCCTCGACGACCAGATGTTTTTTGTGCTGGAAGGCACTCGAGACCCTCGCGGCCATTTCGATCTGGCCCGCGCGGTATTCGTACGAGTCGTGATGGCGTGCCAAAAGGCCGTTTTGGCCAAACACGCTGCCGCGAGTAATCGGCTCGGGAGTGCTCATTTTATTGACTGAAAGGGCAAAAGTCTGCTACAAACTAAGTTTACCGAACAACACGCTCCAAACCTGCATCTAAACAAGGATTTTAGTGTTCGCTGCAGGCTTTCGAGAAACGGTTCTGCTCTTCCGCCTTTGAGGTTGTCCATGTCAAAAGCCCGTAAGTCGCTGCTCATTGTAGCTGCGCTCGTCGCAACAGTTGCGATCATATTCATCTCCCAAAAACCGCCGGTAGCATCTGCTCAAAAGAAGGGGGTTGCTGGCCGCGCTCACGGCCGAAAGGCAGTCGAGAACTACGACATCCGAAAGGACAAGGCAGCAGCCGGAAAGATCGAGGGATTTCGCTCAAGAGCAGGACGTGCTCAGGAGCATGTGTCGGCGTTACAAGACCGCCAGTCTTACGGCGTGGACCGTCTTCGTGAGCGTATCTCACATGGCGTCAAGGTCGAATATAGCGATGACCTCCATGTGCCCGAGGTGATCGGTCCGGACGTTCGCGATGGAAAGGGGGCTCTTACTGCTCCGTCTACGACTCGCCGACGTGATGTCCTTAAGAACTTTCTCAAAAGCAACTCGGATGTCGTCGGCGTTGAGCAGAGCGAGGTCGATGCTCTGAAGACGGCGGCGGAATACACGGATCCGGACGGTAAGCTCTCATTCGTGGAGCTTAGGCAGGAGATCGGCGGGATACCTGTATTCAAGGGCCAGGTCAAAGCCGGCTTCGCGAAGACAGGTGAGGTCGTCCGCGTTGTTAACGATCTGGCACCGGGACTTGCGGGAGCAAGTATCTCCACGGACTTTGGAGACCCGGTGGTCGCGGCCGACCTTGCAGCCGCAAACATCGGAGCGGAGCCTGGCTCGACAGCATTCACGAGAAACGACGCCGTTTCCACGGATCAAAAGGCAGTGCTCGGGAGCGGTGACTCAGCGCCAACTGCGGAGAAATTGTATTTTCCGACAGAGCCTGGCGTCGTGGTCCCGGCGTGGCGGGTGACGCTTTGGGACAGCGGCACCGCCTATAACGTTATCGTCGATGCCCGCACCGGCACGGTACTGTGGCGAAAGTGCATGACGAACGACCAGAGCACCTCTGTTACGTACAACGTCTATGCGAATCCCAACGCGATGATCAACGTTGCTCACAGTCCTTTCCCGTTCTCACCGGGCCCGGTCTCGCCTAATGGAGCACAGGGTGCGGTGATCAACCGGACGCTCGTTACCCGCATTGGCAATGAGGCTCCGTACACGTTCAACAACCTGGGATGGGTGACGGACGGCGTTCATAAGACAGACGGCAACAACGTGCAGGCTGGCCTCGACATCGACGGGACTGACGGCATTGATCCCGGCACTGAAGCTCCCGGCACGGTCACCGGAACTAATCAGATGTCGTTTAGCTTTGTGTACTCTCCGACAAACCCAAATACCGGCACCGGAGATCCGACGACCGATCCCGTATTCCGAAACGGCATCACCACTCAGCTCTTCTACATCTGCAATTGGTATCACGACGAGACTTACCGGCTTGGCTTTACGGAGCAGGCGGGAAACTTCCAAAACGACAACTTCGGTCGCGGGGGTGTCGGCGGCGACAGGGTGAGTGCTGAGGCGCAGGATTCGTCTGGTTTCAATAACGCGAACTTCTCGACGTTCCCTGACGGTACTCGCGGCAAGATGCAGATGTACATCTTCAATGGTAATACGCCGGGAATTGACGGTTCACTTGACGCTGACGTGGTGATCCATGAGCACACGCACGGCCTCTCAAATCGCCTGCACGGGAATGCTGACGGGCTGGTCGACGATATGTCGAGCGGCATGGGCGAGGGCTGGTCGGATTTCTACGCTCTCTCAATGCTCTCGCAACCAAGTGATCCGATCCAGGGGATCTACACGACCGGTGCGTACGCGACCTATCATCTGGGCAAAACCTTCGTAAATAACTCCTATTACGGCATCAGGCGCTTCCCTTACGCAGTAAAGTCCTTCGTGGGCAGCAACGGGAAGCCGCACAACCCGCTGACCTTCGCCGATATAGACGGGACAAAGATGAACCTCACGGACGGTGCATTTCCTGCCGCGTTCACAGGCACGGCGGATGAGGCGCACAACAGCGGTGAGGTATGGTGCTCGATGCTTTGGGAGGTTCGTGCAAATTTTGTAACGCGCCTCGGATGGGCTGTCGGCAACCGCCGGGCTCTTCAGCTTGTGACCGACGGAATGAAGCTTGCTCCCCTTAACCCTACATTCATCCAGGAAAGGGACGCGATCGTCGCCGCCGCCATAGCCGGCGGTGTTGAAGCAGATGTTGCAGACGTCTGGGCGGGTTTTGCGACTCGCGGCCTCGGTGCGGGCGCCAGCATTCAGAACTCTGGTGGCTCGTCGACGGGTGGAACGAATACGACCCGCGTGACCGAGGCCTTTGACCTCCCAAATATCACTCAGACACAGGATCTCACGGTTAGTGACTCTATTGGCGACAACGATGGCTTCGCTGAGCCTGGTGAGACCGTAAACATCGCGGTGCCTATCACAAACAATACGGGACGGACGGCTACCGGGGTCACGGTGAGTGTCAACGGCGGCCCCGCGGTCAGCTACGGCACCCTTACGGGTACCCAGTCGGGTACCCAAAATGTCGCTTACACCATCCCGGCAAACGCCACGTGTGGTGCCTTCACAACAGTGACCGTCAGCGTTACCAGCAGCCTTGGAACTGTGAACTTCCAGAGGCAGATCTTCGTCGGCAAACCCGAGACCACTGCCGCTAGTCAGAATTTTGATAGTGTCTCCTCACCTGCGTTGCCGTCCGGTTGGACAGTGACCAGCGAGCAAGGCGGCACGAATTGGGTAACGTCGGCCACCACTCCTGACACCGCTCCCAATGTTGCATACGCGGTCGATCCATCCAGCATCGGTGGCGGCACGAGCCTGGTCTCGCCGATGGTATCGGTCACCTCATCGACAGCATCCCTGACCTTCCGGCACATGTTCAATACCGAGGTTGCGAGCGGAACCACGTGGGACGGCGGCGTTCTCGAGATCAGCATTGCGGGCGGGAGCTTCCAGGACATCACGGCCGCGGGCGGCGCGTTTACACAAAACGGCTATAACACGACCCTTGGTATCAGTCTCAATAATCCCCTTATCGGACGCGCGGCATGGGGTGGCAATTCCGGAGGCTATATCACGACGACCGCTCAGCTCCCGCCTGCCGCGAACGGCAAGCTCGTCCAGCTGAGATGGCGGTTTGGTGCAGATAATAACGGTGTCGGCACGGGGACGAACCCGGGCTGGTACGTGGACACGATCTCAGTATCCGGTGCCGGGTTTGTCACGTCATACGCCTGCCAGTACACACCCGCTGCCGGTTCGGCGTCGGTGGTCTCGGGCCGGGTGCTAAACCAGGGCGGCTTTGGCCTCGGCAGAGCGAGGGTGTCGATCACGGCGGGTGGGGTCACTCAGACCGTGATGAGCAACTCGTTCGGGTACTACACCTTCCAGAACATCACCTCGGGACAGAGCGTGACGCTGAATGCCAGAGTCAAGGGCTATACCTTTGCTCCGCTGAATGTCCAGGTCACCGGCAATCTCGCCGGAGTCAACCTGCAGGCACAATAGACCGGGGTGATCGCAGTTCACACCAGGGACGGCTCCTATCCGGGGCCGTCCCTCTTTTGTTTAGTTGTGAAAGATCGATGACGGATACAATAGTGGATCCGCACCGTTTTGTTTGCCAAAAACTCGCAGCTGTTGCACTCGCGTGGCGAGCTATGATCCTAAGTCTCATATGAAAAGACTTCCCACCCTTCCGATCACCGCCACTGCGTTTTTCGCTCTCTGCACCGCGGCCTTGTCCCAAACGGTGACGGAGTACCCGAGGGTGCCGAACCCCATCATGCAAACGGTGGTGAGCGATTCCGACGGGCATAGGTTCAAATTGGACGATCTTCGCGGGAAGGTTGTCGTGCTTAGCATGTGGGCGACATGGTGCGGCCCCTGTAAGGTCGATATGGCGGACCTGATGAGGCTGGCGGCAGACCACAAGGACGATAAACTCCTCGTACTTGGGCTGAACGCCGGCAATGTTGATGGCGGCCCGGAGAAGGCGAGCACCATCCGCCGCTTCAAACAGAAGTTTAACGTCAATTATGATCTCGTGCAGGCCACAGACGATGCGATGCTCAATTCATTCGTTAGAGCCAGCCGCATATCTGCCATACCGCAAACGATCGTGATCGGTCCCGATGGAGAGTTGCGCGGGATCTTCGTGGGCTATGGCGCTAATGCGAGCTCCAGGCGTCGTGCAACGGTTGAAGCCATTCTTGCGAACGACAGATCCAAATGACGCGTTCCCCATCTTCTCCCGTGTCACCAACGGCGACTGACATATAAAGCCTCGGGTGGAGCAACAGGAGAGTCCTAGGTCGAGGGCGTTTTCGATCCATTCTCAGGCACTTGTTGAACGTGTCTTCGGTGCACGTTCGATGTGCCCCCTGTTACGGCACACACCCGATGAGTGGACTTCATCTTCCGGTCTCAGGAAGATCAAAAGGCCACCGAGAACCGCTTGGTTCAACACAGAAAAAAACCGCCGGCCTGTGAGGACCTGCGGTTTGGAGGAAACAGGCTGCTCCGAAGCTTTAGTTCTGCTTCGGGTTGGTCAGTGCCGCTGCCGGTACAGGCTTGGCGACGCCGGGCGTTGGCGGGAGCTGGTCGGCACCCGATCCGCGGCCGTTAACGACGGTCTCCGAGTTCGACGGGGGGTTGCCCATCGGCACTGGCTGAACGATGGTCGGGTTGACCGTACGTGCACTTGCCGGGGTCATCTCCGGACGCGTGATGCGCGGAGTGATGAAGAAGAGAATCTCGTTGGTATTACGCTGAACGCCCTTCCTCTTGAACAAGTTGCCCAAGACCGGCACGCTGCCGAGGCCCGGAGTCTTATCTTGGCTCGTACGCTCGTCGTCAAAGAGCACTCCGCCTACGACCGTCGTGCCGCCATCGGGAACGGTGACCTGGGTCTGCATGCTCTGCGTATTGATGGCCGGCGTGGCACCGCCCGTGACTGCCGCTGTCGAGCTATTCTCAGCCACTACGGTAAGAATCACAGTTCCGACATCCGTGATCTGCGGAGTGATCTGCAGGCGAAGCGGGACGTCAACATAGGTCGTGGTCGCGACAACGTTGGCACCAACCGAGCCGGGCTGGATCGTTGTAACCGGGATCTTGGTCCCGCTCTTGATCTCGGCAGGGCGGTTATTGAGGGCTGTTACCCGGGGAGTGGCAATGATCTTAGCCTGACCCTGCTGCTCGCCGGCTGAGATGATCGCACTGATCTGAGCCGTGCCAAAAACTCCCGTGGTTAGGCCTATGGCCGTGTTGCTGATCTTTGAGACCAGATCGTTGCTGACCGACGGTACAGGCTGGCCGGCGGGACGTGGTATAGCACTGGTGAGCCCAGGGAGCGTACCGCCTGCACCGCCGCTGCCGCGCGCACCTGTTAGGATAGCTCCTAGCTGGACACCGATATCACGGCTAAAGTTTCGTGTGGCGACAACGATGCGTGCCTCGATC
>Ga0070658_10001344_pt1 | contig 20992 bp, 13 predicted proteins | sample KBSC13metaG_FD_64664 | JGI IMG/M metagenome (GOLD analysis project Ga0070658, IMG submission 64664) | Corn rhizosphere microbial communities from Kellogg Biological Station, Michigan, USA - KBS C1-3 metaG | ecosystem: Host-associated > Plants > Roots > Rhizosphere > Soil ...
ACCGAGCAGGCCGTGCTCGATCAGACGTTCAAACCGTCCGAACTCGCCGGCGGCGGTCTGACGATCATCCAGACGCCGATTAAGGGCCCGGGCGACGTCGACCTCGACAAGGAAAAAGACCCGGCCGGCGCGATGGCCAAGGCCTTCCGCGCCCAATCGCAGTGGCTGCCGGTGATCATCAACGGCGCCAACCAAACGGCCGGCCAAGCCTTCGACGACGGCGGCAACATCGTCGTGAATCCGAAGCTCGACAAGACCGGTGGGCTCGGTGGCGGTGCGGCCGCCAGCTTTGGCGGGTTCGGCGGCCTGGGCGGCGGCGACGATGCCAAGCCCGGCGTGCTGTCGGCCGAGACGATTGAGTACACCGTCCACACGCCCGGCAGCAGTGATGTCGTGATCCGCCGTCCGCTGTTCGACGTAATCGGCCCCGCCGCCCGAGCGGCCGGTTCGAAGGAAGCGCTCAAGCTGAATGATGATCAACGTCTCAACCGCGCGCTGATCGTCGACGCCCGCATCGACATCCTCCCGCTCGGCGCCAACCTGCGGCCGGAGTTCGTCAGCAGCGTGCTGAACGACGACGCCCAGGCCATCCGCAAGCCGTTGCTCGAGTCGGCCGACAAGGGCGATTTCCGCCCGGCCTTGTCGCAGCTGAGCGCTCCAACCGTGCTTTACTCCACACAATTACTCCGCCAGGCGATGGCCCCGCGGCCGACGCGCACGTTCATCGCGCAGACGAACATCCTCGCCAGCTACCGCGCGCTGACGATCAAGCCCGACGGGAAAGTCGGCGTGCGGCAGATGATCGACCTCTCATCGAATCCGATCGGCGTGCGGCCGGGCGAGGGTGAAGACGCCTTCGCCGTCCGCGTCTACCAGGGCGTGGCCGACACCGCCGCCGAGCGCGCGGCCCTCGGCGGCAGCGACGATGCGATCGAAAACACCGCCGAACTGTTCGCCCGCGGCGGCGACCTGGAGATCGTCGCCACCGGCAACGGCCTGAACCAGACTGAGAAACTGCTGCCGCCCGACGTGCAGGCTCGCATCCAGAAGGATCTGGGCGCCGGCAACGTCGTGGTCGCGCCCACCCGCCCCGTCAAAGGCTCGGCCGGCGAACGCTTCGGCTGGTACCGCGTCGATCCGAAGACCGGCCAGACCGTCGGCGTGAACGACAACGGCCTGAACGGCGCGACCATCGAAGACCTGATCATCCGCGCCATGGGCCGGCTGCAGCAGGCGTGCGGCGTGAACGTGATCTGCAGCTGCTCCAGCCTCTGGGCCGCCCAAACGGCCGAGGAATTCGCGGCCAACATGGGCATTGAGTTCGGCGCGATGTCGTGGGAAATGCAGATCGTCGTCTCGCAGTTGCACGCCCAGATGCAGGCGTACATCCAGCGCTGCATGGAACTGCACATGTACTGATTGGTTGGCCACAGAGATCACAGAGGACACAGAGATATTGTTCGGAGGCTGAAACCTCTCTGTGTGCTCCGTGATCTCTGTGGCTAATAAAAAGAAAAATGAAGAAGTGAGAAGAATCATGATTCGCAAATTCATCCTCGGCGCCGCCATCCTCGGCATCGTCGCCGGTTTCGCTAAGGCCGACGCGGCGGCGGACAAGAAGCAGCTCAGCGACGCTGCGGCCGAGCTTGATCAGCACTACGGCAAGCTCGCCCAGGCGCTGAAGGAAGCCGACCGCAGCCGGTTCGAACCGCAGGCCATCATCGAAACCGTTGGCCGTGAAGCGCCGGCGCTGACGGACTGGGTGGCGAAGGAAATCGACCTGCTCCCCTATCGCGGCTGCCTGCGTGGCGCGGGTGGAACATTGATGGACCGCGGCGGTAACACGCTCGACCGCTCGCTCCTGCTGGCCGAACTGCTGAGCAGCGCCGGCTATGAGGTGCGGCTGGCCAATGCCACGCTCTCGCCCGAACAGGCGACCGCGGCGGCCGCGCACCTGTCGACGACGCGACTGCACGGCAGCCGCAAGACCAGCGACAAGGGCATCGCGTATCAGCAGCGCGTGAGCAAGCACGCCGCCGCCCTGCTGGCGGCGCTCGGCGATTCGAGTGCGGCGGCCAACCCCAATGCGGCCGCCTCGCTGAGCGATTATTGGTGGGTGCAATACAGCGAAGACGGCAAGTGGATCGACGCCGATCCTTCCGGCACCCCCCCGGCCGCGCCGGCGAAGACGGTCGCCTACACGGCCGGTGGCGCAGCGCTCAAACTCGACGATGCGCTCTACCACACCGTCACCGTCCGCGTCGTGATCGAAGCGTTCAATGGCAGCAACCTGGCCTCGACGCCGGTTCTCACGCAGACGATCCGCTCGGCCGAGGCGTACGACAAGCCGCTCGTGCTTACGCACCACACCGGCAACGCTACCATCACCGACCTGGGCCAGCTCACCGGCGTGAAGGAAGCTGACGGGCCGTTCCGCAAGGCGGTGCTCGAGCAAGCGGTCTTCGTGCCGGTGATGCGCGTTTCTTCCGATCTCGTGAAGCAGGGATCGTTCGACACCGCCGGCCACGTCGAAGCGAAGGCGCAGTTCAGCAAGGAAGGCAAGCTCGCCGGCAGCATCGGCTCGGCCGCGGGTGGCGCGTTCGGCTTCGGCGGCGGCGATGCGCCGTCGGCGTCGGCCGACGCGCTGGCGGCCGAGTGGGTGGAGTACGAGATCAAATCCCCCGGCTGCGACACGGCCGTCGTCCGCCGCATGGTGTTCGACCTGATCGGCCCCGCGGCGCGCAGCGCGGGTGTGTCGAAGGCACCCGCCTTCACCGACGCGCAGCGCCTGCAGCGCGGCCTCGCGCTGGCCGGCTCGACGAAGATCGCGATCCAGAGTGGTGACATGCCGTCCGACTTCGTCGTCGCCCAGATGGCGCAGGCACAAGTCAACGAACGCGCGAAGTGGAAAGAGCTCGGCGGCGCCAAGCTCAACACGCCCCGTGCGATCACCGGGCGGATCAACCGCCTGAACACCGAGATCGATTTCTCCCGCCTCGTCGCGATGGTGCGCCGGCCGGTGTCGCCGCAGGGGGAGAAGACGTTCATCGACCGCCCGAACGTGATCCAGGACCGCACCTGGGGTGAAGAGATCGATGGCCGAATACGCACGTTGGAGGGAATTGATCTCGCGTACACCTCGACGGCCGCCCTCGGCAATGGGAAGGACGGCTTCAACAGCCGCGTCGTCCAGGGCGTGGCCGACACGATGGCCGAAGCGCTGGGACTGGAACATGACGAGAAGACGGTCGCCAACACGATCCGCCTGTTCGAAGCGGCCGGCGACAAGTTGAAGCCGACCGTGCTGCACAAGCCGGCCGAGCTCGATGCGCTGAACCTGCCGTCGGACGTGAAGGCCCGCACCGCGGCCGACCTCGCGGCGGGCAACACGCTCGTGCTGGCCAGGCTCGACAGCGGCCGCTGCGGCTGGTGGCGCGTCGGGGCCGATGGACAGACCGTCGGCGTGATGGACAACGGCTACAACGCGGCGATGACCGAAGAAGTCGTCGACCAGGAAGAGCTCGGCCTGGCCGCGCTCAAGGCCGAGATGGGCGCCGAAGCGTTCAACGGGATGACGGCCGCGGAGTACATGCAGATCACCGGCCAATCGACCCTGTACGAGGCCGAGTGGAACGCGGTACTGCAGGCGCAGGGCAAGCTGATGACGATCGCCCAGCAGATCGCCCGCGGCATGTTCAGCCATATCGGGGTGTAACCGTTCCGACGGAGTGGAATGATGACCGGGCAACGACTGTTTTCGGCCGCCGGTTTGTGCGGCATCCTTGCGATCACCGCGGCGGCGCGGGCGGCAACGCCCGCGCTGCCCGTCGAACCAACGAGCGGCAAGATCTACGCCGTCCGCAACGACGCGGCCAACGAAGGCGTGCGCGTCACCGTGCTCAACGCATCCGTGGTGAAGCGCTATGGCCCGCTGAAAGCGCCACCGGGACGCGCGTGGGTGGTGCTGTCGACCGAGTGGGAAAACGCCGTCCCGCCGCAGCCGGCCGGGGCGGATAACGATCCGATGTCGACGGCGTTCAAGCTGCCGCATCTGGCCGATCATGTGTATCTCGTCCTCGACGGCCGACGCATCGCGCGATTGTCGGAAGCGGCGAGCAAGGCGCCGGGGCACCTGAACGCGTCCGAGTTCACCATCGCCAAGTCCGGCGACCGGTTGCGCGGCAATCTGATCTTTGACGTGCCCGATCAACCGCACCTCGGCTGGGCCGAACTGCGCTTCTACGACAACACCTACGGCCCGCTCGTCGTTCCGATCGGCGATCCGGAGATCGAGAAGGAAGCGAAAACGCCCTCGCAACCGCTCGGCAATTACAACCCCGAAAACGTCCTCGTCGCCGCCGGCGTGTACGCGATCGATCGGCCGAAGACGGAACCGAATGCCGCGACGACTTTGCAGACGGTAAAGATCGATTTCCGCGCCCGCAGCCTCTACAAGGCGCCACCGCCGCCGTCGCTGAAGGCGCTGATCAGGGGTAAATCGGACCCGAAGCCGCCGAAGGAGCAGGAGACGGTTGTCGATTGGCCGGACTTGCGGAAGTACGTCACGCTGGTGGTCGACAACGAAGTCGCCTACGCGCCGCTGCCGGGCGATGATCTGCCTGAGGTGCCGCGGTTCATCCCCGGCATTGCCACCGGCGGCACGCTCAGTTTCCGTATCCCCAGCGATGCGAAATCGATCGATTTGCACTGCGAATTTCAGAAGGCCACCGTCGCCGGGCGGATGGTCAAGCCGCGCTCGCTCGACATGAGCCTCTGGGGCAGCCGTCCGTCGAAGCCGGAATTGAAGCCGATCGCGCCGGCGGTGGCGGATGACATCTTCTACATCGCCGTCACGCATGTAGATACCGTGCCGAGCTTCGCCGGGCAGGACGCGGGCGAGGGCAAGCAGTTCGCCGTCGTCTCAATCACCGTGGCGAACACGGGTGAAGAGAGCGAATTCTTCCAGAGCAAAGAGCAGGTGAAGTTCCTCACCAGCACCAGCCAGGAACTGCCGATGGACCCGGTCAGCGCCGAAGGCCCGCGCCCGCCGCTGGATCTGTTGCTGGTGCCCGCGGGGCAGCGGCGAAGCTTCCAGGCCGTGTTCCGCGTGGACGCGAAGGAAGCGGCGCTGCGTTTGTCGTATGCCGGCATCAGCAAGGGCGCTGTCATCCCGCTGCCCGGCGGAACGGGCGAAGGCACCGTCGCCGCCGCGAAAGCCCCGCCGACGACGACCGTCGCGAGTGGTGCCGAACGCGCCAAGGCTCCGGTGGCCCAGCCGGCGTACAAGAAGCCGCTCGCGCCGAACGAGCCGCTCAGCGTTGCGAAGGCGAAGTTTCCCTCGCGCATTGCCGCCAAGCAGCCACGCCAACCGAAGGGCATTGCCGGCGTCGGTCTGAAGCCTGAAGAGGTGAACGCCAGCATTGATCGCGGGGCCGAGGCACTCTGGAAGCGCCTCAGCGATCGCCTGTCGAAACATCAGGGCGACGTTTTTGGAAAAGAGCCGAGCGATCTGATCGCTGCGTTGGCACTCGTTCACGCGAAGTACCACCAGAAGAACCCCGCCTTCAACGCGGCGCTGCGCGCCATGCTTTCCAAGTACGATCCGGCCGAGCGCTATCAGACGTACGAGAACGGGCTGATCGCGATGATCGTCGAGAGCCTCGGCGACCGAACCTACGTGCCGCAATTGGCGGCGACGGCGCAGTGGATCATCGACCAGCAAGGCCCCGACGGCACGTGGACGTACGGCCGATACATCACGAAGGATGAGATCAAGCCCGCTTCCGGCCCGCGCAAGGTACTTACGGTCGTCGGCGGGCATTCGCCGGAAGAAGCGGCACGCGGCACGCAGCCGCTGCTGCGCCGGACGGCCTCCATCGATTACACCGGCGGCGACAACTCGGCCAGCCAATACGCACTACTCGGCCTCTACTCGGCCACCCGCAGCGGCTTCGGCATCCCCGCGGATACGTTCACCGATCTATTGACCGAAACCCGCAGCCGCCAGAACGGCGACGGCGGCTGGGCGTACCACGCGAGTGGCAGCAGCTACGGTTCGATGACCTGCGCCGGGATCTGCGCGGTCGCACTCACGCGCTTCGAACTCGGCGAGAAGGAGCCGTGGAACGACGAATCGATCGAGCGCGGGCTGGCGTGGCTGAACGCCTACTTCCGCATCGACGATCACCCGGAAGAAAAGGGGCAGTGGCACTACTACTACCTCTACTCGCTCGAACGCGTCGGGCGAATTCTCGACACGGAATTCATCGGCGATCACGAGTGGTACCCGCTGGGGGCAAGATGGCTGGTCGATCATCAGCAGAAGAACGGCCTGTGGTGGACGGAGAACGACGGCAACGAGAACCAGGAAAAGGCAGAGATCCCGACGAGTTTTGCCCTGCTGTTCCTGACCCGCGCCACCGCCAGCCTCGGCCAGCGCGAAATCGCGCAAGGGCCGGGCACGCTGACCACGGCCGCCCTGCTGCCGCCGGGGAATCGGCTGTACGTGATCCTCGATTGCTCGGGATCGATGCTCGACCAGATCGACGGGAAGGACAAATTCGAGATCGCCAAAGATGCCGTGCGCGGGCTGCTGAAAGACATGCCCGACAACAGCGAAGTCGCGCTGCGCGCTTACGGCTACCGTCTACGGGCGATCCAACCGGGCGCGAATGAAGACACGAAATTGCTCGTGCCGCTGAAGGCACTCGATCGCAAGGAGATGGCCGGCTTTATCGATGGGTTACGGGCCCGCGGAAAAACACCGCTGGCGCTGAGCTTGGAGCAGGCGGCCGACGATCTGGACAATGCCGCCAGTGCCGAGCGGCCGATCACCGCGGTGCTGCTGACGGACGGGGGCGAAGACACGCAGCCGCGCAAGGATCCGGTCGCCGCCGCGTCGGCGTTCGCGAAAATCGAGAACGTGAAGCTGCACATTGTCGGCTTCGACATCAACCGTGAGGACTGGACCGATCAGCTGACGAAGATGGCGACCGCCGCCGGGGGCGAATACCTGTCGGCCAGCAAGGCGGAGCAGTTGCAGCAGGAACTGCGGGAGGCCGTCTTCGCCACACCGAGCGGCTGCAAGGTTTTCGACGACCACGGCAAGCTAGTGCAATCCCTGCCGTTCGGCCAATCGGTCGATCTCCCGCCGGGCCGGTACCACATGGAGACCGACTATGCCGGCCAGCACTTCGAGCAGCCGTTCTTCATCAGCCCGGCGGAGACGACGTCGATCACGTTCGACGCCGGCGCGATCGCCGATGCGATCAATGCAGAGAAAGCCGCGGCCCAGCCGAAGCCGGCCGCCGAACCGGCACCGCAGGCGAAGCCCGATCCGAAGTTCTGCAAAAACTGCGGCCGGCCGCTGAAACCGGGGGCGAAGTTCTGCACGAACTGCGGCGCGAAGGTGGAACGGTAACTCCGGTCCCTCTCCCTGGGGAGAGGTTAGAGCTCGCCGCTGCGCAGCATTGCTAAATCTGGCCCGAATCCTTCATCGCGATGATGCGCTCCATCAACCCCGTCGCCACCTCCGGCGTGTAGCCGATGATGCCGTCGACACTTTGGCCGACAAGGCCTTCGCTGAGGTCGTCGCTGCTGTAGATCACGCCGAGCTTGCCGTTGAAACTCATCGCGTTCAGGCGGAAGTTCGAAGCACCGCTGGGGCGCTTGATGAGCGTGTAGGTGCGGTACTTCGCCTTCAACGGCGTGCCGGCGGTGTAGAGGGGGGAATCGGTTTTCAACGTCGTGGCGAGCTGCGCGACCTGGTCCGGGAAAGTCTTGCTCAATTCCGCCTGGGCCGAGGCGTTGAAGTCGTCGAGACCGCCGCAGGCATCGATGACGAGCAGGCCGCCGGCTTTGACGAAATCCTGTAAGGCCTGTCGCTGCGAGGCGGTCAGCGAGAATTTATCGACGCCCGTCAGATGTGCGATCTTAAAGCCGGCGAGTGAATCCTTGCCGAGTTCGACCGTCTTGACGTCGAGATTAGCGTGATCGGTGTTGTGCAGCACCGCCGCCAGTCGCTGCCAGCCGCCAGGCTCGGGATCCCAGCGACCGTTGTATTTCAGCCGGGCGACCTTGATCGTCTTTGTCGGCGTGACGGCGGGATCGGCTCGCACGACGTGCGTATCGCCTTTGAAGCGAGCATCCGTTTTGTCGATCGAGTAGAGGAAGAGGTTGGCGAAGAACTGATACTCCTCCGGCCGATTCAGGTCCTGCCGCTGGAAGATTTTACCGACATCGGCATCCGGCAGCAGGATCATGAACCAGCGGGCGTTGTTGCCGAGCGCTTCGATCCGGAATTTCCGCTTCCACTGGCTGGCCGGAAACTGTTCAGCCGTCATCAGCGGGCCGGGGGTTTTTTCGTCGAGCTGTTTGAATTCGTAATCCGGGAACATCTTCTTGCCGAGGTCGCGGAAGCTCCTCGAGAAGATGTCCTTGCTCGCGTCGGCCGTCCCGACGATCAGGCCGCCTTCTTCGATGTACTGCTTGAGTAGATTGCGTTCCTTGTCATCGAAGTTCAGCGCCTGGTTGCCGCTGATGTAGAGGATTTTGCTGTCGTGCAAATCGCGCAGCGGGTCTTTGTGCTTCAGGTCGATGATCTGCCAGTTGAGGTGCCGTTCAATTTTGGAATCGACCCATTTCGCGACGTTGGCCACGTCGCGCGGTCGCTGGTTCCAGTTGGCTTCTTTGCCGCCGACGTCGTACTGCAGCTTGTTCATCATCACCGGCGATCGGCCGCGCGAGAGGAACAGCACGCCGAACGCCGTATCGGGAATGGCATTCTCGGCCCAGCCGAGCGCGCCGTTGGGCTGCTGCATCCGCACCAGCGCGTCGGCCCCTTCCTGGAACCAGTCTTCGTCGCCGAGGTACTTGTAGCCGCTGGCGACGCCGATGCGCTCGATGCCGTACATCGCGTACAGGTTCGGGCTTTTCACCAGGGCCGGAAATTTCTGGGCAATGAACGCCAGGCCCCGGGTGATGTTCGGGTCGAAGATGTTGCCGCGCGTGCCATCGAGGCCCTCGCCGGCGTACAGGTAATCCTGCGTGATGAATAGCGTCGCCACGCCGGCCGAGGTCATCTGGATGCTGGTCTTGAAATAGTCGCCGGGCTTGCCGCCGTAGGCCCAGCCGCCGTCGTCCTGTTGCCATTTACGCCAGGCACGGTCGACGAGCATCCAATATTGCGGCGCGATGCTGCCGCTAAGCCGCTGTGCCACGGCCCAGGCGCCGAGCACACCGTACTGGCTGCAGCTCATGTCGGGGTGGTCCGGCTTCTTCCAAGTCACATAACTATAGAGCCCGGCGAGCGGCGTATTGGCTGCGCCGACATCGGTGACGAGCGTTTTGCCGTCCTGGCGCATGGCGGTGAGGTTCTGCGGCGTGGTCGGCAGGTTCAGCCAGACGTTGGCGCGAATGCCAAGGGCGTAGTGGCCTTCTATTTTGAATTGCCGCAGCCAATCGGTGGCTTTGACGATGCGCGGATCGAGCCCGTTTTCGCCGGCCGCCAACAGCGCGTAGGTCGACAGCGCGGTTTTGCCGCCCTTCTGGCCGAGGTCTGCCCCGCCGCCTTCGCCTTCGTGCGAAGCCGGCTTCTGGTCGATCTCCCAGCTGCCGAACTGATCCTGCTTCGAATAGAGGAACGCTACGCCTTTCTGAATCGCCTTTTCGATCTGCTCCGGCGTCGCGGCCCGGGCGCTGCCGCACAGGAAGGCCACCGATGCCACCGCCGCGCCGATTTTCAGAAGGGTTTGCTGCATCACCGCTACCTCAGCTTCTCATGCATACTGACGCGTCCGGCGAAATCTTCCCACCGCCGCGCCGCCCGTTTCGTCCACAGCACCTCGGCCAAGGCGATCGCGCGGGGGAAGGCCATGTAGTGCAAATGCGATTCCGACGGAACGTACTCGGTCCAGACGTTGCCCTGCGCCCCGAGGATATGGCGGTGATGGGCCGGATCGAGATTGTCGGGGATCGGCTCGAAACTATAGACCTTCTCCAGCGTCGTCATCCCGCCAATCGCCAACGGCTCCCCCTCGGGGCCGCGGTGGTGGTGATCGAAGTAGACGTGGGTATGCGGCGACATCACCACGTCATGCCCCTTGGCGGCCGCGTCGGCGCCGGCCTGGGTGCCGCGCCAGCTCATGATGGCGGTGCCGGGCGAGAGCTCGTTTTCGCCGATCTCGTCCCACCCGATCATCCGCCGGCCGCGCGAGGCGATGTGGTCGCCCATCTGGCGGATGAACCAGCCTTGCAGTTCGTGCTCGTTCTTCAAGCCGAGTTCGATCATGCGGTCCTGGGCCGTCCGGCTCTCGCCCCACTCGTGCGTGAGCGCCTCGTCGCCGCCGATGTGGATGAACGGGCCGGGGAACAGGTCGATCAGCTCGTCGAGCACGTTCTTCATGAAGTCGATCGTCGCCGGCTTCGGGTTGAGGATGTGCTGGCTGATGCCCCAGTGGGGTCGCACGCCGACAGCACAGGGAAGGTTGCCCAGTTCCGGATACGCCGCGATCGCCGCCTGCATGTGGCCGGGCATGTCGATCTCGGGAACGACCGTGATGTGCCGCTTTGCCGCGAATTCAACGACGCGGCGAATGTCCTCGGGCGTGTAGTGGCCCCAGTACGGCTGATCGTCGTAGTGCCTCGGCCGCGATTCGTTGTGGCCGATGAGCGTGTAGGGGCGTTTCGATCCGACTTCAGTTAGCCGCGGGTAACGCTTCACGGGGAAGCGCCAGCCCTGGTCGTCGGTCAGATGCCAGTGGAAGGTATTGAGCTTGTACCGTGCCATCCGCTCGATGAATCGGCAGACTTCGTCGGCGGTGAAGAAGTGGCGGGCGACATCGAGCATGAGGCCGCGCCAGCCGAAGCGCGGCTCGTCATCGATCGTGACGGCGGGGAGACGGATCTCGCCGGGCTGCTGCGCCGTTTGTTCGATCAGCTGCGCGAGCGTCTGGCACCCATAGAAAATCCCCGCCGGCCCGGCCGCGGTGAGGGTGATGCCGGCAGGCGTGACATTCAACTGATACGCCTCGCGGCCACCCCCCTGTGGCCTGTGCTTCAGCTGAATCGTCGTCGCCTGCGCAGCATTCACCACCCCCGCCGGCCGCGGCAGGACGGCGCCGAGCCGCTCGATCAGCAGCTCGGCCTCGCTCGTCAGCGGCTCATCGCAGGAAACCGTAACGTCGGAGGGAAAAACAAAAGAGCCGCTCCCGTCGATCACGTTCGACGGGAGCGGCAGCAGTGGAAATTGGTCCATAACGACTTCTAACTACTTCGTGCCTTGCGGGCCATCGACCGGCGAGGCGAGGTCGGCCCGTTGCCAGGCACGCACGTAATCGACTTTGAAATCGGCCGGCAGCTTCTCGTCGACCAGGTCATTGTTGTCCCAGCCGCCGGAGACGAACTCCAGGATCAGGTACGATTGCACGTTGCTGATGCGCGGGTTCTCGATGCGGGCCACTTCCTTGCCGTTGCAATAGTAGATCGCCGAACCTGGCGTCCACAGCAGGCCGGTGGTGATGTAGCCGTCCTTGTCGGGCTGGGCATAGATGCCGTCGGTGCCGGTCGACTTATGCTTCTCGGCGTAGCCGTCCCAGTGTTGGGCGATGTCGTAACGGTGCGGGCCCCAGCGCGACAGGTGTTCCATGATGTCGAATTCCATGCCGCCGTTCTCGGTGGAGGCACGCACCCACTGCTCGCCGGCCGCAGCGCCGCGGTCGGGCATCATCCAGAATGCCGGCCACAGCCCCGGCTGGGCCGGGATCTTCAAACGGGCTTCGAAGTAGCCGTACCGCTGCACCCACTTACCGTAGGTGTGCAGGAAGCCGGTGGCGTAATCGGTCTGCTTGTCGTTCGGGTCATCGTTCTGATGGCCGGTCTTCTTTTCGAAGCGGAGCGTGCAGGTGCCGTCGCCGAGGAGGATGTTGTCCTTGCTGAAGTGCGAGCGCGGATCCCAATAGTTGGGCGATTTGGGGTCCCACTTCGATTCGTCGAGCGATTTTTCGTTGAATTCTTCGTCGAATGTCTGCGTCCACTGTCCATCGACCGGCGGGCGCTTGCCGAGCCAGTCGGGCAGCTGCACTTCGGGCAGAACGGCCTTGATCGATTCGACGACGAGTGAGCGGGCCTGCGGGGCACCGTCCACCGCGACGACGATGCCGGCGGTGTCGTTGCTGGTGAAACGGCTGGTCGGGTTCGGCTGCGTGTCGGTCCAGGGGGCCTTGCGCATGAACGGCACGACGATCTCGGCCTTGGCGCCGGGCGCGATCGGGTCGCTGGCCGCGATTTCGTCGCTCTCGCCGCCGTTGCTGACGAGCTTCACCTTCGGAGTGACCGGGGCGCTGCCGTCGTTGCGGAGGGAAACGTGGATTTCGGTATCGTCCGACAGGTCCCACCTGCCGCCGGCCGGCTTCACGACGACGTTCTGGCCTTGCCCGTTGGCGGGGATGGCGATCTTGAGCGTGCCGTTGTCGACCTTGCAATCAACGCCGGCGGGCGCGAGCTGCTTGGCTTGGTCGAGCGTCACACCGCTGCCGACGATGACGTCGTCGGTGGGCTTGGTGCGGATCGATTCAGGGTCCACCGGCCAGGCCTCGTTCGGCGAGCCGGCGGCTTCGAGCGATTCGATGCGGAAGGAGCGCGGCGCGTCATCCTTCGCCACGAACAGCTTCACCCGCACGACGGCCGCCGGCTTCAGCTTGTAGCCGGGCTTGTGGTACGACGCGCCGAAGATGACCTTCACGACGCCGCTCTCACCGGGCTTGAGGTAGAGCATCTCGCTGTTGAACGGCTCGCCGGCGTCGCCGGAGTAGTCGTTATCGACGCGCAGCGCGATACCGAGGTCCTTGCTGCTGGTGTTGGTGACTTTCGCCTCGACGTGGCCATTGCCGGAAAGGTCCCAGGTGTGGCCCTCGGTCGGGGTGATATCGATGCCCGGATAGCCCTCGGGCCCGGGGTTGATGGCGACATCGACGCCGGCGCCCGTCGTACTGCGCGTGACAGTCACCTGCGCCGAAGTCGGAACCAACCTGGATTCCGAGCCCGGGGCGGAAAAATCAACCAACGGCTTGGGGCCGACGGCGGCGAGGCCAAGGTGCGATAGAGACAGAAGGACGGCCGCGGCGAGAGCCGGTGATGAACGCTTCAACAACATGTAGCAGACTCCAAGGGTGGGTACGACAAAAAGGCAGAGGAACTAGTTAAGGGCTTTATAGAAGACCAAGCCGCTACGGTAGGCCGCATCCAGGCCGACATTTTGGGTCAGGCTCCCCGGATCGTTCGCAGCGCCGCGGAAGGATTCGACGTGGCCGTCGGCAAAGGCGACGTTCGCATAGTCGCCGTGACGGTAGGAAACGACCGCCGCGGGATTCCCCAGCCAGTCGCGACCTGAACCGGGCCAAGGCTGGTCGGCGTAGAACGCGGACCAACTGCTCCCGGTGACCACATCAGAGAAAATGACAAGCTGTGTCGGCCGGCGAAAGCTTGCCCATTTCACCTGCGGGCCCAGCCCGGTGGAGCGGGAAACTTGGGCACCATCCCAGACATTGATGCCAATCCCGGTATCGCTACGGCTCATGCCGGGAGTCATGTAACCGGCCGTCAGGTAGGCAGGACAAGCGATGACTGTCGTCGTGTTGTCGTACTCAACGGTCTCGGCCTTGTTCTGAATGTACTGGCCAAGGAACGGGCGGTTGAACCAGGAAATCCACTGACCGGATGCGTCATCGTTGTAGGTGCACACGGGCCCATAGCCACGATGCTCGTTGCAGTACTGATTGCAGGCCTGCAGCAACTGGCGCTGATTCGACGCGCATTTAAGCTGCACCGCCTGCACCCGTGCCTTGGCCAGCACCGGCAGCAGGATCGCGATCAGGGCCGCGATGATGCCGATGACCACCAACAATTCCACGAGCGTGAATCCGCCCCGCCGCCAGTTTCCCCGGGTCTTGAACAACGACATGAGAACCACCTTTCCGGAGCAAAATTCTAGGTCGACTTCAGACGGCTTTTCGCTTGCGCTTCAGCCCCAGCAGGCCGACGACGCCGAGCAGGCCGAGGGCAGCGGGTTCGGGGACGGCACTCATGGTGACGTTATCGAGATAGACCGGAGCGGTATCGTCCGCCCAGGCGAGCACGGCACCGAGACCGGACGTACCCTGAGCGACTTGCCCGTTGCTGGCCGCGGCCATATCAAACGTCAGGACGTGCCACTGATTCCGCGAGAATTCTGTCTTGCCGGCCTGTCCGTCGACGGTCCACAAGTTGGAATTGCCGTCACCGAATACGAAATCGGTGAACCCTTGCGCCTGAACGGTCATGGCTTTGATCGCCTGCGAATCACCGGTTCCGTTGTCAGCGACGTAGATCGCGCAACTGACCGTTGTGCCATCATCGGCAAAGTGGAAGAAATTGCCGTTCACCCCGACACCGCCTTGTGCCCAAGTGCCGCTGGGACTGAATTTCATTGAGGCGGAGCCGGTATAGCTGTTGGATGTGTCCAAGGCCGCACTTCCGTAAGCATAGACCATGGAAACTTCCTGGCCCCACGGATAGGTGTAGGTCGGGAGGTCGTCATCGAACACGGTCGTTGAAGTCGGCACGGCCGCCTTAGCTGCCACAGCCACGCACCCCACCGCCAACGCTGCAAAAATCTGCTTACGCATTCTCAACTCCACCATGCAAACCGGAAGTGAAACAACATGCCGCAGCCGAACGCCACGACACATGTGCAATGCTAACGATTTTTCCACATTCCCCATGCAAATACGCGAAAATGTTCTTTCGATTTGCGGCCTATTAGGTAAATTGATTACAGAACCTTCCGATGCAGCAGAAGAACAAGGCGATCCTCATCCTGATGCACAGCTGGGTGGGCTTTATCCACGGCGTACAAAAGGGGTTATCGCAATTCTTCGCCGAGCATCCGGAGTGGATGGCGACGCATCATTCGCCCTTCCCGGCCCAAGTGGCGCGGCTGGGGAAGGATCATTATGACGGCGTGATCGCCTTCGCCGACCACCCCTATTACCGTCAACTGCAGCGGCTCAAGACGCCGGTGGTGAACATCGCCAACGGCATCGCCAATATCGGTCTGCCGGCGGTATTCGTGGACGACGCGGCCGTCGGGCGGATGGCGGCGCAGTACCTGAAGGACCTGGGTTTGCGCCACTTCGCGTGCCTCGGGTCGATCGATTACGTCTACGCCCGCCAGCGCCGCCGGGCGTTCATCGACACCCTGACGGGGATGAACATCCACGTCCACCAGGCCAGCGTCAGCGCCGGGTGGACGGCCGTACTCAGCCTGCCGGGCGGGCCCGAGGCGGAGGTGCTCGATTGGCTGCGCAACCTGCCCAAGCCGATCGCGATCTTCGGCACCTCCGATGCGGCCGCTTCCGAACTGCTGCAACTGTGTCGCATTGCCGGCATCGCCGTACCGCAGGACGTGTGCGTGCTGGGCGTGGACAACGACGAATACATCGCCACGATGAGCTACCCGCCGCTGTCGAGCATCGAATTGCCGACCGAGGCGATCGGATACACCGCCGCACAGTTGCTCGAAAAATTGATGGCCGGCGAAGCGCCGCCGAAGGAGCCGATCCTGCTGCAGCCGGTGCGCGTGGTCTCGCGGCAGAGCACAAACGTGCTGGCCATCCCCGACGCCGACGTCGTGGCGGCCGTGCGGCACATCCGCGATTACGTGCACGAATCGGTCACCGTCTCCGATCTGCTGCGCATCGTGCCGCTGAACCGGCGTTACTTCGAGCGCAAGTTCAAAAGGCACCTCGGCCGAACGCCGCTGCAGGAGATTTTGCGGGTGCGGGTGGATCGGGCGAAGGAACTGCTGGCGACGACCGACCTGTCGATGCCCGCCGTCGCCCGCCGCAGCGGTTTTCCGACGGCCGAGCAATTGGCGATCGTCTTTCGCCGCAGCACGGGGACCACGCCGACGCTGTATCGGCGCAGCCATCAGTTGCGCGATTGATTAGCGCCGAACCTGCCGCGGCACCGGAATGTTGCGCTGCTACTTGAGCTTATGCGCAAGGAGGGTCGGCACGTCGATCAATTCGAAACCGATTTCTGCCAGGCGGTTGCGCGTCGACGGCTTGATCATCAGCGCCAGATCGCCCGTGCGATACGGCGAGCCCCAATTGCGGGCTCCGTGGCCCTCGCTGCTGAGTTCTTCCAGTTCCGGATGCGCCGCCGCGACGTGCGTGATGATGTTGTAAAAGCCGGGCGCGGTGCAGGCTTCCAATCGCTCCCAGGTTTCCTTTTCCGAGCGCCCGGACGTCGAGACCTGCCCGGTCAGGTACTTCAGGCTGCGATCGGGGTTGCACTCGCGGGTGTAGATCAGCCCGTGTTGCCGCGCCACCTCAAGCACCGCGGCCCGCAGCTTGTCGCACCCTTCGCGACTGTCGTCGCCAGAGAGCATGTGGATGTCGATGTGCGTCGGCTCGATGCCGAACGATTTCACGCGTGCCATTTGCGCGTTCAGCTCCTCCAGCAGTTCCGACGGATCAGCACGCCGGCCGACTTCGGGAATGCTGTTGAAGAAATAGCCGTTCTCGTCGCAGAGCGATTTGGCCTTGGTGATCGGGCCCCAGCGCATGTTGTCCCAGTCGCAGGTCATGCACAGGTGGACGCCGACTTTGAGGTTGTGTTTCTTGGTCAGGTGCACCGCCTCGGGGAACCAGGGGCACGGAGCCATCAGATTGGTCGAGGTTACCACGCCTTCGGTCATCGCCCGCGCGATGCCGACGTTTACAGCGTGGCACATGCCGAAGTCGTCGGACGTGATCGTGAGATATTTCTTCACCGCCGGGGAGGATTGGGAGGTGGTCATGCGGCAACAAGATGCGCATCGCGTTCCGCAGCGTCAAGCAGCGGCCGAGGAGGATCGGGACGTTGCCGGTTCTGTTGAAGGGCGGCGAAGGCCTGGAAAATCAGCCCGATTTCGTTTCCTGGCCGTCGACGAAATCGCCGGCGATTCCATTGGGTCAGGAACCGGCGGCGGCTTCCGAGGAGCTTCGGTCGTCCTGGGTCTCCTTCAACACCCGGCATACTTCGGCCTCGGAGACCTGGCGGAAGTCGCTGTACCATTCGCCAATGGCGTAGAACGTCGGCGGAACGAAGGCGCAGATCACCTCGTCGGCCACCGAGCGCACGTCCTCTGCGGCCTCCGCGGGAGCGACCGGAACCGCGGCCACGACGACGCTCGCCCCGCGCTGCTTCGCCGCCTCGGTGGCGGCCTTCATCGTGAAACCGGTGGCCATGCCGTCGTCGATGAGGATCACATTCTGCCCGGCAAGGTCGGGGGCCGGGCGGCCCTGGCGGTAGGTCGCTTCGAGCTTGGCCAGGTGGCGCTTCTCCTCTTCGATCAGTGTGGCCAGTTCATCTTCATCAAGATCGGCCGCCCGGATCGCGTCGATGTCGAGGCAGACGACGTTTCCGCTGGCCACCGCGCCGATGGCGAACTCGGGCGACATCGGCGCCGTGATTTTGCGGACGACCAGCACGTCCATCGGCAGGCCGAGCATGCGCGCGACTTCGCGGGCCACCGGAACCCCGCCGCGCGGCAGGCCCAGCACGATCGTGTGGTCGGTTTCCCGGAACTTCTCCAGCAGCGGCGTCAGCGACCGGCCGGCGGACGTGCGATTCGCGTAGAAGCAGGACATGGCAGCCCCTCTCTTGAGGAATCGATCAGGAAGCGGTTCTTTCCGGCTCGCGCACGGGGTTCACCCTGCGGGCGGGCGGACCGAGCGAGCGCGGCTCGTGCCCCACCGCCACCACCGGGCACGGCGATCGGCGCAGCACCCCGTCGGCGACGCTGCCCAGGAAAAACCGGGCGATGCGGCCACGCCCGCGGGTGCCCATGACGATGTAGTCGGCGCCCCAGCGACGCGCGGCCCTAACGATTTCGAACACGGGCCCGCCTTCGCGCACGAGAGTTCCGCAGCAGATTTCCGAAGGAACGGCGCGCCGCTTCTGATCCAGCAGATCGGCGGCCCGGTCGCGGAAGAACTCGACGCGGGTATCGTCGTAAGAGCCACTGTCGCAGGGGTTAGAGGTTGCCGTAGGAACGACGTGCAGCAGCATCAGCCGCCCCGGCAACGACTGCGCCAGGTCGGTTGCCGTCTGCAGCGCCCAGTCGGAAGGGGCTTGATCATCGACCGCGACCAAAATCCGCTTGCGCAGATCTTCGCCGTTGCCGGCGCCGTAGCGGACGTATTGATAAAGCATCCCTTCCAAATCGCGCTGCGCCTCGCTCAGCGCCCCCGCGGCAGGACCGATGGCCGCCTCCTGAGCCTTATCGATGTTTTCGAAGCGTTGCAGCGCCTCGAGGTAGCTCCACGCCTTATCCGCCAGCGCCCGTTCTTCGGCCGGCAGATCGGGGCGATTCAGGTATTGCTCGAGTTGTTGTCGGCAGGCATCGAACCGTTGGAACTGGTCGGCCTTGGCGGCGCCGGCGTGGGTGGCCTCGAGGGAACGGACTTCCGCATCGAGAAAGTCCTGAACGCAATTGACCAGGCGATTGGACATCGCATGCTCCGGGGAGATGAATCTCCGCTCGGCAGAGGATGCCGTGATACAAACAGTCCATCCACCTGCGGATGGCGTCATTTTCCCGCGGCGCGGCGCGCCCGTAATCCGGCCGGCGTTTGATTCGGCCGTAGGGGATCGGCCGGATGAAAACGGCTCAGGAAAAGTTGCTGCGGCACTCGATCGCGTATTGCAGCAAGTGGTTGCCGCTCTTGAGGTTCAGTTTCTGCTTGATGTGCTCTTTGTGCGTTTCGACCGTTTTCGGACTCAGACAAAGCGTGTCGGCAATCGTGCGAACAGTCTGGCCTTGGCCGATGAGGCGGAAGATCTCCAGTTCGCGGTTGGTCAGCCGCTCCAGCGGCTGGGACTTGAGGCCGGTGGCGTTGCCGCGGAGGGATTGCAGCAGGCGCGACGACAGCCGCTCGCTCACCCAGGCCTGGCCCGCCAGTGCGCTGCGGATGGCCTGCATCACGCGGTCGGGCGGCTCCTGCTTCATCACGTAACCCATCGCCCCGGCGCGCAGCGCTCGCTCGGCGTAGAGCGCCTCGTCGTGCTGCGACAGGATCAGTACCGGCAATTCCGGATGCAGTTCGTGCAACTGCTTGGCGACTTCCAGCCCGTCGCCGCCGGCCAGGGACAGATCCAGCACCACCAGGTCGGGCAGACCTTTGGCCAACAGGCGCAGCGCCTCCGGGCCGCTGGCGGCTTGGCCGGCGACCTCCAGGTCCACCTGGTCGTCGATCATTCGGGCCAGGCCTTCGCGCAGGACCGGGTGATCGTCAACAAGAACGATTCTCCGTTTCGCGGCGCCTGAGCCGTTCAAGACTTTGTTTATCATCTTTGCTCGCCCCCGTTATAGTTTGTCGCGGTCATCCGGCTGGGGAAAAAGCACCGCAGGACGGTTCCCCCCTTGGCCGAAGTCGAAAGATCCAGCGTGCCGTCGATGATGGCGGCTCGCGACTTCATGATCTGCAATCCGATCCCCCCGGGGCCTTTCATCGGGCAGCCAGACATGCCTTCGCCGTCGTCTTCGACACTCAGGCAGTTCTGGCCGTCCACATGATCCAGGCGGACGACGATGTTCCACGCCCGGGCGTGCTTGAGTGCGTTGGTCACGGCTTCCTGGGCAATGCGAAAGACGTGGGTCGAGAGGGCAACGTCGTCGAGCAGCACGACGCTTTTGCTCTCGAACCGGCAAGGCGTGCCGAAGGTCGAGCTGACGTATTCGGCCAGTTCTTCCAAGGCCATCATCAGGCCCTGGGGTTTGTCGACGACCGGATTCAGGCCGTGCGAAAGTGCCCTGACCTGGGCGTGCGATTGGGTGATCAGCTGGCTCATTCGTTCCGCGTCGGCCGCCTCGGGCAGGCCTTTGGCCTTCAGGCGGTCGGACAAAGATTTGCAGTAAAATGAAAGCCCGGCCAATTGCTGGCCGATGCCGTCATGCAGGTCCTGGCCGATGCGCTTCTGTTCCAGCGCTGTCGCTTCCAGCACCAGCATTTCCAGCCGGCGCCGGGCCGTCAGGTCGTGCAGGATCGCGGTGAACAATTTGCGCCGCGGCAGGTTGACGACACTCACCGCCAGGTGCACCGGGATGTGACTGCCGTCCTTCCGCAGCGCGGTCACTTCGCGGCCGATACCGATGATCCGGGGAACGCCTGTTTCCAGGTAACGCCGCAGATAATCATCGTGTTTTTCGCGGTGAGGCGAGGGCATCAGCATGCGCACGTTCTGGCGTAGCATTTCCTCCGCCCGATAGCCGAACACCTTCTCGGCCGCGGGGTTGACCGACTCGATCAGGCCATGCTCGTCGATGGTGATGATGGCGTCGACGGCCCCGTCCACGATCGCGCGCAGCCGTTCTTCCCGCTCAATGAGTGCTAAGGCCTCCGGGGATGGCGCAGGGACGATCGTCGGCGGCATCGCTTGCCCCCATTGGATGAAACCGCCCGCAGATTAACATAGGGGAATGCCCTGAAACGCGTCAGGGGGTGCCCCCATTTCCCCCACCGACCTTTCTCCAACCCGTTTGAGGATTTTGGCCACTGATCATTAAGCGCGGCATCCGATATTCTTAAATTTTCCTCACGTCATGATGATCCGATCATGTCACACCAAAGGTCCACGAGCAGTAAATGCCGTCGCCGGGTGGAAGCAGTCGCTGCGCCGCGCCAAAGGGATCTGCCCAACACCCGCCTGATCGCGGCGGTGCAGAACGGAGCCGGCGCCCGATGCCATGAGGCCGCGAATTATCTGGCGATGTACAAGCTGTACGCGCACATGCATCACGCGGCGATCACGCAAAATCAGACCGCCAAAGCGGATCTGGCCGCCCGGCAGATGCGGCAGAGCGAACAGGCCCTGCGACAACTCCTTCTGGATCTGCGCTGCCGGCGAAGCGACGCCCAGGGGCTGCGCCGCCATGCCAGGATCGCCGGTCCAGACCGCCAGAGCTATCCCC
>Ga0070658_10001345_pt1 | contig 20992 bp, 18 predicted proteins | sample KBSC13metaG_FD_64664 | JGI IMG/M metagenome (GOLD analysis project Ga0070658, IMG submission 64664) | Corn rhizosphere microbial communities from Kellogg Biological Station, Michigan, USA - KBS C1-3 metaG | ecosystem: Host-associated > Plants > Roots > Rhizosphere > Soil ...
CCCACCGGTCTTCAGCGAAGCGACACTCTGCACCGTGTCGGTGACGATTCGTGTCGCCGGCGGAAGCGCAAGTGCAGCGATCTTCGACCACTAGGCCGACCGCAAGACACCCGCATTTGCGGCAAGTGGGACGCGCCGACGACCGCTCAAAACAGGAAGATCCGCAACCGCGCGCAACCCACGGCAACCGTTCCGGAGCGCATGGTAAGGAGGGGTCGACGGTTCGAGTCCGTTAGAGGGCTTCGCAAAGCCGCTGCTACGCCAGAGAAACTGCCGGTTAGGTGTTGCTCGGCTTGGCTACAAAGGTCGCACCAGGTCACATGCCCTCTCCTGAGCGGCTGACCCCCTCTCACGAAGAGAGGGTCAACGCTCCGAACGTCAGAGGGCTAAGCGAGGGGTCCCTGTATGCAGGGCGTGTCGCGGCACCCTCCTCTCGACTGCGCTGGAAGATTCGCCGAGAAGCCCTTCGCGGGTGGTCAGATCACAGGGAGCGGTTCGCGCCTGAGCGCGTCGCGTCGGCCGTGGTTACCGACACCAGTCCAACGCGACGAGCGCGACAAGCAGGGCGGTATCGCGAATCGATTTCACGTCGGCCCACTCATCAATGCTGTGCAGCGACCCGGCGACCGGTCCATAGCAATAACAGTGCCCGGACACATACCGCGCATCAGTCGTCGCAGTCGTAGACGTACGGGCCGGAGTGCGGCCGTGAATTGCCATGTGGGCGCCGTCTACAACTTCTACGAAAGGATTGTTGAGATCGTGCGCATATGCGTGCGCTCGGAAACCGTCGAAAGCGACATCGACGCCCGACGCAGCTTGTTCGACGGCTTCTGCAATCAGTCCTTGGATGTCGGCCGGTTCGTACGTGCTAGGAAAGCCGACGCGGACTCGGAGGGTCACTTCCGTCGGCGCCGACGACGGCCAGACGCCGCCTTCGATCTGTCCCAGGTTGAGCTTGTAGCGGTGCTGAGTCTCACGAGCGTTGAGGCGACGCTCGAGTCGCCTCAATCCGCCGACGGCGTCGATGATGCGTTCGAGGGGCGCAGAGGCTGGAGTGGTGTCGGCTGCATGACTCCCGCTACCGAGTGCGGTGAGTCGAGCCCAGACGACGCCGATACCCTCGTGGAGTATCGATAGACCTGTCGGTTCTCCGATGAGCGTGGCATCAGCTGAGTATTCCGCTGCGAGCACCGCTCTCATCCCGTTGCCGCCATTCTCTTCCTCGATGACCGACGTGAAGATCAGATCTCCGCTCAGGGTGCCGCCTATCTCGATCGCGGCCTTGGCGCCGATGAGATACGCGGCCAGACCTGCCTTCATGTCGCCAGAGCCACGACCCCAGAGGCGACCGTCGCTGACATCTCCGGCCCACGGATCGTGCGACCACCGCGCCTGGGATTCCACCGGGACCACGTCGATGTGGCCCGAGAGGTGCAACGAACGCCCGTTACGTGATCCGCTCCGCCGACCAGCGACGCAACTGCGGTCCTCGTACGACAGCGACGGGTAGCCCCCATGGGGATCGGCTAAGGCGCTTGCTGCATCGGGTTGGATCCGCTCAACCGCGAAACCCGCATCGGCGAGGAACGATTCGACGATCTTCTGACCGCTTTCCTCCGCCCCAAGGACTGTGGGCGCACGCACGAGCTCGCGGGCCAGATCCTGTAGCTCATCGACGTGGCGCGATGTCCACTCTTCGACGACTCCGAGCACGCCCTGGCTATCTCTGTTCAGGCGTTGATCCATCGTCGTGCTGTCGCTTCGTCTCAGCCCGTGGACGCCTACGTCATCCGGCCGCGGTGTCTAGCTGTCGCAGCCAGTTGCCGCCGAGAACGTTCCTGATCGTGCTTTCGTCATAGCCGCGCCCGCAGAGCGCGCGCGTCAAATTCGGAAGCAGCCGGATACTCTCTAAACCGGCCGGATAGGTGGCCGTGTAGAACTCCTCTGGTGTTCCAAAGATGTCCGGTCGCAACAGACGCCACCTTGGCGGTGGCTCAAGTCGATCATGCGTGCCGGTATGGAACGCCTCCTGAAACGCTTCGGTGAAGTCAAGACCTAGTCCGACGTGCTCAGTGCCGACAAGCCCGACGATGTGTTCAATATGCGCGATCATGTGATCGAGCGTCGGCGCTGACGGCCAAACAGCTCGCACCAGCCCGCATATCCCGATCACGCCGCCCTTACCTGCAATCACCCGGATCGTCTCATCCTGTGTGTTGCGATCGTTCTTCACGACCGCGTAGGCGTTGGAATGGGTACAGGCGGGAAAGAGTGCGAGCTCGGCGATATCCGCTCGACTCCGATGTCCGCAGTGCGATACGTCGACGATCATGCGGAGCTCGTTCGCCTGCGCAATAAGCTCCTGCCCGAGTATCGAAAGGCCAGCATTCCGGAACTCACCGCACCCGTCGGCGAAGATGCTCGCACCCGTGTACGACGGGGCGAAGTATCGAAAGCCGAGTTGATGCATACGCTCGAGGCGGGAAAGGTCTTGATCAAGCATCGTCGCCCCCTGCGTACCTAGCAGAACAGCGATCTTCCCCTTCCGTTTCGCGTTCCGGACATCTCGACCATCCCGAGCGTGAAGCAGGACGTCGCTCTTTTCGATCTTCGCCAAGGCATCTTCAGTTCTGCGCAGCGTTTCGTCCCACGTCTCCTCATCGCTGGCGATAGTGACGTTGATAGCGTCGACTCCACCTTCGACCATACGGCTCGTGTATGGCTCGTCCAACACGTATGGGAGCGCGAGGCAGTCGAACACCAAGGCGTCGTCATGAACTCGCGTGGCGAGAGCGGCGGCCGCCAGCTCACTATCCGGTGTTGACGTGTTCAAACTCACCGCATCCGGCGAAACTGTAAGCCTCTGGTATGCCAGTTCGAATAGCGGAATCCCGTTGCGTCGAACGTCAAGATCGCAACGCGGTGAGCGAGCGCACGGGACGCCGCGCGCCAAACGTCCTCTCCGAGCTGCTCAAGCGTGTACGACGTCGACCCAAACGGGCCGACGGTCGCCAATTCAATCCCAACTTGTTTTTCCTCGATCGTTGCGCGGACAGGCACTGACTGCGCCTCGTAGGTGCCGAAGATAGAGTCGATGCGCGGATTCCCGACGCTTCCGATCGCAACGAGTTCGTCGACAGTCCCGTAGTCGTCGAACCGGATGGCAGTCGGCGCGCTTCTGTCGCCGACTACGGTGATCGACTGCGGCCCATACGCGCTAAGACCGAACGAGCGCAAAACACCGTCTGGGTGGGAAGCGAACTTCGCGTCCATCCCATCGACCGACGCAATAACCTCTCCGCGGCGCAGCTCCTCCTGTTTCATCCAGTAGGCATTCGTCTCGGCTCGCAGCTCGACAACGCGCCCGGTCGAAGGGGAAAGGAATACTCCTGCGGGCGTGCGTCCTTCGACGCTCCGCGTTGGACAGGGTCGCTGCGAAAAGCAGTGTTCGAGGATCCGACTGACGAAGACTTCGGCGCTCAAGTTGTGGTTGTTAACCATGCACACGACGTCGACCTGAGCGGACGGGACGGTGACGAGATGGGCGTTCGTTCCGGTGCCGCCGCCGGCGTGATAGAGAATGTCGAGGCCGCGGTAGCGTCCAGTTACCAAGCCGAGCCCGTAATGCGTTGGAGTGCCGTTGGTTAGGCGCTGGGAAGTTGTGATCAACTGCCAGCTCTTCTCGGTGCCCACCAACTTCTTATCCATATTGCGCAGCCACAGCAGCATGTCGTCGACAGTCGACACGACGCCACCGTCTCCAGCGAGTTCAGTTGTGAAGATATTCAGGTCGTCGTTTCGCTGAAAGCGGCCCTCGAGGTCTGTCATGTGTGCGCTCGCGCTGTTGGGAAGGAGGTGTCGATCTGTCCGCCTCACCGCGCTCTGGTACATGCCAATTGGCTCGAATACCCGCTCGTAGATGAAGTCCTCGAACGATTGGCCGCTGATGCGCTCGATGGCTGAGGTGACAATCTGCCAACCACCGTTGCTGTAGATCCACGTCTTCGCTGGCGGCGCATTGACATCACTGATGTCGCGGTGGAGAGAAACGAGTTCGTTTGTCGTCGCCGCTCGACCGAAGCCACTGAAAGAAAGGCAGAGATCGAGCGCGTCGCGGAGACCGCTCGTGTTGCCCATCAACTGGCGGAACGTCGCGGCCTGGGACGCCGGGTGAAACTCTGGAAAGTACTTTCCGACAGGATCATCGAGGTCGGCCTTGCCGTCTTCGCACAAGACCATGAACGCGAGAGCCGTCATGTGCTTTGTCACCGACCCGATTCGCATTCGTATGGTCGGGGAGAGAGCCACAGGGAGTTCAATGCTCGCGAGCCCGAAACCCTTGCGGTAGACGGGGTGACCACCGATCGCGATCCCAACAGCTGCGCCGGGTAGGTGAGAGCCAGCGACTTCGGCGAACACGGTGTCAATCGCGTCTTCGTCGAAACAGACAGCGATCCGGTCACGGCCGCTCATCCGGTGTCCCACCGACCCACTGACCGATGCGTCCTAACCACAGACGGCATCGAACACGCGGAGAAAGTTGAGTCCGAGTATCCCGTTGATCTGTTCATCGGAGTAGCTGCGGGCAACGAGGCCGCGTGTGATGTTTCGAAAGTCTCGACAGTCCCGGAAGCCGTCGAGGAGAGCCGAACTCAGGCCGTGCTCAGGCCGGAAGCCGCGGTCCTTCAATCCATTGATCAATGCATCGAGCGATTGCCGATCCATTTGAAGGGGCCAGTCGGTGCCGACTCCGACGTGTTGCCACCCTACGACACGCGTGATGTGATCGATGTGGTCGAGTATCGCCTGAACCGTCAGCTTGCTGCCGCGTGCCCTGGTGCGGCCAAGGAACGCCGGCACCGCGCATACACCGATCACGCCACCTGTTGCTGCGACGGCTTCCAACTGAGAATCGTCTTTCGCGCGGTCGTGATGATGCAGTGCTCGTGCGGACGTATGCGACGCGATGACGGGTAGCTCCGACACTGCGCAGCTGTCTAGTGTCGTCTGCCGACCAGAGTGAGCTGTATCGACGATCACTCCCAGCGCATTCATGCGCGACACCAGCTTGATACCGAACTCACTCAACCCGACATCGAAGCGATCGGTGCAGCCTCCGCCTACCACGTTCCGTTGGTTGTATGTCAGCCCAAGAACGCGAAGGCCGAACGCGGCGGCGTACCGAAGATTCTCGAGTCGCGAATCCAGTCCGGCCGGATCCTGCGAGCTGACGAAGCCGACACGCTGATTGTGTTCCTTCGCAGCATGGAAGTCGGCTGCCCGGAGGCCTTTGACGAGCCACGGAAACGCGTCGAATTGTGTTTGCGCAAGTGCCCACTCTCGAAAGTCGGTGAGGTTGTATCCGAGTCCAATCGAACCGCCGACGATCCCCGACTCCTCCCAAAGTGCTTGGTAGCGCCCATCGCCGTCCAGCGCCGCACGAACAGGCGCCTGCCTTGCCACATCAATCCATTGGGTGAGCGCATCCCAGTCACCGTCTCTCGTGAGCCCGAGTTCCTTCCGTCGCTCGGCAATCGCCGAGCGCAAGTCCGTCTCGTACGCGAGCTGCCCGAACGGCCCTTGAAAGAGCATGTCGACGACGGTGGCATGCCTGTGAAGGAGCTCGGCGCGCGCCTCTTCCTCCGCAGTGAGACCAAAGTCGAACGTGCCAAACGCGTGCCGTTGGACGAGGATCCCGTCCCCGACGTCGCGACCCAACCGACTGCCAATGCTCCGGCCCGTCGACACTAGAAGCGAGCGGGGCTAAACGGCACAAGGTCCTCGCTGAGCTGGTCGTCGAGGACAAGCGGCATGAGCAACTCCGCAGTTGCCGGCGCCAGTGTGACACCGAGCATCCCGTGCGCTGTCGCAACGAAGAGGCCGTCCTGCCCCGGAAGCGCGCCCACAACGGGAAGTCCGTCGGGCGCCAGTGGGCGAAGACCGGCCCAGGTCGACCGAACGCGGGTTGGCCGCCATTCTGGCAAGTAGTGCTGTACGCCTTCGAGCAACGTTGCTATGCGACCGGGCTTTACGGTCGAGTCAAGGCCCGCCAGCTCGAGCATTCCAGCGACACGTAGCCCGTCCTCATATGGGCTGCACGCAACCCGGATTGCTCCCGCGTAGATCGGGCGACTTGGCGCGCCTCCCTCGGAATGGGCCGTGAGGCTGTACCCCTTTGCTGCCTGAATCGGAAGACGCACGCCGAGTCCGCGCAGGAGGACAGACGACCAAGCTCCGGCGGCAATCACGACTCGGTCGGCCACTCGAACGTCGCCGACCGTGGTGACGTGCCACTTTCCGCGAGAGCGGAAAAGGCTCGCGACTGGCGCCTGCTCGACGATCTCTACGCCGTCGACGCGAGCGGCGTCACTGATGCCCTGGACGAGGGACTCGGCACGAACGTGCCTCTCATCGTGCGCGTACATTGCGCCGGTCGTATCGTCAGCCAATGCGGGCTCCCGCGCGCGCAGCTCTGGTTGATCCCAAAACTCGACGCGGCCCCGGTAACCCACGCGCAGCAACGCCTCGAGGTGCCGACGATAGCTACGCATTTCGTCGTCACCGCGGGCCACGAAAAGAACGCCCCTCTCCTGCATATCGAACACGACGCCGGATTCTCGGAGCTCGTCGAAAAGTTCCATCGTTCGTCGATTGAGGCGAAGGATGGCCGCGGTACCGGCCAGCCAGCGGCGCTCGGAGCTCGCCCGGAGAAAGCGCAAGTACCATCCGGGTAGCGCGGGATCGGGTCGAACCCGAAACGCGAACGAGCCAGTCCGCTTCAGCACCGACTTGACGGCAAACGCTACCGCCCCCGGCTCAGGTAGCGGCGTCGAGAACGTAGGGACGATCCACCCGGCGTTCTCGAGCGACGCGCCGCCTCCGCACCCGTCCCGCTCCAAGAGGACGACGTCTGCGCCCCGACGCGCAGCAGCCCTTGCACAGCACAGACCGATGACTCCTCCGCCGATCACGAGCACTTTCACGGCGTCACTACTGGGCCGCGAGCCGGCAATGGAGGAGCCGACTCCGTCCTATCGCTGGCCGCTGTCAGCACTTCCGGGCTGCTCCTGACCCGTCTCCGGCGAGCGCCCCAGCATCTCATCTCGGAAACGGACAAGGTGACGCCGCCACACTTCCGCCGCCTCTTCAGACCTCCCGGCCTCGATGTGTTGCACGACCGCGCGCAATTCATCCAGGTGTCCTTTACTGGCGTCCGCGGTGCGGAATGCACGGCTCCGCAGGCTGGACCAAAGCTTGCTCCGCGTTTGTGTGAGAGCGTCGTCCAGCGCTCGCTCGAGCACTGGATTACGAGCCGCCTTCGCTATCGCGCGATGAATAGCAAGGTCGCTGTCGTAGGTTCCGGTAGCGGCGAACTCGGCCTCCAGTTCGTCCAACGCCGCTCGCAACGCAGCAATGTCCTCCGGGTACTGCTTTTTCGCCGCCAGGCACGCAAGCTCTGGCTCGATCGCCAGTCTTGCCTCGAATACCTGCGGCGGGACGATCTCGACGCCCCACATGGCCACCTGAGCGGACGTTGCGACAACCGATGTTCCACGGCCCTGTTGCGATTCGACGATGCCGGCTAGTTCGAGCGCCGCAAGCGTCTCGCGGATCGTGGGTCGGCTGATACCGAAGCGTTTCGCGAGGTCCCGTTCCGAGGGGAGTCGGTCGCCGACGCGTAGCCTTTCTTCGCGAACGGCAAGGACGATCTGGTCAGCGACCTGCGCTGCAGCGCTCCGGCTGACGACCGGGGTGACGGCATCCCAGGGGTCAGCCACGTGGGTCTCGACTCCGGCCACTGCGCGCACCTTACCAGGCTGGTTGCCAAGTGGCCAAGCCAATTGGCCCAGGCAAGATCCAGGCGGGCGCAACACCCTGCAAAACACTGTGTCTTGACACGAACCAAGGGGCCAGGTAGAACCCAACACCACAAATGGCCAGGCAACCAAGCAACTTGGCGTCTTGCCGGATAGAACGCGATGCACTCGGCGAGCGGGCCGTGCCTGCGGACGCGCTTTACGGGGTCCACACCGTTCGGGCGGCCGAAAATTTCGGGCTCAGCGGCGACCGTCTTTCCGACCGCCCTGCCCTGATCGCGGCGCTTGGTCAAGTGAAGAGGGCTGCAGCACGCGCAAATGGCGATCTAGAGGTCGTCGAGGGGCGCGCAGCGAGTGCGATCGCAGCGGCCGCGACCGAACTCGTGGGCGGGCAATTTCATGACCAGTTCCCGGTCACGATCGTGCAAGGGGGCGGTGGAACGTCCGCGAACATGAACGTGAACGAGGTGCTCGCCAATCGTGCGAACGCGATACTCGGCGAGCCGCTTGGGCAATATCGTCCGGTTCACCCGATCGCTCATGTGAATCGGTCGCAGTCGACGAACGACGTCGTCCCGACTGCGTTGGGCATCGCGGTCTTCGTGACGACGCGCCAAACATGTGCGGGGCTTGACCGCGTCAAGGGCGAACTCTTAAAGCAGGCCGAGCTGTACGAAGGCGTGGAACGTCTTGGTCGGACTTGTCTTCGCGATGCAGTGCCGGTTTCCATCACGGCCTTGCACCGTGCTCAGGCTCATGCTGTGGCTCGAGCGGCACGGGACCTCGAGCGCACAGCCGAACGTCTGCTCGCGGTTCCCCTCGGAGGAACAGCCGTCGGCACCGGTCTTGGGGCGCCGGATGGATTCCGCGAACTCGCGATCGGTTACCTCCGCGACGGAACGCACCTGCCAATCAGGCCGGCAGAAGACATGTTCGCGGCGCTTGCGTCGCTTGAGAGCTTTGCCGCGGTCGCCGATGAGATGGCGCGGAGCGGTCGCGTGCTAGCACGGATCGCCGCTGATCTCAGGTTGCTCGCGTCTGGCCCCGTCGGCGGCATAGGAGAGGTCTGCTTATCACCTCTACAGGTGGGCTCATCGATCATGCCCGGCAAGTTCAATCCCGTGTTGCCGGAGTTGGTCATGCAGGTCGGGTTCCAACTCTCCGGTGCAGCCCACGTAACGCATCTCGCCGCAGGGGCGGGTGAACTCGACTTGGCCGTTATGGGGCCGGTCGTGGCGGCAGAACTCTTAGCTGGTCTCGAGAAGCTTGGGACAGTAGCCGCGCTTTTCGCCGATCTCTGCATCTCAGGGCTCAGCTGGGATCTCGAGCGTGTCGAGGCGAACCTCCGCGGCTCCTTGGGGCCAGCGGTCGAGTACGTCGCGGTAAACGGTTATGAGGATGGATCAGGAGGCTAAGGCAATGTTTGTGTGGGTAGCTAGACGCAAGGCAACGTTTGCTCTCGTGACAACGGCCGTCTCAGCCGCCGTGCTAGCCGGCGCAACACCGGCCGACGTTTCACGAAGCTCGGCGAGCGCGCCGGTTCTGGTTTACGGCATCAATTCGGTCGCATCGAACGTCAGCCCTATCGCGTCGGGTGGGACCGTATACCTCAACCCCCTTGGACTCGAGACGCTCATGAAGCTCGGACCGAACGGGCAGCCGCAGCCGAACCTCGCACAGTCTGTCGGTCACCCTACGGGCGTTACGTACATCTACCACCTACGTCGCGGCGTCAAGTTCTGGGATGGAAACGAGATGACGTCGGCAGATGTGGCAAACGCCATCAACTACGCTCGGTTCCCGAGCTTCATCACGTCCGCCTACTTCACGAACGTCAAGAGTGTTAAGGCGACCGCTCGTTACACCGTCACGATCACCTTGAAGCGTCCCGACGCCGCGTGGGAATGGACGCTAACGCAGCAGGGGTTTGTCTTCGAGAAGAAGTTTCAGGATCAGCATCGAGCAACGATGGGGAACCCAGGCACACTGATCGAGGGCACGGGCCCATTCAAGTTTGACAGCCTCGACCCGACGAGCGGAGCTGAGCTCTCTGCGAACCCGAACTATTGGGGTGGAAAGGTCGGGATCAAGCACATCTCGGTCAAGTTCTTCTCCTCCGACACGAACGCTGCACTCGCCTTTCGCGCCGGCGCGCTCGACGTTTATTTCCCAGCTGATCCCCACGCATTCCAGGCCACCTCAGGGACGGCTGTGAAGCTCGCGCCCGGTATCTCATCTCAGTACTTCTCGATGGACACACAGGCGCGACCCTGGAGTGATGTCCACGTGCGAAGAGCGGTTGCCTACGCCTTGAATCGCAAAGACTTGATCCAAGCAGCAACTGGCGGGATTGGCTCGCCGAACTACACGATTATTCCGTACCCCTTGCTGCGCACCGTTGCGTCGAAGGCTGAGGTCAACGCGCTGATTCGGTCGCTACCGACGTACCGACACAACCTTGCGGAGGCCAAGAAGGAGCTTGCGAAGTCGGCGTATCCACAGGGCTTTGAGGCACCCCTCTACACATTCACCTTTGGCACGTACGTGCAGACAAATCAGGTCATCGTCGACGAACTCGCGCAGATCGGAATCAAGCTCGATCTCACCGTGGTCCCACTCGGGCAGTACGTCCAGATGGTCTATTCGGGCGGTGGTCACCAAGACAAGTACGGCGCGATGTACAGCCGCTGGATTCCACTGTCGCCGGATCTCGGATACATCCCCGAGCTCGGCCTCAACGGTAAGCGGGTCACCGCGACTCTCCAGAACATGGCTGCCTACTCGAATCCGAAGGTCGATCGGCTCCTGATCGCCGGCGACTCGACTGCGGATCCTGCAAAACGATTTGCCGCGTACTCTGCGATCCTGCGGATCGTCGCCGCTGATGTTCCCTACGTGCCACTGTTCGCACAACCAAACGCGGTGGTCTTGTCAAACAAATTCAAGTGGCCGTCGTTCAATGCGTACTCCAGCAATCGACTGCCGTTCCTTCTTCAGTTGGGGACGAATTAGCGGATCCAACCCGAGCTAGCGGCAACGCCTACGAAACCGTCTTGTCCGGCGTCGGCAGGCAACCACGGCGCCGGACAGGACAGCGACAAACTGAGACTGCCCGGGTCCTTGACCATGCCGAGGCGGGCCGCTCGCTCACTCCGGTAACCACGTGATCTATTACGCGCTTCGGAGACTCGCCGTCCTCGCGATCTTGCTGGTCGGAGTCTCGTTCGCCGCGTTTTCTCTCCTTGCGCTGGCACCAGGAGATCCGGTCGGGATCCTGCTGGGAGATGCTCCGCGCACGCCGGCGACGGTTCGAGCCCTCCGCCATGAGTACCACCTCGACAAGCCGTTCCTTACGCAGTACTGGCTTTGGGCACGACAGGCCGTACAGCTCAACTTCGGGCGATCTGTCCAGACCTCGTTGCCAGTACGGGACAGCATCACAGCGCGCTTGCCAACGTCGCTCTTCCTCGGCGGCTATGCCTTCATCTTGACACTCGTCTTCGGCGTCGGACTCGGAACGGTTGCGGCGTTGCGCCGACAGACAGCGACCGATCGCGTCATCGTCGGCGGAGCGATCATTGGACTGAGCACGCCTGCCTTCGTGAGTGGGGTGTTCCTTGTGTACGTCTTCGCGATCGTCCTCCACTGGTTCCCAGTCTTCGGAAAGGGGTCAGGCTTTCTTGACGAGCTGCAACACCTAACACTGCCGGCATGTTCTCTTGCACTCATCGCATCGGCGTATGTCCTAAAGCACACGCGTGCCGCGCTGTTCGCTGTCGTTGATCAGGACTATGTGACCTTCGCTCGAGCGCGAGGATTGCCGTACCGCCGGATTCTCTTCGTGTACATCCTGCGCAACGCGCTCATTCCCGTCGTGACGATTAGCGGTCTCATGCTCGCGTTCCTGATCACGGGAGCGGTGCTTGTGGAAGTGACCTTCAACCTGCCTGGAATCGGCCAGTTGCTCGTCCAATCGGCAACGACGAAAGACCTCCCGATGATTCAGGGCGTGACGATCGTGGTTGCTGCGGTCATCATGCTCTCAAACCTTCTAGCCGACATCGCCTACGAAGCTGTCGATCCCAGGATCCATCTTGGAAGGCGATCGAAGTGACGGAGTTCGCTCATGCGGCTGAACCGCCAACAACGAGGACTCGGAGGCGCGGTCGGCTGGGAGTGATCGTGATATTCGCGTTTGGGGTAGTCGGTGCAGTGACGGTGATGGCGATCTGCGGATCGCTGATAGCACCTGACGATCCACACGCACAGAACCTCGCCGTCAGCCTTGCCAAGCCGAGTCACGCCCACTGGCTCGGCACCGACAGCTTGGGCAGAGACATCTTCTCGCGAATCATCGCGGGTGCGCGGACCGCGTTCTTAGGCCCCCTCGTCATCGCCGCAGGGTCCATGGTCGCCGGCAACGCCCTTGGCTTGTTCGCCGGCTACCGCGGAGGACGAGTCGACTCTTTCATCATGCGATGGGTCGATCTGATGTGGGCCGTCCCCTCCCTGGTTGTGATCATCGTCGTCGCCGGTGCGGTCGGCGGCGGCTACTGGCTCGCGGTGCTACTGCTGCTGGTGCTTACGATCCCCTTCGACACACGCGTAGTCCGCGGTGCAGTGCTCGAGCAAACTCCTCGTCCGTACGTCGAGGCGGCAAAGACGATCGGCGTCGCAGACGCGCGGATCATGTGGAAGCACATTTGGCCGAACGTAGCTCCCGTCGCGATAGCGAATAGTTTTCTCGTGTTTGCCGGTGCGCTGGTCACCCTCTCTGGCCTGTCCTTCCTCGGGCTCGGCGCGCCGCCAGGCACGCCAGATTGGGGATTGATGCTCGCCGAAGGGCAGACGCTCCTGTTTGCCAATCCAGTCGCGACGTTGGCGCCCGGAGCGATGATCGTCATCACCGCGGTGTCGATGAACCTCATCGGTGATTGGACGTACGAGCAACTTGCAGGTCGAGGAGCCGAGCGGTGAGCTCCCGCGCGGCCAAGGTTGCGGTGAGAGAAGCAGCGACGACCGTGCTCACCGTGGACCAGTTACACATCGACCGTCTGCGATCGAATAGACAGGCACAAACGATCGTGTCGTCGTTCTCGTTGTCGGTCGCGGCGGGCGAGACCGTGGCGATCGTTGGCGAGAGTGGCAGTGGCAAGTCAATGACTGCGCGCGCAATCACCGGACTCTTGCCTCCTGCACTCGTCGCGAAGGGGGAGGTGTCGTACGGCGGCCGCAACCTCCTCAGCCTCAAAGAGCGGGAGTGGCGGCGTATTCGCGGCCGCGAGATTGGCCTGGTCTTGCAAGACCCTTTCACAATGCTCAACCCGGTGATGCGGTGCGGCCGCATTCTCGAAGAGTCGACGCTCGAACGAGGGCTGTCGCGTAAGGCACGCCGGACCGCAGCGATTGCACGGCTATCGGAGGTCGGTATTCACGATCCGTCGGTCGTCGAGCGCTATCCATTTGAGCTGTCCGGTGGAATGCGGCAGCGCGTCGCGATAGCAGCCGCACTCGCACGCGATCCGACCGTCCTCATCGCGGATGAGCCGTCAACGGCCCTCGACGTGACCACCCAACGAGAGATTCTCTCGCTCATCAAGAGCATCCAAATCGCGCGCAACATGGCGTTGATTCTGATCACGCACGACTTACGCGTCGCGTTTGGGATGTGTGACCGGATCTACGTTCTCTATGCGGGTTCACTCGTCGAAACCGCTCCCTCGGCTGCACTCGAATCCGAGCCACTCCACCCGTACAGTCATGGGCTGCTCCTCTCAGAGCCGCCAGCCGACTACCGCATGCGCGAGCTCCTTACGATCCCCGGCGCCGTACCGTCTCCTGACGAGGTCGCGGACTCGTGCTCGTTCGCACCGCGATGCCGCTGGGCCGCCGCGGCGTGCGTGCAGGCGAAGCCGCCTCTCGAACAAGTCGTACCTGAACGGCTCTCCGCGTGCGTACGGCTGCATGACATACGAGGGGAGATGGCGGCCGTGCGAGACCGCGCCACAGGCGAAGTGCACGCAGCTGTCGCTATAAGCGACGAGCCCTCGCTAATCCGCGTGGAGAACATCCACAAGGTCTTCCGGCGCGGCAATCGGCGCGTCGTCGCACTCGAGGATGTCTCGATAGTCATCCGGCCAAACGAAAGCGTCGGCCTAGTCGGTGAGTCCGGGAGCGGCAAGACGACGCTTGCTCGGATGCTGGTCGGACTCGAGGCGGCGACGTCGGGCGAGATCATCATTGACGGCGTCTCAGCATCTAACTGGGCTGACCTGACACAGAAACAGAAGCGCAGACTCCGGGACAGCGTCCAGATTGTCTTCCAAGACCCATATTCCAGCCTCAATCCAACGCTGAGCATAGGTGCGACGCTCAACGAAGCAATCACGACTCGGGATCCGCGCGCGAGGAACGTCTCGGCGCGTGCCGCAGAGCTCCTGGACGCTGTCGGCCTTCCTGCCGCCTACGCGCGCCGGAAGCCCGCAGCGCTTTCCGGGGGCGAGCGCCAACGCATTGCTATCGCGCGCGCCCTAGCGGCAAACCCGAGGATTTTGATCTGCGACGAGCCGGTCTCGGCTCTCGACATGTCCGTGCAGGCACAGGTACTTAACTTGCTCTCGACATTGAAGAGAACTCACGGTCTTGGGCTTCTATTCATCACCCACGATCTCGCGATCGTCAGACAGATGACAGACCGTCTGTATGTCATCTATCGCGGTCGCATCGTCGAATCGGGAACAACCGCAGCCGTCCTTGATAGTCCCAACGATCCCTACACCATCAAGTTGATGGCGTCTATCCCGCGCGCCGATGTCGGGTGGCTGGAGTCAACCCGAACCATCGGAACCGGTCTACCGCAGGTTTCCGCCCATTCAGCAAGGTCGAACTCGAGGTAGCCAGCGGAGGCCGGCCGCACCGCCTTCAATTTTTCCAGTCGCACCGGGTCGCACGAGCGTGCAAGAAGCGGCGACGCGCGGCGGAAACCCGCACCAGTCGGGCCCCTACTCACGTTCATGGTCCGTCAGAGGGCATCGCAGGGGCTCCTCGACGTGCTGGCTGCAAGCAACGCGAACCGCCTCTCGCGTAAGGGCACGTCAGGCGGGGCGCGCAGCTGCCGAGAAGCGGTGGCGTGTCTGGCCGAAGGTCCCCTTGGCGAATGCAAGGACCTTGGCGGGCTTCACCTCGAACACGAGCACAGCGCCGCTCCCACCCTCATGTCGGAAGGCGCCGTCGTGGACCTCGTAGTGCCAGCGCCCGTCCCACTTCGTCGCCCATGTCTCTGCGAGACGTTCTAGAACGCTCTCGTCCCTCACCTGGACAGCCGCGCCCTCGACCACGACGTCGAGCCCTCGCTCCCACTCATTGCAACCGGTCGTCAGGATCACGTTCTGGTTGCCTCTCAGGTTCACGGCTTTCTGCTCGTCAGGCCCGGTGGCGAAGTAGACGGCGTCATCGAGCCACACAGCGACCAGCGGCGTGACATGCGGGCGACCGTCCGCTCGGACGGTCGAGATCCAGAACAGCTCGGCCTCTTCGAGCGCGCGGCACGTCTCTTCCCAGTCGGTCGCGACCGCGTCCGGGTCGCTGAAACGCGGGTCGAGCGCGGTCAGCGGCTGCGTCATCAAGGTCTCCTTTCGATTCCAGTCTTTGTCGCGGTGTGCTCGAGGATCGCCTGGGCGATCGGCTCCCAGCCGACCGGACCGACGCCGTGGCCGGCTCCATCGAGCGCCAGCAGCCTTGCGCCCGGGATTTCCTCGACCAGCGCCTGTCCGTGCTCGAGCGGGAACATCGGGTCCGCGGTTCCGTGGATGACGAGCGTTCGCACCTCAATCGACGAAAGGGGGCCGTGGTCTCGGCCGTCATCTGCGAGAAGGTCGTGGTTGCGAGCGGCGGCGAGGTCACGGGCGCGCTCGACGTCACGGCGTACCAGCTCGCGCACCGCTCCCTCTCCGAGTGGATGCTGGTCTCCGGCGAGCATGAGCGCATACCGAGCTCGGTAGTCGATCACCGCCTCAGCGTCGGACCAATCGACTGCTCCGGCATCGGAGAAGAACTGTCCGAAGTGTTCGGTTGGCGACGGCAGCTCACGCCCGATTGCTACCGCCGGAGAGGTGCTGATGAGAACGAGCGAGAGCACCCGCCCTGGATGGTCGAGCGCCGCCAGCTGGGCTATCGCTCCACCTGCGGATACGCCGACAAGGTGCGCGGCCTCCAACTCGTACGCCTCAAGTACTCCGACGGCATCGGCGACGAGGGCGCCTCCCGTGTAGCCGGGGTTGCCCGGCGGGTAGGTGCTCGAGCGGCCCGTGTCGCGGTGGTCGTAGCGGATCACGAACCGGCCACCCTGCGCGAGCCTTCGGCAGAAGTCGTCCGGCCACCACAGCATCGAGGCGCCGGTGCCCATGATCAGCAAGACCGGCGCGTCGGCAGGATCACCGTACGAGTCGGTGCAGAGCGTGACGCCGTTCGCCTCGATCATCCGCTCGGCCGGCGTCGCTTCCTCCTCTCGGAATACGAGGGCCGCTCCTCGAGCCTCCGCACATTCGGGAGAGTCTCGTCATTCCCGTTGCGCCGCAAATGCATGCGGCACCTCAACATCCTTCCGACCCCGCGTTCCTCGACGTCGAGCAAGATCGTCATCCGCGGGCGCCGAACGCCTATCGACCCCATTCCAACGAGAAAGGTCTAGCCGCTACGGCAACGGCTGCCAGGCGGGGGTGAGTTGCTTGGCTCCCTTGTGCAGCAGGTGTTGGTGGGTTCCGTCGGCGTTCATCACGTAGGTCTCCTGCGCGACGCCGGAGGAGAAGCCGAACACGCGGACGAACGCGATCTGCCGTCCGTCGGGCGACCAGCGCGGGCCGAAGTCGCGTGTACCCCCGTGCGTGAGTATGCGATGACCGGAGCCGTCGGTATTGGAGACGACGATCGCCGTCGGGGTGCCGGGGTTGCCGTCGTCGTAGACGAGGCGGCGGCCGTCGGGGCTCCAGTCGACGACGAAGTGGGTCACCTTGTCCTTCGTCACCTGCGTCGCGTGCGACCCGTTCGCGTTCATCACCCACACCTGGGAGACGCCTGTGCGGTCGCTGACGAAGGCGATCCGGCGACCGTCGGGCGAGTAGACCGGCTGCTGGTTGTTGCCCAGGTCCTGTGTGAGGCGCGTGAGGCCGGTTCCGTTCGCCTTGACGGTGTAGATGTCGTCGTTTCGGTTCGCTGCGCTATGGCCTGCGAAGAGGATGCGCGCGCCTGTCGGTGAGAAGTCCGGGAAGCCCGCGTCCCCGTGCAGGTGGGTCAGCTGATGAGCGTTCGTCCCGTCGGCGTTCATGACCCAGATCTCGTACTGCCCCCCGGCACCTTGGTCGCTCAGGTAGGCGATCTGCTTGCCGTCGCGGGAGAACGACGGCGTGGCGTTGAATCCGGTCGTCGTCAGCTGCTGCGGGCTGCTTCCGTCGGGAAGCACGGTCCAGATCTGGACGCCGCCGGCGCCGTGCTCGACGATCGCGATCCGCCCGTTCCTACCGGCGTAGGTGGCGCCGGCAATGCCGGCGGCAAGCAGCGCTCCGAGACCCGCGGTTGCCGCGATCGACAAGAAGACTGTCATGCGCGGTGCGCGTTCATTCAAGGCAGGGCGAAGCAGACGCATGGCGCGCTCCTTTCGGTCGGTAGTTCTGGAAGGTGGGGTGCGGCGGGCGCCGCGTTCGGTCGCTTCGGCTAGCTGCGGTGGAGGACACCGCCGATCGCGCCGTTGGGGTAGCGGCCGGTGCCGATGATCACGTAGAAACGGCTCGGGTTCGCGACGATCTTTTTCGCCCAGGCCACCCCGACCGGGCCGCCCCAGCGGCCGAGCTTCTCGCAGCCTGGCGCCCTGGAGGTGGTTGCCGTGAACGGGAAGACCGAGAGCTTGTGGTAGCCGCCGGGCGGCGGCGGAGCGACGTGGATGCCGGAGATGTTCGGGGTATCGATGCCGCTGTAGCTGAACTTCCAGCACGCCTTGGTGGCCGTGAACGTGATCGTCGCCGTTCCGTGACCCTTTGCGGTCGTGTGGAGGTAGCGACCTGTGAGGGTTGCCTTGAGCACGACGGATGAGGCGGGTGCCGCTGCGGCGGCGCCCAGGTTCGAGGCGGCGGCGACGGCGAGAACGAGTGAGGCGGCGCAGAGGCCGTGGGCACGTGATCTGGTCATGCACGGAGGTATCGCAGATCGGGGTAGACGAACGGTCGACGCCGGGTCGACAATGGCGTATGCCGATCGAAATCCGTCTGCTCGGTCCCCTCGAGGCGCTCGTCGACAACGAGCCGGTCGAGCTCGGCCCGCCGCAACAGCGGACGCTGCTCGCGCTGCTCTCGCTCCACGCTGGAACCCCGGTCCGACTCGGCGCGATCGAGGAAGCCCTGTGGGATGGCGAGCAGCCTCGCAGCGCGGCGAAACTCGTACAGACCTACGTCTCCCGGTTGCGGAAACTGCTCGGCCCCGATTCGATCCAGTTCGCGCCCCCCGGGTACATCCTCGACAGTGGATCCATCGTCGACGCTCTCCGCTTCCGGGAGCTCGTCGACCAGGGTCGGCTCGAGGAAGCCCTGGCGCTATGGCGCGGCAACGCACTCAGCGACCTTCCCGCGCTTGCCGCGGACGCGCGATACCTCGACGAGCTCCGCCTGTCGGCGATCGAGGAGTGGGTGGCGTCGGAGCTCGAGGTCGGCGAAGGGCCGGCGCTCGTGAGTGAACTCGAGCCTCTCGTCGCCGCGCACCCGACACGCGAGCGGCTGCTCGGACAGCTCGTGCTCGCGCTCTACCGCAGCGGCAGGCAAGCCGACGCGCTCGCCGCCTACCGGCACGGCCGAGCAGCGCTCGTCGAAGACCTCGGCCTGGAACCGGGACCGGCCTTACGCGATCTCGAGCTCCGGATCCTCCGCCACGATCCGACGCTGCTTCCTGCGCCGGAGGCATCCCCTCCGCCACCCCGCCGGAGACAGCGTCTCCTCACGATCGCCGTCGCTGCAACCGCCGCGATCGCAGCCGGCACGGCGATCGTGGCGGTCATGATCAGCTCCGGTCACGCCGTGCCGACAGTGCCGATCCGCGCAAATCGCTTGCTCGAGCTCGACCCCAAGACCAACCGATTCGTCAGCAGCATTCCGATCGGCCGCGATACTGCTGCCCTCGACGCGACACAAGACGCACTCTGGGCCGCAAGCGAGCGCGAGCGCACCGTGCTGCGAATCGACCTCCACACCCGCGAGGTGAAAACGATCGGCCGGCCGCATCCCGTCGCCTTCATCGCGCACGACGACCGCGGAAACATCTACGTGTCCGGCTGGGACTACCCGCTCGTCTCGCAGATCGACCCACGCACCGTCCAGCCCGTGCGGTCGTACTCGGTGAAGACACGCGCAGTCGGCCTCACCGTCGGCGGAGGCTCACTCTGGGTCGTTGACCGGTTCGCAAATGCCGTCACGAGGATCGACCTGGCACAACATCGCGTCGCCGAGACGATTCGGACCGGGATCAATCCGCTCGCCGCGACGTTCGGCTACGGCGCACTCTGGGTCGCAAACGGCGACTCGGGCACGGTATCCGTGATCCGACCCGGCGCGGCGACACCAATCCAGGTCAAGGGGATTCCCAGCCCGGACGCCATTAGCGCCGGCGCCGGCGGCGTCTGGGTCGCCTCAACCGGCACCCACTCCGTCTTCCGCATCGATCCCGACACCCATACGATCGTCGCCCGAATCAACCTCCAGACGCCAGAAGACTTCGTCTCCGGCGTCTCCGCCGGCCCCCACGGCGTCTGGGCGATCGAAGACCACGACATCGTCCGGATCAACCCAGCGATCGACCGCGTCACAGCCCGAATCCGGTTCCCACGCGGCACCGAGCCGAAAGCCGCCACCTCGACGCCAAGCAACCTCTGGGTCTCCGTCGGCAATCCAATCGACGACATGTGACCCGAACCTCGAAAGCGTCTCAGCAGCCCGCTCGGCGCGCGCGACCCGCGGACCTGGGCGGCGCATCGCCCGCGACCTCACTCCTAAGAGAGAAAAGGCTCGGCTCGGACTGAGACACGCCGCAGGCTCGAAACACGCTCTGCTCATAGGGACTGCCGGCTCAGGGATGGATGAGCCCAGCAGCCGAAAATCTCGAGCGGCCTTGGCGTGACCGACTACGGCCACGCGGGTTGCCGCGCACGAGCCGCCGCTCGACAGATGTGAAGCGAGGCGAAATGATGCTGGGGTGCCGCGCGTGCTCCCGAGTGGAGTGGTGACGCTCCTCTTCACGGACATCGAGGGGTCGACGCGGCTGCTGCACGAGCTCGGCGACAGCTACGGCGATGCACTCGACGATCACCGCCGGGTCGTGCGCGCGGCCTGTGCGGACCACGACGGTGTCGAGGTGGATACGCAGGGTGACGCGCTCTTCATGGCGTTCGCGCGGGCGTCGGACGCGGCTGCCGCGGCTGTGGACGCCCAGCGCGGCCTGGCCGATGGGCCGGTCCGCGTCCGGATGGGGCTCCACACCGGCGAGCCGCGTGTAACCGAGGAGGGATACGTCGGAATCGACGTGCACAGAGGCGCGCGCATCGCAGCCGTCGGCCACGGCGGCCAGGTACTGCTTTCGCAGACGACGCACGCGCTCGTCGATCACAAGACACGCGACCTCGGCGCACACCGGCTCAAGGACCTGAGCGCGCCCGAGCGCATCTACCAGCTCGAGATCGAGGGCCTGCCGGGCGAGTTCCCGCTGCTGAAGACGGTCGAGGCGGGGATGAAGAACCTCCCGCTGCCGCGAACGTCGTTCGTCGGCCGGGCGACGGAGCTGGAAGCGATCGACCGGTTGCGCACACACAGCCGACACCGATTGACAAGGATGGACAACGTTGGCATCGCCGTCGATGACCTACCAGCGACGATCGCGTTCTTTCGCGAGCTCGGTGCTTCTCCGTTTTCGATCGGTCAACCTTCGCTAATCCGCGCCGGGGTCACGTTGCGACCCCGGCGCAGTCAGTCCGGGCGCGGCGCAAACGTCCAGCATCCGCGAGCGATCAGGAGCCCATGGACGCCTGAGGCTCGCCGAGCGGAGCCGGCTGCTGCGAAGTGCGGCGAACGAGATGCAGGCTTGCGGCGAGTGTCCAGGCGATGAACAGGAGAAGCGCCGGGAGAAAGCTTGCCTCGAGAAAC